>Ga0335394_10001574_pt1 | contig 25671 bp, 17 predicted proteins | sample MAT03_FD_205741 | JGI IMG/M metagenome (GOLD analysis project Ga0335394, IMG submission 205741) | Freshwater microbial communities from Lake Fryxell liftoff mats and glacier meltwater in Antarctica - MAT-03 (spades assembly) (version 2) ...
GAAGGAAGAAGGAAGAAGGAAGAAGGAAGAAGGAAGAAGGAAGAAGGAAGAAGGAAGATGCAATTTTACTCCTGACAGCAATCCCAATTTAAAATGTCAATCTGTTACTTTATCGTGCAGAAAATACAGATTCAATACCCTGTACTTCTTCGACTAATTGTTGCCATTCTACTAAATTAATTAGAGAATATGTATCTAAATTATGCCCTTTGGTTGAGGAAAAATGACCAAAATATTCTACCCAGTTTAATAGCGTTTCTGTAGTCAAAAAAGGTGTGTACTTCAAAGATTCTTGAAGCGACTTCTGCATTCTGCTTAGATCTTCTTGACAGTAAGCCTGCCAAGCATTCCATACTAAAGAGCTGTAGTTGACCAGGCTTTCTATTTTCGCCATTGACCTCTGCACCTTTTTTTGAGTAACAAATGAATCTGTTTGGCGATCATCGCAAACTAAAGCTTTTTCGATCGCCTCCATCGACTCTGCCAACATCCGTTCCTCTTTGAATAGTTTTTCGGCCCGCTGCTTGCAAGCTTGACCAATTTGATGTCGTAATTCTGGATTCATCGCCCAAGCTTCTACAGTTTTCGCCAATTCCCTCGCGGTTCCCTCTGGATCGGTATTCGGATCGGGCAACAATTTCCCAGCATCACCAAGCCCTTCAGGAATGCCGCCCACAGCCGTTGCAACTACCGGCAATCCCTTAGCCATCGCTTCCATGACTGCCAGAGAAGGCGCGGCATCTGCCACAGAAGTCAAAATGAATATGTCGCTAGCATCCAGCCAATCTAGGATATCCCAGCGCTGTCCGATCGACTTCACGCGATCGCTCACCCCTAACTCTTTAATAGTTTCCCTCAATTCTATTTCTACATTGTCAGCGCTTCCCTCACCACTTCCTGCCCACACAAAATACAGTTTAGACCACACAGGAGACTGCTGCAACTGCTTGATTGCTTCGATCTGATATCGATGCCCTTTAATCGATGCCAATCGAGCAGATGTGAAACAGACAATCGCATCTTCAGGAATTTCTATTTCTTGTCGCAGGCGTTGACGAGCCGCAGCATTAGGAGGTGCAAAATATTCAGGAGAACGCCCCAAGTAAATCACTTGTCCTCGCTCTTTTGGCAACTTGAAATGTTTGCACAATAAATTCAAATGTTCGTAAGCGCCAACAATCACGGCTCTAGCTTGCAGGCAGTGGTAGAGCGCTCCTTCTACATAAGGCACTACATCCCCGCAGGCAAAAGTTGCGTGTTCTGGCATAACTAACCCGATCACCATCATGTATGGTATTCCCATTTGAATAACTACCTGTTTAGCTGCAAAATTGGAAAATGGCCAACCATCGCTAAAAATAATCAGATCCGGTTGATTACTAGCAAAAAGCTCTCGTGCATCCTGAGTATTTCTTAACACCCGCTGTAAATCTTTATGGCCGCTAAAATCCACCCACAAATGCTCTATACCTAACTCTCGTTCTCGCTCAACCAAGGGGCTAGAATGTTTGGTTTGCACGCAAGTTACTCGATAGCCTAATAGGGCTAACTTACAGAGAATGGCATGATTGTACTGCGCTAATCCTCCCACGCCCGGATCGTCCGTGTTGTAGAGTAGAATGTGCGTTTCCCTACGGGATAGCTTCGCTTCATGCGCTTTGGAAGGTGTGGGAATAGAACTCTGTTGAGATTGGGGTGGATTAGTCATCACCATCAGAATTATCTCTTGCCATTCCGCTAACTTACTCAGCGAATAAGCGTCAAAAATTTCCCCATATTCTTCCGAAGCCATCTGAAAACTTTCTAGCCAATTCAAAACTGTTTTTGTGGGCGAAAAAGGCGTATATTGTAATGACTCTTCTAAACACTGTGCCATCTCTGCTAGATGACCGTCGCGATACATCCGCCATGCCAGCCACTTTAAGCATTGATAGCGTTCCGGGTTTTTTAACTGCCGGATTGACTGAGGCAAATCGGGTCGAGCGAAGAATTTTTTCATCACTATTTCTATATTCTTCATTACGCGAAAACCGATTGACATGAGATTAGAATTGTGCTGGCGATAACAGATAAGTGTTTCTTCTAACCAAACTGTTTTGCACCCCTTGAAAGCTAAACGCAAGGCAAAGTCTAAATCTTCTGCTAGTGGAAACTGAGAATCGAAACCGCCCAATTTTTCCCACCACTTTCGGCGCAGCATCATTGCACTAGGTCGCACGCATTTATATAGAATAAAGCTTTCTAAATCTAATTTAGGCGCTTGCTGCCAAGGCTTGACAGCAGAAATCTCTCGCCCGGTTTCATCGACCATGAGCCAACCTGTTTGCACCATATCTAATCCGGGGTCAGCGTTAAAGCAAGCTAGTTGTTTCTCTAGCTTGGATGGTAGGAAATAGTCATCGGCATCTAGAAATGCCAAAAACTCGCCTTGGGCTAGTTGGCAAGCAAGATTTCTGGCGGCTGCTACTCCTTGATTTTCCTGATATATGTAGCGAATTCTATCAAAATAAGGCTGCAATACTTGCTGCGTGCGATCGGTCGAACCATCGTCTACAACTATAATTTCCAAATTAGTAAAAGTTTGACCTAGGGCGCTTTCTACCGCTTGCACGATGTAGCGATCGCCATTATATACAGGTATAATTACGCTGATTACCGGTGTTGGATTGACTGTTGACATTATTTAGCTCGCTGTTAACCTATTACTGTCTAGTTTATATTAATCTCGCGGACATTCAGCACTATTCTGTGATCGCTAGCTCTACTTACAGAAACTTGAATTTTGGCAAATTGTAGCATATAATCTTACATGGAATGATTACTCAAAAGGAAAATAAAAAATGAATTCAGAAACAGTGCAAGTGAATTTTCAGCAGCAGGCAGAAATTTATTTGGCTACAGGGAACTTCGATCGGGCGATCGCACTTTGCCAACAAGTTTTGGCATCTGAACCCAATTCTGCAGAGACTTGCAAAACCCTAGGAAAGGCGCTGCAAGCTCAGGGTAAACTACAAGACGCAAGGTATTGGTATAAAGTTGCGATCGCCCTGCAACCCGATTTTGCCGAAGCTTTTGCTAACCTCGGCACTCTCTGCGCTACATTGGAACAGTGGCAAGAGGCGATCGCCTGTTACCAAAAAGCCATCTCCCTGCAACCAAACTTTGCAGGATTTTACCGTAATTTGAGCCGGATATTTACCCAAGTCGGTCAAGCTGAGGAAGCGGCAGACTGTTGGTATCAAGCACTCATCGTCGAACCAATAGAAATAGCGGAAGAATATCTAGATTTGGGTAATACATTGCTTGCCCAAAATAAGCCAGAAAAAGCGCTAGTTTGTTACCACCGCACCATTTTTTTAAACCCGAGTTGTTGCGAAGCTTATTGCAAAATAGCAGAAGCTGCTAGCGCTCTGAAACAGTGGGACGAAGCTATTGTTCACTACCGCAAAGCTATTCAACTCCAGCCGGACATTTCGGAGTTTCATTACAAATTAGGCAATGTTTTGCAAGCCAAGGAACTCTGGCGCGAAGCGGAGGCCGCCTACCGGGAAAGTATTGAGTTAAATCCCAATTCTTTTTGGTCATACTACAACTTAGGCAGCGTTATGCTCAAGTTAGAAAAATGGCAAGAAGCCGCGAGATGTTATCGCACAAGTGTTGAAATAAATCCGAATTTTTCTGGAGCTTACTACAGCATTGGTGCAGCTTGCGATCGATTAGAACAATGGTCAGAATCCGCCGCAGCTTACCAGCGCGCTACTGAATTAGATCCGAATTTTTTCTCAGCTTTTCACCAGTTAGGGGATGCTCTTGTTAAACTAGAAAAATGGTCGGAAGCTGAGGCTGCATACGAACAGGCGATCGCCCTAAATGCAGATTTATTTTGGTCTCATTATAACTTAGCTTTGACTTTAGTTAAACTTCAAAAAATTTCCCCAGCAACACTCGCTTATCGGCGGGCGATCGCACTCAATCCAGAATTCTCTTGGACTTACCACAATTTAGGAGAAGCGCTGTTAAAAACTCAACAGTGGAAAGCTGCCGCTACGGCTTATCAACGTGCTATTGAACTTAATCCCCGTATTTCTTGGTCTTATTACAATTTAGGTGATGCTTTGAGTGAAAGTCACGAATGGAATGATGTTGTTTCCGCCTACCTTTGTGCGCTTCAAATCGAGCCGTCTCTACCGGGAATTTACATGAAGTTAGGTAAGGCTCTCATTAAAAGAACTCCGGTAGATTCAGATGTAGCAACTAGCTACTATCACCACCAAATGCAGCCGCTGCACGCTCCTGAATTTTACTGCGAAATAGCCCAAAAGTTTGCTGAGAGCGATCGGCGTAACGAAGCCATAATGTTGTACTTGATGGCATTAGAAATTAGACCAAAAGATCCAGAAATATCCCAAAAATTAGAGGAGATTTTAGAAAAACAGCGTCAAACAGGGGAATCTACTCTATTATTAGAGTTAGAAGCTAAGGATATTCGCGATCGTTACATTGCCCGAGTCGCCAAAGGCAAGACTTTTGCAGAAGTCGGCGGCTTGTGGGGAACTGTCAGCGAAAAAGTATCTGTAGCTAGCAAATACGGTGCAGTTTCTCTGACAATGATTGATGCCATGCCGGCATCCATGCACTGGTGGCAAGATTTTCGCGATCGCATGACAAGTTTAAATATTGCTAATTATCACTGTATCAATCGAGATATCACTCAGATTCAGCTTGCAGACATTGGCGAGCCTTACGATGTAGTTCACTGTGCAGGAGTTTTGTACCATCACCCCCATCCGTTGCAGATTTTAGTTGCTTTGCGTCAGATAACTCGCGAGCATTTAGTTTTCACTTCAGCTATTACCCAAGAAGTGATAGAAAATGAGTTAGGACGCTATCAAATTCCCGCTTCTGGAGTAATGTTTATTCCCGCTTTGGACGACGCCGAACGAGCTATTTTAACAGCTTATTGGCAGCTATACATCAACAACAGCCCACTTATAGGGATAACTGAAAAAGCCGTTTTTGACATGAACAATTTTGCGGCGTGCTGGTGGCTACCTACAGCTACTGCTTTAGAAGCTATGTGCAAAGTCGCGGGATTTAAGGTTTTAGACAAAGGATTGGCTTGGGACAATAATGTTCTGACTCTGCTGCTGGGGATTTGAGGATTGGTAAACGAACAATAACAGGACTTGCTTGTGCACAAACGGCTAAACACCCGGTTTATGAGCGGATTCCTCGTTTTATTTCGCCAATATTCCTACTAGAAACCGGGTGTTTTCCGTAAGTTCTAAATAAAATAGCTGCAAACATTTTTTGCGAAGAAAACAGGAACTGGGAAATAATCAATGAACAATCACCAACCAGGGACGCCGTTAGGAAACATTTTAGTAGTAGACGATACACCAGAAAACCTGCGTCTGTTGTCTACGATGTTGACTCATCGGGGGTACACCCCCCGCTGCGTAATTAACGGGAAAATGGCTCTAAGAGCCTGCAATTCTAATCCGCCGGATTTGATTTTGCTCGACATAATGATGCCAGAAATGAACGGCTATGAAGTCTGTCAGCACCTGAAATCCGAAGCGAAAACACGCGAAATTCCGGTAATTTTTATCAGCGCTAAAGATGAAGTATTCGACAAGGTAAACGCATTTGCTGTGGGAGCTGTTGACTATATCAGCAAGCCATTTCAGTTTGAAGAAGTGCTCGCCCGCATCGAAAGTCACCTCAGCCTGCGGAATTTACAAAAGCAGCTAAAAGAACAAAATATGCTGCTGCAAGAAGAAATCACCAGCCGCTTAGCTGTAGAAAAAACACTTCAGGAAAAAAACCAAATCCTGCAACAAGAAATCCGCACCCGTCGCGCGGTTGAAAAAGCCCTGCAAGAGCAAAATTTGGTACTCCAACAAGAGATATTGAACCGCCAGCGCGCAGAGTCGGCTCTATTAAAATCTAACCAAGAATTGGCGCGTTCAAATGCGGAACTAGAACAATTTGCTTATGTGGCTTCTCACGACTTGCAAGCGCCTTTAGCAACCATTGCCAGTTACGCTCAACTTTTAGAAAAACGCTACAAAGACCAACTCGACAGCCAAGGTAGTAAGTTTATCGGTAATATCGTTCATGGCTGCACGAGAATGCAAAATTTAATTGACGATTTACTCGAATATTCGCGCGTTGGCCGGAGTCGGAAACCTTTTGAAATGACAGATTGCAATCACGCAGTCGAGCAAGCACTCGCGAACCTGCAAGGGGCGATCCGCGAGAATAAAGCCGTTGTCACTTACAGCGAATTACCAACGGTAACCGGGGATATTTCTCAACTCGTGCAGCTATTTCAAAATTTAGTCAGCAATGCGATTAAATATCGCCACGATGCACCGCCTGTGGTTCATATTACTGCTTGCAAACAGGAGAAAAAGTGGTTAATTTCTGTCTCAGATAATGGAATTGGGATTGCTCCGCAGCATCAAAAACGGATCTTTCAAATTTTCCAGCGCTTGCACACTCAAAGAGAATATTCTGGGACAGGTATTGGTTTAGCAATTTGTCAAAAAATTGTGGAACTTCACGGCGGCTCTATTTGGGTGGAATCGGAACCGGAGCAAGGTTCAACTTTTTACTTTACTCTCGCTTAGTCGAGGCATCCTTTTGTCAAAAGGTATAAGCTATAAGGTAGGTAAACTGAATTCATTACTATATTTTAAGTCAGAAAATATAAAGTACAAACTACAATTTAACATTATTTATAGAGCAAATAAAGTAAGTGAATAATTGGTGATAACTGTGACTATTGCGCTTGGAATTTGGGCTACAATTGGATTCTTTTTTTAACTGGCATAAATTGCAATTTAGAATAAAAAATATTTTCCGTTGACAGTCTACTTAGTGCGTGATATAATAAGTAAACACAATTTTTGTGGTAGTTTCTCACCCCCCAATCTTACGGTCTATATATGTGTACGATCAATTGAATGACTGCCCTAAAAATAAAAGGTAAAATTCAAGTTAGTTTAATATTTTTTTGATTAATAAATATTATGAAAGAAGTTTTTAACTTAGCTTTGCCTCCTATCTGCTTTAAAGTTCTGTTAGTAGAAGACAACCCTCATGAAGCTGAGCTGATTGAAGATTTGCTGTCAGAAATTGGCGGCGCGCAGCGTATAGTGCTGACGAAAGTAGAGCGCCTCAGCGAAGCGCAGCAGCGATTGAATCAAGAAACTTTTGACATAATTTTATTAGACCTTTCACTGCCAGATAGTCTGGGAATCGAGACGGTGGCTCGCGTACAAGAGTACGGGGTAAATGTGCCGATCGTAGTTCTGACCGCCCAAAACGACGAAGAACTTGCCCTGCGGTTGATTTCGGTCGGCGTACAGGATTATTTGGTAAAAAGAAAAATCGACAGCGAACTGTTAATTCGATCGCTCCGTTACGCCATAGAACGCCAGAACAGTCAAGATGCTTTGCGAAAAAGTGAAGAAAAATATCGCTCGGTGGTGGAAAATTCCCTGATCGGCATTGCAATCATCGCTCCAATTATTGACAGCGAAATTCCTCTCAATTGCCACTGGATAGAAGTTAACGATGCCCTGTGCAATTTGCTGGGCTATGAGCGCTATGAACTCGTGCAAAAGAATTGGCTAGAGTTGACTCATCCAGAGGATTTGGAGGCTAATTGTGAAAATTTTTCTCAGATGTTAGCAGGTAGGCTCGACGGTTACATCTCAGACAAAAGGTGGCTCAGAAAAAATGGCGAAATAGTTCACACGCGAGTTTCCCTGCGCTGCATCCGCCGCCTGGACTGGTCTATCGACCGGATAATCGAAGTAGTGTTGGACGTGAGCGATCGCTACCGCTACGAAGCCAAACTGAAAGCGTCAGAAGAATTTTTAAACCACACCATAAATGCTACGCCAGACCCAATTTTTGTCAAAGACGAGCAACACCGCTGGATGATATTAAATGATGCTTTTTGTCAGTTGGTCGGCAAATCGCGGCAAGAACTGATCGGCAAATCAGATTATGACTTTTTCCCCCAATCAGAAGCTGCTGTTTTTTGGACAAAAGATGAAGAAGTATTGACAACGGGTGTCTGCTTGGAAACCGAAGAAAAATTCACAGACTCTGCCGGGAGAGAACACATCATTTCTACAAAAAAAAGCGTCTTCAAAATAGCAGACGGTAGTAAAGTAATAGTGGGTACAATTAGAGATTTTACCGAATATAGACAGCAACAAAAAGCCCTGGAACAAAGCGAAGCTCGCTTTCAAAAATTGGCAGCTAACCTGCCGGGAACAATTTATCAATTACGAATGTCAGCAACTGAAAAAATGTCTTTCCCCTACATCTCTTCAGGCAGTCGCCAACTGTACGAATTAGAAGCAGAAGCGATCGAGCAAAATGCGGAACTGATTTTCAGCGGAATTCACGCAGACGATCTCTTAGATTTAAAAGCATCGATCGCAATTTCAGCCACTACGCTGGAACCTTGGCAGCAGCAGTGGCGACAGACTTTGCCATCTGGAAAAGTTAAGTGGCTGCAAGGAGCTGCCAGACCAGAAAGGCTCAATAATGAGAGCCAATCTGGCAGCGAAGGGGATATTCTCTGGGACGGTTTAGTAATGGATATTACTGAATTAAAGCAGGCACAAACAGAGCGCGATCGTTTTTTTACCATCTCCTTAGACTTGCTTTGCATTGTCGGTTTCGACGGCTATTTTAAACGATTAAACCCTGCTTGGTCAAATGCCCTGGGCTACAGCAGCGCTGAACTTTTTGCTAAGCCGATGCTCGATTTTGTGCATCCAGACGATCGAAAAGCCACCGCAGCCGAAGGGGCAAAACTAATAGCCGGTACTTCCAGTATCTCCTTTGAAAACCGCTATCTCTGCAAAGACGGTTCTTACAAATGCCTGCTGTGGACGGCATCGCCATTTAGCGAAGAAGGTTTAATCTACTCAGTCGGTCACGACATTACCTCTCGCAAACAAGCAGAGTCCAAACTCCAGCGGCAAGCAGTAGCAATGGCCGCTGCTTATGACGGCATCGCCATTTTTAACGACCGTAAGGAATGTATTTATTCAAACGACGCTTATCTCAAAATGTATGGCTTGGCTAGCCCTAGCGAACTGTATGGGAAGAAATGGAAAATGCTCTACAGCAAAGCAGAAAATCTATTTTTTGAACTACAAATAATGCCGATGCTCCTGCAAAAAGGGTACTGCAATATAGAAGCTATCGGTCAGCGCCGGGACGGTACTAAGTTCCCTCAAGAATTGTCGCTGACAATGCTTGTCGGTGGCGAAATTATTTCTATAGTCCGCGATATAACTAATAGAAAACAGGTAGAATCAGCCCTGCGATCGAGCCAGCGCCGCTACCAAACTTTAGCAGAAGCATCGCCAGTTTGCATATTCCATACTGACACCTTGGGAAATTGCCTTTATGTGAATAAACGGTGGAGCGAAATTACCGGATTAAACGCAGGATTAGCAGCAGAAATTGGCTGGATGAATGCCATACATCCCGATGATGCGGAGCGGGTGAAAAATGAATGGCATCGAGCAATTATTGAGAAAATCCCTTTTAAATCAGAATACCGCTTTCAGCGTCCAGATGGTCGGGTAATCTGGGTAATCGGTCAGGCGATCGCAGAAATCGGAGACAAGCAGGAGATTAAAGGCTATATCGGCACTATTACTGATATTAGCGATCGCAAACAAGCAGAATTAGATTTGCTGCGAGTTACTCAAGCGGTTGAAAGCACCAGCGATGCGATCGGCATTGCTGACTTGAAAGGGCGATCGATCTACCATAATCAAGCCTTTGTTCAACTCTACGGCTACACACCAGAAGAACTAAACACAGCAGGCGGATTAACAGCAATTTACCCCCAAACTAAAATGCTGCGAGAAATGTTTAAAACGATCCGTAAAGGCAAATCTTGGCAAGGCGAACTCAAAATTAACACTAAAAGCAACGAACTGGTAACAACTTTATTTCGCGCCGACGGCATTAAAGATGAAACTGGTCATTTAATCGGGTTAGTGGGAGTAATTACCGACATCACCGAACGCAAACAAGCCGAGATAGCGCTGTTGCAGCAATTAAGGCGAGAACGGCTGGTAGTTGCCATGCTCGATCGCATTCGCTCCTCCCTCAATTTAGAAGAAATCCTCACCGCTGCTGTCGAACAAGTGCGGCAATTTTTGCAAACAGACCGCACAGTTATTTACCGCTTTAATCCCGACTGGAGCGGCGTTGTAGTTGTGGAATCCGTGGCACACAATCGAATTTCGCTGCGAGACTTTAACAATCTTGACGGCTGTTTTAGAGAGAGATTTGTTGAGATTTACCAGCAAGGCTGTATTCGAGCTATGGAAGATATTTACCGGGAAAATCTGACGGAATGCCACCTGAGATTTCTCGAAGAATTTGAAGTGAAAGCTAACTTAGTAGTGCCGATTTTAAAAGCACAAGAAAGCATTTCCCAGACCGAACAGACTGCAGAAAATCAGCTCTGGGGACTGCTAATCACCCAGGATTGCAGCGGCCCCCGTCCCTGGGATTCCTCAGAAATAGAATCCCTCCGGCAATTGTGCGTGCAATTGGCGATCGCGATCCAGCAATCGACGCTATTTCAACAAGCACAAACGGAAATTGCCGATCGCAAACTTGCAGAATCTGCCCTCCAACAAGCCAAAGAAGTCGCAGAAAGCGCCAACCGCGCCAAAAGCGAATTTCTTGCCAACATGAGCCACGAACTACGCACGCCTTTAAACGGCGTTTTAGGTTACGCTCAAATCCTCAAAACCGACAAAGACTTAAACTCAGATCACCAAGAAAGTCTCAGCAATATTCAACAGTGCGGTCAACACCTGCTGATGTTAATCGACGATGTTTTAGATCTTTCCAAAATTGAAGCTAGAAAAATGGAACTCTACCCGGAAGAGTTGAATTTTCTAGATTTCACGAAAAACATTGCTGATCTGTTTCAGATGCGGGCCTCTCAAAAAGAAATTTTATTCCATTACGAACAAGTCTCTCCCCTACCTAGCTGCGTTCGTGTCGATCCAAAAAGATTGCGCCAAATTCTCATAAATTTACTCAGCAATGCCGTTAAATTTACTAACAGCGGCGGTGTGACTTTCAAAGTCGGCTATGTCGGCACAGGGGCCTGGAGTCGAGGGCAAGGAGAAAATTATGAGTTCTCGACTTTGAGTTCGGAACTGAAAGAAAATTATATGCGCTTCGCCCACAATCCGATCGCAGCCAAACACGCTTTAAAAATCCGTTTTCAAGTCGAGGATACCGGCACAGGAATAGAGCAAAGCAAGTTAGAAGAAATATTTTTGCCTTTCCACCAAGTAGGAGGCAATACGTTTGTTGAAGGTACAGGTCTAGGACTCTCGATTAGCCAAAAATTAGCGAAACTGATGGGCAGCGAAATTCGCGTCCACAGCAATTTGGGAAAAGGCAGCACTTTTTGGGTAGATTTAGAATTGCCAGCAGCCAAACGGTACTTGGAGGTATCTCCTTTGCAGGAAAAACGCTGGGTTGTGGGTTTTATCGGCAATAAGCGGAAAGTGCTAATCGTGGATGACAATCAACTGGATCGCGATTTGTTGTGCAGGCTGCTGCAGCATTTGGGATTTGAGGTTGCAGAGACCCAAAACGGGCAAGAATGCCTCTGCCAAACAGTTGAATTTCAACCGGATGTGATTTTAATGGACTTGCGGATGCCTGTAATGGATGGCTTAGAAACTGCAAGAAAACTGCGGCAGTTGCCTGCAGTAAAAGATGTTGTGTTAATCGCTATGTCAGCTAGCGTTTTCGAGGCTACGCAGCAAGATAGCATGCTCGCAGGGTACGATGATTTTCTTCCCAAACCGATCGAAGCAAATCACTTTTTGGAACAGTTGCGCGTGCATTTGGGACTAGAATGGATTTATGGAGAATCTTCGGAAAACAAAAAGCGCAAAACTCCCAGTTTGTCACCCGCCTCTGATTTTCCTGCTTATTCTTCTCTGTTACCTGCGGCTTCTGAGTCAGTAGCAAAAATTTTGAAACTCGCAGCTATGGGCGACATTGAAGAAATTTTTGAGGAGAGTGCTAAGCTGGAGAGTTTAGAACCTAATTTAGTGCCGTTTGTCTCGAAGCTGCGCCAACTTGCTAAGGGATTTCAGCTCAAACAAATTCGGCAGATTTTAAAACAATATATCGATGGAAAATAGTATGACTCTCATAGTTGAGAGCTTGGCTGCATACAGATAATTTAGAGGTGCAGCAACTTACCGCCGCGTTATTTAGCCGGATATCTGGCAATTGTCTATCGCGCAATTGTCAGTGCATGCGGCCGTAACTCCCAACATTAAACAAGTTATTTTGCCGCTTCAGAAGTTGTCTCCCAGAGTCCGAGCAACTGCTGTTAAATGCCAGATATCTTTGGGTACAGTATAGATTTTGAGCAGCGCCTCCTGTGGCTCCCCATTACCGTGTTTTGTACTATTTCAAACAAGATTTTTCTGGTAAACTAAAGTGTAAAGTTGCCTTTCATCCCTAGACCGAAGTCGCAGGGTTTTCAGGCTATTTTTTGATAATAGAGTTTTTGAGAGAGTTGGGATTGAAATTACTTTGCCTCAGTAACGGCCACGGAGAAGACGCGATCGCCCTTCGCATCTTGCAGGAACTGCAACAGCACCCGCATCCGCCAGAATTAGCCGTGTTTCCGCTAGTGGGTGAAGGGCAAGCTTTCGCTCAACTAGAAAACGCCCGCATCATCGGCCCGGTGCAGCGAATGCCTTCGGGCGGCTTTATTTACATGGACGGGAGGGAATTTTTGCGCGATGTCAAAGGCGGCCTGCTTCAGTTGACCATCGCTCAGTTTAAAGCGATCCGCGCTTGGGTACGATCGCAACAACAGTCAGGGAATCAAGACGGCGTTATTTTAGCCTGCGGGGATATTGTACCGCTGCTGTTTGCTTGGCTGGGCGGCGCGCCCTATGCCTTTGTCGGTACTGCCAAGTCCGAGTATTATTTGCGGGACGAGGACGGGCCTCTGGCTCGCAAATCCAGGGTCTTTGGTGGGTGGAGTTGGTCGCGATCGGTTTATTTGCCTTGGGAGCGCTGGTTGATGACTCGATCGCGCTGTCGGGCCGTTTTTGCCAGGGACGCGCTAACCGCCGAGACTTTACAAAAGCTGGGAATTCCGGTTTACAATCTCGGAAACCCGATGATGGACGGACTCGAACCGGAAAATCCCGCTGGTTTTTACGGCCATGACGCAGAGTTTCGGGAAAGGTCGCGATCGCTCGTCATCACCTTACTCCCCGGTTCTAGAGCGCCGGAAGCCTACGCTAATTGGCTGCTAATAGTAGAGGCTGTAGCCGGAATTTTGTCGCTGTTTGCCGATCGCAAATTGTTATTTTTCGGAGCCATTTCTCCAGAGTTAAACTTAGAAGCTTTGCGACCTAGTTTAGAATTTTTCGGCTGGCGACAAGACGGGGAAACTAGAACGCAGCGACGAGAAGGAAGTATTTTGCGGCCTCCTGTTTCTAGCGCTCAAGAAATTCAGCAAGAATCTCCTAATTTGCTATTGCCCCTGACATTTGTGCAGAGAAACGCCACGATGATTTTGACTCAGCAAAGTTTTAACGATTGTTTGTACGAAGCCGATTTAGCAATAGCAATGGCAGGAACTGCTACAGAACAATTTGTAGGTTTAGGAAAACCGGCGATCGCCATTCCCGGAAACGGCCCGCAATTTACTCCCGCCTTTGCAGAAGCTCAAAGTCGCCTGTTAGGCCCGTCATTAATTTTAGTCAAACATCCCGCCGAAGTTGCCGGCGCCGTGCAGTCTTTGCTCCGCGACCCCGACAGGTTGCAGCTAATCGCAGAAAATGGCTGGCGGCGCATGGGAGAAAGCGGCGCAGCAGCCAGAATTGCCGAGTGTTTAATTCAGCGGTTCGGCGGTGAATGCAGCAATTCTCAATTGCCTGCAATAGACTAGGAGCAAAACAATGTTTTGTCCCTACCGAGTATGTTTAATTCTAGTGGCTTAAAAAAAATATTGTTCACTAACTACCTACTAATTTCCGTAGGGTGCGCTTAGGCGCACCTTACTAATACTGCATTCGCAGAAAATTTCAATTCGCCGTTTTTTCTGATGATGGAACCCAGAAATTAGCTTGAGGAATTTTAAAATCCGACTTAACCAAAACACCTGGTTCTCGCTGCATCGGCAGCACATCTAAAGTATCCGTTTGCGCGCAATATTTTAAATCTTCAATAACACCTAAACCGAGGAGGCGCTGACCGTGGCTGGCTCTTTCCAACAATTCGTGCAACCGATCTTGCCAGTGCAAATAAAGAGCAATAGCCCCAAATACTTCATCGTTACCAGCAAAATCGCTCGCAGGAATACCGCTTTCTGCTAGGAGACTTTGGGCGATCGCACCAGCACAAACCGTATCTTCCAACGAATAACTTCCTTCCCAACCCGAACCCACAATCCAAATAGTTTCCGGCTGTTTATTTAACAAAAACTGCACCACAGATTTGCGGTTAACCAAAGCCGCCGTCAGCACAGTTGCAGCAGCTTGCACTCGCTCCAAAGCCCGAGTACCGTTAGTTGTGCTTATAAAAATGCGCTTCCCAGTCACCTTTTCTGGCGTGCAGTCCAGGGGAGAATTCCCCATGTCAAAACCGTCAACTTTGCCTCCGCCGCGCTCTCCAGCCCGAATCCGCTTGTCTGCAGGCCATTTTTCGCTCTCTGCCATCAGCTTATCTAAGTCGCTGAAAACTTGGACAGCTTCCGCCCCATTATTCAGGGCCGTCGCCATTGTCGTAGTCGCCCGCAGCACGTCAACTGCGATCGCGCAAGCCGGCATTTTGTCGGCTGGCGTAAGTTCCGGGGTATGGTAAATAAAAAGCTTCACTTTTGGGCAACCTGCGATAAATCCTCATCATTAATAATAATGGAAAGTGGATAATAGAAAATAGAGTCAAGTCCTCAAAAGCCGAAAATATGTCTAAACAGCTCAATTCAAATCCCGCCCGCGCCGCCATCACCGCACCAATTCGACTCCTGGCAGGTTTCACCTATCCTTTTCGAGCTTTCACGCTGATTTGGCAAACTCCCAAGCTGTGGACTTATGTATTAGTTCCCGTCGTGCTAAATTTTCTAATTGGTATCGGTCTTTATTTAAGCTTGCTATTTCCCAGTTTGGCAGGCATAGACGTTTTAGTAGCCGATTTATCCCTCCGATTTAATGATTTAATTGCGAATTTGCCAGCTTGGCTGAGCTTTCTGGGCGTGTTAACAATTGCTTTCGGCTGGCTGCTGCGCGTACTCCTAGTGTCAGGACTTTTGCTGATAATTGGATTTTTGTTAGTGCAGTTTGGCGTGATTTTAGGTTCGCCCTGGTACGGCAAACTTTCCGAACAATTGGAACTGCTGCGAAACGGTCAATTACCCGCAGAAGTACCGATGAATTTGGCGAGTATTTGGGGGGATATTCAAATGGCGATGGGCTTTGAACTGCGAAAACTACAAATTTTGTTCAGCATCGGTATACCGCTGCTGCTGCTGAATTTTATCCCTGGCGCAGGATCTATTCTGAGCAGTTTGGGTGGCGTTGCTTTAGGCGCGACTATTGTCTGTTTGGACTTTTTAAATGCACCTTTGGAGCGGCGGAAGCTGCCTTTTCAGGAGAAGTTTGAGCTAATTCGGGCGAGTTTGCCGGCCAGCGGGAGTTTTGGTTTAGTGTGTTTGGGTTTGGTGAGCATTCCGCTGTTGAATCTGTTGGCCATTCCGCTGTGCGTGACGGCGGGGACTTTGTTTTTTTGCGATCGCATTTGGCCGGCCCGCTTTGCCCCAGAAGAAACAAAGAGCGATGGAGAAACTAACATTACAAATTAAAAACTAGGGAGATGCTTCTTCCTTCGGCTGAGTCTGGGAGTTAAGACCCAAAAACGGGCTTAACAACAGCCAGCTAATGAAGAAAAAGGATGCTGTAAATAGCTGGACAATATCAACAGCCGACAAATATCCGTCAGATAATAGTGCAATAGTTCTATCTGTCAGCCCGAATATCCAAGAGAGAATCCCAAACAGCCAAATGCCTTTTTGGAGCATGGGCAAAAATGCTGAAACTTCGGAGTTTTGCTGCTTGTTCATCAGAAAAAATGGGTAGAAACCCCGTGCTTCTAGCACGGCTTTATATTTTTGATTTACTATCGCCTTGGGATTGGTTAACGGGAGTGTACTTTTGTATTGCACTTTCAACGGGACAATTACCGCTTCCAATCTTCCAATCCTGTACGCATAGTATTTTGCTCAATTGAGCCTCCCATTTCTGGGGTAATGTTAGCTTCGACAATGTTTCGAGAGCTTGTTAGACCTGCAACACTGTTCCAGTGACCTTAGAACTGTTTAATTGCAGATGACAGAGCAGGGGGACTAGCTACGCATCCACAGGGTGTCGTGACTCTCAAAACGTAGGCAATTAAGCCTTAGTCTGGTCAGTACGGCTTGCCAGATTTCTCTTGCAAGCCCCGTGTCTTTAGACCGGGGTTACTGACTGATTTAGCCCTTGTTTGCGAAAAGTCTGATTAACCGGGGCACCCCAAGGGCTTAAGGATTTTTGGTGTCTCCTCGGATTCCCTTTGTTATCTATATGTTAAGAAATATTTCCCGATATGACAACGCGCCCTGGGAGGTATTTCCGCATCTATCTTAAGAGGTAGTCACAGCCCTAACAAAGAGTGATATTTGCTACACTTTGGTAGCGACGCTAGAGATTTTGCCGGTTTTTTGAGAGATAAATTACTGAGTAGGGTAGCGGCGGGTTCTCTTGACACCGTGCCTACAAAAAAAAGCTTGTAATTTATTTTGAATTATGTAATACTACAAGCTGAACAAGTCTGGTTAAAAAACGATGTGAAGTTTGTACTGAGGACGGAGGATTCTCAAAGCCCTAAAAGCCACAGGACAAACAATTTGATTATCAAAATCAACCGGACTTGATGTGAGTTCAGCGTCAATAATAACATCGAACAATGGCACGCTTAAATCAGATTATTGCGATCGAAAAAGGCATCAAAAGCCGATCCGTCCAAGAACTAGCAGAAGCCCAAAAAGCCCTCCAGAAACCAGCTTTGCTTTCTGGAATCTCCCGCACTTACCGCCCCAAAGACGAAGAAGGCGAACAACTGCCGCCCGAGTCCAAAAAAGTAGAAGTTAAAGCCGAAGAGATTATCCGCAAAACGACTGAAGTTTTTACCAAACTCTTCGACGTAACCGCAACCAAAGATTGGACAAATTGCAGCGCCCGCGCTGACGTAACTGTAGACGGAAACGTGCTGTTGAGCCAAGTACCCGTCAGCTATTTGCTATTCATTGAAAAGCAGTTGGCCGATTTGCAAGCATTCATCAAAAAACTTCCCGTCTTAGATGCTTCCGAGACTTGGAACTTCGATGCTTCGGCAGACTGTTGGGCCACAGAACCAGTGCAAACTCTCAAGACTTTTAAAACTCCACGCAATCACGTTAAAGCTGAAGCTACTGAACACCATCCGGCTCAAGTCGATGTTTATTACGAAGATATTACGATCGGCTATTGGCGGACTTTCAGTTGACATTTGACAGTTGACAGTTGACAGTTGATAGCGACCTCTACCTGGAAGGAAGAGGATTGGAGTAATGAATAGTCTTCTTTTAATTTCTCCCTAGAAGGGAGAGGCTTTAAACCATTTTTTTTTGGTAAAGTTTTCTGGAGCAATGCTGGCACGACGAATCAATGAGTTGCTACAAAGGGTGGAAATCTTGCAGCAAGCTGTTATGTTCGCCCGCGAAGAAGCTAACAATTCTGATGTTGAGGAACAGAGAGTGGGAGAACGAATTTTTCAGTTTATTTTCCGCTAATTGCTTACTTTTTTGATAGTTATGGTTTAAGATATAAACAGAGTACAAGCTCAATCTAAAACTTCAACTTAAACCGTACAAATGTGATAGTGCAGGTTCGACTCCTGTCCCTTCTACGCAAAATAGGGGGGTAGCCCAATTTGGCAGAGGCAGCATTCCGTACAAATTCAATAGCAAGTTATCACTCTAAACTCAGCATTCACCGCCGATCGCTAAAACGAATGTCAGGAAAAATCACATCATCGAGGTTGCTGGCTCATATCCAGCCCCCTCTACCAAACGCAGGGGGGTAGCTCAATCGGTAGAGCGCGATGCTATCAATCTTAAATCCTTGACTTAAATGTGATAGCGTGCCCAAATGGGCGGTAAATAGAAACCCAGTAGTAAGGTCAGAACTGCTGGGTTTTATGCTAATTTATCAATCAAAGTGATACGACTTCCCAAAAAAGAATGCAAAAGCAAGCTCTAAACCGATACAGCGTTAGTCATTTCCAATCTAAAATCTAAAATCTAAAATCTAAAATCTAAAATGGTATGATTTACTGCATCAATCCTCAATGTGAACAACGCGAAAATCCTGCTGCTGCTCAAAAGTGTCAGGCTTGTGGCACGGATTTGTTAATTGCCGATCGCTATCGTATCCTTAAACCAGTGCGATCGCCCAATCCCGCACGCCCCACAGACATCTTTGAAGTTGAAGATTTGGGAACAGGTGAAAACGAATGGGGAACTGTCAAAATTTTAAAAGTCTTGAAACACACCCACAATCCCGATTTAGTTCGCGTGTTCAAGCAAGAAGCGCGAGTTTTGATTTGGCTGGCGGGAAAGGGCTCAGTTCCCCAAGTCGAACCTGACGGTTATTTCCAAATGAAACTCCCCCATAACTTCCAGAAAATGTCTTATTTGGTGATGGAAAAAATTAGCGGAGAAAACTTGGCAGAATTCTTAAATAAAAACCCGCACGTTTCTCAAAAGCTAGCTCTTGATTGGCTGCAACAAATGACCAATATTTTACAGGAAATCCACAAATATCATGTAGTGCATCGGGATATTAAGCCCTCCAACCTCATGCTTGCAGCGGATGGGAAATTGAGATTAATTGACTTCGGCGCCGCCACAGAAGCAGAGATAGATACCGCACCCATAGGTTCTGCTGGATACGCCGCACCGGAACAAATTCTAGGTAAAGCAGGCGTGCGATCGGACTTTTTTGCCCTAGGGCGTACTTTTGTACATTTATTAACAGGCATAGAGCCGATCGACTTTCCCGTTAATGAAAAAACTGGTAAAATTAATTGGAGGAACCAGGCTGTAGATATTGACCCGTTACTCCTAGACTCGATCGACGAATTGATGGAACCGCTACCGGAAAACCGACCTGAAAATACCCAAGTTATTTTAGAAAAATTAAAAATTCACGACGCAGACCCCCTGCAAAAGGGGGACGCAACATCGCTTCAATAAATCTGTTCCAACTTGCGAAAATCCCGCTCAACTTCCGCCCACAAAGCCCGATTGTGAGGGTCAGTTTTCACAGCCTTTTTTAAATAAATTCTCGCCTTATCAACCTGCTTTTCTCCGATCAAATGCCGTCCCCAGCGCTGATAGGCGATCGCCTGCCACTGACGCACCTCCAAATCTTCGGGAACCCGCTGGGCCAAACCCTCAATCAAGGCGATCGCCCGTGGGAACCTCTGATATTTCAGCAACTGCTGCAATTCAAAATAAGCATCTTGCTTTAACTTTTGTTCCACCGCCGACAGATCCGCATTAGATTGAACGGGAGGCTGTTTTCGAGTCACATTAACTGCTTGGGGTTGAGCTTTCACCCCATGATCCGGCGGTGTCCAAGTAGGCGACACAGTTGAATTGGCAACTTTCGACTCCGCAACATGGTGGGGGGCAACATTCACCAGGAACTTATAAGCCTCAGTAATAGCAATAAACTTATTCTTAGCCTGTTCGTTTCCCGGATTCACATCGGGGTGATACTGTCTGGCTAACTGCCGATAAGAGGCCTTAACTTGCGATAAACTCGCGCCAGACCTCAGTCCTAACTGTCGGTAATAATCTGCAATATCCATTTAGCATGAATGAGCGTTGATAATACCATTAAATATGGCAGAATCCTTAAATGTAAAGATTCTGCCAAAATTTACTGCGAACTAGCTTGTAGTGCGAGGGTTGCCCGCACTACGATCGCGCAAAAATAACTTACGGACGATCTTCGATTACTCTGTCAATCAAGCCGTATTCTCTGGCTTCCTCAGCGGACATGAAATAGTCGCGATCCATGTCCTTCTCGATTTTCTCGATCGGCTTGCCAGTATTCTTAGCATAGATATTATTGAGTTCGTGGCGCAGCCGCAGAATCTCTTTCGCCTCAATCTGAATATCCGTTGCTTGTCCCCGCGTGCCCCCAGAAGGCTGGTGAATCATGATGCGCGAGTGAGGCAAAGCTAACCGTTTCCCCTTCGCACCTGCAGCTAACAGGAAAGAACCCATCGAAGCAGCCAAGCCCACACAAATCGTCACCACGTCCGATTTAATGTGCTGCATGGTATCAAAAATAGCCATGCCTGCCGACACCATTCCGCCTGGGGAATTGATGTACAAAATAATATCCTTACCTGAATCTTCCGAATCGAGATAGAGCATCACAGCGATGATTTGATTGGCAATTTCATCGTCAATGTCCCTGCCCAAGAAAATAATTCGTTCCCGGTAGAGGCGATCGTAGATATTAATCCACTGAGTATCATAACCACCCGGCATTTTGTAGGGAACTTTGGGCACACCTATAGGCATAATTCGGAACTCCGTTTAGTTGGTAATTGGTAATTGGGAATTGGGCATCGGGAATTGGGCATCGGGCATTGGTAATTGGGAATCGGTAATTGGGAATCGGTAATTGGGAATTGTTAGTCATAAAAAGACTATTGAATAACTAATCAGGGTAGAAACTACTAGCCATTAACCCTTAATTATTACTCATGCCCATTTCCCATTTCCCATTACCTATTCTCCATTCCCCAGTCCCCATTTCCAATTCCCATTCCCAGTTAGATGACTCCAGCCGGCAGCGGTTTCGGCAATTCTTCCGAACTTTCAAGAACGCGATCGATCAAACCGTATTCTTTAGCTTCATGGGGCGTCATGTACAGCAACCGATCCATATCTTTAGTAATCTTTTCGATCGGTTGGCCAGTACAGCTTGCAAAAATCTCAAGCATCGTCGCTTTATTTGCCAGCACTTCCTTAGCCCGAATTTGAATGTCGCTGGCTTGACCCCGCGTGTAAGCCTTGGGTTGGTGCAACACAATCGAAGCGTGCGGCAAACTCGCCCGAAAGCCTTTTGTACCAGCCGCTAAAAGCATCGCAGACATCCCCATTGCCGAACCGAGGCAAATAGTGTGCACGGGCGGCTTAATGTACCTGATCGTATCGCAGATAGCGAAGGCTTCTGTTTCAAAGCCGACGGGTTCGCCACTGTAACCAGAAGTGCCGGTCGAGTTGATGTAGATTTTGATCGGCTTATCCGGGTCTTCGTACTGCAAGAACAACAGTTCAGCGATAATCAGTTCTGTTACCGCAGGCACCAGAGGCATACCCAGATAAACGATCCGCTCCTTCAGCAACAGGGATGGCAAATCGGGAGGTGGCGTCCGAGAGTTCCCTTCCCCGTAGTATGGCGATTGCACAGCTTTAATTGGTGTGTTCATATAACCGAAATGTTGCCTGAACTGATGGAGCTATTCTTAAAGAAATAGTAACGCAATCTTTAGGTATCCCGCATGAAAGTTAGTTTGCTCCCGGTTTTAAACGACCCTAACCTTGACGCTGCTGCACCCTCAACGCAGCGCCAGCTAGCGATTTCGGTATCTGCGACGGCAAGCTCGATCGACTCCAGCGTACCCTTAAACCTGTGCCTGATTCTCGACCACAGCGGCTCGATGGGCGGACGCCCCTTGGAAACCGTCAAACAAGCCGCCGGACGGTTGCTAGACAGGTTGAAGCCCGGGGATCGCTTTTGCGCGGTGGCTTTCGATCATAAAGCCAAAGTCCTCGTCCCCAATCAAATTGTGGGAGATCCCAGTAGTATTAAACGGCAAATTGAGCAATTGCGCTCGGCCGGTGGCACAGCAATTGATGAGGGCATTAAGTTAGGTATTGAAGAGTTGGGCAAAGGCAAAAAAGAAGCTATATCTCAGGCATTTCTGCTGACTGACGGCGAAAACGAACATGGCGACGACAGCCGCTGTTTGAAGTTGGCTAAATTGGCTGCCGACTACAACATGACTTTAAATTCTCTGGGATTTGGCGATAACTGGAACCAGGATATTTTGGAAAAGATTGCTGACGCTGGCGGCGGTGCTCTGGCTCACATTCAGCGTCCCGAAGATGCGGTTGACGAGTTTGGCAAACTATTTACTCGCATCCAAGGTGTAGGTTTGACTAATGCTTATTTGCTATTTTCACTGATGCCAAAAGTGCGGTTAGCCGAACTCAAACCGATCGCCCAAGTTGCTCCTGATACGATCGAATTACCGGTACAGCAAGAGGGCGATCGTTTTATGGTGCGCCTGGGAGATTTAATGAAGGATATAGAGCGAGTAGTTTTGGCTAATATTTATATTGGACAGTTGCCCGAAGGTACACAGACGATCGGGCAATTGCAAATTCGCTACGACGATCCGACTGTCGGTCAAAGTTTGCTTTCCGATCCCGTTGCAGTTTCTGCTAATGTCCTGAAAGTTTATCAGCCGGCCCTTAACCCGATGGTACAGCAGCACATTTTAGCTTTGGCTAAATACCGCCAAACTCAACTCGCCGAAACTAGATTGCAACAGGGCGATCGCGCCGGCGCGGCAACGATGCTACAAACTGCTGCTAAAACTGCTCTGCAAATGGGCGATAAAAGTGCCGCAACTGTGCTGCAAACCTCTGCTACTCGTTTGCAATCTGGTGAACAATTGAGTGAAGCCGATCGCAAGAAAACTCGGATTGCTTCTAAAACTATTTTGAAGTAATGTCATGTCCGGTTAATTGCGATCGGTCTAATTGTTCGCAGTAAGGACTTTAGTCCTAATTGACTAAAAATTTTAGAGAGGACTGAAGTCCTTACTACGAACCGGTTTATAATGTTTGTACCACCTATCATAGAGTGCTTGTATGAGCCAGACAATATCTGATAAAGTACGCTGGACTACCGCCGATTTGGAACTATTGCCCGATAACGGCGATCGTTATGAACTTATTGATGGAGAGTTATTTGTGACTAGATCACCACATTGGGGTCATCAACGGGCTATAGGCAACCTCTACCAAGAGCTTAATACTTGGTCGCGAGAGACTAATTTAGGACAAGCAGGAATCAATCCGGGTCTTATTTTCACAGATGCTGACAATGTAATTCCCGATCTAGTTTGGGCCAGCAATGAACGCTTGGCTATCTTGCTAGACGAAGCCGGTCATTTAACCGGCGCACCTGAGTTAGTTGTTGAAGTATTATCTGCTGGTACAGACAATGAAAGACGGGATAGAGATTTGAAACTCAGACTCTATTCAGTGCGGGGAGTACAGGAATACTGGATCGTGAATTGGCGGTTGCAACAAATTGAGGTTTATCGCAGGGAACAAGCAAGTTTAAGGCTTGTTGCTACACTGTTGAGGAATGATGAATTGACATCGCCTTTGTTACCCGGTTTTAGTTGTTCTGTCGCTCAGATTTTTGCTTAGAATTATGCAATACTTTTACAGGGCGATCGCCCTTTGGGGATTTGTGACAATTTTGGGCGGCATATCCCCTGCCATTTCTACAAAACCCTCACCAATACTAATCGCTCAAAATCCTGCTGAAGACTTATTTAACAGCGGTTTAGCCAAGTCAGAGGCTGGAGACATTCCAGGGGCGATCGCCGATTACACCGAAGCCATTCGCCTCAATCCTAACTACGCCAAAGCCCACAACAAACGCGGCATCATCCACGGCCGCAATCTCAAAGACTATCCAGCAGCTAAAGCAGATTTCGATCGCGCCATTGAAATCAACCCCAACTACGGCGACGCTTACTACAACCGCGCCAAAGTCCGCTATTTCTTAAAAGACAAACCGGGCACAATTGCCGACTATCAAAAAGCCGCCGAACTTTATCAAAAAGATGGCAAAATAGAAGATTATCAAGATACCATGAAACACCTGCAAAGGCTGGGGGCATAAATAGCTTTGTGAAAACATGGTATAAAATAAATACCCAAAAAATCATCAGCGTTCATCAGCGTTCATCAGCGGTTGAACACTCCAAATTAACTATTCAAAAAATGCCCGTAACTTCCACCGTCACCGTCACCGTACCCGCCACCACCGCCAACCTCGGCCCCGGATTCGACTGCATCGGCGCCGCTTTAAGCCTCTACAATCATTTCCAATTCTCCCGACTCGAAGCCTCCGCAACAGAGAAACTAAAAATTACTGTTACAGGCAAAGAAGCTGCCAAAGTTAAGACAGATGACAGCAATCTCGCCTATCAAGCATTTGTCAAGTTATACGATCGCCTCAACCAATCGCCGCCATCTGTAGCCATACATATAGATATGCAAGTGCCGCTGGCTAGAGGTTTAGGAAGTTCCGCCACAGCTATTATCGGTGGGTTAGTCGGTGCAAATGAATTAGCCGGAAAGCCTTTGAGTCAGGTGGAAGTGATGCAATTGGCGATCGAACTTGAAGGCCATCCCGACAACGTTGTCCCCGCTTTACTCGGAGGGTGTCGCCTCGCTGCTAGCAATCCACCCCCCCAACCCCCCCTTACTAAGGGGGGGCTAAGAGAACAACTCCCCCTTAGCAAGGGGGGGCAAGGGGGGGGGGCCTGGGAGATTTGCGATATTCCCTGGCATCCAAATATTGTGGCCGTGGTAGCCATCCCGGATTTTGAACTGTCTACAGCCGAAGCCCGCCGAGTTTTGCCAGCAGATTACAGTAAGGCTGACGCGATTTTTAATGCTGCACACCTCGGTTTGCTAGTGCGGGCTTTGGAAACGGGCAATCAAAACTGGCTGCGCTGCGCCCTCCAAGACAAAATTCACCAACCTTACCGGCAATCTCTGATTAAGGGATATGAAGCGGTGCAAGAAGCCGCCGTGAATGCAGGGGCTTGTGGAATGGTAATTAGCGGTGCCGGGCCGACGCTTTTGGCTTTAACGGATGTGACATCTGCTGTTGCTGTTGAGAAAGGGATGGCGGCTGCTTGGGGGGAATTTGGGGTAAAGGCTGAGGTAAGGGCGATCGGCCTCGATACTCAAGGCGCGCAAGTCTCCCTTTAGTTATTCCACTGCTGGACACACAACATCTACTTGACACTCTCAGCGCTAAAGCGACTGAGATTCTTAAGATTTTGCAACCTTAATATCCTGATTACTCAGGTTCCCAAACTCACCGCGTTTGCTCTTTGAGCGCGGTGATGTCTTTTGGGCGTTTAGATGACTAGCACCAAGTTTCGCAGAGTCCCCACGTACTATTTTTAAAGCTCGATCTCTGATGGTTTTAGCAGCACCAATATCGGCGTGTTCGTGATAGCCACATTCGACACAGATGAACTTTTCACCATCTCTATTCGACTTGTCGATATGACCGCAATTCCTGCATTCTTGGCTAGAGTGTTTAGGATTGATTTTAATTGTGATTTTTCCTTGCTTCACAGCAAGATACTCAATCTTCAAAATCAATTCACCCCAACCTGCATCAGAGATAG
>Ga0335394_10001575_pt1 | contig 25667 bp, 22 predicted proteins | sample MAT03_FD_205741 | JGI IMG/M metagenome (GOLD analysis project Ga0335394, IMG submission 205741) | Freshwater microbial communities from Lake Fryxell liftoff mats and glacier meltwater in Antarctica - MAT-03 (spades assembly) (version 2) ...
CCGCGCGGCCACACCGTTCGGGCCGGCATCGAGGGCGGCGCCGAGTGCACGCTGGTGCGGCTTTAATCTGAGCGCGCAATTGATCGATCGAAACAAAGGATAGAGCCATGCTGACCGACCGCATCGAAGGCAAGTGGATCGACGTGTTCGCCGACACGTTCAGGCTGTGCGGAGTCAAGCCCGGCGACGCCGTGGCGATCCTGTCCGAGACGCATTCGCGCCGCATCAACGTCGAGCTCGCCGAGCTGGCGCTGCTGCGCCTGGGCGCCAGGCCGTTTCATCTGGTGCTGCCGACACCACCGCAGGCGGCGCCGGTGCCGGTGCGATCGACCGGGTCGTCGGTTGCGATCGGCGGGCTCGAGCCGGTGGTTTGTGCCCTGGCAGCCGCGACGATGGTCGCCGACCTCACCGTCGAGGGGCTGATGCACTCGAAGGAATTTCCGACCATCCGCGCCGGCGGAACCCGCGTCCTCTACATCAGCAACGAACACCCGGAAGTGCTGGAGCGGCTCAAGGCCGACCCGGCGATGAAGACGCGCATCCAGCGCGGCCGGGCCCTGATGCAGCAGGCGAAGACGCTGCGGGTCAAGTCCGCCGCCGGCACCGACCTGCGCGTGGACATGACCGACGCCATGGTCGGCGGCAACGTCGGCTGGGTGGACGAGCCCGGCCAGCTGGCGTCATGGCCGGGCGGTATCTGCAGCTGCTTTCCGCGCCAGGGCGCGGTCAACGGCACGCTGGTGCTCGATGAAGGCGACATCAACCTGACCTTCAAGCGCTACCTCGCCAAGCCGGTGCGGCTCGTGATCGAAAACGACTTCGTCACCAACATCGAAGGCACCGGCCTCGACGCCGACCTGATGCGCGAGTACTTCGACGCCTGGCAGGACCCCAACGCCTACGGCGCTTCGCACGTGGGCTGGGGCATGAACCACGCCGCACGCTGGGAGTCCCTGACGTTGTACGACAAGGGCGACGTCAACGGCACCGAGCAGCGTGCCTTCGCCGGCAACTTCCTCTATTCGACCGGCGCCAATCCGCGCGCCGGCCGTCACACGCTGGGCCACTATGACCTGCCGGTGCGCCGCTGCGACATCTGGCTGGACGACCTGCAGGTCGCTGCGGCGGGTCGGCTTCTGGGTGACCTCGTCTGAGCCGCGCATGAAGTCGACCTGCGACACCGAACTGGTCCTCATCGGGCCCGAGCCACGCATCGCGGCGACGCAACGCGGCTCCGGGTCTGCCGTCGTGTTCCTGCATGGAGTCGGCGGCAATCGCCACAACTGGATCGCGCAGGTCGAGGCGTTCTCACCGCACTTCACGGCAATCGCCTGGGATGCGCGCGGCTATGGCGACAGCGACGACTATGCGGGTCCGTTGCGCTTCGAGGACTTCAGCGGTGACCTGCTGCGCGTACTCGACTACTTCGGCGCCAGCCGTGCCCACCTCGTGGGCTTGTCCTTGGGCGGACGAATTGCGCTCGATTTCTTTGGTCGCCATCGGCAACGCGTCGCGTCCCTCGTCTTGGCGGATACAAGCGGTGGGATGCCCGTCGGCCCTGACCGCGAGCAGCGAATCGAGGCCTTCCTGCACGAGCGGCGAAGACCGTTGCTGGACGGCATGACGCCGAGCGAGCTCGCGCCCAGGCTGGCCCGTGGACTGGTAAGTCCCGAAGCCTCGCCCGAAGTCCTTTCCCAGGTGGAGGCCAGCCTCGCGGCGCTGCGCCCCGAGGCGTATCTGAAGACCCTCGAGGAGGTGACCGGCTACGACGCCTTTCCGCCCTTCGAAGGTATCGACGTGCCATGTCTGGTTGTCGTCGGTGAGCGCGACACGATCGCGCCACCCGACTTCGCCCGCTGGATGGCTTCCCGCATCCCCGGCGCGCGCTTCGAGCTGATCGCAGGGGCGGGGCATCTCAGCAACATCGAGGCGCCTGAGGCGTTCAATGCAGCGGTGCTTCCTTTCGTCCTGCAAGCGCAGGCGAGCCAGACATGACTGCCATGCATCGCTGCTTGCGTTTGGCCCACTACGCATCTGGCGATGTGCCGCCGCATTCTTGTTTCGAGCTCGACACCGAGTCGACGCGCGAGCCCTTGCAGGGCGAGGTCCTGGTTGAAGTGCAATGGTTGTCGATGGACCCGTTCCCCCGTCTGGCGATGCGCGGCGAGGCGAGCATGGCCCCGCAACTTCCGCTCGGCACGGTGATGCTCGGCCGTGGCGTCGGGCGGGTGCTCCGTTCGGCCGATGCTGCCTTCGGCGTGGGAGATGCCGTCGCCGGCGAGCTCGGTTGGCGCGAGCGTGCCTGTGTGCCTGCGCAGGGGCTTCGCAAGGTCGACCCGACCTTGGCGCCGGTGGAACTTTCGCTCGGGTTGCTGGGGCCGTCAGGGCTCACCGCGTACTTCTGTGTCGAGCGCATTGCACCGCCGCAGCCGGGGCAGACGATCCTGGTGTCCGCCGCCGCGGGTTCGGTTGGAGCCACCGCCTGCCGACTCGCCGCCCTGCGCGGCGCGCGCGTTGTCGCCGCCGCTTGGGGGCAGACGCAGTGCCGCTACCTCAGCGATGCGCTCGGTGTCGACGCCGTGGTCGACATCGCCGGCCCCGTGCCGCTGGCCGATTCGCTGCGCGCCGCCTGCCCGAACGGTATCGACGTCTTTCTCGACGGCGTTGGCGGCTTGCTTCACGACGCTGCGATGGACAACCTCAACGTCGGCGCGCGGGTTGTCGTCTACGGACTGATTTCGAGCTACGGCGAAAGCGGTCGCGCCGACATCGGTCCGCGCCACCTCCTGCGCATCATCCAGCGCCGCGTTCACATCGACGGATTTCTCGTCGGCGACCATGCAGCCCAATTCGCTGACGCCTTAGCGCAACTGGCCACCTGGTACCACGAAGGGCGTTTGCTGGCGCCGCAACACGTGAGCCACGGTTTGGAAGCGGTGCCCGCCGCGTTTGCGGCGCTGTTCGCGGCTGCGCAACCGGGCAAGCAACTTGTGAAGCTTTGACGACAGTCATTGCGACCGGCATCGAATCGTTCCCTCCCCGCAAGAAAGGACTTCCATGAAAGCCATCCAGATCAAGGACTACGGCGACGCCTCTGCACTGATCGTTGCCGAGCTGCCAACTCCGGTTCCGGCAGCGGGCCAGGTGCGAATCGACGTCGGCGCCGCGAGCGTGAATCCCTTCGATGTCAAGGTGCGCAACGGCTGGCTGCGCGGCTTCTTTCCGCTGCCGATGCCGTACACGCTCGGCACTGACTTCGCCGGCGTCGTCTCCGCGACCGGCGACGGCGTCACCACCCTCGCCGTCGGCGACCGCGTATTCGGCATGCTGACGCCGATGCACGGGGGCACGTATGCGCAGCAGATCGTCATCGACGAGCGCTTGGCGCGCCCGGCGCCGGCGAGCCTTTCCGACGTCGAGGCCGCGGCGTTGCCTTTGGTCGGCGTGACTGCCCTGATTGCCGTTGCCGAGTTGGCCCGCGTCGAGCCCGGACAACGGGTTCTGGTGCATGGCGCCGGCGGCGGCGTCGGCGGAGCGGCAGTCATGCTGGCCAAGGACCGCGGGGCGACGGTGATCGCCACGTGCGGTGCCGACAAATGCGAACTGGTGCGTTCGCTCGGGGCCGATGTCGTCATCGACTACACGCGCGGCGACTTTTGCGCGAGCGCCGGCGTCGTCGATGCCGTCATCGACCCGATCGGGGGCGACACCAATCTCAGGAGCTACCAGGCGCTCAAGCGTGGTGGCACGATGGTGGTGGTGCTGCGCAACGACCAGGCGGAGATGGCCAATCGCGAGCGGCTCTCGCAGCAACACGGCGTCGTTGTCAAAGAGGTCGCTTATGACCTGCGCCCGGAGCTTCTGGACACCATTCGCGAGCTGGCGGATCGCGGTGCCCTGAAGGCGAACGTCCAGACCGTTCTTCCTCTTGCCCAGGCAGCACAAGCCCATCGGCTGATCCAGAGCGGGCACACGCGAGGCAAGATCGTGCTGAAGGTGGGCTGAAATGAACGCCGCTGAAAAGGCTGCATCCGTGCGGCCGGTCGTCTGGGCGCGCCGTTCGGTGCTGCGAACGGCTGGGGTTGGCCTCGCCGCCATCGCCGGCAGCAGCGTCGCGGCATGGGTCGGCGCCGCCGAGGCTCGCGCCGCCGGTTCGCCGCTCAAGCTGCTGACCGTCGGCGAGGCGCGGACGCTCGAGGCGTTCGGCGAAGCGCTAGCGCCGGGCGCCACCCAAGCCGGCATCGCGCACTTCGTCGATCACCATCTCTCGGTCGATGCGGCAGATTCACTGCTGATGCTGCGCTACCTCGACTGGCCGACACCCTACGCGCCGTTCTACAAGGCGGGCTTGGGTGCGTTGGAGCAACAGATCCGGCGCCAGTTGAACACGGCCCCAGCCGACGTGACCGAAGCGCAGTGGTCAACCTTCATCGGCGGGATGCAGGGTGGCGATCCGGCGGCCTGGAACGGTATTCCGCCGGGACTCTTCTACTTCGCGGTGCGAAGCGACGCGGTCGACGTCGTCTACGGCACCGAGGCGGGCTTCGCGCGGCTGGGCATCCCCTACATGGCCCATATCGTTCCACCGTCGCCATGGTGAGTCGTGAGTTTCCCGCCGAGACGGAGGTCGTGATCGTCGGCGCCGGCGCCGCCGGCAGCCTGTATGCAGCCCGGTTCGCGGCGGCGGGCAAGAAGGTCCTCGTGCTCGAAAGCGGGCCGGCGTGGCGTCTCGGCGATCTGATCAGCTCGCAGATCTGGGCCCGTCGATTGAAGTGGGCCGACCCCCTGTTGATGCAGGCTCCCGGAGCGCCGGCATTCAGCCATCGCCACGCCATGGGGCGCGGTTTCGGCGGGGCCGCCCTGCATCACTTCGGCACCTGGATCCGGCTGCGTCCGGCTGACTTCGACGCCATTGACGAAGTCTCTGGGTTTCGCCGTTGGCCGATCGGCTACGAGGATCTGCGCCCTTTCTACGACTTCATTCAAAAGGAGGTCGGTATCGCCGGTGACGCGCGCGCTGAGCGCGCTGTCGGCCGCCCTCGGGGCGCGCCGTACCCGATGCCGCCACATCCACTCTTCGCGCAGGCGCGCCTGCTGCAGCGAGGCTTCGCAGCGCAGGGCTTGGCGACCGCGCCGCTGCCCCTGGCGATCAACTCGCGTCCGTATGCGAAGCGCCCGTCATGCATCTATGACGGTTGGTGCGAGGCAGGCTGTCCGACGGGCGCGCTGGCCAACCCGCTGGTCACCCATCTCGCATCGGCACAGCGATCCGGCGCCGAGGTGGTGGCCGAGGCGCGCGTCACCCAGGTTCTCACCGATGAGCGCGGTCGCGCCAACGGTGTCGAAGTCCAGCGGCTCGGCCGCAGCCACGTCGTGCGTTCGCGCTGGGTCATCCTCGCCGCGTCGGTGGTCGAGAACTCACGGTTGCTGCTGAATTCAGCGTCGTCGCGCCACCGCGAGGGTCTTGGCAATCGAAGCGGCCAAGTCGGACGCGGGCTCATGGTGGACCTCGTGGCACCGGTTTACGGCATCTTCGACGAGCCGACCGACAGCCATATGGGCGTCAGCGCCGGGCAGCTGCTGCACCGCGGCGCACCGCAAGACCGGCAGCGGCCCACCGCGCCAGGCGCTTATCAGTGGCAGATCGCACCGTCACTGAAACCGAACGACTTGCTCGGGGTCGCCGCGACCAGAGCGGACCTGTTCGGCACCCCGCTCGACACCTTCATGCGCCGCTCGGCGCGCGGCATGGCTTCCATCGTGGGTTTCGCCGGCACGTCGGCCGCGCCCGAGAACCGCATCGTGGGCGGAGGCCCGGTCGGCGCCGATGGCATGCCTGCGGCCATGCTGCAGTACCGTCACCCGGATGCGACCTTGCGTCTGCGGCGGCACCTGGTGTCCGAGGGCGAAGCCGTGATGCGTGCAGCGGGAGCGGTCGATGTCTGGAGCGGCCCGCCTGCCGGCGGCCATCTCGCCGGGGGCACGGCCATGGGTTCAGATGCAGCGCACTCAGTGTGCGATAGCCACGGCCGGTGCCACGAGGCCCCCAATGTGGTCATCGCCGGGAGCGGCGTCTTCCCGGGCGGCAGCGGCACGAGCCCGACGTTCACGCTGTTGGCAATCGCCGAGCGTTCGGCGCGGCATCTCCTCGCCAACTGGCGCGATTCAGCCGCCAAGGCGTAAACGCCTGCGGGTAAACACAAGACTTCTTTTGTGACTCAGTAAGACCATCTGCCCCTTCGTGCCCGCATCTCGGTCTCTATCCCCGCCCGCCGGAGCAGGCGATTCCAAGTGCTCTGCCGGCGACGTGGATGTCAGGCCCTCGATCCGCTCGCTCTGTCGTCGCGCTAATAGCTAAGGACGATTTACGAGCCGGTGGCGCTGCACTATCTTTCCCCCGATCAACGGCGGCTTGCGGCTGTCGCGGCGCGAATCGCTGGGTGAGTTCGAGCGCCGCGACATCGCCGCGCTGGAAGCGATGCAGCCGCTGATCCAGACCGCCTTCCAGCACGCCCGGCGGCAAGGGCCCGATCGACGTGACGACCGATGGCGGCGTGCAAGGCCCTGGCGGCGGCAGCGGCGGGCTGGTCTGCGGCGCACCGGCCGGCAGCAGCGTGTGTGCACGCTGGTTGTCGGTGAAGGTGCGTTCGTCGCGAAAGTAGCGCAGGCCCAGCAGCGGCGTCAGCGTGCCGCCGAGCAGCTCGAAAGACACCCCGCCGAACACGGCCCGCGACTTCGAGTCGTATTTCGGCACGTCGTTGCGCAGCGGCGAGTAAATCGGCCCGAGCACCGGCACGGCCGGCGGCGGCGCCACGGCGTCGAGGCGCACGTCCTCGGCGCTGTCGGCGTGCAGCACCATCGCGCCGGCAATCCAACGCAGTGGCCCCTTGTCCTTGGAGACGAAGCGCAGCTCCGACGACGTGGTGCTCGCGTCGAGCCCACTGTTGAGCATCAGCCCGTTCACCGGCACCTTGTTGCTCTGCCAAGCTTTGACGTTGCCGCTGGAGCTTTCGATCAGCACCGGACCCGCGTCGTACGACGCGTACAGGCTGGTCAGCTCGATGCGCGAGTTGTTGAAGCTTTCGACCGGCGTCGGGCCCAGCGTCGACGCCGGGTACTGGCCGGTGTAGGACTCGGGCGGGTTCGGTCCCGGGCGGTACTCGAGCTGGTTGCCCTTGGCGTCGCTGGTGCGGCTGCTGGTGGCCGAGCTTGATCGTCACGTCGCGGTGCGGCTTGGCCAGCAGCTTGATGCGCAGCATCTCGTTGCCGGTCTCGTTCTTCTGCCCGGGGAAGGTCGGCGACTCGGCGTAGCCGCCGACGTGGTCGCGCGTGGCCGTGACGCGCAGCGCAAGCACGTCGCGAATGATCGGCACGCTCAGCGCCGTACCGACGTTCCAGTTCGGCTCGCCGCCCTCGGTATTGGAATACCCGGCCACCGTGCGCGCGCGCGGCTGCTTCAGGTCGGGATCGGCGGTGATGAAGCGCACGCTGCCGCCCATCGCGCCCAGCCCGTACAACGTGCCCTGCGGGCCGCGCAGCACCTGGACGCGCTCGACGTCGAAGGTGCTCGCCACCGGTGCCCAGTTGCGGTTGAGCACCGTGAACACCGCGTCGTCGACGTAGTAGCCCACCGTGCTGTCGCCGTACAGCGAGGTCTCGCCGCGGATCTGGAACGAGCGCGTGCCGGCGCTGGTGGAGCGGCCTTCGGAAGCGCCGGGGATGGACCGCATCAGGTCCTACAGGTCGGCGATGCCGGCGTCCTCGAGCTGCGACCCGGTGAAGGCCTGCACCGCGGCCGGCACGTCGATCAGCCGCTGCTCGCGCTTCTGCGCCGTGATGGTGATCGTCTGCACCGGTTCGTTGGGCTCGGCGGCCGTGGCTGCCCCGCCGCCCATTGCCGCGATCGCCGCGATCACCGCGGCGCTCGATGCCTTCATTGGGAATCGCGTCATCGTTCTCCTCCACGTTGGCCATCAGGTCGGCCGGAGAATAGGAGTGCGACCCGGGCACGCCAATCATCCTCAGGGATGTGCCATGCGGGACCATCGACTGAGGATGACTCCGGGGGCGGTGAACGCGAAGCCGCGACACTCGTCGTCGCCGCCTTACGATCTCTTCGCAAACCAGCGCGCGCTCGGCCGCTATTCAGACACTCGCTCGCATCCGCGGATGCCTGCGCCTGCGCCATCGCTCACCCTGAGCGCAGCCGCAGCAGCGCGCGCACAAAGCCGTGGTCGCTGCGCCAGCGTTCGCGGCTTTCGTGCAGGTGGTCGTTGAAGACCTCCACGCGCTTGACGTCGCCGATGGCGAAGCGTGAGGTGGCGACGAACTCTTCGCTGACCCAGATCTGGTCCAGCAGTTCGGGCCAGCCCTGGTGCACGTGTGAATACGCCATGTCGCGCTTCAGTGCGGGCTCGGTCGCCACGTCCCAGGCGTGGTACAGCGCCACGTCGCGGGCGCCGCGGTCGTAAGCGACAGCCTGGGTGGCGGCGATCATCTGGCTCGTCACCGAATGCGGGCCGTCGTTCATGTCACCCAGCAGCACCAGCGGTTCACCCCCCTGCGGGCCCTGGCGGCTGGTGATGCCGACGACCACACGGCGCAATGCTGCCGCTTCGGCGCCGCGCATCAACAGGCTGCGCAGCGTGGCGCGCGCGGTGACGGCCGGGTCGTCGCGGTCTTCAAGCACGTTGCCGGCCGCGTCTTGCAGGTACTTGGGGCGCTTGCTCTTCAGGTGCACCACCAGCACGTGCAGCGCGGACCCGGCGTTTGCGCCCTGCCGCGCGCGCGAACTGGTTTGCAGACGCACGTGCAGCACCGGGCGCTCGAAGCGCCTGTATTCACCCAGTTCGGGCACCATCAGGCGATCTGCCGACACAAAGTCGGTCAGAGTCTCGATCTGCTCCACCGCGAGCCGGGTGGCCAGGCCAAGTCGAGGCGTGCCGATGGCGCCATTCTCGGCACCGGGTGCAGCCACCGTCGTGTAGCGCAGCCCGCTGCGCGCGACGGCCGCTTTCAACGCGGCTTCGTCCCACACTTCCTGGAAGCCGACGATGTCGGCGTTGATGCGCGCCAGCATGCCGCCGATCCAGGCCAGCTTGCGGTCATGTTCGTTGTTGTCGTACGGGTCCTGCCCGGGGTAGAAAACGTGGCCGGGCAGCGCCAGGTTCAGCAGGTTGGCATTGGCCACTTGCAGCATCAGCCACTGCGGCGGCGTGACTGTTTGAGCGGGTGTGGGCGTCTCATTCATGGGCAGAGTATGGCCAGCCCTGGGCCGACCAGGGTTTGGGTGCATCACGACACCGTCATCTGGCGCAAAGCTGCTTCGTCTTTGCCCGTGCGCTCACAATTCCGTGCGCGCCATTCAAGAAGGATTCGTCATGAACCAGTACCTCTTCCTGCTGCACGAAAAGCCCGCCGACGCGGTGCAGGTCAGCCCCGCCGAGATAAAGGAAATTGTCAGTCACTACAAGGCCTGGTCGGCCGGCCTGGCGCAGCGTGGCCTGCTCACGGGCGGCGAAAAACTCACCGACGACGGTGGCCGCCAACTTCGGCTGAAGAATGGCGAACCACTCGCCACCGACGGGCCGTATGCCGAAGCGCACGATGTGATCGGCGGCATCTTCATGGTCAAGGCCGAAACAGACGCCATGGCCGAAGAATTGGCGCAGAGCTGCCCTCACCTTCAGGGCACGCAGTGGATCGAGATTCGGCGCATAGAAGTGATGTGATCCGGCGATGAGCCAGACCGCCCACGCCGAACTGCAGGCGCTGCTGGCCACGCAGCGCCGGCGTGTCGTGGCGCACCTGGCGCGGTCGCTCGGCCTGTCGCACCTGGCGCTGGCCGAAGACGCGGTGCAGTCGGCCGCGCTGCGCGCGCTGGAGGTCTGGCCGGCTCAGGGCGTGCCGGCCAGTCCTGCCGGCTGGCTCTACCGCGTGGCGCGGCACAAAGCCATCGACGCCTTGCGAGTGGCCGGCCGCCACGACACCTGGCCAGAAGATGGCGATGCGACCGAGGCCGCCCTGCCCATGCATCCGTCCCCCGCCGGGCGCTTTGCCGGTGAACTGGACGACGAAGAACCGGCGCTGCTGTTCACCGCATGCCACCCGCGTGTGCCGCCCGCGTCGCAGGTGGCGCTGGCGCTGCGGGTGCTGACGGGGCTGGACCACGCCACCATCGCCGCCGGCCTGCTGTGCAGTGAAGCCGCGCTGACGCAGCGCTTGGCTCGGGCGCGTGAATTGCTCTCACCTGAAACGTTATGCCTGCCCGCCGGCCACGAACTGCCACCGCGCCGCGAAGCCGTGCTGACGGTGCTGGCGCTGGCCTTTCATGCCGGCGCAAGGGCCCGAACGCGGGTGGACAGCCGGGCGCAGACGGTGCAGGGCCACGACGCCACGCAACTGTGCTGGGAGGCGATCCGCCTGGCGCGCGCACTTGCGTCACACGGCACCGCCGCCCACCCCGACGCCGACGCCGACGCCTTGGCTGCCGTGCTGCTGCTGCACGGCGCGCGGCTGACGGGCGCGCTCAGCGACGCTGGCGACATCGTTCTCTTGCCGGGCCAGCCGCGCGACCGCTGGGACGCCGGCATGGTGCGCATGGGCCTGGCGCACCTGCAGCGCGCGCAGCGGGCCCACCACCTGTCGCGCTGGCACTTGCAGGCCGGCATCGCGGCAGAACACGCGACGGCCGCCGACTACGCCAGCACCGACTGGCCCACCATCGTGCAGTACTACGACACCCTGGTGGCGCTGGACGGCTCGGCCGCGCCGCGGCTGGGCCAAGCGATCGCGCTTGCCGAAGCAGGTGAACCGCAGCGTGCCTTGGCGCTGCTGCAAGCGCTGCAACCCGACTTGCCTGCTGCGCTGCTGGCGCACCTTCTGGCGGCGCAGGCGCGTGCGCATGAAAGGCTGGGGGACATCACCCAGGCAAAGTGCCTGCTGCTGCAAGCCATGGCTGCGGCGCCGCATGCGGCCGATGCACGCGCGCTGGCGCAGAGGGCTGCAGCGCTGGACCCGTCGCCCTGAACCTGGGGCCTAAGAGCGCACGCGCCGGTCTGGCACCGCCGGTGCGCCAACCGCACCGTCCACACCTTCGGCCACACCGCCACGCCTGTCCACCCCGGTTCGGCGTTCGCCCCAGGCGTTTTCAAGCTCCATGCGCTTGATCTCTTCGACCGCACCTTCATCGGCACCGCCGGCCTTGCGCGCTTGGGCACGGGCCAGGCGCTCCATCAGGCGCAAGTCGCGGTCGGTCAGGCCCAGCGCACTTTCGGCCCACTGGTCGACGATGGCCGTCAGCGATTCATAGCGGATAGGCGCGGCCAGCCGCTGCGCACGCAGCGCCGCCAGCGTGCCGCGGTGGCGCGGGTCGACGTCGCGGATCACGCGATCCACTGCCGCTTCACCGGCACCGTCGTCCACCACCAGGTCCACCACGCGGCGGTAATGCAATTCTTCGGCGCTGTACAGGCGCCCGGACAGGATCATCTCGCTGGCCACCGCGAAGCCGGCCTTGCGGATGGTGAAGTCCCAGGCGCCCATGCCGGGGAAGAGGTTGAAAAGAACTTCGGGGAAGCCGGCCTGCGCGCTGCGTTCGAAGATGACCTTGTGGAAGGGCAGCACCGATTCCAGCCCGCCACCCAGCGTGTCGCCCTGCGACAGCACCGTGGTGTGCACACCCAGGTTGGCGGCGTTTTCCATCCACCACACCAAGTCCACGCAGCGCATGCCGTAGAGCTTGAGAGACTCGATGTCGCCGGCGCGCACCAGCAGCACGAAGAGCGCCAAGTCGCCGCCAAAGTTGAAGACCCGCGGCACGTCAGATGTCATCACGAAGTGCCGCACCAGGCCCGGGTTGGCGGTGATGTCCGACAGCATCCGGTGCAACTCGCCCATCACGGCCAGGCTGTAGCACTGGATGGGCTTGACGCAGGTGCGCACGCGAAGCAGCCGCAGGTCGGAACTCCATTCCAGGCGGATGGTCTTGTAGGGCCGGCCCAGCAGGCCGGCCACACCGACAGCAGCTGGAGGGGCGGGTGCAATGTTCACAGGCACGTTCTCAGATGGCTTCGATGATGCGTGTGAAGTGGTGAAAATTCACCTTGACTGATTCAACCACGGCATCCTTTGCCCTGTCATCAGAAATCTGGTTGATGACCAGCCGCAGTTCGGCCATGTGCTGCGCGTCCAGCGTGGCGTGGGAATCGATGAAGGACACGCCGCGGTCGCCGTCCAGCAGCAGCGATTCGCGGATCGCCGACGCAAATGGCCCGCCATAGACCGACGAGATCACTTCCAGTGCGTACAGCATGCCGATGACTGAACACGGGTGCCGGCGGTCAGCGGCCCAGTAGTTGTAGCCATTCAGCGCCAACGTGTGCACCGACGGCGCGTGGTCGCGCGCCGGCTGCATTGGCACGCCGACGGCGTCCAGGTCATTCAGCACCCAGGTCTCGTGCCCGGTCTCTTCATGCATGTGCTCATACAGAAAGTGCCTGATCGGCTGCAGCGCTTCATCAGCCGGCGTGCCCATACGGCTGGCCGCCGCCGCGCACACGGGGTTGAAGTTCCAGACCACGTGGTACAGCTCCAGCAGCAGAGCGCGGTAACGCTCCACCGGCATGCCGTCGGCCACAGCGGCGAGCAACACGGGGTGATTCTCAAAGCCACGTCGGTCTTCATCTGTCTGCGTGATCAGATCGGCAAAGAAACTTGGCATCAATACTCCAACCAACCTGACCCTAAAGATGGGCTCTACTCGTTCACCCTGATTGATACCCAAGTCTAGGCTGTGGCAGCCCGATCCATGGCAAACCGTGGCACGGCACCTACAATTCCAGCGATGAAACCTGAGATCGTGGACGCGTCGATGGCGGGGCGCGCAACGGTGCAACCCACGCGGCGCTCACCCATCCGCGAACTGCCCGATGAGCTGATCAGCCAGATCGCCGCCGGCGAAGTCATCGACCGGCCCGCCGCCGCCGTTCGAGAACTGGTGGACAACGCGCTGGATGCCGGCGCCACGGTGGTCACCGTGCGCCTGGCCGCTGGCGGCGTGCGCAGCATCAGCGTGGAAGACGACGGCGCGGGCATCGACCGCGCCGACCTGCCGTTGGCGCTGAAACGCCATGCCACCAGCAAGATCGCCAGCCTGTCGGACCTTGAATCGGTGGCCACCATGGGCTTCCGCGGCGAGGCGCTGGCCGCCATTTCATCGGTGGCCGACATGAGCATCACCACGCGCACCGTGGCCGATGCACACGCCTGGCGGCTGGACGCACGCAGCGGTGAACTGCAGCCTGCCGCGCGCGCCGTGGGCACCACGGTTGAGGTGCAGGAACTGTTCTTCAGCACCCCGGCGCGGCGCAAATTCCTGAAGACCGACGCCACCGAGCTGTCGCATGGGCTGGAAGCCGTGCGCCGCCACGCGCTGGCACGGCCCGATGTGGCTTTTGCGGTCTGGCATGAAGGCCGGCTGGTGGCGCAGTGGCGCGCGGCCGCGCCGGCGCAGCGCCTGGCCGAGGTGCTGGGCGCCGAATTCACCGCCGCCAGCCGCGACCTGCAGGTGGAACGCGGCCCGCTGCAACTGCACGGCCGCGTCGGCCAGCCCGAAGCGGCACGCTCGCGGGCTGACCTGCAATACCTCTTCGTTAACGGCCGCTACGTGCGCGACCGCCTGCTAAGCCACGCCGTGCGCTCGGCCTACGAAGACCAGTTGCACGGCAGCCGCCAGCCGGCCTATGCGCTCTTCCTGCAGATCAGCCCAGAGCTGGTGGACGTGAACGTGCACCCGGCCAAGGCCGAGGTGCGCTTCCGCGACGGCCGCGCCGTGCACCAGACGCTGCGGCATGCGGTGGAAAACACATTGGCGCCGACGCGGGCGGTGGGTGAAACTGCCACTGTCATGGACGAGCCGCCGACTGGCGCCGTCGCGGCACAGGCACACGCACTGTCACAAGCCCCGGCGCCCTGGCAATCCACTTTGGCCTGGGGCAGAGCGACACCCCTTGCCGTTCACGAAGCGCCTGCGCCGTGGACGGCCCCGCCGCCCCAGACGGGCAGCGGCGGCCTGGCCGCCTGGGCGGCGTTGAGGGCGCCGGTGGCGCCCTTCCACCACGCGGCCGAAGCCGAACGCTGGCCGCTCGGCCGCGCGGTGGCGCAGATTGGCGGCGCCTACGTGCTGGCCGAGAACGAGCAGGGCCTGGTGGTGGTGGACATGCATGCGGCGCACGAACGCATCGTCTATGAAAAGCTCAAGCGTGCGACAGCGGGTGCAGCTGGCAGCGCTGCAGCGCTGCCTTCACAGCCGCTGCTCGTCCCTGTCAGCTTTGCCGCCACCGCCACCGAAATCGCGCTGGCCGAAGCCGGACAGGCCACGCTGCTGGCCTTGGGCCTGGACGTCGGCACGCTCAGCAGCCACACGCTGGTGGTGCGCAGCCGCCCTGCCGCGCTGCCCGATGCCGACCTGGCCGAGCTCACGCGCTCGGTGCTGGCCGATCTGGCCGAGTCCGGCGCCAGCCGCGTCGTGCAGCGCGCCCGCGACGACATCCTGGCGACGATGGCCTGCCACGGCGCGGTGCGCGCCAACCGCAGGCTGACGCTGGAAGAGATGAACGCGCTGCTGCGCGAGATGGAGCGCACCGAACGCGCCGACACCTGCAACCACGGCAGGCCCACGTGGCGGCAAGTGACGATGAAGGAACTGGACGCGCTCTTCCTTCGCGGCCGTTAACTGTCAGCTGGCTTCAGGCGGCCAGCAACTGCCGCAACACAAACGGCAGGATGCCGCCGTGTTTGTAGTAGTCCACCTCGATGGGGGTGTCGATGCGCAGCGTCACCGCCACCTCGCGCCGGCTGCCGTCGGCGCGCGTGATGAACAGCAGCGCATCCGACAGCGGCTTGATGTCGTCAGCCAGTGTCACGTCGATGGTTTCGTCGCCGCTTAGGCCCAGGCTCTCCCAGGACACACCGGCCTTGAACTGCAACGGCAGCACGCCCATGCCGATCAGGTTGCTGCGGTGGATGCGCTCGAAGCTGCGCGCCACGACGGCCTTGATGCCCAGCAGGGCCGTGCCTTTGGCCGCCCAGTCGCGGCTGGAGCCGGTGCCGTACTCTTCGCCCGCAAACACCACGGTCGGCGTGCCGGCGGCGACGTACTGCATGGCCGCGTCGTAGATGGCAGTCTGCACACCCTGGACGAGCGTGAAGCCGCCCTCGACGCGTGAGCCGTCGGCCAGCGCGGGGATCATCAGGTTCTTGACGCGCACGTTGGCGAAGGTGCCGCGCATCATCACTTCATGGTTGCCGCGGCGTGCGCCGTAGCTGTTGAAGTCGGCCTTCAGCACGCCCTGTTCCAGCAGGTACTTGCCAGCCGGCGTGCTGGCCGCAAAGCTGCCGGCCGGGCTGATGTGGTCGGTGGTGATGCTGTCGCCAAAGAGGCCCATGATGCGCGCACCCTTCACGCCGCTGACCAGCGCTTTCGGCTCCATCGTGAAGTCGGCGAAGAAGGGCGGCTCGGCGATGTAGGTGCTTTGCGGCCACGTATAAACGTTGCTGTCTTTTCCCAAACCCACGCCTTTGATCTTTTCCCACAGCTTGCCGGGGTCGCTCTTGACCTTGTCGTAGTTCTTTCGGTACGCCTTGCCGTTCATCGCAAACTTCATCAGCTGGTAGATCTCGTCGCTGGTGGGCCAGATGTCGCCGAGGTAAATGTCCTTGCCATTTTTGCCCTGCCCCACCGGCTCGGTCATCAAGTCCTTCGTCACGTTGCCAGCGATGGCATAAGCCACCACCAGCGGCGGGCTGGCCAGGAAGTTGGCCTTCAGGTTGGGGTGGATGCGCGCCTCGAAGTTGCGGTTGCCCGACAGCACGGCCGCGCACACCAGACCGTTCTGCGTGATGGCGTCGTTGATCTCGGGCGTGAGGTCACCCGCATTGCCAATGCAGGTGGTGCAGCCGTAAGCCGCCACGCTGAAGCCCAGTTTTTCAAGGTACGGCAGCAGACCCGCTTTTTCCAGATAGCCGGTGACGATGCGCGAACCCGGGGCCAGCGAGGTCTTCACATGTTTCTTCACCTTCAGGCCCGCCTGCACTGCCTTCTTCGCCAGCAGCCCCGCGGCCAGCAGCACGCTCGGGTTGCTGGTGTTGGTGCAGCTGGTGATGGCCGCGATCAGCACATCACCATTGCCGATGTCCAGGCCCGACGGCGTGCTGACCAGCATGCCCAGCTTTTCAGCCGGCTGATTGAAGCCGTTCTCAGCCGCCGGTGCGCTGTACAGGCTGCTGAATTTGCTGGCCACGGCCCCCAGTTCGATGCGGTCCTGCGGTCGCTTGGGGCCGCTCAGGCTGGGCGTGACAGTGGACAAGTCAAGCTTGACGATCTGGCTGTAGTCGATGTCCTTGGCCAGCGGCACGCCAAACATCTGCTGCGCCTTGAAGTAGGCTTCGAAGGCTTCGATCTCCGACTTGCTGCGGCCCGTGCCTTCAAAGTATTGAATAGTCTTTTCATCGACCGGGAAGAAGCCCATCGTGGCGCCGTACTCCGGCGCCATGTTGCCGATGGTGGCGCGGTCGGGCAGGCTCAGCGTGCGTGTGCCTTCGCCGCAGAATTCGACGAACTTGCCCACCACCTTCTGCGCACGCAGGATCTCGGTGACGGTCAACACCAGGTCGGTCGCTGTCACGCCTTCGCGCAGCTTGCCGGTGAGCTCCATGCCCACCACATCGGGCGTTAGAAAGTACACCGGCTGCCCGAGCATGCCGGCTTCGGCCTCGATGCCGCCCACACCCCAGGCGACGACGCCGATGCCGTTGATCATGGTCGTGTGGCTGTCGGTGCCGACCAGGCTGTCGGGGTAGTACAGCTTGGGCGGGTTGGCATCCTTCGTCGGCACGCCCTTCGTCTTGTGCACGCCGCGCGCCAGGTATTCCAGGTTGACCTGGTGCACGATGCCAAAGCCCGGCGGCACGACGCCAAAGGTGCTGAAGGCGTCCATGCCCCACTTCATGAACTGGTAGCGCTCCTGGTTGCGCTTGAACTCCAGCTTCATGTTCAAGTCCAGCGCGTTCGGCGAGCCGAAGTGGTCAATCATGATGCTGTGGTCCACCACCAGGTCCACGGGCACCAGCGGCTCGATGCGCTTCGGGTCGCGCCCCATCTTTTCGGCCACGTTGCGCATGGCGGCCAAGTCGGCCAGCAGCGGCACGCCCGTGAAGTCCTGCAGCACCACGCGCGCAACGACGAAAGGAATTTCCTCGGTGCGCGGCGCGTTGGCAGCCCACTGCGCCAGTTGCGCCACGTGATCCTTGGTCACCTTCAGCCCGTCGCAGTTGCGCAGCACGCTTTCCAGCACGATGCGGATGCTGACGGGCAGGCGCTTGACGGTGGAGAACTTTCGCGCCAGCGCAGGCAAGGAATAGAACTGCCCGACCTTGCCGGATGCCGTGGTGAAGGTCTTGAGCGTGGTGGCGTAGGCGTGTGGGCTGGCGGGCATGCGGGGCTCCAGGAATGGTTTGGCCCATTATGCGCAGCACGAGAAAAGGCCCGCTGAAGCTGACCTGCAGCGGGCCTTGCAGCGGGGCATGCCGAGGTCGCTCAGGCCGTCACACCCTTGGCCACGTCCGCGTACTCCTCGATCTGGTCGAAGTTCAGATACTTGTACACGCTGGCGGTGTCGGTGTTGATGATGCCCATCGCGGCGTGATATTCCGCCACGCTGGGGATGTGCCCCAGGCGTGACGTGATGGCCGCCAGTTCCGCAGACGCAAGGTACACGTTGGTGTTCTTGCCCAGCCGGTTGGGGAAGTTGCGCGTGCTGGTGGACACCACTGTGGCGCCTTCGCGCACCTGCGCCTGGTTGCCCATGCACAGGCTGCAGCCGGGCTGCTCGGTGCGCGCACCGGCAGCACCGAAATTGGCGTAATGGCCTTCCTTGATGAGCTCGGTCTGGTCCATCTTGGTGGGCGGCGCCACCCACAACTTGACAGGTATGTCGCGTTGCCCCGCCAACAGTTTGGCGGCGGCGCGGAAGTGGCCGATGTTGGTCATGCAGCTGCCGATGAAGGCTTCGTCGATCTTGGTGCCGGCCACCTGGCTCAGGAACTTGGCGTCGTCGGGGTCGTTGGGGCAGCAGAGGATGGGTTCCTTGATGTCGGCCAGGTCGATCTCGATGACCTCGGCGTACTCGGCGTCCTTGTCGGCTTCCAGCAGCGTGGGGTTGGCCAGCCAGGCTTCCACTTTCTGGATGCGGCGTTCCAGCGTGCGCGCGTCGGCGTAGCCGTCGGCGATCATGGTCTTCATCAGCACCACGTTGCTCGTCAGGTATTCCTTGATCGGCTCGGGGTTGAGCTTGATGGTGCAGCCGGCGGCGCTGCGCTCTGCGCTCGCGTCGCTCAGCTCGAAGGCTTGCTCCACTTTCAGGTTGGGCAGGCCTTCGATTTCCAGGATGCGGCCACTGAAGGCGTTGACCTTGCCAGACTTGGCCACCGTCAGCAGGCCCAGCTTGATGGCGTACAAGGGAATCGCATGCACCAGGTCGCGCAGCGTCACGCCGGGCTGCATCTCGCCCTTGAAGCGCACGAGCACGCTCTCTGGCATGTCCAGCGGCATCACGCCCGTGGCCGCACCAAAGGCCACCAGGCCGCTGCCTGCCGGGAAGCTGATGCCGATGGGGAAGCGCGTGTGGCTGTCGCCGCCGGTGCCCACGGTGTCGGGCAGCAGCAGGCGGTTGAGCCAGCTGTGGATGACGCCATCGCCAGGGCGCAGGCTGACGCCGCCGCGGTTGCTCATGAAGGCGGGCAGTTCGCGGTGCGTCTTCACGTCCACCGGCTTCGGGTAGGCGCTGGTATGGCAGAAGCTCTGCATGACGAGGTCAGCGCTGAAGCCCAGGCAGGCCAGGTCTTTCAGCTCGTCGCGCGTCATCGGGCCGGTGGTGTCCTGGCTGCCGACGGTGGTCATCTTCGGTTCGCAATAGGTGCCGGGGCGCACGCCGGGTTGATGCCCGTTCACTTCCGGCAGGCCGACCGCGCGACCGACCATCTTCTGCGCCACCGTGAAGCCGGCTTTCGTCGCGGCGACAGGCGCCGGCAGGCGGAAGGCCGTGCTGGCGGGCAGGCCCAGGAATTCACGCGCCTTGGCCGTCAAGCTGCGGCCGATGATGAGGTTGATGCGGCCACCTGCGCGCACTTCGTCAAACAGCACTTCGCTGCGCAGTTGGAAGGTCTTCACCACCGCGCCGTTCTTCAGGATCTTGCCGTCGTAGGGCAGCACGTCCAGCACGTCGCCCATCTCCAGGCCCGACACATCGACTTCGATCGGCAGCGCGCCGGAATCTTCCTGCGTGTTGAAGAAGATCGGCGCGATCTTGCCGCCCAGCGTGACACCGCCAAAGCGCTTGTTGGGCACGAAGGGGATGTCCTGGCCAAAGCCCCAGACGATGCTGTTGGTGGCGCTCTTGCGCGAAGAACCGGTGCCCACCACATCACCGACATAGGCCACGAGGTGGCCCTTCATCTTCATGTCTTCGATGAACTGCATCGGCCCGCGCTTGCCGTCTTCTTCGGGCGTGAAGGCTGCACCTTCGCGCGTGTTCTTCAGCATCGCCAGGTAGTGCAGCGGGATATCCGGGCGGCTCCAGGCGTCGGGCGCGGGGCTCAAGTCGTCGGTGTTGGTTTCACCGGGCACCTTGAAGACGCTGACGGTGATGATCCTCGGCACTTCCGGGCGGCTCGTGAACCACTCGGCGGCGGCCCAGCTTTGCATCACGTCCTTGGCAAAGGTGTTGCCCGTGCGCGCCTTCTCGGCGAGGTCGTGGAAGAAGTCGAACATCAAGAGCGTCTTCTTCAGGCCGGCCGCAGCGACTGGCGCCACGCTGGCGTCGTCGAGCAGGTCGATCAGCGGCTTGACGTTGTAGCCGCCGACCATCGTGCCCAGCAGTTCCGTCGCCTTGCTCTTGCTCACCAGGGCGACGGCGATGTCGCCATGCGCCACGGCAGACAGGAAGCTGGCCTTGACCTTGGCCGCGTCGTCCACACCCGGCGGCACGCGGTGGGTCAGCAGGTCCATCAGGAAGGCCTCTTCGCTTGCGGGCGGGGCCTTGAGGAGTTCAATCAGCGCGGCCGTCTGCTTGGCGTCCAGCGGCAGCGGCGGGATGCCGAGCGCGGCGCGCTCGGCGGTGTGTTGGCGGTAGGCTTGCAGCATGGTGTGGGGCTCCGGATGAAAGGTGTAGAAGAAGGGTTTCAGACGGGTCTCATACTTTCGGCACGATGACCTTGAGGCCCTTGAAGTAATCGCGAAAAAAACCGGCGTCGCGGGTGATGAGCGTGCCGCATTGCATCAGCGCATGGGCGCCGATGAGGAAGTCGGCCACCACGCGGTCGCGGCGGCCACCGCGGTCGCGAAAGCGGCGCTGCATATGGCCCGCGCGCACGGCGGCCACCTCAGTCGTGGCCAGGTAGCGCAGGCCCATCAGCGCCAGTTTGTCCATGGCCGTGTCGCGTGTGTCGAGCATGGTCTGCACCTCGGCCACCACCGCGTCGCAAACCACCACTTCGCCCATTTCCAGCGCGAGGCCGAGACTGGCTTCCGACGCATCGGCAAAGTGCGGGTCACCACTCAGCAAGTCGAGCAGCACCGAAGAATCAACGGCGATCACGCGGGCTCGTCTTCAGGCGGCGGATAGGGGTCGCCGGGGGCGCGGCCCCGGAGCGCACGCATCGCGTCGTCGGTTGTCTTGAATCCCTCTGCGAGTTTGTAGCTGCCGCGCAGCCGGCGCAATGCGTCGTTCACGTCCTTGCGCAGCACGATGCGGCCTTCGATCAGTTCGACCTTGAGCTTGCTGCCCTTGGTGAGGCCCAGCGCGTCGCGCACGGCCTTGGGCAGCGTGATCTGTCCGCGTTCAGCAACAGTGGCTTCCATGGCTTGTCTGACGAAATTGGTATGCATGAATCATACATACTTGATTGCGCAGAGACAAGTCAAGAAAGAAGCCCGGTGGGGTGCCCGCCTTTCACGACAGGGTGGCCAACGGCAGGTTCAGCAGCAGGTTCTGCGGTTTCAGCCGCAGCATGCCGTCGCGGGTGGCCATCAGACCCAGATAGACCACCTTGCCGGCCACGTCGCGCCGCATCTCGGCAGGGTTTTCGAAGCGCAGCTTGAAGAGGCTGATGAGCCGGTTGCGGCGTTCCTCGTCCACCGTGTGGCCCTCGTACAGGTCGTTGAGCAACGCGCTGGCTTCGGCGTCCAGGCCCACGTGCCAGCGCCACTGTTCGTCGTCGATGCGGTGCACGGGCTCGATTCGCACGTCCACGCCCAGCAGATGCTGCACCCAGCCTCGCAACAGGGCCGCCAGCGGCTTCAGGCCCGAGCGCGCATTGGCCATCGTGAACTGCACGCCGTGGCCGACGTCGGTCTTGAGCTGCTGCGTCAAGTCCAGCAGCAGCGTGCTGCGAAATTCAGGTTGTGTCGCCTCGGCCCAGTAGCGGCCGGCGTTGTCCGGGCCCAGCACGGGCAGCGCTTGGCTTGTGGTGGGGATCTGGGCCTGCGCCAGCAGCCGGCCGATCTCGCCCAGGCCTTTCGTCTGCACCTGTTCAGCCAGCGTGGCGCTGTCGGCGGCCAGCACCCGGCCTTGTTCGAAAGTGATGCGCTGCGGGCGGAAAAAGAGTTCGGCGGCGCGGGCGCTCATCGCGTCAGTCGTCCTGGGCCCAGCGGACGCCGCGGATGCAGCGCCCAGCAACTGCAGCACGATGGCCTGGGTGACGATGTCCACAAAAAGCGGCGGCACCGTCACCGGCCCGGCGCGGAAGAGCGCCATGTACCAGGCCTGCAAAGAACCCAGTGCCTGCACGCTGTCGCGCAGGCCGACGAAGTGGCGGTAGTTGGCGGCCACGTCCGCGTCGGCGATGGCTTCCCACTGCGCCGCCGCCACCGGCTGCAGCGGGGACTCTTGCAGCATGCGGTGCAGCCGGATTTCCGCGCGGCAGGATTCGGCCACCAGCGCCAGTTCGGGCCGCGCCAGCCAGTGGCGCCAGTAGGCCTCTGTAGGCCGCAGCCGGCCGCCGCTGTCCACGTCGAGCAAAGTGCAGCCGCTGCCGGGCCAGAGGTCTTGCACCAAGGTGTTCATGCCAGGATTGTGCAGGCCGGGCAAACCCCCAATGCGGCACGGCCAGACCCCAGACCCCAGGCCCCGGCCGTATATTTGACTCACCCGATTTGCAACACCCTTCGACCAGCGAGCACCCCGTGCCAGAAGTCCTGCCCGAAGACCGCACCACGCCACAGCGCCCACCGACCGCGCGCTCAGACCCGAGCCTGGAGCGGGACCGCGCGGAACTGCGGCCCTTGCTGGCCACCGACCGTGACGCCACCATCGTGCTGCCCAAGGGCCGGCGCAGCGGCGCGCCGTCGCAGACGGCCCCGGCTGCGCTGGACATGGCACTGAAAACCGGCGCCACGATGCACGAATACCGCATCGACGGCGTGCTGGGCGAAGGCGGTTTCGGCATCACCTACCTGGCGACGGACGTGCACCTGAACGCCAACGTGGCGATCAAGGAATACCTGCCGCAGGACATCGTCTTCCGCGCTTCTGACGGCGTCGTGTCGCCGATGGCCAGCGAGCACCTGGCGCGCTACCGACAGGGGCTCGAGAGCTTCCTGGTGGAAGCGCGCACACTGGCGTCCTTCCGCCACCGCGCCATCGTTCGCGTGGCGCGTTTCTTTGAAGCCAACCACACCGCTTACATGGTGCTGGAAGTTGAAAAGGGCGAACCGCTGAAGACCTGGTGGCCGCAGCACAAACCGGTGCCCGAAAAGACGCTGGTCGAACTGCTGCTGCCACTGCTGGACGGCCTGGCCGCGGTGCACAAGGCCGGCTTCCTGCACCGTGACATCAAGCCCGACAACATCCAGGTCCGCGCCAGCGACGGCAGCCTCGTGCTGCTGGACTTTGGCAGCGCCGGGCAGACGGCCGCCGTGGCCTCGCACGGCCTCGTCGTGGTGACGCCGGGCTACGCACCGCTGGAACAGTACGGCCTGGGCGAACAAGGGCCCTGGACCGATCTCTACGCGCTGGGCGCCACGCTGTACTGGGCCGTGGCTGGCAAGAAGCCGCCCGACGCCGAAACCCGCAAGGCCGACCCCAAGGCCTACAGCCGCGTGGTCGAGGCCGGGCGCGACGTCTATGGCGACGCTTTCTTGCGCGCCATCGACTGGGCGCTGCACACCGACCCCGCCAAGCGCCCGCGCTCGGTGGCCGAATTCCAGCGTGCGCTGTGCGCCGACCACCCCGCCAGCCTGGAACGTTTCGAGGCCGCCCGGCGCCGCGCCGAACTGCGCCAGACGACGCAGGACAGCGCCGACGAATCCGCCAGCGCCGAACGTCGCGCACCCGCGCGCCCACGCTGGATGAGCCTGCTGCTGCCGCGCGACTGGCCGCTGGCCTTCAAGCTGGCGCTGGCCATGCTGCTGGCGGCCGTGCTGCCGATGGTGCTGGTGGCGTGGGGCACCTTGCGCGGCAGCGTGAGCGCGCTGGTGGACGCCGAATCGCGCTACCTGCAGCAAGTGGCCACACAAGCTGCCGCCGACGTGGCCGGCTTCGTCACCGAAAGCCGCCGCCTGACCCACGCACTGGCCACCGACCCGGCCTTTGCCAGCTACCTGCAAAAGCCCACCGAACCCGCACGCGCCGCGCTGCGCGACAAGTTGCAGCGCCTGGCCCAGGCCGGCGCCGGCGTGCAGGCCGTCATGCTGATGGACACGGCCGGCACCGCGCAGGTCAGCAGCGAAGCGGCGGGTCAGGGCAGCAGCCACTCGCTGCGCCCCTACTTCACGGTGGCACAAGGCGGCAAGGCCTACACGGGCGGCCTGGTGGCTGGCAGCACGGCCAATGCCAGCAGCATCTTCAGTGCCGAACCCGTGCGCGGCGACAACGGTGCCGTGCTGGGCGTGCTGGCGCTGCGGCTGTCGGGCGACGCCGTCGGCGGCATCCTGCAGCGTGCGCAGCGTCCGGGCCTGACGCCCTTCATGGTCGATGGCGACGGCGTGCTGGTGCAGCACCCGCATGCCGACTTGCGCTACCGCAGCCTGATGCCGCTGCCCGCCGCCAAACAGGCCGAGATCCGCGCCGACCAGCGTTTTCGGCGCGACGAGATCACGAGCGTCGGTGAAGCGCCGCTGGCGCGTGCGCTGCTGTCGGCGCAGGCCCCGGGCAACCTGGCCTACGACTCCGCCGTCAGCGGCAGTGCGGCACTGGCCGGCTTCGCGCCCGTGGCAGGCCACGACTGGGTGGTGGCCGTGACAGAAGCCCGCCGCGATGTGCAAGCGCCGCTGACGCGCTTGCATGCAGAACTGCTGGCTGGCGCGCTGGGCGTCGCCGCGCTGATGGCAGGTGTGGCCTGGCTGCTGGCACGTCGCATCACGAAGCCGGTGCGCGCTGTCACCCACGCGATGCAGGAATTGCAGGCCGGCGACTTCGAAGACGCGCGCGTCAAGACCGAACGCAGCGACGAAATCGGTCAGCTGGCGCGCACCTTCAATGCCCTCAGCGACAGCTTGCGCCAGCGCGGGCGGCACTCACCCTGAGGCGCGCCTCTGGCCAGGGTTCTGCTGCCATGCCAACCGGCACCCAGTGCCTGCTCTTCGACACCGCCTTCGGCCGTTGCGCGCTGGCCTGGAGCGAGCACGGACTGACCGCCGTGAGCCTGCCGGGGGATGACGACGAGCAGACGCTGTCGCGCCTGCAGGTCGAGCCGTCATCCACCACACCAATGCCAGCGCCGCCCTGGGTGAGCGCCGCCGTGACGGCGATCCAGACCCACCTCTCAGGCCAGATGCACGACCTGCGTGACCTGCCGCTGGACACCCAAGGCGTGGGCGACTTCGAGCTGCGCGTCTATGCCACCACCCGCGCGCTGGACCCCGGCCGCACCTGCACCTACGGCGAGATGGCGCGCGCCCTGGGCGAGCCGGCCGCGCTGCGCGCCGTGGGCCAGGCACTGGGCCACAACCCCTGGCCGCTGGTGGTGCCCTGCCACCGCGTGCTGGCCGCTGGTGGGCGGCTGGGCGGCTTTTCAGCGCCTGGCGGCAGCGAGACCAAGCGCCGGCTTCTGGTGCTGGAAGCCAGTCAGGTGGGGCGCGAGGGCGAGTTGTTCTAGCAGGATGCGTCGATATGGCGATCTGCTGAAAAGTGTCTGGGTCGACCCGCGCCCGAAAGCCGAGGAGCCAGACGCATGGTGCCAACGCTGGCTTGCGCATCATGGTGGCCGGCATTGACCGCTGCAGTCGGATGATTTGAACGCCCAGCTACCCGTTACCAACAGGTGCTGGTCGGCTGCATGCGGCCATTATGAGAAGACCTCAGTTATGAGAAGTCCGAGGTTTGCGAGCGCGTAGATCACCTCGTACGCGAGGCATTTGACGCGCTCGTGCCCTTCTCATAATCACAGCGTCTTCAGGAACTCCAGCAGGGAGTCGGTGGCCTTGAAGCGCTTGGCGGCCGTGTCGGGGTCTTGCATCCGAGCTAGTGCTTTCTCCTTCATCGCCAGGTTGGCCTGTGTGTACTGGTGGGTGGTGGTCGGGCTCTCATGACCCAGCCACAGGGCGATCCCTTCGATCCTTTCGCCGGACTGCAGCAGATGCATGGCTGTCGTGTGGCGAACCGTATGCGGTG
>Ga0335394_10001579_pt1 | contig 25635 bp, 27 predicted proteins | sample MAT03_FD_205741 | JGI IMG/M metagenome (GOLD analysis project Ga0335394, IMG submission 205741) | Freshwater microbial communities from Lake Fryxell liftoff mats and glacier meltwater in Antarctica - MAT-03 (spades assembly) (version 2) ...
TCAATAAGAAAATAAACGCTGTCTTCTACAAGATGTAGTCATTTCTGCTACGGGTGCTGTTTTACAGTCGTTCTTAATTTTATTTGTGCTAAAAAGTAAAATGAATTTTATTGCATTTATTTTATCAGTCCAATCTGGTAAGGTGTTTCTGTTTTTATAACAGCATGCACTCTGCTTAGCAGTTTGTGTGCTACCTTCACTATAATTTTATTTGGTAGCTTTCCATAATGACTGCGATAATAGTTTTGCAATATTGGATCAAATCTTACTGCTTGCCAACTTGCCTCAATTAAGTAACTCCTTAATAATTTTTTTGCGCGTGGGGTTATACCTTTCACAATTGTTGTGTCGCCACTAGAATAAATACCAGGTACTAAACCAACGCTACTTGCAAGGTCATCTAATCGGTTGTATTTTCTTAAATCTCCAAGCTCTGCAAGAATCGCTACTGCCGTAATGCCTCCTATTCCGGGAACACTGCGCAATAAGTTGTAATCTTTTTTGTAGTAACTGCGCGCGAAGTGAACATCTGGGGAACAACGACTTGAATGCTTTCTACAACCGCCACAGCTTTGCCGAATAAACATAATAGAAAAACTATGCGAAAAGATCAAGGACTACAGGAAGCGAAATTCGCGAAGATACGTCGCTGGGAACGCAACGGGTGAAGTCAGAAACAGTTTTGTGAAAATGAAGCTTCTCTAAGTAACAATTTCCACTATTGGGTCAAAAAAATAAAGCGACTTAAATGAAAATGCAGCTGATGCCAGTCAAATAAAACTCGGGAAATTAATAAAACTCAAAACAGAAAACCACATTTCAGCTGGCTCTGTATTCTCAAAGATTATTTTCGCGAACGGCAACTGCACTAAATTTTATAGCCCAGTTGAAATTTTGCAGCTAAAACAATCGGCTTTTTAAATGGGGTCGGGAAATTGTGCTCAGTTGAAAAAACATCAAGGGAACACTTGCCAGCCGGACGGACTGTAAATTTTACGCACTAACAACGTTTTGAATCGCGAAAAGAAACGAGCCTTCCTGTATTAAACGCGTTAAAAATACGGCTTGACGAAACTGAACATGCCACTGCGCCAAGCTCCTCAATTGCGACAGCTATACGTTACGCACTAAACCACTGGAAAGGATTGATCAAATATCTCGAAGAGAGAAAATTTGCAATTGATACCAGCCCGGAAGAACGCTGCATGAGGCGGGTAAAAATTGGCAGAAAAAATAATATGTTAGCAGGTTTAGAAGAAGGGGCAAAAAACTCAGCTATGGTGTATTCGTTTTTCGATACTTGCAAAGCGCCGGGTCTTGAACATTTTGAGCGGATGAAAGTACCGCTGAAAAATGCCTTATTAAACTCCTAAACTTATTGAGGGACTGCCACCCCTAAAATAAAACCCAATTTGTGTTTTCAACTGATCTCCCCGAATTAAATCTGGGAATGTTTTTGCGTTGGTTAATGGGACGTGGATGGCCGAATGTTTACATTACATGTACGAATTAATTTTAAAAAATACCCACCGTTTTTTTAATTATTTTAGTTTTTTCGACAAATTTTCATCAGCTCTCTTTTGAACAAACTATTTAGGTTCACAAAGTAAAATTAAAAAGCTTGATAAAATTGTTTTAAAAACAAGATACTAAAATGGAATACCTTTTAGAGAGTAATATTATTTGTAGCAGTGGCACTCGAAAATATTTCGGGAGACTAAAAATTATTTTCAAAAAAAAACAGACTGATACGCTGGATAATTTACGCAAAGCCGTTTGGCTATCGCTTAGCAAAATGTGAATTATGTAACATATTTCAAAAATTGTGTAATAGATTACGTGACAAGGATAATCATCTTTGTATCATAATATTTAAAATTTACAATAAATCTTAAAAATAAAAAATAATGAAATCAAAAAAAATATTCTCCAAAATTTTCCTTATGGCCGCCATTGCGCTATCTGGTTGCGGTATTTATAATAATACATATTCCAACTATGACAAGAGCGTGGATTTTACTAAGTATAAAACTTATGCATGGTTAAATTCACAAAGGACAACTCTTTATTATAATGATGTTATTGAGAATAACGCTAAAAGTTATGTTGATAATCAATTTAAAAACAGAGGATACGCTATTGATACTGTTAAACCAGATGTTTTGCTGGAACTAGTATTAAAAAGTGAAAAGAAAAAAGAAGTAGTTCAAACCAGCAACCCTTACAACTACTCTAATTATACCTATTACAATTACCCATACAATCGCTATTACAATGATAATTTATATTATGGTAATCAGTATTACAATTATTACCCTTATTATAATTATAGTATTCCTTATTCCTATCACTCAGGTTATACCACTAAAATTAGGAAATACACGAAAAGTACAATCACGATTAATTTGATTGACAGGACTTCAAACAAGTTGGTTTGGACAGGGTCTGCCGAAAACGATATTTATGATCCTGCATATCTTAAAGAGGAAATTCATCCTGGGGTAGTTGATATTTTGAAGCAATATCCGGTTAAAACAATTGAAAATAAATAATGAACAATTAATTCCTTCTTTTCTGAAAGCTGAAATTCAAAACACAAACATACAGGTGAAAAAAAAATCTGATGAATTGGTAAATTATTAATCACTTTAAAATGAAAAAATGAAAAAATATAAAATTAAATTTAAGCACATCATCGTGTACTCCATGATTTTTTTTAACGGTTTAGGTGCATTTGCACAAGAGTACTCAGTGATAAAATATGTGGATGTTTTAGAAAAACAGAAAATTGTTTTGAAGAAAGAGTATCCTCATGTCTTTGCTGAGGTAGAAATAAAAGATGTACAGAAAATAAATTCCAAACAATCAAAAGTGTTTTATGAAAAAGGTAATCAGCAATATGAAGTAGTTGTAAATTCCGGCAGGAAAGATTTGCTGCTTGTGGCAACAAGCAGGGTAATAAATGAAAAGGAAATGCCCAATATTGTGATGGATGCATTTAAAAGTTCTAAATACAAAAACTGGAATATTGAAAAAACATTTGAGGTAACAACTCCTTATTCAAGCCTGTTATACAGAATAGATGTATCTAAAAAAACTACTGGAAAGGAAAAAAATAAAATCAAATCTCTTTTTTATTCGCATTTGGGTCAGTATAAAAAGCCACCTTATTAATAATATGTATTTAGAGGAATACCTGCCTCACTATAATGAAAAAATAAATTAAAATATAAACATGAAAATACAAATAAATTCTAACCATACCATCTCCGAAAACGAAAAGATGGATACCTTATTTAAAACATTAATAGAGAATTCACTGAAATATTATAGTGAACATATTACTCGTATAGAAGTGCATCTTTCGGATGAGAATGGAAATAAAAATGGACTTAACGATAAACGATGTTTGATAGAGGCAAGATTAGAAGGCAAAAAGCCAACTATTGTTACTGCTCAGGCAGACACAATCGAAGAGTCATTAAATAGTGCACTCGAAAAAATAGTTGCTTTACTGAAAACAGAATTAGGGAAAATGAATAATCATCATAAACCACAAAAATATACTACATTATGGATGCGACAATTACTGAAAATGCGACAAAAGAGCTAATTACGAGGGTTTCTAACCCTCTATTAGAATTAAATATCAAGGTTAATATGAATGAAATATAAATAAGTAACAAAAATCAATTTAAATTAATAATTCAAACAATTAAAAACAAAATAATATGAAACGTAATATAAACAGTTTATTAGGCTACACCATTAAAGGAACTGATGGTGAAATTGGAAAAGTAGAAGAGTTTTATTTTGATGACCGTACCTCAACCATTCGATACATGGTTGTAAAAACAGGCGGATGGTTTTCCGAAAAAAAAGTTTTGATTTCGCCCGAATCATTTCAAAAACCGGAATGGGAATCAAAAACATTTTCTGTAAATCTTACTCAAGAAAAAATAAAAAACAGTCCTGATATTGACACAGACAAACCCGTTTCGAGCCAGCAGGAAGAGTTGATGCGTGGATACTACTCTTGGCCAGGCTATTACGGATATCCAATGTATGGGCATATGGGGCTCGGCATTTGGGGCTATCCGTTAGTTGAAGTAAGTGCGGAAGAAAAAGAAATGAAACAAAAGAAAGCGGCAGAGCATACGAATGACAATCCGCATCTGCGAAGCACAAATGAAGTTACGGGTTATGACATTCATGCAACAGACGGTGACATAGGCGAAGTGGAAGATTTTATCATTGATGATGTAACCTGGAAAATTCATTTTCTTGTTGTGGAAACTGGCAACTGGTTTTCGGAAAAAAAAGTGCTCATTTCTCCACATTGGATTAAAGATGTAAAATGGCAAGATCAGAACATTACTATCAGCCATTCAAAGGACGAAGTGAAAAACAGTCCCGAATATGATTCTTCGCAACCTATAAATGATTCGTATGAGCATTCCCTCAATACTTATTACGGAAAAGAAATTCACCATTAATATAAACAGCAGGAAATAAAAACCATCATAATACAAACTAACACCTCTTTTCTACAGAAAGGCAGTATTCATAGATTATGTCAGATATAAAAATGCAAAAGTTCAGCTTCTCTAAATTAGTAATACTGCTTAAAACAACTTTTAAAAAGTGGTGGAAGCGTAGCCCTTTTAATCGGAGCGCTGGCATTGCATACCGTGCTTTATTCGCTTTACCGGGTTTGTTGATTATAGTGATTACAATTGCAGGTTATTATTTTGGGAGCGATGCAGCGATGGGGCGATTGCATAGTCAGGTTGAGCAGACAATGGGAACCGACACAGCCGATCAAGTTCAGAGGATGGTAATGATAGCTGGTAAAAGCAAAGATTCAATTTGGGCAACCATCATGGGTGTTGTAATATTTTTAGTTGGAGCAACAGGAGTGTTTGTGTACCTTCAAAAATCATTAAATGCTATTTGGGAGGTAAAAGCTTCCAATACCAAATCAGCAGTCAGGTCATTTCTTAAAAAAAGAATTTTTTCTTTTGGCTTAGTAATGTCCATTGCTTTTTTACTACTCGTTTCACTTGTACTGTCTTCTTTATTATCAGCGTTAAGCTCATGGGTGCTGACGCGTTGGTCAGAATCTTGGCTAATTATTTTTCAGCTATTGGATGTTGTGTTTTCTCTTGGGCTTACTACAGTATTATTTGCAACGATGTTTAAATTCCTACCCGATGCAAAAATCAAATGGCGTTGGGTATGGTCTGGGGCATTCGTAACGGCAATATTATTTGTTATTGGCAAATCAGTTTTAGGATTATACTTCGGCAAAGCGGACCCTGGTTCAGGATACGGTCCCGCTGGCTCTGTCATAATTATTTTATTGTGGACTTCTTATGCTTTAATGATAGTATTCTTTGGCGCTGAGTTTACAAAGGTATATACCGATAATCAGTATGATAAAATGTCTTTTTCGAAAAATGCAGTTAAAGAAAAAAGCAAAGCAGCGTTGCAAACTCTTGATGTGTCAGAAACAAACGAGAATCCAAATACCAAAAACCATAAAAGCTACGCTTGTTTACCAAGCAAGCCAGACTTCATTAAAAATCTGCCAATCATGCAACTTATATGAACTTAAAAATGAAAAATTATTTATTTATTCTGACTTTAGCAGCATTCTTTGTTGGATGTTCAAATAATAGTGATACTGTTACTTCAGATGATAGTGCTACTTTAAAAGCGGTTGCTAATATAGTGGCTAAAAATAGTCGTGGTGTCTCTGGCACTCTTACTTTTAATCAAACTGATGGTAAAGTTATTATGTCTGCTAATATATCTGGATTAACACCTGGAAATCATGCTATTCATATACATGCTATTGGAGATTGTAGTGCAGATGATGGAAGTTCTGCAGGAGGACACTGGAATCCAACGAATGTAAATCATGGGAAGTGGGGTACTGCCCCTTTTCATATTGGTGATATAGGCAATATAATGGCAGATTCAAATGGTATCGGGACTATTAGCCGAGAAACCGATTTATGGTGTATCAATTGTGATGATGAAACTAAAAACATTATAGGAAAGGCTATTATCATTCATGAAGGTTCAGATGATTTCTCTTCTCAACCTTCTGGTGCTGCTGGGGCTCGAATCGGTTGTGGGAAAATTATACAACAATAAAAACAATAAAATTAACTGGAATTATTTATCCAATTTGAAATAAAAATTAATGCCATGACAAAAAATAAAAAATCACATGAAAAACCTACGAAACCCATACAACCCGGAAAACCCGTTAAACGTCCGGTGAAATTGCCTGACCCGAAAAAGCCAAAGCAACCCATAAAACCTGGAAAGCCAACGAAGCCTCCGATCACAGAGCCAACACCTAAGAAACCGATGAAACCTACTATACCAGCAAAACCTGATAAATCACCTATCAAGCAACCAACACCAAAAAGACCTCGGATAATCGGTTGATTAAACAAATTCATTCACCATTGTAATAACTAACACAATTAAAAACTTCTATCATGAAAAATTTTATTTTACTTCAGTGTTTATTTTAATTTATTGTACCGGTTTTTCTCAAGCGATTTTTCAAAATATTACTTATGGTGAAAAACAAGAGCCGGGATTAATGCTTCATTTGCCTAATAAAGTTGAAGTGGTTGAAAATACTATTCTACAAAAATTAGAGGAAACTGGTTACAAGCCTGAAACTAAAGGTGCACTTTTTTGGAAATCAAATAAAATAAATTGGTTTTATGTTTTTAAGCAGGTGACATTGCGCGAATTAAAAAATCAAACGTTAGATCTGTATTTCAAAGTGGAAAGTAAAAAAGATGACAAAAAGAAATCGACGCTTTACCTGCTTGTAAGCAAAGGATACGATAATTTTGTTTTTCCAGAATCTGATTCGACTATTTATCGAGCTGTAAGGCGGTTTCTTAATGGATTCACAAAAGAAACTGCGGCTTATAAATTAGTTATTGTAATTGAAGAACAAAAGGAGCGTATTGATGATTCAGAAAAGAAATTGAAAAACCTTAAGGAAGATGAGAATGACATACAAAAAAAATTTGATGATATAAAAAAAGATATAAGTAATAACAAAGCAGAACAACAAAACTTGCAAAGCAAAATTCAGGGACAAAAGAACGTGCTTGATGACTATAATTCAAAGCTGAGAATGTTGCAAAAATAAAGTCTGAAAAATCAACTATGAATTCAACAAACCCATATCCGAAAAAATCAAGAAAAGGTATTTATGCTATAATTATTGTGGCGGTAGCTATAATAGCCGCAATTTGGATTTGGAAGGAAATGCAATTGCGCTCCTTGAAAAAGGAATTAGCTAAACATGCAGTAGAAATGGAACACCAGTTTACACAACAAATGCTTGAGATACAATCTCAGGATTTAAGGTCAATAATAAAACCATTAGTTTGGGCTGTAAGGAGCGAGATGGTGAAAAATAATCTGGCTGACATTGATTTCTATATTAATGAATTAGTTAAGGACAAGGGATTTCAATTTATTCTTATTACAGACGATAAAGACATTATTATTTCTTCTACAAACAAGAAATGGGAAGGAAGCCCTTTTGAGGTTATTGGTATTTCATCAGACTTATCAAGTGATAGTATAATAATAAATTTATCAAACAACAATTTTTATTTGGCAAGCGCACCAATTATGGGCTTTAACAATCGCTTAGGAACCTTGCTAATAAAATACGCTATTCAGCCTCTTATTTTTGAAGTGAAAGAATAAAATTAAAATCCTTCGACCAAAATTTTAAAAAATGAATGAAATTATAAAAAGATTAGAGGTTTATTATCATAGTTTTTTAAAAACAATACCCCGTATTGGCCTGGCTGTTTTAATCTTAATTATTGGAATTCTTATAGCTGACTGGCTTACATCTATTTTCAAAAAACGGATAAAGGGAAAATCATATGACCCACTTATGACTGCTTTTTTAGCGAAGGTTATAAAATTAGTTCTAATTATTTGTATTTTCTTTCTTGCCCTACACGCAGCGGGCTTAAGCAGTATCGCAGGTGCTTTAATAACTATGGCAGGAGCTTCGGCTGTATTGCTGGGTTTTGCGTTTAAAGATATTGCTGAAAATTTTTTGTCGGGAATCATACTTGCTTTCAATCGTCCTTTTCATACGAATGATACGGTACAGATAGGAGATGTGTTTGGAAAAATAAAAGCTATGGAGTTCAGATATACCAAGATCACTACGTTTGACGGTAAAAATGTTTACATTCCCAATTCTGATATTTTAAAAAAACCGGTGTTTAATTACACTGAAGATGGTTATTATCGGGCCGATTTTATTGTTGGGATTGCTTATGAAAATAATATAGAAAAGGCAAAGAAAATTATTGCCACGTGTTTTGAAGAAAATGAAAGAGTCGTTAAGGATACCCTTCATGTTAACTTTGCCGCAGAAGATGAATTAGCCCCAAGTACGGTAAACCTTAAAGTGTACTTTTGGATAACCACAGAGGATTTTCGAAAAGGTTTCTTGCAAACAAAAGGCCTATTGATGCAACAAATTAAAATAAAATTAGAGGCAAATGGATTTAATCTGCCAGCTAATATTACTGAACTAAAATTTTACGAAGCTTCAAAAAGTTTTCCCATTAATGCTATTATTAAGAGCAAAAGCGATATCGTATAGAAAGAGTTAAAAAAGAAGTACGCGAAATTGCATTAACAATAAAAAAAAACATTGTATCAACAACTCAAGAAAATAATACTAATAAATACATAATCACATATAAATCAAACAAATATGAATTTACTTACTAATGATATGATGCAAGAATTATTAAGCATCAATGCCGGAACATGCATGTCACTGTATATGCCCACACACCGCACTCACCCTGACAATCTTCAGGACCCCATCCTTTTTAAAAATCTGGTAAAAAAACTAGAGCAATCTCTGCTCCAACAATATTCAGCTTCAGAATCTACAATACTGCTAAAGCCATTTGTAGAACTTTCAAATAATGGTGAGTTTTGGAGGCATACATTAGATGGATTGGCTGTACTAAGCACAGCCAGCACGTTCAAAACTATAAGCTTGCCGGTATCTATAGAAGAATTAACTGTGGTTGCTAACAGCTTTCATACAAAACCGCTTCGGAAATATTTACATTCGCAAGAGCGTTACAATGTTTTGGGTTTAAGCCTTCACGATTACCATATTTATGAAGGCGACAGGCATTCGCTGACAGAATTAGTGCTTGCCCCAGACATACCAAAAAACATAAATGAAGTATTGGGTTATGAATTAACCGATAAGCATTCCACTGTTGCATCCTATGGAGGTGTAGGCAGCGGAAGCAGGAACATGCACCATGGGCAAGGTGGCAAAGCAGAAGAAGTGGATATTGATGCTGAAAAATTTTTCCGTTTTATAGCAAAAACGATTAACGATTATTATTCCAAACCTTCTGGTTTGCCGCTAATATTGGCTGCATTGCCAGAGCACCACCATCTTTTTCATAAGGTAAGCAACATTCTTTCATTGCTTCCCCATGGTATTGATGTGAACCCAAAGTCCGTAACAACGGATGAACTGGTGAAACGTGCCTGGAAAGTTATGGAGCCATATTATAATGGCATCATCGACAAAGCTTGTGATGTATACCACCAGGCAAAATCAAAATGTACAGGCAGTGATAGTATAAGTGACGTAGCTGAGGCAGCAGCAGCCGGCAGAGTAGATACACTAATGATAGAAGCCGACCGCCAAATTCCGGGCAAAATAATAAACAACTCAGGTAGTATTGAAAAAGGCAATTTAGAAAACCCTGAAATGGATGATTTGCTGGATGATATAGGCGAATTAGTAACAAAAATGGGTGGCAAAGTAATGGTTATTTCACCTGAAAAAATGCCTACTATCACAGGTATCGCCTGTGTGTTTCGTTATTAAGATTAAGGCAAATAACTGAAATTTCAAACAACTAAGAAGTATTACAAATGACAATAATATTTTCATCACAAAATAAAATTAAAGAACTTGGTGAAATTGTTTTAAAAATAAGATACTAGAAACGCCGGGTCTAAAAAGCTTTTGTCGAATATTGTGGGTTCAGTTGTAAATTGAACGGTAGTTTTTTAATAAACTTTTGTGATTTATTGAGATAGTATGAAGTGCTTCTTAACATGACATGGCTGAAACACTAACGATAAGATTATAACAAGACTGAATTTTAATTATTAAATCAAGATAAAATAATGATGGACAATTTAAAAAAAGGAAAATGCCCGGTGATGCATGGAGCAAATACAGAAACAATTAATTCTGTTACAAGTTGGTGGCCAAGTACTCTCAACTTAGATATTTTGCATCAGCACGATACTAAAACAAATCCTTTAGGTGAGAATTTTAATTATCGGGAGGAATTTCAAAAATTAGATTTAGAAGAACTGAAAAATGACCTTAAAAAATTGATGACTGATAGTCAAGACTGGTGGCCTGCTGACTGGGGACATTATGGAGGATTGATGATTCGTACAGCATGGCATAGTGCCGGAACATATCGTATTGGAGACGGCAGAGGCGGAAGTAATACTGGAAACCAACGCTTTGCTCCACTTAACAGTTGGCCTGACAACGTAAACTGCGATAAGGCACGAAGACTATTATGGCCCATCAAGAAAAAATACGGAAACAAAATTTCATGGGCAGACTTGATCATCTTAGCTGGAAATATGGCCTATGAATCTATGGGCTTTAAAACATTTGGATTTGCAGGAGGGAGAGAAGATATTTGGCATCCAGAAAAAGATATTTATTGGGGCGCGGAAAAAGAGTGGCTTGCAAAAACGCGTTACTCAAATGCTTCAGACAGCGAATCTCTTGAAAATCCTTTAGCAGCTGTGCAAATGGGATTGATTTATGTTAACCCCGAAGGTGTTGATGGAAAACCTGATCCACTAAAAACCGCAGGAGATGTTCGTACAACGTTTCTACGTATGGCAATGAATGATGAAGAAACGGTAGCGTTAACTGCAGGTGGACATACCGTTGGAAAAACACATGGAAATGGTGACACTTCGCGTTTAGGCGCAGCACCAGAAGGAGCCGATGTAGAAACACAAGGGTTTGGATGGATGAATCCGCAAGGAAAAGGCAATGCAGAAGATACTGTTTCTAGCGGATTAGAAGGTGCCTGGACAACACACCCGGATAAGTGGAACCATGATTATTTCCGTCTTTTATTTACTTACGAATGGGAATCTAAAAAGAGTCGTGCCGGCGCATACCAATGGGAGCCTATTAATATTAAAGAAGAAGACAAGCCATTTGATGCTCATATAAAAGGTGTGCGCAGAAATCCAATTATGACTGATGCCGATATGGCAATTAAAATGGATCCAGAGTATCGAAAAATAGCCGAACGTTTTTATAAAGATCCCAAATATTTTGAAGACGTTTTTGCGAGAGCCTGGTTTAAATTAACGCATCGCGACTTGGGACCTAAAAGCCGATACCTTGGTTCTGATATACCGAAAGAAGATTTGATTTGGCAAGATCCCATTCCAAAGGTAAATTATAAACTCACCGATTCAGAAATTGAAGAATTAAAAACAAAATTACTTAACAGTGGATTGACAAGAACAGAACTCATCAACACTGCTTGGGACAGCGCTAGAAGTTTCCGTTGTTCAGACTATAGAGGGGGAGCTAATGGCGCAAGAATACGACTTTCACCACAAAAAGATTGGGATGGCAATGAACCGAAACGACTAGAGAAAGTACTGAACAAGCTAATTGAAATTCAGTCGGGTTTAAAAATAAAAGTTAGCATTGCCGATTTGATTGTGTTAGGCGGAAGCGCAGCTATTGAAAACGCTGCACGAGAAGCTGGTGTTATTATTAAAGTTCCTTTTATTGCCGGGCGCGGAGATGCAACACAGGAGGCCACCGATGTAGAGTCATTCGATGTTTTTGAACCAATACACGATGGATACAGAAACTGGCTTAAAAAAGATTATGCCGCAAAACCGGAAGAACTTCTTTTGGACAGAACACAATTGATGGGATTAACTGCGCCTGAAATGACTTTATTGTTTGGTGGTATGCGCGTTTTAGGCACCAATCACGGCGCAACAAAACACGGAGTTTTAACAAACAGAGAAGGCGCATTAAGCAACGATTTCTTTGTGAATATTACAGACATGAAATACGAATGGAAACCTGTGTCTGAAAACTTATATAATATCATTGACAGAAAAACCGGAACTACAAAATGGACAGCTACACGAGTTGATTTAATTTTTGGTTCAAATTCGGTGTTACGTTCTTATTCTGAAGTTTATGCGCAAGACGATAACAAAGAAAAATTTGTGAAAGACTTTGTAAAGGTATGGGTAAAAGTAATGAATGCAGACTGTTACAATTTGATTTAGTAATTAATAGTGCCTTTAACAAGCGTTATATTACATAAATAATTTTAAAATAAGACTGTTGAAGTCAGTGCTTTAAATAAACAGTATAAAATGGAAAATCTTTTAGAGAATGATATTATTGGCAGCATCGGCACACAAAAATATTTTGTCCAAATTGAATGGCGCAATGGTATTTTCATAATGGATGAGCCAAAAAAAATAGAAGGCCCAGATTTAGGGCCAGATCCATATACTACGCTTTTAGCTGCCTTGGCCGGTTGCACACTATCTACTTTGCGTATGTATATTAATCGCAAAGAATGGGATATCCCTTCTTTCAAAGTATCATTAAATATGTATCAAGAACAAAATCCTGTGCGCACAATCATCAAAAGAAATATTGTCTTTTCTAATAAAATAGAAGATACTATAAAACAACGGCTTTTAGTAATTGCAGGTAAATGTCCTGTTTCAAAGATATTGGAGAATAGCATAACTATAGATACAAAAATATAATATGAAGGCTTCAAAAAAGCCAAAGCCAAAAATGAAAATTTCACATAGAAATTTACTACTGTCTATTAAGATAGTTTACGTTTCATAATTACAAGGGCGCAAGTCCGCTAAATAGGTTAAGGCATTGTATCCCTCAACTGTATCCCGTCTTTTAAATGGCTGATAAAATCTCTATCCTTGTATAAAAACGCTATGGGATTAAGATTAAGCAAGCAACAAGCCGCGGAGATGCTGGCACGATATGATTCAAGCGGCAAAACTCTTTCCGAATTTTGCAAATCAGAAAACATTAAGCCACATGTGCATTACTATTGGCGTGGCAAACTCAATAAAACAATTGCTTTAAGGCGCGGTAAATTTATAAAATTAGCAAGACCACTAGCAGAGGCTGGTTTAAACAAACATTGCGAAATACAATTTAGAAATGGCACTCGACTAATTTTTTACAGTCAACCAGAAGTCGGTATTATCAAGCAATTAATCTGAGATGTTATTCCATTACCAAATAACAAGTTATTTTTTTTATAACCAAAGTACCTATATGCGCTGTGGTATAGATGCCTTGAGTGGGCTTGTTCGAAACCAGTTGCAACAAAACCCAATGAGTGGCGATTTATTTATTTTTGTAAATAAACCAAAAACACATTTAAAACTTTTACATTGGCAAGGCGATGGCTTTGTGGGTAACAAAAACAACTTAATCGTTCTTATTCCCAATCCAAATAGGTTAATTAAAGATTATATTGAAGTTTCTAAAAAGTTCTGTCATACAGTTATGCGCAATCCACATTTCAAAGACATTCTGAAAAAGCATACAACAATAATCGATGAAGATTTAATAGAAGCACCAATACAGTATATCAGCAACACCTTAACACAAAAACCTAAGTAATTTGGCCGTTACCCTACGGGTCGGGCTATCCGCTACAATCTTTGCAGGAGGCAGGCAAAGGATTTCCGCTACTATCCCTAACGGTTTAGTAAACTAAAAATTCAATTATTTTATTATATTTGCTATCTCAAAATGAATTATTTCAGACATAGCATAGTTGCACGCATTTTTTGCCTCCTTATGGCAATGCACATGCTTAATATATGTGTGGACATGCCAGATCCCAAACCCGATTCTGAACCCGAAGACCTTACTGTTAATGACATGGAAAGCGTGGTTGAATTAGTTTTAGAACAAGGTTTGGACATTGAAAATGCCATTGCAGAACACGACGAAGCAGATGATACCGACGCTATGAATTTTGAAATGTGTAAAGACTTTAAATTCTATCAAAATCCTTTAAACATTAATTTTGATAGAGCCATTATTTTAATTGCAATAAATCAAACACCTTACATTAATAATTCACTCATTTCTTTTATTAAAGAAATAAATCCTCCGCCACCTAAGGTATAATACAATTTTTCCGTTTAGTTTAAGGTTACTGAGTGTGGATTTTCCATCCGAACTCAGTTTATTCTTATTTTTTACCCACAAATCATTAGATCTAAATTATGAAAAAAGCATTCGTGCTGTTAAGCATAACTGCCGTATTATTATCGGCATGTTCAACAAGTAAAGAAAATAAAATTGAAGAAGGAAAATATCCCGTTACAAATCCTTTAATAATAGATACCGTTTTTACAAGCGAATACGTTGCGGATATTCAATCCTTGCAAAATGTTGAGATACGCGCAAGGGTTAAAGGTTATATAGAAGAGGTTCATGTAGATGAAGGCAAACTTGTAAAAGCAGGGCAAACACTTTTCTCTATAAGCAGTCAGCATTATAAAGAAGAATTAATAAAAGCTAAAGCTTTAGTAAAGAGTGCGATTGCAGATGCTAAATCTGCGGAGCTGGAAGTTAGGAATGCACAGATCCTATTAGATAAAAATGTTGTTTCAAAAACTGAATTGGAAATGGCACAATCCAAATGGGATGCCGCCAATGCAAAAGTTGATGAAGCCAAATCAAATGAAACTACTGCTGCTTTAAATCTTTCATTAACTGATATTAAAGCGCCCTTTGATGGTGTAATTAATCGTATTCCATACAAAGCCGGTAGCCTTGTTGATGAAGGGGCTTTATTAACTACAATTTCAAATAATAAAGAAGTGTTTGCTTATTTTAAAGTTTCAGAAAAAGAATATCTTGATTTTATCTCGAGAAAAAATTCAAATGAAAAGAACTTAGTAAGTTTAGTCCTTGCCAACGATCAACCTTATTCTGTAAAAGGAACAATTGAAACCGTAGAAGGTGAGTTTGATAAAGCAACTGGCAATATTGCATTTAGAGCAAGATTCGCAAACCCTGATGATATTTTAAAACATGGCTCAAGCGGAAAGATCTTATTAAAAAGAGAATTAAAAAACGCATTGCTTATTCCGCAAAAATCCACATTTGAAGTTCAGGAGAATATTTATGTATTTGTAACTGATAAAAACAATATAGTTCAGCTTCGCAAAATTACTACGCCATTTCGTTTATCTCAATTATATGTGGTAGGCTCAGGGTTATTATCAGAAGATAAATTTATTTATGAAGGAATACAAAAAATAAAAGAAGGTGATAAAATAGTCCCTGAAACTGTTCAAATCTCTGAATTTAAAAACCACTAAAAATTTAAGATCATGACAGGAAATTTTATACACCGCCCAGTGTTATCAATCGTAATATCATTAATAATTTTATTATTAGGTGTTTTGGCTTTGTTCAATTTACCAATGACACTCTTCCCAAGCATTGCCCCACCCGAAGTAAATGTAACAGTAGAATATACAGGTGCAAATGCAGAAACAGTTACCAAAGCCGCTATTGTGCCGCTAGAACGCGCCATTAATGGTGTGCCTGGAATGAAATATATGAGTAGTGATGCTGGAAATGACGGTGTGGGTGTTGTTCAAATCCTTTTTGAAATTGGCACTAATCCAGATGTAGCAGCGGTAAATGTGCAAAACCGTGTCAATGCCATCATTGGAGAATTACCAGCCGAAGTAATTCGTAATGGCGTTAAAATTGCAAAAGAAGAAAACGCATTATTAATGTATTTGAATATTTACAGTTCAGATACAACCATTGATGAAAAATTTCTTTACAATTATGCCGACATAAATATTTTAGCAGATTTAAAACGGATAAAAGGGGTTGGTTATGCCGATATATTAGGCGCAAAAGAATATGCAATGCGAATCTGGTTAAAGCCTGATAAAATGGTAAACTATAAGGTTTCAACCAATGAAATATTAGAAGCTTTAAAAGAACAAAATATAGAAGCTGCGCCTGGTAAGATTGGTGAAAGTTCAGATAAAAAAGCACAGGCTTTACAATACACAATTAAATATACCGGTAAGTTCAATACAAAAGAGCAGTATGAAAACATTCCTCTAAAGTCTACGGTTGACGGGCAAATACTAAAAATAAAAGATGTTGCAGAAGTAGAATTTGGTACTACTTATTTTGATGTTGAAGCAAAATTAAACGGTAACCCGACTGCAGCAATTATGCTAAAACAATTACCAGGATCAAATGCAAGCGAAGTAATTGCAAATGTAAAAACACGTTTGAAAGAACTGAAAGAAACAATGTTCTTAAAAGGTATGGAGTACGAAGTAAGTTATGATGTGTCGCGCTTTTTAGATGCATCAGTTCACGAAGTTTTTAAAACACTTTTTGAAGCGATCTTATTGGTTACTTTGGTTGTTTTTGTTTTTTTAGGTGATTGGCGCTCAACATTAATTCCTGCGCTTGCAGTTCCTGTTTCACTTGTAGGAACGTTATTTTTTATTCAGTTTCTTGGATTTTCATTGAACCTCATTACACTTTTTGCATTAGTACTTGCCATCGGTATTGTGGTAGATAATGCCATTGTGGTCGTCGAGGCGGTTCACGCAAAAATGGAACATTCAAAAGTTGGTGCTCGAAAAGCAACTGAAATGGCGATGAAAGAAGTTGGTGGCGCAATTATAGCTATCACTTTGGTAATGACAGCGGTTTTTATACCGGTATCATTTATGCCCGGTCCTTCTGGAATTTTTTACCGCCAGTTCTCCTTAACAATGGCAATTTCAATTGTATTATCGGGCGTTGTTGCCTTAACGCTAACTCCTGCTTTGTGTGCGATTATTTTAAAGAATTCACATTCACAGCAAAAGAAAAAAACAAAGCTCGATAAAATTTTAAACGGCTTCAATAATTGGTATAATAATCTTGAAGAAAAATATAAAAAACTATTAGACCGAATTGCTAACAGACGAGTTGTAACTTTTGGCGTATTGGTGATTTTCTGTATTGGTACAGGGTTCTTAGGAAAGATTTTACCTTCCGGATTTATTCCAAATGAAGATCAGGGAACATTTTATGTAAGTATTACAACTCCATCAGGCGCAACATTAGAACGAACAAAAAATGTAGTGAATGAAATTCAAAAAGCGAGTAAAGATGTAGATGCCATAGAAAGTGTTTCTACTCTCGGAGGAACAAACATTCTATCAGATGGAACAGGTGCAACTTATGGAACTTGTTTAATTAATCTTAAACCGTGGGATAAACGGACTCAATCGGTTAATGAAGTAATTGAAATTCTAGAAGAAAAAACCAAACATATCAAAGATGCTCAGATAGAATTTTTTCCACCTCCTGCTGTACCGGGTTATGGTAATGCAAGTGGGTTTGAATTACGTTTATTAGATAAAACAGGTGGTGGAGATTTTAAAAAAATGGAAACTGTGGTAAATCAATTTATTGTTGATTTGAAAGCACGCCCTGAAATAGCAAGTGCCTTTACAATTTTTGATGCCAGCTACCCACAATATTTATTGCGCATTGACATGGATAAAGCAGCACAAAAAGCGGTTACAGTAAACAATGCCATGAGTACTTTACAAACACTTTTAGGTAGCGAATATGCGACTAACTTTATTCGCTTTGGGCAAATGTATAAGGTAATGGTGCAGGCATTGCCAGGGTATCGCGCTTTACCTGAAGATATTTTAAAACTTTATGTAAAAAATGATAACGGAGAAATGGTTCCTATGTCTGCGTTTATGGCCGTTGAAAAAACTTACGGTGTAGATCAGATCACTCGTTACAACATGTACCCTTCGGCAGAATTAAACGGAGAAGCCAAAACAGGTTTTAGTAGCGGCGAAGCATTAAAGGCTATACAAGAAACTGCTAAAGAAAAATTACCAAGAGGTTTTGATATAGATTGGGCAGGTATTTCAAGAGATGAAGCAAACGCAGGTAACGAAGGGATTCTCATTTTCCTGATTTGTTTAGTGTTTGTGTATCTAGTGTTAGCAGCGCAATACGAAAGCTTCCTTTTACCTCTACCAGTAATTTTATCATTACCTACTGGTATTTTTGGAGCCTTTTTATTGTTAAGTGTATTTGGACTCGAAAATAATATTTATGCGCAGATAGCAATGGTAATGCTTATTGGTTTGTTGGGTAAAAACGCCATTTTAATTGTTGAATTTGCTACGCTTCGTCACCGAGAAGGTAGAACACCTTTACAAGCCGCTATTGAAGGTGCTAAAGTTCGTTTACGTCCAATTTTAATGACGTCGTTTGCATTCATTGCAGGCTTATTACCTCTCATGTTTGCAACTGGCGCAGGTGCTGTAGGCAACAGAACTATTGGTACAGCCGCCGCTGGAGGCATGTTGTTCGGAACTATATTTGGCGTCATCATTATTCCTGGATTGTATGTTGTATTCGCAACAATTGCAGAAAAATCAACAAACAAAAAAGAAGAAAAACCATTCACGGAAACAATTTAGAAAAATGAAAAATCATAAACAAATCATAACTGTTGGTGTATTACTCTTCTGCCTATTTATTATAAGCTGTAAAACATCAAAGCCATTAGAAAATAATACAATAAAAAATATGCCTCAATCTTTTGCTACATCAAAAGATTCTAGCAATTCGGCTGACATCAAATGGAAAGAATATTTTACCGATCCTAACTTAGTAGAATTGATAGATATATCCTTAAAAAACAATATGGATATGTCAATTGCACTCCAGCGTATTCAAGCTGCTGGCGCAGTTATACGTTTAAGGAAAGGTGCAATGCTTCCGAATTTGAATGTAGGCGTATCAGCAGCACAACGACGATTTGGTCTTTACACAATGGACGGCGCCGGTAATATTAGTACCGAAATTACACCGGGCCAAATTGTCCCAGTTAATTTACCAGATTATTTTATTGGGTTACAAACAAGTTGGGAAATAGATGTATGGGGCAAACTACGCAATAAAAAGAAAGCCGCTATAGCACGTTATCTTTCAAGTGTAGAAGGGAAAAATGCAGTTGTTACAAATTTAATTGCTGATTTAGCAAATTCATATTATGAATTATTAGCATTGGATAATGAGCTCGATATTATTAGAGAAACAATTAAATTGCAAGAAAATGCGCTTGAATTAATTACAATACAAAAACTAGCGGGTGTTGCCAACGAATTAGCGGTTCAACAATTTCAAGCACAAGTGTTTAATTCAAAAGCGATGGAGTTTGAAGTACAACAAAAAATCACAGAAAGTGAAAACAAAATTAATGTTTTAATGGGGAGATATCCGCAAACAATTACTCGTAACAAATCTGAATTAAATAAAGCACTGCCGTTTAATCCTAGTATTGGTATGCCTACTAATCTATTAAAGAATCGCCCTGACATTAAGCAAGCAGAATTTGAATTATTAGCATCAAGAGCCGATGTTAAATCCGCTAAAGCAGCCTTTTATCCGTCATTAAACATAAATGGTTCTTTAGGATTTCAAGCTTTTAAAACAGGACTACTATTTACTAATCCTCAGTCATTGGCATATTCTTTATTAGGTAATTTAATGGCTCCATTAATAAATAGAAGCGCAATAAAAGCAGAATTTAAATCCGCAAACGCAATGCAACAAGAGGCGTTATATAATTATCAAAAAAGTATTTTAAATGGTTATGTGGAAGTATATAATGAAGTAGCAAGAATAAAAAATCTCGAAAATATTGCTAATTTTAAAACACAGGAAGCAGATGCGCTAACTCAATCAATCGAGACATCTACTGATTTATTTAAAACAGGAAGAGCAACTTACATTGAAGTAATTATGACACAAAGAGGTGCTTTAGATTCTAAATTAGAATTGGTAAGCGTAAAAAAACGCCAGTACAATGCAGTAGTTGATATATATAAAGCGTTAGGTGGTGGATGGAAATAAAATTTAAAATGAAATCACAAGAAAGATTTTTTGATATTGTATATAGATCTGCGCGCACAGACCTAAAAGCATAGACCTGTGTGTGACAAGCAAGACTTATCTACCGCACATTTTGTAAGCACATTTGCCGCTTTTAAATTAAGGCTGAAATTTTATGTTGGCGCCAAATAAGCTTACAAAATTTCCTCCCCGCCTGCGTGTATCGACCTGTGTGTAAAAAGCCGACGCGAAAAATTTTTTTAAAATTGTTATCTCGTACTATCGACATCACGGCTCGACAAGTACAGTAGCATTCCGGCTGACAATTGACCGTGGTTCTGACGTTCTTAAATAATTTTCGCTTCGAGAAACAAGGACAGCTTCTGAGACTTTTCTTTCTGCATGGTAAAATCTCAGTGTGTTTATTTTTTTGCTTGCCGACGCTTTTTTCGCCCGAGGCGGGCGTAATGGCTATCGCTAATTTAACACATTTGTTTTTGCAAGAGACAAGCAAAAAAACAAATAAGCTAAATTCCAGCCGCACAAATGAAGCGGTGTGGCGGAAACCGCCACTTTTTATGCGCGTGCACTCCGTGCCATAAAGCGCGCCTGCTGGCAGCATGGCATCTTAATTATGTTTTCTAAACCACCGTAAGTGTCATTTATTTTGCTTTATTTTACTAAGAATAATAGAAATTAATTAACCCCACAGTCTATGAAAAATTTGTCATTAAGAGTAAATAGTTTGCCATTAGATGAAATTAAAAGACCAACAATCATTGATACTATTAAAAGAACTTTGGAAAGTAATAACTTGGTTATCCTTGAAGGTGAAAGTGGTTCAGGAAAAACAACATTTCTAAGTCAATTCGTTCACCTAAATTCAAAAAACTGTATTAGCTATTTTATTGATCCTTCGGATCGATTTACATATAGTTCTGAGGCTTTTAAAATAGATGTGATTAATCAACTGTACATTTATCTTTTTGGCTGCGAATTTATTGAGGATATCGTTCCAGATAATTTTGTTACAGCTTTAAGGATTAAATTGGAAAAAAAAAATCAAAGAGAGGAAAGTTGATTTTTATGTTGTTTTAGATGGATTAGAGTCAATTGATTTCAATGACGCTACACTCTTTCTCAATTTTATAGATGATCTTCCATGCAAGAAGGTGAAATCCCTTGTAAGTGGTGAACAATCTAAAATTTTAAAGTTTTTCGCAGGAAAAAAAATAGAATACAGAACAACTACCTTAAATTTTTTTACGCCAAGCGAAACAAAGGAATACTTTAAAGAATTCGAACCTAGTGAAGAAAACTTAATTGAAATATATAAAATTAGTAATAAAGGTCAGCCTTCCAGACTTTCAACAATAAAACGAAATTGCAAGGAAAAAGGGCTAGACTTCTATTTAAATAACGATTTATCTGAAAAATCAGATTTATTTGAATTAGAATGGAAGGATATAACATTTGATGAATTGCTTGAAAATATTATTGGAGTAATAGTATTTGGGGACAGTAAATTCAATCTTAGTATGCTTTCTTCAATATTAGATAACTCCGAAAATGAAGTCGCGACTAGATTGCAAAAATTAAGTTTCATCGAAACCATTAATGTTCAATACGCATTTATATCTGAGAACTATCGCTCTTTTGCAGCTAAAAAATTCGGAAAGGCCAAAGAACGAATTTTGGGCTTACTAATTATATTTTACACAAACAATTTAAGTGAAGACAAAAATCATTTAAATCTTCCAACACTTTATTTAAAAGCGAAACGATATACAGAGTTAATCAATCACTTGTCATTGGATGTACCCAGCATTTTTGATGGCAGACCTTCCGAAAGTGCAATACAGTTAATCGAACAATCTGATATTCATTGTATTTCTTATCAGGACTTTGATCAATGTTGTGCCCGGCATCATGATCTGGAAAGGGCAGCGCGTAAACTGTTTTCTGTAATCATATTAATGGTAATGGAAGATCTGGAAAGCCTAAGGTTTTGCACTGCCAACGAAAGGTACCAGATAGTTCAAAAGAGACATCCTGGTATACTCAAACGCTGCCCCTTGAAATATATCGCTTCCTATATCGGCACCAGCCAGGTAAGCCTCAGCCGGATTCGGGCGGGCGTTCAGTAAAATCAATTCAATAATTTAATTCAGGTTTCACCCATCACTTATGGGTAACGGGGAGTGGCCGCATCAGGTATTTTTCTGGCTCACCCAATACTCTGGCTCAAAGAAACTGGAGATATTTAACTTATTCAAAGTGCTAAGCGAATTGCTGTGCTTTCATTTGCCTTAGAAATATTCATATCATGAAAACAAACGGCAAGGTCACAATAATTAAAAATAATCACACTATCTTTCATCCATCTATTTCTCAGCAACTTCATAGGTCAAATTCGCAAAAGTCAAAATTCAAATTCGCCAGACGACCAACACCGTTTTGAAATGGAATTTTCTCTTTCTTCTTTCTTTAACAGGAGCAGTATTTTCCAACGGAATCACAAATGCGCAGACCATTGAAGATTCCCTGCTTCTGAAAAATCACTTAAGGAAAGTAGCAGGCGACACTTACCTTAAAACGATGGATTTTCAGTGCTCATCAAGAATGTTTGAATCGCTCAAGTACAATGTTCAATTGGGATATTCGAACTTTTGGAAAAAGGGGACCTTCTTCTTCAACCTGAATGCATTCATGGGAAATCTCTCACCTGCTTCTGGTCCTGATCTGGATTTTTATATTCGGGAAACTGATATTTATGGAAATGAAACCGCTGAATGAAATCAACTTCAATTAAGCCAGATGGAATTTGCCTTGACAATAAAGGACCTCGTTGCAAAAATGTTATGGGAGTTTTAGTGACTGAAGTAATGGAATTTAATATTCGCAATTGCACAACATTGGTTTGCACTGCACCCTTTTACCGATGTCCCATTTGACTTCAACGTATTCGACTTAACGCATAATTGCGTTGGTAATGGACAAGTAATGAAAATATCTAAGCAGACAATTGGTGAAGTAATCAAAATAAACTCGACATGGTTATACTACTTAGTGTCTGTCCGAAAACTAGGTGTTTGGATGGAAAAATTCAGTTTCGAGGCGTGTTAAAAAAAATGATTGTGAGGTTTATCGGGGTAAATGAGCGATTATTTTTTTTGACACAACGACGAAAATGGAGTTTTCGGCCAAACACTATATATAGATTATATTTGCTGAAATCAAGAAAGGCTTGTACATTTCTAGAAATTGTAAAAATGGAGAATAATCCTATTGTTGAATCTTTTGCTGCAATAAGTCCTTTATCCGAACAAACCCGCATTGATTTCAGCGCTCTTATTTCATTTAGCTTCATTCCAAAGAAGACATTTCTCCTTGAAGCTGGAAAAGTAGCGAATACCTTGTTTTTTATACAAAAAGGTATTGCAAGAGCTTATTATGACCTGGATGGCAATGAGATTACTTTTTATTTGGCAATAGATCGTCAATTTATAGGAGCAGTGCCAAGTTTGTTCAATAGAAAACCGTCCCTTTGTGCCATTATGTTACTTGAAGATTCGGAGGTTTATTCTTTTAATTACTTGGAATATGAACAATGCTGTGCTCGTCACCATGATTTGGAAACGGCCGCGCGTAAAATATCATCGTTGGTAATTTTGCGGGAACAGGAACGAATTGAAAATCTCCGATTACACTCGGCTAGCGAAAGGTACCTCATGTTAGAAGAGAGCCATCCAGGCCTTTCACAGCGATGTGCACTAAAATATATCGCCTCCTACATCGGCACTAGTTCGGTGAGTCTGAGCCGGATTAGGGCAGGGAACCAATAATCATTAAAATTATTTATTAACATATGTAAAGTAGGAATGGTTCCTTTAAGTTGACTTTTGCGCAAAAATTTAGACAAAATGTTAAAAACAAGAATCTCGAGATTCCCGAAAATCAAGAAAGGCAAATTAAACAAAGTTGCCACGGGCACAAAAGTAGGAAAGAATGGAATTGAACATCAAAAGAATTCAATTTCATTGACTTCGATGTTATTCACCCTTCTACTAAGCATAATCTGCTTTTTTGAGGCTAATGCCCAGCAAAGCGATAGTTACCTCCTTAAGAAAAATCAATTTAGAGTTGGAATTGGGGCTGGATACTTTAAAATAGCGGATTTCCAATTTTCACCAAACATGTTCCAATCGGTAAGGACAAACTTACAGTTGGGTTATTCGAATAGGTTAAAAAAGGGAATCTTTTCCACCAATCTAAACGTTTTTTTTGGGGGGTTAACCCTTAATTCCGGATCTAAATTAAATTTCTATCTCAAAGAGACTGATATTTATGGAGTTGAAAGTACAAAATCAGAAGAAGTGAAGGTCTCCCAATTGGGCTTCAATTTTGAACTTGGTTACCTGCATAAACTTTCGAAACTGGCTTCATCAAATAAAATGCTTTATTTAGGTGGAAGTTTAGAGGAGTATATGGCCTTTACCCCAGGTTTTCTTAGTATAGCTACTATTAATTATGGCTCCTTGAATGCCAAAGCAAGGTTTGACTATTTTTTGGGAAATGGTAAACCCATCATCTTTGGATTAACTTTACCTATTGTATCAGTGGTAACCAGGATGCCTTACCATAATTCTCCAAACTATCCCGGTAAATCAGGAATTCAAGGGTTCTTCACCGACAACAACAATATCGAAACGCTTGTGCATTTTCAAAACATTCGGTTTTCTGCAAAGTACACTTGGTTGGTAAAAAAGCGAGTAGCTTTTGATGTCACTTACGAAGCTTCATGGATGCATTATAATAGGCCCGAACATCTTACCCAGATGGGCAATCAATTAATTTTAGGGTTCAATTTTTAATCAAAAATATCATGAAAAATTCTTTAAAAATAGGCAGCATTTTATTATTCGCTGTCCTTCTTTCTTTATCTTCTTGCGAAAAAATGGTGGTTGGGCCAATTCGAGATAACTCCAACGAAAATAACTTCCAGCTTATGTGGGACAAGTTCGACAGCCACTATGGCCTGTTTCTGGTAAATAATATTGATTGGAATGCCGTATACAATTCCCATCTGCCAAAGGCTAAGGCAGCAAAAAACGATCAAGAATTGTTTTCAGTCCTTACGTCTATGCTAGGTGTTTTAAATGACAAACATGTTAACCTGTTTACCAACAATGTCCAATTGGCAGATTACAACAGCGGGCATAATGGTCCACTCCCAGCGAGAGAGGATTTTCTTTTTAAAAATATCCGAGAAAATTATCTTATAGAATACAGTGAAAAAAACGAAAATTTCGGTTACGGCAAACTTTCTGCCGACATTGGTTATATCCACGTTTCCTCGCAAAACGAAAACTTAGCCTTTTATGAAAAAGCCATGAACAAAGCCCTTAATGATTTAGCTTCCACTCAAAAAATCATTTTCGATATACGAGACCATAATGGAGGAAGCGACAATGTGAGTAAATATATCGCTGGTAGGTTCGCCACATCTAAAAAGCTTTTTA
>Ga0335394_10001580_pt1 | contig 25629 bp, 23 predicted proteins | sample MAT03_FD_205741 | JGI IMG/M metagenome (GOLD analysis project Ga0335394, IMG submission 205741) | Freshwater microbial communities from Lake Fryxell liftoff mats and glacier meltwater in Antarctica - MAT-03 (spades assembly) (version 2) ...
GTGCCCGCTGATGGTGGTGCGCGGCGATGGCGCCCTGGTGTCGGCGTCGTTCGCACGGTCCCGTCCTATCGAAACCATTCTTTCCGGCCCCGCCGCCTCGCTTGTGGGCGCCCGTCACATGACCGGCCTCGACGATGCGGTCGTCTCCGACATAGGCGGCACGACGACCGATGTCGCCGTGCTCGACCATGGTCGTCCGCGCCTCGATCCGGAAGGCGCAACGGTCGGCGGCTTCCGCACCATGGTGGAAGCTGTCGCGATGCGCACCTTCGGCCTTGGCGGGGACTCCGAAGTCGCGCTGGAGGCTGGCGCCCTCGACCCCCGGATATTGCTTGGTCCCCGGCGCCTGTTGCCTCTGTCGCTCGTCGGAATGGCGCACGGAGCAAGGATCACGGATGAGCTGGAACGGCAGTTGCGTGCGCCCAATCCCGGTCGGGTCGATGGCCGCTTTGCGGTTCGCACGGGCGTTCCCGACCGGCTCGCCGCCGGCCTGACAGTCCCGGAAGCGAAGCTCTACGATGCTATCGGATCGACACCTTCGCCGCTCGACGCCTTGCTGTCTTCAACCGCGCAGGCCGCTACGCTGAACAGGCTGGTGGCGCGCGGCCTTATTCATGTCGCCGGTTTCACACCGTCGGATGCGGCCCATGTGCTGGGACGGCAGTCGAACTGGGACCCTGCAGCGCCGCGACTCGGCGCGGAGCTTTTCGCCCGTCGGCGCGACGGGCGAGGCCAGGCGATCGCGGCTTCCGGCGAGGCATTTTCCGAACGCGTGCTTACCGCGCTGACGCGCCAGTCGGCGGAAGTCATTTTGGAGACCGCCTTTGCCGAAGATGGACTTGATGGTGCGGCGAGCGTCGCCCATGCGCTCGTCCAGCGGGCGGTGGACAGTAGGCACGGCATCGCCCGGCTTTCCGTTGCACTGGACCGCCCGGTGATCGGGCTCGGCGCTTCCGCCTCGCTCCACTATGCCGGGCTGCCGCCGCTTGTCGGCAACCGCTGCCTCGTGCCTGAGGATGCCGACGTGGCGAATGCGCTCGGCGCCGTTGTCGGCCAGGTGCGCGTCTCGGCGGAAGCCACCGTCAGCCAGCCGGCCGAAGGCGTCTTCCGGCTGTCGGTCGGCGACGACGCGCCGCGTGACTTCGGCAATGAAATGCAGGCGCTTGGCGAAGGTGAGTTGCGCGTGCGTGCGATCGCTGCCCAGCAGGCGCTTGAAGCGGGCACCGATGCGGCCGAGATCGAGGTGATGCGCGACGTGCAGGCGTCGACGGTCGAAGGCCAGCGGATGTTCATCGAGGCCAGGCTGACCGCCACCGCGTCTGGCAGACCCAGAATCGCCAAATAGGCTAAATCAGTCCGGCGCGCCGCGCTTCCTGACGGAGGTTCTGCCGGGGGCGCGGGCCGATCTGCTGGATGACCAGGCAGGCTGCGAGCGAGCCGAGGTCGCCGCAGTGCTTAAGGTCGAGGCCTGCCGTATAGCCGTAGAGAAAGCCGGCCGCGTAGAGATCGCCGGCGCCGGTTGTGTCGACCAGTTCCGCGATCGGCATCGCCTCGATCCACACCGTTTCGCCGCCCTTGACGATCACCGAGCCTTTTTCGGAGCGAGTGACGGCGGCGATCTTGCAATCCTTGCGGATCAGATCGAGGGCCGTCTCGAAGGACGACGTCTCGTAGAGCGACTTGATCTCGTGGTCGTTGGCGAAAACGATGTTCACCGTCCCGGACCGCATCAGGTCGAGGAACTCGCCTCGATAACGATCGACGCAAAAACTGTCCGACAGTGTCATTGAAACTTCGCGGCCCGCCTTGTGGGCGTGCCCGGCGGTCAGCCGTATCGCTTCCTTTGCGCGGGGCGGGTCCCAGAGATAACCCTCGAAATAGGTGACCTTCGCGCCTGACGCCTTTTCGGGCTCCACGTCCTCCGGGCCAAGCTCGACGCAAGCGCCGAGATAGGTGTTCATCGAGCGTTCCCCGTCAGGTGTCACGAAGATCATCGAACGGGCAGTCGGCGGCTCGCCTTTGAGCGGCTTCGTGTCGAACGCGACCCCCTGCGCGCGGATGTCATGCGCATAGATGCCGCCAAGCAGGTCGTTGGAGACCTTGCCGAAGAATGCCGCGCGGCCGCCAAGGCTGGCGATGCCGGCCGCGGTGTTTCCGGCGCAGCCGCCGGATGCTTCCATTGCAGGGCCCATGCGGCTGTAGAGCAGGTTAGCGCGCTCCGCGTCGATCAGGTTCATCGCGCCCTTGATGATGCCGTTCCCGGTCAGGAACGCGTCGTCGCACTGCGCAATGATGTCGACGATGGCGTTGCCGATGCAAAGAACGTCGTACTGGCTCATGAAAGTCTCCGGGCAGCGAACGCTATGTGACATGTGCGCCGCGCGCGGGTCTAGCGCCTGATCCGAGTTTTGCAAGACGACGTCCGCGCATTCTTGTGGTGTGGTTCCCGGTGGCTTATCTGCCTCGGGAAACGAGAGCCGATCATGATCCTTGACGCCGCACGCGCCGCCGCCAGCCAGCTTTTCTCGCCCGAGTTCCGTTCGGTCTTCGTCAAGACGCTTGGATTGACGCTGCTTGCGTTCGCCGCCCTCTGGCTGTGCCTGAAGGAGCTTTTCGAATGGCTGGCGCTGCCGTGGCTCGACGCGCTGATGCCCGGCCTGCCGGATTGGGCCGGATGGCTGAGCTTCGTCGCGGCGATCGTCGCTGGCATCGGGCTGGCGCTCGGGCTCGCGCTGCTGATCGCGCCGGTGACGGCGATCGTCGCGGGTCTCTTTCTCGATGACATCGCCGAAACGGTCGAGCGTACGGACTATCCGCTGGATCCGCCGGGCAGGCCGGTTCCCGTGCTTCGGTCAGTCGTGCTTGCCTTGAAATTCTTCTCCATCGTCGTCGTCGGAAACCTGATCGCGCTGCTTCTGCTCCTCGTACCCGGCATCAACATCGCCGCCTTCTTCATGGTCAACGGCTATCTGCTTGGTCGCGAGTTCTTTGAGTTCGCGGCAATGCGCTTCCTACCCGAGGCAGAGGCGAAGGCCCTGCGCGCAAAGCATGGGGGCACGATTTTCCTCGCCGGGCTCGTCATTGCAGCCTTCCTCGCGGTTCCGCTGCTCAATCTGCTGACGCCGCTCTTCGCGGCTGCGATGATGGTGCATCTGCACAAGGCCATCGGCGCATGGGAAAGCGCTACAAGGCAAGCTTAGGCAACCGCTTAGTCATCTTCCTTCGAAAACAGCGCCTGGGCTCGCGAGAATGCCATGCCGGCGCGGGCGAAGCCGAAGGTCCCGTCGCGCAGCATTTCGCGCGACGCGTTCTCGATCATGCCGTAGGCGAATGTCGCGAGCTTCGAGCCAAGGGAGATGCGCCTCACGCCGGCTTCGCCAAGCGCCTTCACGGTCAGGGTGGGAACCGCCAGCACATTGACCGGCTTGGAAACCGACGAGCAGATCGCCCTGACGGTTTGGATATCGCTGATGCCGGGTGCATAGAGCACGTCCGCGCCGGCTACCTCGAATGCCTGAAGCCGCCTGATCGTGTCGTCGAGGTCGGGCCGGCCCCAAAGGAAATTCTCGGCGCGAGCGGTGAAGACGAAGTCGCGCTTCAGCGCCCGCGCGGCGTCCACCGCCGCGGCGACCCGCTCGACTGCCTGCTTGAAGTCGTGGATGGGGTTCCCGGGGTCGCCCGTGTGGTCCTCGATCGAGCAGCCGGCGAGGCCGGCAGCCTCTGCCGCGAAGATCGTCTCCGCGGCACTTTCCGGGCTGTCGCCCTTGCCGCGCTCCAGGTCGGCGGAGACCGGAAGGTCCGTGGCGCCCACAAGTTCGCGGCAATGCTGGATCATGACGTCGAATGTGACGCCACCGTCAGGCAAACCCCGGGAAAATGCGTAGCCGGCGCTGGTGGTCGCGAGCGCCTTGAAGCCGCAGGATGCGAGCAGCTTGGCCGTGCCGACATCCCACGGATTGGCGATGATCAGGGGCGCGTCGCCGTAGTGGAGGTCGCGGAATATGCTGCCCTTGTCCATGCCAGTCTGTCCAGCGCGCCCGGCGTCGACTGCGACGGCGCCGCAGCGATCCTACCGGCACCCGCCCACGGCTGTAAATGCGTCGTCGCAGGACCCCTATCGACGCTCAGCCGGTTCCGGTCGAACCGAACCCGCCGTCGCCCCGTCCGGTTGATCCGGCGAGGCTGCGCTCCTCGACCGACGCCTGCTCGACGCTTGCGAAAACGATCTGCGCAATCCGCATGCCGCGCGTCACGGAGAAGTCTTCGTCGCCGAGGTTGACGAGAAGCACCTTGAGCTCGCCGCGATAGTCGCTGTCCACGGTGCCCGGCGTGTTGAGGCAGGTGATGCCGTGCTTCAGGGCCAGTCCCGAGCGGGGACGCACCTGGCCCTCGAAACCGTCAGGGATTTCGGCCACCAGCCCGGTCGGCACCAGCGCGCGCTTGCCGGGCACGATGACGAGCGGACGGTCGTCCGGCACCGCCGCGCGTAGGTCCATGCCAGCTGCCCCAGCCGTCTCATAGGCCGGCAGGGGAAGGTCATAACCATGCGGCAAGCGGACGAACCCGACCACCGGCGATCTGCTTGAAACGAGCTTCATGAGGCGATGCTATCGGGGAGCTGTCGGGAGCGGTCAATCGTGGCCGTGCCCTATCAACTGCTTTCTTTCGGGATGGTTACCCGACGTGCGACCCGAAAGCGCGGAAAACATGGGTTTCGGCGCGCCGTATTCCTGTCCCGAAGCTGCCGTAAACCTTGGAAAACGGTGCATTAGAGCCTATATCTTGTGCATGTCGTGGCGCACGATTCGTTTCAGGAATTCGGCGCTTTTTCCGCAGCAGTTCGACGAAAGCATTTCATGAGCGACCAGTCCGAGAACGATCCCGGAGCCGGTGCCGAGTACGGCGCCGATTCCATTAAGGTTTTGAAGGGGTTGGATGCCGTCCGCAAGCGGCCGGGTATGTATATCGGCGATACCGATGACGGTTCGGGCCTGCACCACATGGTCTATGAGGTGGTCGACAACGCCATCGACGAAGCCCTGGCGGGGCACGCGGACCTTGTGACGGTGACGCTCAATCCGGACGGATCCTGCACGGTCATCGACAACGGACGCGGGATTCCGACCGATATCCACACCGGCGAGGGCATTTCCGCGGCCGAAGTGATCATGACTCAGCTGCATGCCGGCGGAAAGTTCGACCAGAACTCCTACAAGGTGTCGGGCGGCTTGCATGGCGTTGGCGTTTCCGTGGTCAATGCGCTTTCCGCATGGCTTAAGCTCAGGATTCGCCGCGACGGCAAGATTCACGAAATGAGCTTCACGCACGGCAATGCCGATGCGCCGCTGAAGGCGACAGGAACCTATGCGCCGAACAAGACACCGGGCACCTATGACGGCCGCTCGGGCAGCGAGATCACATTCTTCCCGTCGACCCAGACTTTCACGATGGTCGAGTTCGACTATGCGACGCTGGAGCACCGGCTGCGCGAACTCGCATTCCTGAATTCGGGGGTGCGCATCGTGCTGACCGATGCGCGCCACGCCGATGTGAAGTCGCTGGAGCTGCTTTATGACGGCGGGCTGATCGAATTCGTGAGATATCTCGATCGCGCCAAGAAGCCGCTCATCGCTTCACCGATCGCCATCAAGGCCGAACGCGACGGGATAACCGTCGAGGTCGCGATGTGGTGGAACGACAGCTACCACGAGAATGTGCTGGCCTTCACCAACAACATCCCGCAACGCGACGGCGGCACGCATCTGGCCGGCTTCCGTGGCGCCCTGACCCGGCAGGTGACGGGCTACGGCGAAACGTCCGGCCTGACCAAGAAGGAAAAGGTCGCGCTGATCGGCGACGATTGCCGCGAGGGACTGACGGCGGTTCTGTCGGTCAAGGTGCCCGACCCGAAATTCTCGTCGCAGACCAAGGACAAGCTGGTGTCGTCCGAAGTGCGTCCGGTGGTCGAGGGGCTCGTCAACGAAGCGCTTGGCACGTGGCTGGAGGAACATCCCGCCGAGGCGAAGGTCGTGATCGAAAAAGTCATCCAGGCCGCTGCCGCCCGCGAGGCCGCGCGCAAGGCGCGCGATATCACCCGCAAGACCTCGCTTGGGGTCACTTCGCTGCCCGGCAAGCTGGCCGATTGCCAGGAGCGCGACCCAGCCAAGTCTGAGATATTCATCGTCGAGGGCGATTCCGCCGGTGGCTCGGCCAAGGGCGGCCGCTCGCGGCAGAACCAGGCGATCCTGCCGCTTCGCGGCAAGATACTCAACGTCGAGCGCGTCCGCTTCGACCGCATGCTCGGTTCCGAGATGATCGGGACGATGATCACCGCGCTTGGCACGGGCATTGGCAGCGACGAGTTCAATCCCGACAAGCTGCGCTACCACAAGATCATCATCATGACCGACGCCGACGTGGACGGCGCGCACATCAGGACGTTGCTCTTGACCTTCTTCTTCCGGCAGATGCCGGCGCTGATCGAGCGCGGGCACCTCTACATAGCGCAGCCGCCGCTCTACAAGGTGACCCGGGGCAAGAGTTCGCAGTACCTGAAGGACGAACAGGCCTTCGAGGAATATCTGATCGGGCTCGGGCTCGACGAGGCGACGCTCAAGCTTGGTTCCGGCGAGGTGCGGGCCGGACAGGACCTGCGCGCCGTTGTCGACGATGCGCTGGCCGTGCGCTCCCTGATCAACGGACTTCACAGCCGCTACAATCGCGGTGTCGTCGAGCAGGCGGCGATCGCGGGTGCGCTGAACCCGGCGGTGCTTGCCGATCTGGCGTCCGCCGGGCGCATGGCGGAGACGGTGGCCAGGCATCTGGACGCCGCGGCTGACGATACGGAGCGCGGCTGGACCGGCCGGCTCTCGACCTCCAATGAAGGGCCGGGTGGCTACGTGTTCGAACGCACCGTCCGCGGTGTGAAGGAGCATGCGCCGATCGATCCTGCGCTGATAAATTCGGCGGATGCGCGTGGGCTGGACCGCTATGCGACGCGGCTGGCAGAAGTCTACGCGCAATCGTCTGTGCTGAGGCGCAAGGAAACCTCGGACACGGTTTCGGGTCCGATCGCGTTGCTGGACGCCGTGTTCTCGTCGGGACGCAAGGGTCTGACCATGCAGCGCTACAAGGGGCTCGGCGAGATGAATGCCGAGCAACTCTGGGAGACGACGCTCGATCCGAACGTTCGTTCCCTGCTGCGTGTGAGGGTGAACGACGCGACCGATGCGGATTCGCTCTTCTCGCGGCTGATGGGTGACGATGTCGAGCCGAGGCGCGAATTCATCCAGGAAAATGCGCTGAGCGTGGCAAACCTGGACGTGTAGTTTCAGACCACGATGGTGTTCAGCTTCTCGGCGACGAGATCGGCAAGACGGGCCGCGACCTCGTCCTTGCCCATTTCGGGCCATTCCTCGGCGCCAGACTTTGAGACGATCGTGACGCGGTTGCGGTCGCCGCCCATGACCGAACCGCTGACATCGTTCGCGACGATGAAGTCGGCGCCCTTTTTCGCCAGCTTCGCCTCGGCATTCTTCAGCACATCCTGTGTCTCGGCAGCGAAACCCACGACGAGCCGGGGGCGCCTTTCGTGGTGGCCCACGGTCGCGAGGATGTCGGGGTTTTCCACCATCCTCAACAAGGGCGGGCCATCGCCCGCAACCTTCTTGATCTTCTGATCGGCGGCGCCCTCCGTGCGCCAATCGGCGACGGCAGCGACGAAGATCGCGGCGTCGGCTGGCAAAAGCTGCTCTACGGCGTCGCGCATTTCTTCCGCGCGCTGAACATGGATCGTGCTCACGCCCGCTGGGTCGGGGATCGCGACCGGGCCCGAGACAAGCCAGACATGGGCACCGAGGCTTGCGAACGCCGCGGCGATGGCGTGGCCCTGCTTGCCCGACGAGCGGTTGGCGATGTAGCGGACGGGGTCGATCGGCTCGTGCGTCGGGCCGGAGGTGACGATAATCCTGCGGCCGGCCAGCGGCCTGGGCCGTGTGTCAAGCAGCCGTTCGATGGCGGCGGTGATTTCGAGCGGCTCAGCCATGCGCCCGGGGCCTAACTCGCCGCTCTCGGCCATCTCGCCGGAGTTTGGCCCCACGAACAGGACGCCGTCCTTCTCCAATTGCGCGCGATTGCGCTGTGTCGCCGGGTGCGACCACATCCTCGGGTTCATCGCCGGCGCCATGAGAACCTTCTTGTCGGTCGCAAGTAGCACCGCTGATGCAAGGTCGCTGGCGTGGCCACCGGCGAGTTTTGCCATCAGATCGGCGGTGGCCGGTGCGACGGCGATCAGATCGGCTTCGCGCGACAGTCTGATATGCCCGACATCGTGTTCATCCTGACGGTCGAAGAGATCGGTGAAGACATGGCTGGCCGTGAGCGCACCGACCGACAGCGGCGTGACGAATTCCTGCGCGGCCCTCGTCATCACGCAACGAACCGAAGCGCCGCGCTCGCGCAGCCGGCGGATCAGATCGAGCGACTTGTAGGCCGCGATGCCGCCGCCGATGATGAGCAGGATGCGTTTGCCTGACAGCAGCCCTGACACGGCAGAGGATCGAGAGGCGGGGAATAACGGCCGCTGATGCAAAACCGCTTCGGTTTCCTGCGCATGAGTTGGCTCATGCGCGTCCACGACCGACGCAGCGATCATGACGCGGACCTGCTCCTCCATAGACCTGTTGTTGGCGGCCGCGAGCCGGCGAAGCAGTTCCTTGGCTCTGTCGTCGAGATTGCGAATGGTGATGCTGGCCATGACCAAGCCCTCATTAACATGATTGCATTGATATCAATGCAATCATGTTAATGCAATCACGTCACGCGCCAAGCAATCCAGATCAATGTGAAGGCGATTGTCCAGAGCGCCACCCGGCCCCAGCGAGTTACCCTGGCTTCCGCCTTGCCGATAGCGCGCGCGGTTTCGGCGTCGAATCGAAGGCCATGCTCGGCCATGACATCGATTTCGCGCGACAGCCGTTCGGTGCGATGGGCAAGCTCCGGCGCCTGCCGCACGAAGGTCAACAGGGCGCCTACCCCTTCGCGCGCGTCCTCGAGGACGCCGCGCGGGCCGAGGTTCTCGCGGATCCAGTGGCCTACCACGGGTTCGGACGTCTTCCACATGTTGAAGTGCGGATCGAGCGTGCGCGCGACGCCTTCGACCACAACCATCGTCTTCTGCAGGAGCACGAGTTCAGTGCGGGTCTGCATGTCGAACAGGTCAGTGACTTCGAAGAGCAGGGTCAGCAGCCGCGCCATCGAGATTGTCTCGGCCGGCTGGCCGTGGATAGGCTCGCCGATGGCGCGGATGGCCTGCGCAAAGGCCGCGACGTCGTGGGTGCGCGGCACGTAGCCTGCCTCGAAATGCACTTCGGCGACGCGCCGGTAGTCGCGCGTGATGAAGCCGTAGAGGATTTCGGCAAGGAAGCGCCGCTCCTTCTTGCCGAGCCTTCCGGTGATGCCGAAATCGACGCCGACGATGGTGCCGTCGGCCTCGACGAACAAATTGCCGGGATGCATGTCGGCATGAAAGAAGCCGTCCCGCAGGGTATGGCGCAGGAACGACTGGACGAGATTGGCGGCGATCGCCTTGAGGTCGTGACCGGCCGCGGCCAACGCCGCGACGTTCGACATCTTGATGCCGTCGATCCATTGCATTGTCAGCACGTCGCGGCCGGTGCGCTCCCAGTCCACGGCAGGCACCCGGAATCCCGGATCGTCTTTGATGTTCTCTCCGAGTTCGGAGAGTGCAGCGGCTTCCAGCCTCAGATCCATCTCGATCTTGGTGGTCTGGGCGAGGATTTTCGTAACCTCGACTGGGCGCAGTCGGCGCGCGGCCGGGATGTAGCGCTCCTGCAGGCGCGCGGCGAGAAAATAGGTCTCGAGGTCGTGCTGGAAAGCTCTGCGCACACCCGGCCGGATGACCTTGACGGCCATCTTCGCGGGTTTGCCGTCGCGGTCCACTTCGGCGATGTGAACCTGTGCGATGGAGGCCGCCGCGACCGGCTCCCCGAGACTGAGAAACAACTCACTGACCGGCCGGCCGAGCGATCCTTCGATGGCGGTGACGGAATCGGCCATCGGAAATGTTTCCATGCGATCCTGCAGCAGGGCGAGGTCGAGCGCGATGTCGTTGCCGACCACGTCGGGGCGCGTCGCAAGGAACTGCCCCAACTTGACGTAGGAAGGGCCGAGGCGGGCGACCGCGGCAGCCAGCCGGTCGCTTCGACCGCGCCGCAAGGCACGTCGTTTGGTGAAAAGCCGCGCGATCCGCCAGCCGACCTTCGGCAGGCCGGAAAGCTGGTCGCCTGGCAATGCCGCGACGACGCCTTCGCGCACCATGATCCAGCCGGCCCGGACGAGCCTGAGTGCCGCACCGACGTCGCTCATGACGAAGAGTCCGTCAAAGCTTCCAGCCCGAATGCAGCGCGGCGACGCCGCCGGTATAGTTGCGATAGGTCACGCGATCGAAGCCGGCCCGGCGGATCATGCCGGCAAAGGTCTCCTGGTTGGGAAATTTCCGGATCGATTCCACGAGATAGGAATAGGGCTCGCTTTCGCCGGCAACCAGCTTGCCGATCCGCGGGATGGCGTTGAAGGACCATCCTTCGTAGATGCGGTCGAGCAGCGGAACATCCACCTCGGAAAATTCGAGGCAGAGGAAGCGTCCCCCCGGCTTTAGCGCGCGATATGCCTCCCCGAGCGCCACGTCGATGCGCGGAACATTGCGGATGCCGAAGGCGATCGTATAGGCGTCGAATGTGTCGTCGGCGAAGGGCAGTTCCTCGGCGTTCGCCTCGACGAACTCGACCTTGCCGACATAGCCTTGTTTCTCGGCCCGCTCGCGGCCGACGGCGAGCATCGAGCCGTTGATGTCGAGGACGGTCGCTTGCGCGTGGCCCTGCGACGCGTCGACGATGCGGAACGCGATGTCGCCGGTGCCGCCGGCGACATCCAGCACCGTCCAACCCTCGCGTTTCGGCGGGTGCAGCGAGGCGACCATGGCATCTTTCCACAGCCGGTGCAGTCCGCCAGACATCAGGTCGTTCATCAGGTCGTAGCGGCCTGCCACCTTGTGGAAGACATCGTTCACCAGCGGCTGCTTCTCGCCCGCGCCGACATTCTTGAACCCGTAGGAGGTTTCCATGTCGGCTGCGGCGGTGGAACGTTGTTCTGACATTTTCTTTTACCATTCAGGGGCGGCCGGACCATAGCCGATCATGTACCTTGGCGCTATGGTTGCTGGCGCGGCGTCAGGCCGCGCTGGGCGGGGTGTCACCGGACTGTCAGGAATGCGAGCATGCCTTTGAAAGCGGAACTGCACTGCCACATAGAAGGTGCGGCATCCCCAGAACTCGTCACGGCACAAGCCAGGAAATACGGCAAAGACGTTTCCCCCTTTATTCGCGACGGCTCCTTCGTCTGGCACGATTTCACCTCGTTCCTCGCTGCATACGATTTCGCCTCGGATTTGTTCCGCACGGAAGACGACTATGCCAGGCTCTCGGAGCACTATTTGACCAGCCTTGCACGCGACGGCGCGATCTATTCGGAATTCTTCACCTCGCCCGACCACGCCATCAAGGCGGGCCTGTCGCCCCAGGCGTATACCGATGCGCTTGGAGAGGGGATCCTGCGCGCCAGGGCCAAGACCGGAATCGAAGGTCGCATGATCGTCACCGGAGTTCGACATGTCGGGGTCGAAGCCATCGAGCAGGCCGCGCGTTTCGCCGCCCGCTGCGGGCACCCACTGGTGACGGGTTTCGGTGTCGCCGGCGACGAGCGGATCGGCGAATTCGAGGACTATGTGCGCGCCTTCGAGATTGCGCGCGAGGCCGGGCTCGGCATCACCATTCACGCGGGCGAACTGACCGGCTGGGAAAGCGTCGAGGCGGCCCTCGATCACATCAAGCCGTCGCGCATCGGCCATGGCGTGCGCGCGATCGAGAATCCGGACCTGGTGCGACGTATCGCGGACGAGGGCATCGTGCTTGAATGCTGTCCCGGCTCGAATGTCGCGCTCGGTGTCTTCCCGAGCTTTGCCGAACATCCGTTCCCTGAACTGAGGCGGGCCGGGTGCAAGGTGACGTTGAACTCCGACGATCCGCCCTATTTCTGGACCTCCCTAAAGCGGGAATACGAGATCGCCGCAAAGGACTTCGCGATGAGCGAGGAAGACTTGCTGGACGTTACGAGGACTGCCATCGAAGCCGCCTTCGTCGACCGCAAGACCAAATCCGCCCTCCTGGCCAAGCTCAGGCAACCGACACCCCGACGCTGAAAGCTGTGGTCTGGACGAGCTTGGCCTTTTCCTCCGGGGCCGAATGCCGATAGGGTCGCGCCAACAGCCAGCGTTCCGGGAGAGTATCATGAAAGGCGTGACAGTCGTCGACCATCCGCTCGTGCAGCACAAGTTGACGATCATGCGCGACAAGGAGACGTCTACAGCCGGTTTCAGGCGACTTTTGCGCGAAATTTCCCTGCTGCTGGGCTACGAGGTCACACGCAACCTCGAGCTTACGACCAAGATGATCGAGACGCCCCTCCAACCGATGGAGGCGCCGACGCTGGAGGGCAAGAAGCTTGTGTTCGCTTCGGTGCTGCGCGCGGGCAACGGCTTGCTGGAAGGGCTGCTCGATCTCGTGCCGGCGGCGCGAGTGGCCCATATCGGGCTCTACCGCGACCACGAAACTCTTGAGGCGATAGAGTATTTCTTCAAGGCGCCGAGCGACCTTGCCGACAGGCTGGTGATCGTTGTCGACCCGATGCTCGCAACCGCGAATTCAGCAATCGCGGCGATCGACAAGCTGAAGGGGCGCGGCGCCACCAATCTGCGCTTCCTGTGCCTGCTTGCCGCGCCTGAAGGCATCGAGCGTTTCACCAAGGCGCACCCTGACGTGCCGGTCTTCACCGCCTCGATCGACGAACGGCTGAACGAAAAAGGCTATATCGTACCGGGACTTGGCGATGCCGGCGACCGGATGTACGGCACCAAGTAGACCGTGTTTACCCTCGGTTAATACAATCGACGGAATCCGGCCCCCGTTTGGCAGGCCGGTCCGCGATGTTAAGCCGACGATGATCGCGTGCAGCTATGGTCCGGACGGTAAACCGGACACTGAAATGCTGCGAAAGCTGATCATTTTGACCTTCTTTGCGGTCGTTTCCGCGCTGATTCCGTTCCTTTATGAGCGGAATCCCGAGCTGTTTCACTCCATTTTGGAGCCGTCCGAGCCGGTTCCGGAGCTCGTGGCGAAGGCCGAAATCAGGACCTCCGGCGCGACCGGGTCGCCGACCGAGGTCCTGCTCGGCCGGAAGGTTCGCGTCGCCGCAGACCCCTTTGGGCACTTCAACGCCGACTTCAGGCTCAATGGTCACAGCGTCGATGCCATGGTCGACACAGGCGCAACGCTGGTAGCGATGAACACGTCCACGGCACGTCGCGTCGGCATCAGGATTTCGCCCGCCGACCTCAAATACACCGTGAGAACGGCCAATGGCGAAACGCGCGCGGCCGGCGTCATCATCCAGAAGCTTCAGATTGGCCGTATCGTCGTCGAGAATGTCGAGGCGGTGGTGCTCGACGACAGCGCGCTGGAGGGGACGCTGATCGGGGTGAGCTTCCTGAAGCGCCTGGCCAGGTACCAGGTCGAGAACAACTCGCTGCTTCTCGTCCAGTAAGATCAGCGACCGGGCGAGATGCGCCTCACGACTGCCTTGTCGGTGGCCGGCCTTGTCGGGCCGATCGTGTAGGCGAGCCGGATTTCGGCGGCAGCCTTTTCAGCCGAGGCTTGCGTGCGGGCGTGCAGGATCGCCAGGGGCTCGCCCTTGACCGCTTCAGCCCCGATCGGGAGCAGGCCGGTGATGCCGACCGCGTGGTCGATCACATCGTCGGGCGTGGTGCGGCCACCGCCGAGCGCCACGACCGCCAGGCCGATGTCACGCGTGGCGATGCCGGTGACGTAGCCGGCGCTTTCGGCCAACACGGCAACCTCCAGCGGCGCCTTCGGCAGATAGGCGAGCGGCTTTTCCAGGAAGTCGGTCGGGCCGCCCAGCGTCGCGACCATCAGGCCGAACGTCTCGGCGGCGCTGCCTCTTTCGAGCGCCTCCAACGCACGCGACATGCCCTCCTTGTTCGAGCCCGCGATACCGGCGGCGACCAGCATTTCGGCAGCGAGCGCCAGCGTCACTTCCGCGAGCCGCTTGTCGCGCCGGCGTCCTGTCAGGAAATCGACGGCGTTGAGGACTTCGACGGCATTGCCGGCCGCCGATGCCAGCGGTTCGTTCATGCCGGTGATGAGAGCCGAGGTGCGCGTACCGGCGCCATTGGCAACCTCGACCAGGCTGTTGGCGAGCTCGGTCGCATCGCGGCTCTTGACCATGAAGGCGCCGTTGCCGACCTTGACGTCGAGCACCAGCGACTGCAGCCCGGCCGCCAGCTTCTTTGAGAGGATCGAGGCAGTGATGAGCGGTATGGATTCGACCGTCGCGGTGACATCGCGGATGCCGTAGAAGCGCTTGTCGGCCGGGGCGAGCGCTGAGGTCTGGCCGATGATGGCGCAGCCTGCCGCGCGGACGGTCCGCCGGAAAAGCGCGGTGTCCGGCTGGCTGACATATCCTGGAATGGCGTCCATCTTGTCCAGCGTGCCGCCGGTGTGGCCCAGGCCGCGTCCCGAGATCATCGGCACGTAGGCGCCGCAGGCAGCGACGATCGGAGCCAGCATCAGTGATACATTGTCGCCCACGCCGCCTGTCGAATGCTTGTCGGTGACCGGACCGGGCAGGTCCGACCAGTCGAGCGTGTCGCCGGAATCGCGCATGGCGAGCGTCAGCGCAACCGCTTCGTCGCGGCTCATTCCGTTGAAGAATACCGCCATCGCGAGTGCGGCGATCTGGCCTTCGGAAACCCTGCCCGAAGTCATGCCGGCGACGAAAGCAGCGATTTCATCCTTCGACAGCGGCTTGCCGTCTCGCTTCTTGCGGATGATCTCCTGCGGAAGCATCGTCATGCGGGCAGGCCCGCACCAAGCATGTGCCGAAGGATTGTCGCCAGCCGCGCGCCGCCGACCGGGGCCATGTCCTTGGTCTCCTGATGCGAGAGTTCTCCGCCTGTCATGCCGGCGGCAAGGTTGGTGATGACCGAGCAGGCGGCGACCCGCATGCCGAGAAAACGCGCCAAAATGACTTCCGGCACGGTCGACATGCCGACGGCATCCGCGCCCATGACGCGCGCCATCCGGATTTCCGCCGGGGTCTCGAAGGAAGGACCGGAAAACCACATGTAGATGCCTTGGTGCAGCGGCGTTCCGGTGGCATCAGCCGCCTTCTCGATCGCCTCGCGCAGCCCGGCATTGTATGCCTCGGTGAGTCCGACGAAGCGGCGGTCGGAAGGCTCGCCGAAAAGTGGATTGGAGCCAGAGAAATTGATGTGGTCGGTGATCAGCATCACCGAGCCGGCAGGCATCTCGTGGTTTAGAGAACCGGCGGCGTTTGTCAGCATGAGAGTTCTGACCCCGATCTCGCAAAGCGCCTCCAATGCCGGCCGCATTGCCGCAGCGTTGCCGTGCTCGTAGTAATGCGCGCGGCCGGAGAGCATCAGTACCGGGCGGCCGGCGAAAACGCCTGCGACGACTTCGCCGGCATGTCCGCTGACCCCGCTGACGGGAAAGCCAGGCAGGTCGGCATAAGGGATCCGGATGGCCTTCGTCACCTCTTCGGCGAGGGGGCTGAGGCCCGAACCGAGGATGATCGCAGCCTCCGGCTTCAACGGGCCGAGCTTGTCGGCGAGGATAGCTGCGGCTGACGTCACTTGAGGATGTCTCCTGCAAAGCCATAAGGCAGCATCTCGCCCATTGTGACGGTTTCCACGACGCCTTTGTCGTCGCAGAGATGCAGTTTCGTATCCGGCCGCGTGAATTCCGCCAGCCTCTGACGGCAGCCGCCGCAGGGGGTCACCCTGGCCATCCTCTCCGCGATGACGGCGATCTCGGTGATCGTGCCGCCGCCGCCCATGATGTAGTGCCCGAGCGCGGTTGTCTCCGCGCACCAGCCTTCCGGGTAGGATGCAACTTCGATGTTGGCGCCGGCAAAGACCCGTCCATCGTCGCAGCGCAGCGCCGCGCCAACCGGGAATTTCGAATAGGGCGCATAGGCCTTTGCCATGGCGGTCCTGGCCGCGACGAACAGATCGTGGGACATGGTCGGCGTTCCTTTCGACTGCTTTGCGCCTAGCGCTCTTTCACATAGGGCACGCCGCCCGCGCGCGGCGGGATCGCCTTGCCGATGAAGCCGGCGAGCAGGATCACGGTGAGGATGTAGGGCAGGGCCTGCATGAACTGCACGGGAACCTTGCCGACAATCGGCAGCGGCGTTCCCTGCAACCGGATAGAGAGCGCGTCGAGGAAGCCAAAAAGCAGGCACGCGAACATCGCCGGCACCGGCTTCCACTTGGCGAAGATGAGCGCCGCGAGCGCGATGTAGCCGCGCCCGGCGGTCATGTCCTTGACGAAGCCGGCGTTCTGCGACAGCGCCATGTAGCAGCCGGCGAGGCCGGTGAGCACGCCGGTACAGATAACGGCGCGGTAGCGCAGCCAGGCGACCGAAATGCCTGCGGTGTCGACCGCGGCCGGATTTTCGCCGACGGCGCGCATGCGCAGTCCGAAGCGCGTGCGGAAGAGCACCCACCAGGTGAACGGCACGGCGAGGAATGCGACATAGGCCAGTAGCGTGTGGCCGGAAAGCAGGCCTGAATAGATCTGGCCGATGACCGGAACATCCTGCAATGCGTCGGCAAAGGGAAGATCGATGGCTCCGAAGCGGCCGTCGGCGGTGAGGGACGGTGTCCTGCCACCCTGGTTGAACCAGGCCTGGCCAAGGATGATGGTGGAGCCGGCGGCGATGAAGTTGATGGCAACGCCCGACACGATCTGGTTGCCGCGATGCGTGATGGACGCGAATCCATGGACAAGCGCCAGCGCCACGGAGACGAGCACCGCCGCGCCGAGACCAACCCAGGCGGAACCGTAAACCGCAGCCGCCGCGGCGCCGGCAAAGGCGCCGGCGAGCATCTTGCCCTCCAGTCCGATGTCGAAGATGCCAGCTCGTTCCGAATAGAGACCGGCGAGGCAGGCGAGAAGCAGCGGCACCGAGACGCGGATGGTGGAGTTCAGGATGTTGATCAGGGCCTCGAAAAATTCCATCTCAAGCGCCCTCCGCCTTGGATGGCGCAATGCCAACCGATCTTGGACTGAAGCTCGCGAAGACTGCCTGGACCCAGGGCCTGAACATATGCTCCAGCGCGCCGGCGAACAGGATCACGAGGCCCTGGATGATGACGATCATGTCGCGCGAGATGTTGGGCATCTCGAAGGCCAGTTCGGCGCCGCCCTGATAGAGCATGCCGAACAGGATCGCTGCCGGCACGATGCCGGCGGGATGCGAACGACCCATCAGCGCGACGGCAATGCCGACGAAGCCCGCGCCCGAGACAAAGTCCAGCGACACATTGTGCTGGTCGCCCATGATCGGGTTCAGCGCCATCATGCCGGCGAGTGCGCCGGAAATCAGCATGGTGACGATGATGATGCGCGTTTCCGAGATACCGGCGTAGCGCGCCGCCTTCGAACTGAAACCCATGGTCCGGATCTCGTACCCCAGCTTGGTGCGCCAGACGATGACCCAGACCACGAACGCCATGACGAGAGCCAGCAGGAAGGACAGGTTGAGCGGCGCGGAGGGGCGCACCGTCAGGCCGAATTCCTGGAGCAGCCAGCCGAGCTTGGGCAGTTGCGCTCCCTCGACGAGCTGGCGCGTCTGCGGCGCCATGGCGCCGCGCGGCTTCAGCGGACCGACGAGCAGGTACACCATCGCCGACGCCGCGATGAAATTGAACATGATGGTGGTGATGACGATGTGCGAGCCGCGTTTGGCCTGCAGGTAGGCGGGGATGAGCGCCCACAGTGCCCCGGCAAGCGCCGCTCCCAGGATGGCGAGCGGAAAGGTCAGCCACCACGGCAGTATATGATCGAAGGCCAGGCAGACCAGGCCTACTCCCAATCCGGCGATATAGGCCTGGCCCTCGCCACCGATGTTGAACAGACCGCAATGGAAAGCCACGGCGACGGCAAGCCCGGTGAAGATGAAATTGGTGGCATAATAGAGCGTGTAGGCGATGCCCGTGCCGCTGCCGAAGGCGCCATCGACGAGAATGACGGCGGCGTGGAATGGATTTTCGCCGACCAGCAGCACGACCAGGCCGGCCACCGCGAAAGAGACCAGCAGGTTGATGAACGGTATCAGCCCATAGTCGGCCCAGGCCGGGAGCTTTGCGTAGGGTGTGCTCACTCCGCAGCCTCCCGGTTCTCGACGCCGGCCATCAGCAGGCCGAGTTCGCCTTCGGAGGCATCCGGCCCGCGCTCGCCGACCACGCGGCCGTCGAACATCACCAGGATGCGGTCGGACAGGGAGCGGATTTCGTCCAGTTCAACGGAAATGAGCAACACCGCCTTGCCCCGGTCGCGCATCGCGATCAGTTGCTTGTGGATGAATTCGATCGCGCCGACATCCACGCCGCGCGTCGGCTGGCCGACAATCAGGACGCCGGGATCCTGCTCCAATTCACGTGCGAGTACGATCTTCTGCTGGTTGCCGCCCGAAAAATTGGCCGTCCGCAACCGGCAGTCGGGCGGCCGGATGTCGAATTTCTCAATCTTCCTTTTTGCGTCGTCGCGGACGGCGTCGATTTTCAGGAATGGGCCTTGCAGATATTGCGGCTTGTCATGGTAGCCGAGCATCGAGTTCTCGTTTTCCTCGAAGGCGAGGACGAGGCCGACATGGTGACGATCCTCCGGCACGTGCGCGAGGCCGCGATCACGCAGTTCGCCAGGATCGGCGTGGCCGATGACGTCGATCGCCTTGCCATCGAGCAGGACGTTGCCAGAAACGGCGCGTCGAATGCCCGAAATTGCCTCGATCAGTTCGGATTGACCGTTGCCGGCGACGCCCGCGATGCCGACGATCTCTCCGCCCCGCACGTCAAACGAGACGTCGCTGACCATCGTCACGCCGCGCGAGTCCCTGACCGTCAGATTGCGGACCGATAGCTTGACGGCGCCTGGCCTGGCTTCGCCCTTCTCCACGCGCAGGAGGACCCGGCGGCCCACCATCAGTTCGGCAAGCTCCTCGACGGTCGTCTGGGCCGTCTCTCGCGTCGCGACCACGGTTCCCTGGCGCATCACCGAGACAGTGTCGGTGATCGCCATGATCTCGCGCAGTTTGTGCGTGATGAGGACGATCGTCTTGCCTTGTTCCTTGAGTTGCCTGAGGATCCGGAACAGATGGTCGGCCTCGGGCGGGGTAAGCACGCCGGTCGGCTCGTCGAGGATCAGGATCTCCGCGCCCCGGTAGAGAGCCTTGAGGATCTCCACGCGCTGCTGCAACCCGACCGGCAGTTCCTCGACCACCGCATCGGGGTCGACCTCCAGGCCGTATTCGCGCTCCAGGCGCTCCAATTCCGATCGCGCCTTGGCGATGCTCTTCTTGAGAAGCGGCTCGTGTTCGGCGCCCAGGATGATGTTTTCAATGACCGTGAAATTCTCGACCAGCATGAAGTGCTGGTGAACCATGCCGATGCCAAGCGCGATGGCGTCGTTGGGCGTCTTGATCGCAACCGGCTTGCCGCCGACTTTGATCTCGCCGCTGTCGGCCTGATAGAAGCCATAGAGGATCGACATCAGCGTCGACTTGCCGGCGCCGTTCTCGCCGACAATGCCCAGAATGGTGCCGCGCTCGATGACGAGGTTGATGTCGCGGTTGGCTCTTACCGTGCCGAAGCTCTTGTTTATGCCGACAAGCTCGATTGCAGCTTCAGCCATGCGCCCCCGTTCCCATCTTCTTGTTCTTGTAGCCAAAAGCTAGCATGCCGCCTTTCCGCTGCCAATCGCGGCCCACCCGGGCGCATCTCGACAAATCGGTGATTGCTTGTCAGTTTCCTGCGGATTGCCGCTGGGGTATTCTGGCGATCGCGGGGAGATTGTCATGAGTACGGCGAATGATCGCTTGACGACGCTGGAAATGCGCGCGGCCGAGCAGGAAAAGACGATCGAGGAACTGTCGGGGCAGATCGCCGAGCAATGGAAGACGATAGAGGGCCTACGCAGGAAGCTGGATGTGCTGGCCGACCGTTTCCTGGTGCTTGAGGAGCAGACCGCGCCGGATGTTCCGATTACGAAACCGCCGCATTGGTAGGGCCGCGATGGCAGATACAGGCGACCGGATGGACAGGGCAGGGCGCTACGTGCTCGGCCTGATGGACGACGACGAGCGCGAGCGGGCTGAGCGCGATCTGGAGATCGATCCGGCCTTCCGGGACGCGATGGTGGAGGTCGCCGAGCGGATGCATGTGTTCGATCGCGCTCCCACATCGGGACACGAGCCGCAGGATCAGTGGCGGCTTGTCAAGGATCGCATCGATGCAATGCCCCAGATGCAGCGCACCGAGGACGTCTGGCGCGCGGCTGCCGGTGGCGCTGAAACGTCACAGCCGCCACTTGAGAAGCCGGTCACGTTCGGACGCCGGAAGTCAGACACTTTGAAGGCGCGGATCGATCCGTCATCGGCGCGTGGCGTTGATCGTATCGGACCGCATTCCATGCCGGGCCGCCGCGCTGTGGTGCTGGCGCTTTGTCTAGCGGCGGCGTTTGGGCTTGGCTACGCAACTGGCGTTTCGTCGTCGAAGGGATTCCATACCGCCGACACGGCGCCCTGAAAGCCGAGCCCTCAGGCTGAAACGCGAAGGGCCGCCGAGGTTTTCCCGGCGGCCCTTCGTCCTTAACTTGAATCAGATCAATACGGGCAGCTGTCGTCCGACATGTAGTCGTGCACGGTGATCGTGCCGGCGATGATGTCGGCCTTGGCCTTCTCGACCGCAGCCAGCATCTCCGGGGTCACCAGCGCCTTGTTGTTGTCGTCCATGGCGAAGTCGACGCCGCCCTCCTTGAGGCCGAGATCGTTGATGCCGCCCTTGAAGGTGCCGCTCTTGCCGTCCATGAAGGCGTTGTAGACGGCGACGTCGACGCGCTTCAGCATCGAGGTAAGAACCTTGCCCGGCTGCAGGCCGTTCTGGTTCGAGTCGACGCCGATGCCGAGCTTGCCCGCGTCGGCCGCTGCCTGGAGGACGCCGACGCCGGTGCCGCCGGCCGCGGCGTAGATGACGTCCGCGCCCTGGTCGATCTGGGTCTTGGCGATTTCGCCGCCCTTGGTTGGGTCGTTCCAGGCGGCCGGCGTGTCGCCGGTCATGTTCTGGATGACGTCGGTCGCGCCGGCAGCCTTCGCGCCGCCGACATAGCCGCAGCCGAAGCGGCGGATCAGCGGGATGTCCATACCGCCAATAAAGCCGACCTTCTTTGATTGCGACGCCATGCCGGCCATCAGGCCGACCAGGTAGGAGCCTTCCTGTTCCTTGAACACGAGCGAGCGCACGTTCGGCTTGTCGACGACCATGTCGATGATGGCGAAGTTCAGATCCGGAAAGTCAACTGCGACCTTGTCGAGCGCCTCGGCCCAAGAAAAGCCGGCCATTACGATCGGGTTGCGGCCGTCTTCGGCGAAGCGGCGCAGGGCCTGCTCGCGCTGCGAGGCATTGGAAACCTCGAATTCGACGTATTCGACGCCGGTTTCGGTCTTGAATTTCTCGGCGCCGTTGAACGATGCCTCGTTGAAGGACTTGTCGAATTTCCCGCCGAGATCATAGAGCAGCGCAGGCTTCACGTCCTGCGCGTAGGCCGAAAAGGACAACGCAGTGGTGGCCGCGAGGCCGAGCAAGAAACGTTTCATTTGATCCACACCCTGTCGGTTGTTTTTTAATGGATGCCTTGCACAAACCGGCTTCCCGGCGCGTCGCGGCACATGGCAAGGGCTTCAACCCCCACTCATACGGCAATCTTGCACGGCCAAAAACAAAATTCACGCGGAATTTTGACCTTTCGGAAAACGATGCCTGCCGGCTGGCGCGCGAACGACGATGCCCAGCCCTGCCGAGCAGGCCGGGCATGTTGTGCCGATCGCCAGGAGATGCTGTCTCAGGCCGGGGAAATCGCGCAGGCCACGCCTGTGCCCTTGAGGTTGCAATAGCCGTACGGGTTCTTCGCCAGGTATTGCTGGTGCTCTTCCTCGGCGAAATAGAAGATGGGCGCCGGCGCGATTTCGGTGGTGATCGTCCCACGTCCGGCCAGCCGTAGCGACGCCTGGTAGGCGTCGCGCGACGCGGCAGCCTGGCGCGCCTGCTCCTCGCCGACCGTATAGACGGCCGAACGATAGGTGGTGCCGACGTCGTTGCCCTGCCGCATGCCTTGCGTCGGGTCATGCGCCTCCCAGAAAATCTTCAGCAGATCCGAATAGGCGACGACATTGGGATCGAACACCACAAGCACAACTTCCGTATGGCCAGTAAGCCCGGTGCAGGTCTCCGGATAGGTCGGGTTGGGCGTGATGCCGCCGGCATAGCCGACTGCGGTAACCCAGACCCCTTCGGTCTGCCAGAACAGGCGCTCTGCGCCCCAGAAGCAGCCCAGGCCGAATAGCGCTGTTTCGAGGCCCTCGGGGTAGGGCCCCTTGAGCGGACGCTTCGAGACATAATGATGCGAGGCGGTCGCAAGCGGCCGATCCCGGCCACGCAGGGCCTGCTCGGGCGACGGCATCTGCACCTTCTTGTTCAGCACGCCGCTGATTGAAAACATGCATTTCTCCTTGGTTTGGCCGGACACCGTGACCGGTGCCCGCGAGAGGTCAGCGTTCGATGGCGAAGCGGCCGATCCGCCGTTGCGGCCGGTGGCCGATGGCATAGAGCAGGAAGGCCATTGCGCCGAACACCAGAAAGCCTGGTTGCTCGAGGATGAACACTGCGACAGGATCCCACACCAGCGGATGCATGCTGCCGGTGACAAAGGCCTCCAGGCTGGCCAGCGTGGAGGGCGATACGCTCGCCCAGCTTTCACCCAGCGGGGTCATCACCGGCCTTGCCGCGGCAATCGTGCGCGTCACGTCCAGCACCGCCATGATCACGGCGACCGCCAGCGATGCGGTGGCCATCAGCCTGAACAGGAAGCGAATCATGGCGATCCTTGATGGGATTTCAGGTGTGGGGTGTTTGTGGATTGCCCGATAGATAGGTCGCCGGCGGGCTTTGTGCAATCGTCGCGTGGCCGCGCCGCACTCGCGACCCCCGCGAATAACGCCATGCGGCCTTGGCATTCCGTCCCGGATCGACTAGATCAGCCCCGCGCCGGCAAAGTTCCAGGTTGTCGGCGCGTGCGGAGAGGTGGCCGAGTGGTTGAAGGCGCACGCCTGGAAAGTGTGTTTACGGGAAACCGTAACGCGGGTTCGAATCCCGCTCTCTCCGCCAGATGTCCTTGTAATAGATTGATATTATTGTGTTTTATTTTGACTTTCAATTTCAGCCCATCACTCAGCCCATCATAGTCTGGAATTTCCACAGCCTTGCGATTTTTCCTGAATTTTGCTCGTTGCCACCGTGTGCAGAATAGGTAACATGGTGTCATTCGCCATCGGACGAGAGATCGGCGAGTTTCACAATTCAGCAGCGCATGACGTGCCGCATTCTCAATCGCCCATAGGGCAGATTGGACTGCCGCATGACCGACAAGCAAGAGTCGCTGTTTCCAGAGGTTTTCGCTGAGAAATCGGACGCCGTTATAAAGGGGAGCCAAGGCCGCCCTGATACTCTTAGATTGCCTACGGATGCGTCAGTACCCCACCCGCGCGTACGACCGGCCGCTGTCAGACCGACGCCGCCATCGATTGCTGAGCCGGGTGCAGACGTTCCTGTTCGATCCTATTCGCAACAGGAAGGAGCGGAAAGCTACCTTTCCGTTAGACAGGTAGCAGACCGCTTCGCGGTTAGTGTGCAAACGGTGTGGCGTTGGAAAAACGAGGGTTTTGGGTTTCCTACCCCCGTTGCAGTAACGCCTGGAACTACACGATGGCGTATGACGGAACTAGTCGCCTTTGAGCGTGGCATCGGGGGTGCGGTACGATGAGGGATTTTCCTCTTCAGGTCGCTCGCCGCAAGAATTTCAAGAATCCCCGTCTCGCCAAGGCGAACCGACTGTACTCTCGTGCCGATGTCATGGAAGTCTATGATGTCTCACGCAACACCGTTCAGAATTGGCGAAATGCGGGGTTGGTCTCAATCGAAGCCGAACCACGGCTGTTTCGAGGCGACGAACTCAACGCTTTTCACAAGCGGCGCAGGGAAGACGCAAAATGCGCCTGCGATTTTGATGAGATCTACTGTGTGGGATGCAAGTGCAAGCATTCGCTGCTTCAAGAGGCTTACGAAATAGCCCTCCGAAGTCAAAAGCACATTGCCATCGTCGTTGCGTGTCCAGACGGATTTGGAATGGCTCAGAAGTTCATTCGGGCCACCGATTTCAACGTTCTCGAAGAGCTTCGGAAAACCAAATCCAGTGCAGAGAATCACGACTATAGTGCTTCCCTCGTCAGTGCTGAAGTTGGTCAATTGCCCGAAGTCGAGCGAACGATGATGAGTTCTGACAATGCAACCATCGTCTATTCCTATCAGAGGCACCTCAAAGAAGCCTGTGGTCTGAATGGAAAGTCGATTGATGCAGCGCTCCGCCACATACGCCAATTCGAGCGGTACCTCGATGAAATTGACTTCAAGAAAGCAACTACGGCTAACATTGCTTCTTTCAAGGCAGCAATGATCGACGGATCGATGAATGAGGACCGAGCGCCTCGGTCTGCGTCGACGATTGTTCATAGCTTTGGTGACTTGAAGGTCTTTTTTACCTGGCTTCTGGATCGTCCTGGCTATCGTATGATGAATCCGGATCTACCGAAGCACTTCACCCCGCCGAAGCACCTCTCCGAGATTGCGCATGCGAGCACGGAAAAGTTTGTTTCTTCTCCCGAACAGATTCGGACCGTGATCGGTGCGATGCCGTCAGAAACCATCTGGCAACGGCGCGATCGGGCGGCTGTGGCCTTTCTGTTTTTGTCTGGTGTACGCGACGGGGCCGCCGTCTCGTTGAGGCTCAAACACATCGACATTGAAAACAGGAAGGTTCACCAGCTTGCCAAGGAGGTCAGAACGAAAGCCAGCAAGACCATGGTGACCGCCTGGTTTCCGGTCGGCGAGGATATCGAGCGGATTGTCATCGACTGGATCCAGGAACTGTATGCACATGGTGCCGTTGGTGACGATCCACTATTGCCCAAGACGCCAAGCCGGATTCGGAGAATTGGTGGAGGTTTTCAGTTCTGGGCCACCGCGGACCCGATACGGAAAATCCTCAAGTCAGCGTCTACAAAAGCTGGCATTCTCTACTTCAAACCTCACTCAATTCGATCCACACTTGGGCAGCTAATCGATCAGCTTGCCATTTCACCTGAGGAGCAGAAGGCTATGAGCCAGAACCTTGGTCACGAGCACTACCGAACAACTGCCACCTACTACGGCAAGCTCGATGAAGCGCGCATGCACAATCTAATTGCAGTGGTCCGGGATCGGGGAGGCAACCTCGAAGATTTTAAATTTTTCGCTTGCTACATGAGAACGTCGCCGAAGAAGCGAGAGGCCATAAATACACTGTT
>Ga0335394_10001584_pt1 | contig 25605 bp, 23 predicted proteins | sample MAT03_FD_205741 | JGI IMG/M metagenome (GOLD analysis project Ga0335394, IMG submission 205741) | Freshwater microbial communities from Lake Fryxell liftoff mats and glacier meltwater in Antarctica - MAT-03 (spades assembly) (version 2) ...
AGGCGCGGTGCCGACACCCAGCAGGTGCTGGCCTCCGTGCTGCGCACGCTCGATCAACGCGGCCTCGATCCCGCCGACGTCTTCACGCCGCTGCTGCACGCACGTCAGGCGCTCGTTGCGCCCGCGCTACAGAAGCCGTCGGCGTAGACTGACCCGCTAAACAAAGACGCACGGCCAGAACAGGCACAGCGCGACAACTCATGCATCCCCCGCAGACGTGGCATTCCACGTGACCACTCGCCACTATCCACACCCGAAGGTGCGACGCACGCAGTTTTCGTCCGGCACCGTGTGCAATGTTCTGTTGACGTTTTGGGCCTGCGACTATGATTCGGGGTGATGGACGACAGTCAGCCGCGGCCCTCGGACGACGATCTGTTGGGAGCCGTTCGCCGCGGTGACGCCGGCGCGCTCGAGGCACTCGTAACGCGCTACGAACCGCGCGTCTATCGGTTCGGCCTCGCCATGTGTCGAGACGCCGAGGACGCACACGACGTGACGCAGGACACGTTCATGTCGATGGTGCGCGGCATTCAGGGGTTTCGGGCCGAGTCAACGGTGTCGACGTGGCTGTATGCGATCACCCGCCACGCGTGTCTCAAGAAGCGTCGGCGGCCGAAATCCGCGCCGCACGGCGAGTCCTCGCTCGAGTCACTGACGGCAGGCGAGCGCGGCACCCTCCGGGCCGCCACGCCCAGCCCCGAGGACACGCTGGTGGCGCAGGAACGCCGTACGCTACTCCGCACGGCCATCCAGTCCCTTGACCCGTCTCCGCGAGAGGTCCTCATGTTACGGGACGTCGAAGGCTTGACGGCCTCGGACACGGCGAGGGTGTTGGGGCTCAGCGTCGCCGCTGTCAAGAGCCGGCTGCACCGGGCCCGCCTGGCCGTGCGATCGGCTCTCGAGCCCGTCCTTGGCGCAGGGCCGCCGAACCACGACGGGCCATGTCGGAATGTGTTGACGCATCTCTCGACGCACCTGGAGGGGGACCTTGCGCCAGACACGTGTGCACAGCTCGAAGCCCACGTGGCGACGTGCCCGCAGTGTCAGGCGGCCTGCGAGTCGCTCAAGGGAGTGCTGGCGCTGTGCCGCGACGAGTCGCTGCCCGTCGTGCCAGCGTCCACCCAGAGGGCCGTTCGACACGCGATTCGCGCGTGCCTCGCCGAACACGCAACGAGCTCACCGTCCCGGGCGCGGTCCGATCGCGCGTCTCGCCACGAAAGCGATCGCTGACCAGACGAGGGTGCGGAGCGTCATTGCGCCCAGGCTGTCGTTGGCTACAGCGCCTCCGCCGACCCGCAAGACGATGAGCACGGTGAGGACCGCACCGTGCGCCGCAGCGAGCGCAACGGCCGCGGCGATCGCCCAGGAGCGACCTAGCCACACACCGACGGCGACGGCGACGCCGAACATCCCTACCCCGACGTTGTACCAGACGAGCCATGGCAGGACCACGTAGTCGGGCACGTCGAGGCCCATCAGCACACGGCCGCCAGCGAAGACGGCGAGCGCGCTGAAAAGCCCACCCAGGCCGGCCGCCACTCGCATTCGCCAACCTATCGTCGTCATGGCGTTGGCCGCTCGGCCTGGGCCGTGGCACCACCCTCCAGGCGGTCGAGCGCGGCCCGCAGGCGCGCATCCGCCTCCTTTGCGACGGCCACGACGTCAGGGTTTCCGACCAGGCCCATGGCCGGCAGGGGCGCCATTGCCGCCACCGCCGACGAGCCAGGTTCGCGCTCGTAGACGATGACGTTGCACGGCAGCAAGAGACCGATCTCCAACTCTGCGTGCAGGGCTCGGTCGGCCAGGGCCGGGTTGCAGGCGCCGAGGATCACATATGGCCGGAAGTCTCGACCGAGCTTCTGCTTGAGTGTCTGGCGGATATCGATGGACGTCAGCACGCCGAATCCCTCGTGCCGCAACGCCTCGGTCGCGCGGTCCACGGCCACGTTGAAAGGCACGGGCAAGTCCACGCGCAATCCGTATCGGGTTTCTTCCATATGCCACCCTCCTCCAGTGCGAGCTCTTTACCGGCCGTGGTCCCTATGCGGGGGGCCGGTGGTCCATTCGTAAGACGGCCAGGCCGAGCGTCCCGACCGCGGCCACCATCGCGACGGCGCCGACGAGCACGAAGATCGGCGGCGCGCCGAGCACGAGCTCCGCCACGATGCCGAGAGGCATCAGCAGGCCGGCCAGCGCCAAGCGCGACACCCAGACCCCGGTGGCCGGCGGTACCGGCAGTTGCCATAGGAGATAGCCGATGACGATGTTCAGGAAGGCGAACAGGTTGCCGTGCACGTGGGCCAGCCGCGCCTCAAAATGCTTCCCGATGCCGTAGTCCGCGATCCAGGCCTCTTTGCCGGGGGCGAAGTCCCGGAGATAAATCAGCAGGAAGCCGTAGGCCATGAAGGCGGCCATCCCGAGGAGACCCACGCTGATGTTGTGTTTGCCCTGCTTCATAGAAACTCCCTGTTGGGACGCTGCGGGAACCAACGACCGCACTCAGTGCCATCGTACCGCTCGTCTCGCCCACGCCCAGCGATTGTCATGCCAGGCTGCCCTCATGCTCGCTGAGATGGGGCGCCGCGCCCAGGGGCACGGTCGTCATCCACCGACGGTGCGGCATCTGCGAGGTGGTCTACGTTGGTGTGGCGCGCCGACCGGCGCGGCTGCGGGACCGCTCAGGTCGGGACGCCAAGCCGCGGCAGGAGCCACGTCTGCAGAAGCGTCCAGACCACGAGCAGAACGACCAGTCCGATCCAACTATCCATTCCATGGCCTCCGCACTGTCACCGCTCCAGCAGGCTGCAAAGCATCCATGCGGTCTTCTCGTGCAATTGGATACGCTGCGTGAGCAAGTCGCCCTTGGCGACGTCGGCGGCACGTTCGACGATCGGCAATACGGCCCGTGCCGTGCGGACGACCGCCTCCTCGCCCTCCACCAGCGTGCGAATCATGTCCTCGGCCTTTGGGACGCCAGTCGTCTCAACAATGGACGTCAGCCGCGTGAACCGCAGGTGGCCGGCGCAGGGAACCCCAATGAACGAATGCGGTCCGCAACCAGATCCACGGCCAGCGCTAACTCGGTGTACTGCGTTTCGAACATGAGGTGGAGCGACTCAAACATCGGCCCCGTCACGTTCCAGTGAAAGTTGTGAGTCTGCAGATACAGACTGTAGGAATCCGCCGGAGCTTATCGAGGCCCTGTGCGATGGCTTCGCGGTCCGTCTCGTCGATACCAATGTTCATCTTCACAGCCATTCCCTCCAGATGGTGCCCCGACCGCCCAGATCATGGTCAGCGAGTGACGCCCACAATACATGGGAGTCAGGTGAGCCCAAAAGGGTTCGCGCGCCGCGGGCGAATCCTTTTCGCTCGAAAGCGCTCTCAAGTAGCAGGTGGGTGGGGCATCACTATCCACCGCCGCTTGCAACTCGAGGGTCGCCATCGCGATCGTTCCTGGCGCATTCTGGCCGTGATTAATTTGGGTCTTCAGGAAGTCGTGTGGGTAGTTTGAGGCCATGAATCAGCTCGGAAGCGCGGCACCGTCGGGCTCGGCGTCCTGATGGTGGCGCTTGAGTTCGTCCTCCCCGAGGGGGTTCGCAACGGCGTGCTCTCGACCGTCGGCGTTCTTGGCCTCGTGCTTGATCACGACGGTTGGTTGGCGCCGCGCGAATCAGCTGGCGCGGGAACGGGGGTTGTAGCGCGCCCGCGCCCCTGCCGGCCAATGGCGGCGGGCTATCGAACAGGCTGTCGGTGACCAGACCTATCCTTCGCGACTTATCGCGGGTAGTCGAACTTGGGCTGGGCGGACAGCGCCAGTTGCCTTCAACCTGCAGGGGCACGTCGCACTGGGCCATCGACCTCGTCGGGCGGCGACAATGTCACTCATTTCGCCGGCTGTCCGGGGGACGGAATGACGCCCAGCTGCATCATCATTCCGAACGTGTCCATCAGAATTCGAGTCGAGGCGATCTTCTCACCACCGAATCGATCGATCACCATGCCCCCTACACGAATCGGGCGGTGCGTCGCCGGAATGCCCGGGAAGTCGCCTTCATGCGAGCCAGACCAGACGAACCGGGTCAATACTTTGTCGCCCTCCGCGATCTGGTCTTCGACAGTCCAGTTCGAATCCGGAAACGCGGATCGAATGCCGACCAACGTTTCCTTGAGACCATCGAGTCCCGGACCCTGCCCTGGGAAGGGCACCTCCTCCGCCATGTCGCGCTCGAAGTAGCCGCCGGTCGCCTCGAAATCGCCACCGGTGAGGACACGGTCGAGGAATTCACTGACGCGAGCCTTGTTCTTGTCGGACATGTGCACCTCCGTCAAGTCGCGAGGGGCCGCAGTAGCTCCTGGCCATCGGCGCGCGCGTCTAGCGGGGGGAATGAGGGCCCACGCGCCGACCGAACCTGAAGCGTCGAAGATGCCGAGCGTTAGGGATAGTAATGAGTGAAGGCGAAGTGGCGACCGAGGGCGGCCGGGAACGGGCGCGCAGATGCCGGGCTGCCTACTTGCGCTCGAGAATCTGGGCTATGCCCGAGACCCGAGCCCCGAGGCCCGAGCCCCCGCTACTCGACGCTCGGGTCCTCGAGATACGTGTAGCCCTGCAGGCCCTCTTCGTAGAACTTCAGCATCCGTCCGGCCTGCTGATCCTGCAGATGTCCGGCGTGCACCGCGGCTTCCACGTCGCGGCGCAGCTTGCCGAGCAGCTCTTCGGGATCGAACTGCACGTAGCGCAGCACCTCGTTCACCGTGTCGCCCTTGATCACGTGGTCGACGCGCGCCGGTTCGTTCTCGTCGCCGTTCTCGTTCAGGCTCACGTGCACGGCGTGGGTGTCGCCGAGCAGGTTGTGCAGGTCGCCCAGGATCTCCTGGTAGGCGCCTACCAGGAAGATGCCCAGGTAGTAGGGCTCGCCGTTCTCGGGGTGCAGCTGCAGCGTCTTCTTCACGTCGCGCCGGTCGATGAACTGGTCCAGTTTGCCATCGGAATCGCAGGTGATGTCGCCGATCACCGCGTGGTTGTCCGGCTTCTCGCGCAGGCGATGGATTGGCATTACCGGGAACAACTGCTTGATCGCCCAACTGTCGGGAATCGACTGGAACAGCGAGAAGTTGCAGAAGTAGGTGTCGGAGAGCAGCTCTTCGAGGTTCTGCAGTTCCTCGGGCACGTCGGCCATCTGCGGCAGCAGCCGGCGGATCTTCTCCGAGATGGCGAAGTAGAGATTCTCGGCGTGGGCGCGCTGCTCGAGCGGCAGGTAGCCGCCACTGAACAGGTTCATGGCCATGTCGAGCGCCTGCTGCGCGTCGTGATAGCTCTCGAGCGCGTTCCGGGCGTTGACGTTGTGGAAGGTCTCGATCAGATCGATGAGCGGCTGCTCGAAGTCGTCCTTCGCCACCGTGGGCACCTGCTCTTCGCCGAACCCGCTCGTGCCGAGCACGTTGAAGACGAGCAGCGAGTGGTAGGCCGTAATGGCCCGTCCGCTCTCGGAGATGATCGTCGGGTGCGCCACCTTCTCTTCGTCGCACACCTGTTGGATGTGATACACGACGTCGTTGGCGTACTCCTGCAGCGTGTAGTTCATGCTCGACTCGAAGTTGGTCTGCGAGCCGTCGTAGTCCACGCCCAGGCCGCCGCCGACATCCATGTACTGCACGCCGGCACCGGCCTTGGCCAGGTCGCAGTAGATCCGCGCCGCCTCGTTGAGCGCGTTCTTGATGATGCGGATGTGCGTGATCTGGCTGCCCAGGTGGAAGTGGAGCAGCTTGAAGCAGTCCTGCATGCCGTGCGACTTCAACAGCTCGAGCCCGCGCAGGATCTCGGTGACCGTGAGCCCGAACTTCGAGCGATAGCCGCCCGACGACTGCCAGCGGCCCATGCCGCGCGCCGCCAGCTTCACGCGCATCCCGATCTGCGGCCGCACGCCCACCTTGGCGGCGTACTTCAGAATCAGCTCGAGTTCGGTGTACTTCTCGACGATCGGGATGATGTTGCGGCCGATCTTCTGCGCCCACATCGCCAGCTCGATGAACTCGGCGTCCTTGAACCCGTTGCACACGATCGGCGTGTCGTTGCTGGCCATGGCGGCCACCGCCATCAGCTCGGGCTTGGAACCGGCCTCGAGGCCGAAGCCATACTGCTTGCCGAACTCCATCACCTCTTGCACGACCTGCCGCTGCTGGTTCACCTTGATCGGGTAGACGCAGACGTACTTGCCGGCGTACTGGTTCTGCGAGATGGCCTGCTGGAAGGCGCCGTGGATCTCGCCCAGGCGGTGCTGCAGGATGCCGGGAAAGCGGAGGAGAATCGGCGCGCTCAGGCCCCGGAGCTCGAGGCGATCGACCAGCTTCTTCAGGTCGACCGAGCGGGACGCATCCTTGGTGGGATGCACCAGCATGTGCCCCGTGTCGCCCACGGAGAAGTAGCCCTGGCCCCAACGGGCCACATCGTAGTGTTCGGTGGCTTCAGCGACGGCCCACTGGGTCGTTGCGCCGCCGCTAGTGGTGCGCTGCTTGTCGTTGGTCGCCGTGCTCATGTGCCATTTGAGAATAAACGAAAAATCCCGGCGTGCGGCGACAGATTCGCATCGCGGACCCGAGTTTGACTACGATCGCCGGATGAGTGAACGCATCCCGGCCATCAAGGTGCTGCTGCTGCCGAAGGACACCAACCAACTCGGCACGATCTTCGGCGGCGTGATCCTGTCGCACGTCGACCTGGCCTCGGCGGTCGAGGCGCGCAAGAGCGGCGCGCACCGGTTCGTCACCAAGGCGATGCGCGAGGTGGAATTCCTGGCGCCGGTGTTCGTCGGCGACATCGTGAACTTCTACACCGAGACGCGGCGGGTGGGCCGCACGTCGATCACGGTCGGCGTCACCGTGGAAGCGGAGCGGTGGGGCGCCGGAGCCGGCGAGCGCGTGAAGGTCACCGAGGCCGAAGTCGTGCTGGTGGCGCTCGGGGCCGATGGTCAGCCGGTGCCGATCGCCTCGAACGCGGCGGAGCACGCATGATTGCCGCCTTTGCTCCCGCGACCGTGTCGAACGTCGCGGCCGGCTTCGACGTGCTCGGCTTCGCGCTCGACGAACCGGGCGATGTCGTGGCGGCGGCCCTGCGAGAGGAGCCCGGGGTGAGCATCGTCGACATCACCGGCGACGGTGGGCGTCTAACCCGCGATGCGGCGAAGAATACCGCCGGGTCGGCCGTGCAGGCGCTGCTCGGGTTGCTCGGCACGTCGCGTGGCATCGCCCTCACCATTCACAAGGGGCTACCGCTCGCGAGCGGCGTGGGCAGCAGCGGCGCCAGCGCCGTGGCGGCGGTGGTGGCCGTGAACGAACTGCTCGGCCGTCCCGCGTCGCTCGATCTGGTGTTCCGGGCGGCCATGGCGGGCGAGCGCGCAGGGTGCGGTGCGGCCCACCCCGACAATGTGGCGCCGGCGCTGTTGGGCGGCTTCGTGCTGGCGCGCAGTGCCGATCCACCCGACATCGTGCGCCTGCCGGTGCCGGCCGGTCTGTCGTGTGCCGTGCTGCACCCGCACCTCGAAGTGCAGACCGGCGCGGCGCGCGCGCTGCTCGGCGACACACTGCCGTTACAGACCGCCGTGCGCCAGTGGGCCAATCTCGGCGCGCTCGTGTCGGCGCTGCACACGGGCGACCTGGACCTGCTGTCGCGATCCCTCGTGGATCACGTGGCCGAGCCGAAACGCGCCGTGCTCGTGCCCGGCTTCGCCCAGGTGAAGGCCGCGGCCGTCGAGGCTGGCGCACTTGGCTGCAGCCTGTCGGGATCGGGACCCTCGGTGTTCGCGCTCGCGCGCTCGCTCGACGAGGCGCGCGCGGTCGGCGCGGCCATGGCGGCGGCCTACGCCACCGCCGGGAATGGAGTGGCGGCGGACCTGTGGGTGTCGGCCGTGGGCACGACCGGCGCACGCGTGCTCGCCGACGGGGGGCCACGCTGATGCCGTTTGTGAGCACTCGCCAGCCGCATGGCCCCTCCGTCACGCTGGCCGAGGCCGTGCAGCGCGGACTCGCCCCAGGTGGTGGCTTGTACGTGCCCGTCGACATTCCGCCGATGACCTCCGGCGAGTTCGAGGCGCTGCGCGGGCGCTCGTTACCCGAGGTGGCCACCGCGCTCATCGCGCCGCTCGTGGCCGACACTTTCACCCAGGACGCGCTCGGCGAACTCATGGCGTCGGCGCTGGACTTCACCATTCCTCTCGTGCCGGTAGCTCCGGGCTTGTCGATGCTGGAGCTGTTCCACGGCCCGACGCTGGCGTTCAAGGACGTGGGTGCCCGCACCATGGCGCGGTGGCTGGCTGCCGTGTCCACGGGTGACGACGCGCGTCCGCTCACCGTGCTGGTCGCGACCTCGGGCGACACGGGCGGGGCGGTGGCGCAGGCCTTCCACGGCGTGCCGGGCACGCGCGTGGTGGTGCTCTATCCGCGGGGTCGCGTGAGCCCGGTGCAGGAGGCCCAGTTCACGACCCTGGGCGGCAATGTCACCGCCGTGGCGGTGGACGGGGCATTCGACGACTGTCAGCGGCTGGTGAAGGAAGCCTTCGCCGATGCCGCCATCGCCGGGTCGCTGCGCCTCACCTCCGCCAACTCGATCAACATCGGCCGCCTGCTGCCCCAGATGGCCTACTACGCGTGGGCGGCCCTGCAACTGCCGGCCGGCGCGCCGCCGCTCACGGTAGTGGTGCCCAGCGGCAACCTGGGCAACCTGTGCGCCGGCGTGATGGCGCAGCGCAGGGGCGTGCCGATCGGCCGCTTCATCGTGGCCACGACGACCGCGAACGACCCGCTGCCGCGCTATCTCGCCTCGGGCGGCTACGAGCCGCGGGCCTCGACGCCCACGCTCGCGAGCGCCATGGACGTGGGCGCGCCCAGCAACTTCGAACGCCTGCTGCACTTCTTCGATGCCGACGTGCAGGCGATGCGCGCGACCATGACGGGCGTGACGGCAAGTGATGACGACATCAGCGCGACGATCCGCGCGCTCTACGACGAGCACGGCTACGTCGCCGACCCGCATTCCGCCGTGGCCTACCTTGGCGCGCGGGCCGTGGCGCACGCCTCCAGCGGGGCGCCCGTCGTGGTGTTGGCCACGGCCCACCCCGCGAAGTTCCGCGAGGTGGTGGAGCCGGCGCTGGGTCGTGAGGTGGCGCTGCCGCCTCCACTGGCGGAGCGGTTGGCCCTGCCGCGGCTCGCCGTGGGCGCGGCCCCGGCGTTGCCGGCGTTGTCGGCCGTGCTCGCCACGTTGGACGGTCCGGGCGCGGCAGGTAAGATCAGCGCATCATGACCGCGCCGACGCCAGACCAGCTCACGCCCGAACGCGCCGACGTCGACCCGGCGCATACCTGGGACCTGTCGGCCATCTTTCCGTCGTGGGACGCGTGGGACGCGGCCATGACCGACCTCGAGCAGCACATCGGTGCGTTCAAGGCGTTCTCGGGCACGCTCGGGCAGAGCGGCGCGCACCTCAGGGCGGCGTTCGAGGCCCACGACGTGATCGGGCAGCTCAGCTACCGCGTGTGGTTCTATCCGTCACTGGCCTACGACCAGGACCAGCGCGACAACGCCTCGGCGGCGCGGCGGCAGCGCGTGCAGCTCCTGTTCGCGCGGCTCGAACACGCCACCTCGTGGTTCAACCCCGAATTGCTCGCCGTGCCGCTGCCGGCCATCCGCGCGTGGCTCGATGCGGATTCCGCCTTCGCTGTCTACCGCTTCGCCATCGAAGATTTGTTCCGGAAGCAGGCCCATGTTCTCAATCTCGACGGGGAACGGCTGCTCTCGCTCTCCGCCCGGCTCACCGGTGCGCCCAAGGACGCCTACGAGGCGCTCTCGACCGCGGATGCCAGGTTTCCGACCGTGACGCTCAGCACGGGCGCGAGTGTCGAGGTGAGCTACGGCCAGTACCGGCGCGTGCTGGCGACGAGCCGCGTCGCCGCCGATCGGCGCGCCGTCTACAACGCGCACTACGACGTGTTCGGCGCTAGTCGCAACACCTATGCCTCGCTCTACAACGGCGTGCTGCACCGCGACTGGTTCCAGGCCCGCGCCCGGGCCTATGCAACCACGCTCGACGCAGCGCTCTTCGGCCATGCCATCCCGCCCGATGTAGTGACGACGCTGATTGCCGAGACCCGGGCCGGCGTGGCGCCGTTCCGCAAGTACCACCGCCTGCGCCGCCGCGTGCTCGGCCTCGACAGCTACACCCCGGCCGACGCCTACGTGCCGCTCGTGGAGCACGACGTGCACTACCGCTACGGTGACGTGCGCGAGTGGATCGTGGCGTCCACGGCGCGCCTCGGGGCCGACTACCAGGGGCACGTGCGGGAGGCGTTCGATCAGCGCTGGATCGACGTCTACGAGAACAAGGGCAAGCGCAGCGGGGCGTATTCGGCGCCGGTCTACGGCGCGCATCCTTACATGCTGCTCAACTACAACGACACGCTCGACGCGGTGTTCACGCTGGCCCACGAGATGGGCCATTCGATGCATACGCTGCTGGCCCACGCCACACAGCCCTTCGTCTATGCCGGCTACACCATCTTCGTGGCCGAGGTGCCGTCGACGCTGAACGAGGAACTGCTGCTCGAGTTCATGCTCGAGCGGGCCACGACCACCGAAGAGCGCACCATGCTGCTGCAGCACGCCATCGACGGCATCATCGGCACGTTCTACAACCAGGTGCTCTTTGCCGACTACGAACTCGAGGCCCACCGGTGCGTGGAGCGCGACGAGCCGATCACGGCCGATGCACTAAGCGCACTGTATACGCGCACCGTCGATGCCTACTGGGGTGACGCGATCACGCGCGACGACCGCACGGCGTGGACCTGGGCGCGCATTCCGCATTTCTACCAGTCGCCCTACTACGTGTATCAGTACGCCACCTGCATGGCCTCCAGCGCGGCGCTCATGCAGGAGGTCGGCAGCGCCGATCCGAGGCGGCGCGCGGCCGGCGTCGAGCGCTATCTCGCTTTGCTGCGCGCCGGCGGCAGCGACCATCCGATGACGCTGCTGAAGCAGGCCGGGGTCGATCTGTCGCAGCCCACCGCGATCCGCGCGCTGGTGCAGCGCCTCGATCGGCTCGTCACCGAGCTCGAGTCAGCGCTCGGCTGAGGCGCGGCGCCCGCTCCGGGATGCATCTGCCTGGGCAGTGAAGGCGCGTGCGCTGGTCAGGCCACAAGCGGCGGCGGTGAGGTCAAAACGAAGGCTGTCCCACATGGTGGCTCGTCTCCCGGTGAACCCGTAGAGGTGCGGACGATGTGTGCGCCAGGTCAGGCGGCGCGCGGAAGGCGGGTGAGCCCCAAGGGCGCGAGGTTGACAAGGGAAATTTCCAGATGTATCTTTAAATCCGGATTTACGGATGGATACTACTCCAGCATCTCCAGTCGTCGGCACTCCAGGCATTCCCCGGCTGCTGGGGCACATGACGACGCTGTCAGACGCGGTACGGTGCCGGGCGTTGCTGCTGCTCGAGCGGCACGAGCTGACCGTTACCGAACTCTGCGCAGTGCTGCAGTTGCCCCAGTCCACCGTGAGCCGGCACCTGAAGACCCTGGCGGATGGGGACTGGGTGACCTCGCGTCGTGATGGCACGTCGCGCTACTACGGCCTGGCCGCGGCCCTGGACGGCTCGGCCGCGCGGTTGTGGCCGCTCATCCGCGAGCAGGCCAGTGGCAGCGCTGCCGCCGAACAGGACGCGCGGCGCGCCGAAGCGGTGCTCAACGAGCGCCGCTCCAAGTCGCAGCAGTTCTTCTCGTCGGCCTCGAGTCAGTGGGATCGGCTCCGCACCGAACTCTTCGGTCAGCACGTCCAGCACGACACCGTGCTCGCCATGCTCGACCCGCGCCTGCGCGTCGGCGACCTCGGGTGCGGCACCGGGCAGTTCAGCGCGCTGGTCGCGCCCTACGTCACGCAGGTGGTGGCCGTGGACGCCTCGGCCGAGATGCTGAGTGCCGCGCGCGTCACGCTCACCGCGTGCGCGAACGTGGAGGTGCGCCGCGGGGCGCTCGAGGCGCTGCCGCTCGATGACGCGCAGCTCGATCTGGCGGTGCTGGCGCTCGTGCTGCATCACCTGCCGGATCCCGCCCGGGCCTTGAGCGAAGCCGCGCGCGCACTCACGCCAGGCGGACGCGTGCTGGTCGTGGACATGCTGCCGCACGACCGGATCGAATACCAGCAGCACATGGGCCATGTCTGGCTCGGCTTCGCCGAGGCGCAGATACGCAAGTGGCTCGACGCCGCCGGCTTCACGGCGGTGCGCTTCGACGAACTCACGACCGACGCGGCCGCGAAGGGCCCGGCGCTCTTTCGCGCGCTGGCGACGAAACGCCGCGTGTAGACACTGGCGCGCGTGTGCGCGCCACGACCGACGACGACCACGACCACGAGTATCAAGGAGACGAGATGGCAACGGCAACGCAGACACACGCATTCGAACTGGCCGCCACGGCCGGACGTGAACCCTACAAGGTGAAGGACCTGTCGCTCGCCGAGTTCGGCCGGCAGGAAATCCGCCTCGCCGAGCACGAGATGCCGGGCCTGATGACGCTGCGCAAGCAGTATGGCTCGGCCAAGCCGCTGGCCGGCGCGCAGATCATGGGATCGCTGCACATGACGGTGCAGACGGCGGTGCTGATCGAGACGCTGACCGAACTGGGCGCGGATGTGCGCTGGGTGAGCTGCAACATCTTCTCGACGCAGGATCACGCGGCCGCGGCCGTGGTCGTCGGCCGGCCCGACACCGGTGGCACGGTCGCCGCGCCCAAGGGCACGCCCGTGTTTGCGTGGAAGGGCGAGACCCTGCCCGAATACTGGTGGTGCACGGTCGAAGCCCTGATGTGGCCCGATGGCTCGGGTCCGTCGCTCATCGTCGACGATGGCGGCGACGCCACGCTGTTCGTGCACAGGGCCAAGGAATACGAGGCCTCGGGCGTGATTCCCGCCTTCGATGCCGACCACGAGCCCGAAGAGTGGGGCGTCATCCTCGACACGCTGCGCAGTGAGCTGAAGGCCAAGCCGGGCGCGTGGACCAAGGTGGCCGACGGCATCAAGGGCGTGAGCGAAGAGACCACCACCGGCGTGCACCGCCTCTACGAGATGACCGCGGCCAACACGCTGCTGTTCCCGGCCATCAACGTGAACGACTCGGCCACCAAGAGCAAGTTCGACAACCTCTACGGCTGCCGCCACTCGCTCATCGACGGCCTCAACCGCGCCAGCGACGTGATGCTGTCGGCCAAGGTCGCGGTCGTGTTCGGCTACGGCGATGTGGGCAAGGGCTGCGCCCAGGCGCTCAAGGGGCAGGGCGCCCGCGTGATCGTCACCGAGATCGATCCGATCTGCGCGCTGCAGGCGGCGATGGAAGGCTACCAGGTGACCACGCTCGACGAGGTGATCGCCACCGCCGACATCTTCATCACGGCCACCGGGAACAAGAACATCCTCACGGTCGAACACATGATGCAGATGAAGGACAAGGCCATCATCGGCAACATCGGCCACTTCGACAACGAGATCGACATGGCCGGCTTGCCCAAGTCGGGTGCCACGCGCGTGCAGATCAAGCCGCAGTACGACGAATGGGTGTTCAAGGCCACGGCGACGCGGCCCGAACACTCGGTGCTCGTCCTGGCCGAAGGCCGCCTGCTGAATCTCGGCTGCGCCACCGGCCACCCGAGCTTCGTGATGAGCTCGTCGTTCACCAACCAGGTGGTGGCGCAGCTCGATCTGCACTTCAGCGCCACGGGCAAGCCCACGCTGTCGGGCACCAACTACGACGCCAAGCGCGTCTACATCCTGCCCAAGAAGCTCGACGAGATGGTGGCGCGGCTGCACCTCGACAAGCTCGGCGTGAAGCTCACGCGGCTTACGAAGGAACAGTCCGACTACATCGGCGTGTCGCCGGATGGGCCGTACAAGGCTGCCCACTACCGCTACTAGCGGCGGGCTCGGGCCCCGGGACTCGGGGCTCGGGAGCGACGGACAGCGACGCTGTCTCATCGTCACGCATCGGGCGCGGGGCCGTGGTCTCGCGCTCGTTTTTCATGTACGCCGCCAGCTCGACTCCGCGTGACGTCGTGCGTCAGTGTCGTGACGCAAAAGCACAGTCGCGTGCGCCCACTGTGCGGATACCGCACATCTGTGGGACATTTCCCACAATCTCGTACGCCCACGGGTTGGCATCTTTTCTGCTGTAAGCAGGACGAAAGCTGGAGCTTACAGAGATATGACCATGCACCGGGCGGACGAGATGAACAGAACCTACGGGTCGGTAATCAAGGTGAATCTGACGGCGATCGTGATGGCGATGGCCGTGGTGTGGCAGGTGGGCGTGACTGCCGCCTACGCACAGGCACCCACCGTGCAACTGAGCCGCGTGGTCGTGCCGGCGGGCTCGACCACGGTCGTCACCGTCACCGGTACGCCGGGTGAGAACTTCGCGGTGCTCGGCAGCTCGCGCGGTGCCGGACTGGCCTACGCCGGCGTGAACTTCGCCGTTGGCACCGATTTCGTGCTGCTCTCGGTCGGCACGCTCGACGGCTCGGGCAGCGCCGTCGTCGGCGTGACGCCGCCCTTCCTGGGCAGCGAGCTCGATCGTTACTACATCCAGGTCGCTACCTCGCCCTCGCCGCAGTTCGTGCCGTTGCAGGTGGCTCCGGGTCAGGTGCTGCTCAACGGTGATCTGGCGCCGCTGGCGTCACTCCTGGGCGCGGCTCCGCAGGGGCCCGTTGGACCTCAAGGGCCCCAGGGCACGGCCGGGGCCACGGGCGTGGCGGGCTCGGCCGGAACCACTGGGGCGACGGGTGCCGCCGGCCTTCAGGGCGCTGCTGGCGCCGCGGGTGCGGTTGGTGCTGCTGGCGCGCTTGGTCCGCAGGGGCCGCAAGGGCCCGAAGGTGCGATGGGAGCGGTGGGCCCGGCCGGCGCTGACGGCGCTCAGGGCCCCGCGGGTATGCAGGGCGCCGCGGGTGCCAACGGTGCCGACGGCGCTGTGGGCACGCAAGGGCCGGCAGGTCCAGTGGGGCCCGCCGGCGCGCAGGGTCCGTTGGGAGCAACTGGCGCTGTGGGCGCAGTGGGACCGCAGGGGTCGGTCGGCACAAACGGCACCAACGGTGTTGATGGCGCGTCTGGCGCGCAGGGACCGGCTGGTGCGAACGGCGCCAACGGCACGAACGGTGTCGATGGCGCGCCCGGCGCCCAGGGCGCCGCCGGTGTGAATGGCGTGGACGGCGCGGCGGGTTCGCAGGGACCCGCAGGAGCGGCCGGGCCTGCCGGTGCTCAGGGCTCCTCGGGTGTCGCCGGCCCCGCAGGTCCGACGGGTCCGCAAGGATTGGTCGGTCCGTCGGGTGCAGTAGGCGCGACGGGTGCGACGGGTGCGCAGGGTGCGGCGGGCGCCACCGGCGCGCAAGGCCCGATCGGATTCACCGGCGCAACTGGCGCGCAGGGTCCCGTTGGTCCTGGGGCCGACGGTTGGGTCAACACCACGGCGGCCGGCCAGAGCTTCACCACCACCGAGGTGACGCTGGCCACGTTGAACCTCCCGACTGGCACCTACCTGTTGTCGGCGAAGGCCTCAATCCAGCGCACGGCCGGCAGTCAGGGCACGGTGTGCACGCTCTACAACGGCGCCACGGTGCTCGACCAGCTCACCAACCAAACGTCGACCATCGGCGAACTCGCGGTGTTGGAGGGGTCGGTCACTCTGGCGACCGCCGGCACGATCACGATGAGGTGCAACGGGCAGACAAGCGTCACCGCCACGGCGAGCCGCCGCACGCTGCGCGCCTACAAGCTGAACACGCTGACCGTTCAGTAGACCGGTTCTACTTACCTCGGGGACGCTCGGTCGGCCGCAAGCCGCCGGGCGTCCCCGAGTCATGTACGGGCGTGGGGCCGGTCCCGTCAGGGCACGACAAGCGCGATCTCGCGTGTCACCGGTCCCATGCCGAGGGCATTCACTGCGGCGACCCGCACGTAGTAGGTCGCCGAGGCGATCCCGCTCGCGATGGCCGATGGCGCGCTCACGGGCACGCGCGCGGCGATCGTGCCGGGCGCGTCGCCCGCAAACACCACGTAGCCAGTCGGCGCCGGACCAGGCGGTGGATTCCAGAACAGGCGCACCGCGCCGCCTGGCCCGCCAGCGGCGACCAGACCTGTGGGTGTGCCCGGCAAGCCAGTGCCGACGACGACCGCGACCTCGGCGGAGGGTGGGCTGGCGCCGTGGGAGTTCACCGCCGTGACGCGAAGGTAGTAGACGCCCGGGCTCACGCCGGGAACCGTGAGCCACGGCACATTGACGGTGAGCGCACCGTGATCCGCGAGTCCTGGCACACTGCCCGCCTGCAGTTGGAACGCGCTGGCCGGCGCGCCGGCCGCCGACAGCCAGCGCAGCCGCACGGTGCCGTCGGTGACTTGCGCGGTCAAGCCCCCGGGCGACGATGGTGGGCCCACCGTGTCGGTCACCGGCGGATAGGGCACGTGAAGTGCCGTGTTGTCGCTGGACTGCAGCGGCAGTGATTCGGTGCGGTCCACGCAGGCCGGCGACAAGGTGGGCGCCATCACCGCCAACCCGGCTGCCGCATGACCCAGCCCGATGGCGTGGCCGAGTTCGTGGGTGAGCAGTTCCTCATAGCAGCCGGTGCTCATGCCGGCGAACTTCGCCCGCAGGTTGTCCATCACCACCATTCCCCTGGTGATCTTCGCGAAAGGGATGCCGTTCACCTCGCGCACGTCCGCGCTCGAATAGTAGGCGCCACCGATGGCGAGCACGGGACTGGTGTCGCTGATCTCGCCGCAGGGATCGTCGTAGCTGACCGAGATGCGGCCATCGGCCGGTTCGTGATTGCCGAAGCAGCGTGGGCTGCGGCCGATGCCCGCGACCAGTTGCAGCGGGCCGGCCGCCGACCAGGCCGCTGCGGCGCGCAGGAACTGCGTCAGCCCTCCCATGGGGAAGAGCGGGTGACCGCCAAACGCCGAGTCCACGGCGACCGGGCCGCTCCAGTCGGCCTCGTGCCAGCGAGCGGCGACCGCGTCCGGAGCCGGCTCGAGGTCGAGCGGCCGTGCGGCCTCGGTGAGCGCGTCAGGCAGCAGGGTCGCCGCCGCCGGAAGGCGCACGGCCGATCCGGCCAGGGCCGCCAGCGTCTCGAGCGCCACTGGGTCCACCACCTCGGGTGCTGAGCGGTCGTGACGCAGGCGCAGGGCCGCGCTGTGGCCGGCCACCGGGCGCACGGTCCACTTGCCCCGTTCGAGCCCCGTGATGGAAAGCGTGAGGTCGCGCGGTCGGACGTCGAGAAACGCAATCACCTCTTCGCCCGGCGTGAAGTGGGCCTGGCCCCCGACCAGGAGCGCCTCGCCGTCCGCCACGCCGCCGAGCAACTTGAGGGCGAGCTGGGCTGGCGGCGCGGCAAAGCCCCAGGCGCGCGTCACGTCGAGCAGCACGTGCGTGTAGATGGCGCCGAGCGACGGATCGCGCTGGCCGGCCACGCGCACGACGACGCCGCGCACGGCGGCGGCACTGGCGCGGGCGAGCGCCGCATCGGTTGCAGGCAGTGTCAACGCGTGCACCGGATCGCGGCCGCGCGCCAGCACAAGCGCCGCCAGGATGGCGGCGGCGAGCACGGTCGCGCGCAGGGGACGGCTGCGCCGGGCTCGGACATGGGGGGCGCGAGGGCCGGTCACGGGCCATCAATCGGCGGATTGGCGCAGGTCTTCAGCCGCGGCCGCGGTGCGCCGGAGGACCGGATGGGCCGGGGCATTCAAGTTCCGGCGCGCCGGGCCGATTGTGCGGGCTGGAGGCCCACGTCACGTCGCGCGCCCGGGGCGTGCGCCGGAGACGGGCTCACGACCGCCGATGCCTGATCCACACGTCGCGCCCACCGCCGCTGGTGCGGTCCGGCCGCTCCGCTTCGCCGACGGCGCCCTGCGCCAGGTCCGGTCACCACAGGCGCCGTGGTCACCCGGGCTGCGTGACCTCGTCGCGCGGTCGTCGCCGATGCAGGCGGTGTGGGCCGCAGTGACCCGGCTCGCGCCGCACGCGCGCGCCACACTCGTCTCTGGCGAGACGGGCACCGGCAAGTCCACCGTGGCGCGCGCACTGCATCGGCTCGGCCCGCAACGCGGCGGCGCCTTCGTCACCGTGACCGGCGCGGACGCCTGGGCCCTGCCTGGCTCGGCGGCGACGGTCTTCGTGCCCGGCGTTGGCGACCTGAGTCTCGACGCTCAGGCCGCGCTCGCGCGCGGGCTCGGCGAGGCCGCGCAGGCACCAGCGGGCGAGGGGCTGCACGTGATCGCCGCCACCGACGGCGATCTACAGGGGGCCATCGCCGCGGGTCGCTTTCGCGCGGACCTCTACTACCGGCTGGCGGTGTTCGAACTGCATCTGCCGCCGCTGCGCGAGCGGGTCGACGACATTCCGGATCTGGCCGCGGCATTCCTGCGCGAGACGTGCGCCCGGCTGGGTCTGCCGCACAAACAGTTCACGGCCGGCGCCACGCGCCTCCTCCAAGACCTGCCGTGGCCGGGGAATCTCCGCGAGCTGCGCAACGTGGTGGAGCGGGCGAGCGTGTTGTGGGACGGCGACGTGCTGGCTGAGCCCGCCGTGCGCGCGGCACTCACGCTCGGTGCGCCGGCGGGCGCGCCGAGCGCACGGCCCGCGGCGCCGTCCGCCCGGCTCGACGACGCGCAACTTCAGCACGTGCGAGCCGTGCTGACGGCCGCCGGTGGCAACAAAACAACAGCGGCGGCGCACTTGGGAGTGAGCCGCCGCGCGTTGTACCGAGTGCTTGATCGACTGGAGCGAGCGGCTATAGGCCGGTCTTGAAACGGAACGAGCCGTCTTCGAGGCGTTCGCGGTAGGGAGTGTGGCAGGTGCCGCACGAGCCGCCGATCGCGGCTGCGGCGGTTTTCGCCGCGTCCCACTGACCGCCCTTGGCAGACTTCTCCACGGTGAGCACGTTGGCGCGCGCATCCGCCGCCCACTTGACGGCGTCGAGCTTGCCGCGCTTCTTCATGAAGGTCTCGACCTCGGCGAAGGCGGCGGCCAGCGTGGCCACGTTCTTCGTCGCCAGCTCGGCGTTCGAGGCGTCGGCGCCCTTGCGCATCTCGCCCGAGGCGGCGGGCACGCCCTTCATGGCCTTGGAGAGTGCTTCTTCCTCCGGCGTCATCGCCGGCGCGATGAAGCGCGCGAGGTCGAGCATCTTGTCGTTGACGACCGACGTAGCGAGCACGACCGGCTTGCCCGCGTACTTCGCGGCCACGTCGGCCGGCAGGTCCTGCGCGTGCGCTTTCGACTTGGCGGCGACATCGGCCGGGGAGTACTTCATCAGCAGGCCGATCACCGTCACGTAGGTATTGGGCGTGACCGCATCACTCATGCGGTGCGCGAGCACGAGCACGTCGGGCGCGCTCTTGGTCTTGTCCTGATCGACGGTGAACGCCATCTTGCCGAGGCTGGCGTCGACGATCCCGGTCATGGCGACATACTCGCCCACCCACTGGTCGGGCTTCGCGGCCACGGAACTGGCGGCGACCGGAACGATGGCGCGGGCTGGCGGCGGCAGCGTCGGCACGGCGGGCGCGGCCGGAGTGGCCGGAGCGGCAGGAGTCTGAGCGGTGGCGGCGCCGGGGCGGGGCGCACCGGCGGCGGGGGCTTGTTGAGCGCCGACGATGGTCAGCGAGGCGACGACGGCCGTGGTGGCGATCAGCGCGAGACCGCGTCGGCGCGACGCGGCAGTGTGAGCGTTCTTCATCAGGCGACTCCTTCCAGTCGCGCTCATGATAACCCGGCCCCTGCGCCGCTGGCGAGGCATGGCTCGGGTGATAATCGGTTGTACACGGATGTCGCCAAACGTGACTGGATTCGTGCTCCTGTGGGCGTTGCTGCCGTGGACCCAGCCCTCCCCGGCTATCTGCGACGCCACCACGCAGGCGCTGCTCGCCGCCGCCGCCGCCGACGAGGCCCTGACCGGCGAATTCGCCGCGGTCGCCGCGCAACTGCGCGGCTCATACGCCGCGCACGACACGTGCCGCGAACTGGTCGTGGCGGCCTGGGCGTGGGACGGCTGGCAGGCGGCGGTGGTGGCGGCGTCGCGCGGCGGCAGCGACCAATCGCTGACCGACGTGCGGACGGCACTTGCGTCGCTCGGTCCCCCCGGCCCGACCGCATCGCACGGGGCGTATGCCACAGCCGTGCTGCGCGCGGCGGCCGCGGCCGCGCAGGACGAGCGTGACGAGATGCGCGTGTGGCTCGAGCATGCGCGTGACCTCGCCACCCGGATGGCCCTGACCGGCGACCGCGCGCGCTGGCCGCTCCCGATCGATCTGGTGGACGGCGAGCTGTGGTTGCGCGTCGATGACTTCGAGCTGGCCGAGGCGAGCTACACGCGCGCGCTTGCCGTGCGAGACAGCGCCGCGGGCTGGCGAGGCCTGGCGCGCGCGCGCGCTCGCCGCGGCAATCGCGACGGCGCCTGCGCCGCCTACCGCAAGGCCCGCGACTCGGCCGGGCCGGCACAGGCCACGGGCGTCGTGGCCACCGAGGCGGGCGGCTATCTGCGCGCCTGCGAACCCTGATGCCCGTCTATCATCCGCACGTGCTCGACGCGCTGGCCGCCCACGGCCTCATGCCCACGCCCGACACGCCGCCCGGGCTGCTGCGCGAGGCCGTGAACGACCTCTACCGCCACGAGATTCGCCGCCTGCGCGATCGTTGCCGGGCGGGCGAGTTTCCCGTCACGGCGCTGGCCGCGCGCGTGGTCGAGCTGCGCCGCCGCTACCCGTTGCTGTCGACGCCGCTGCGCCTCTGGACGATCGACTGACGGTGGCCGGCTCCGGCCCGGAATCATCCGGCCGCTAGTGCTACTCTCTCTCGCATGGCTCGCATGCAACGGCTCACGCAACCGATGGTGCGCGACGAACGTGGCGGCCGGCTCCGGCCCGCCACCTGGCACGAAGCGCTCACGCGCGCAGCACAGGGCTTCCGATCGATCGTCGACGGGCACGGCCCTCAGGCGTTCGGGTTGTTCAGCTGCTCGAAGAGCACCAACGAGATGAACTACGCAGCGCAGAAGTTTGCCCGCGCGGTCATCGGCTCGAACAACATCGACAGTTGCAATCGCACGTGACACGCCCCCAGCGTCGCCGGTCTGGCGGCGGTCTTCGGGATCGGCGGCGGGACCAGTTCGTATCGCGAGATCGAAGAGACGGACTGCATTCTGCTGTGGGGGTCGAACGCGCGTGAGACGCACCCGATCTTCTTCCACCACCTCCTGAAAGGCGTGAAGCGGGGGGCGCGTCTGTTCACGATTGACCCGCGGCGCACGTCGTCGGCGCAGTGGGCCGACGTGTGGGCGGGGCTGGACGTAGGCACGGACATCGCGCTGGCCCACAGCATGGCCCACGAGATCATCGTGTCGGGCCTGGCGCATGGCGAGTTCATCGCCCATGCCACCACTGGCTTCGACGACTACAAGGCGTCGGTGCTGCCCTGGACGCTCGCCCGTGGCGAGAGTGCCACCGGCGTGCCGGCCGACGTCATCCGCGAGATGGCGCATGCCTTCGCCACGGCGCCGCGCGCGATGATCTGCTGGACGCTCGGCATCACCGAACATCACAACGCCGTGGACAACGTGCTGGCGCTCATCAACCTGGCGCTGCTGTGCGGCCACGTCGGCCGGTGGGGCTCGGGCATCAATCCGCTGCGCGGCCAGAACAACGTGCAGGGCGGCGGCGACATGGGCGCGCTGCCCGATCGCCTGCCGGGCTTCCAGCACGTCGAGAACGACGAGGTGCGCGCGACCTTCGACCGGGTCTGGGGCGTGCGGGTGCCGCCGCAGAAGGGCCTGCACCTCACCGGAATGTTCGACGCCATGGAACACGGCACGCTGAAGGCGCTCTACGTGATTGGCGAGAACCCGGCGCAGTCGGAGGCCGATCAGCACCGCAGCGTGGGCCTGCTGCGCTCGCTCGACGTGCTCGTGGTGCAGGACGTGATGTACACGGCCACGGTGGACCTCGCCGACGTGGCCCTGCCCGCCGCGGCTGGTGCCTTCGAATCGGACGGCACCTTCACCTCGAGCGAGCGGCGCGTGCAGCGCGTGCGCCGCGCGAAGGCGCCGCCCGGCGAGTGCCGCGACGACCTCGCGATCATCTTCGACATGGCCCGGCACATGGGCGTCGAGTGGGGCGCACCCGACGCCGAGCGGGTGTGGAATGAACTGCGCTCGGTGTCGCCCGTGCATGCCGGCATGAGCTACGCGCGGCTCGCGGCCGAAGGCGGGTTGCAGTGGCCGTGCTACGACGAGGCTCATCCAGGCGAAGCGTTCTTGCACGGGCGGCTCTGGGAGCGGCCCGTGGGTGGTCCGCGCGCGCCCTTCTCGGTCGTGGCCCACGAGCTGCCGGTCGAAGCGCTCGACGACGAGTATCCGCTGCGGCTCACGACTGGGCGCCGGCTGGCCGAGTACAACACCGGCGTGCAGACGGCCGGCTACGCGTCGCCGGTGCGGCGCGGCGAGACCATCGACGTGTCGCCGGAAGATGCGGCGCGGCTGGGCCTGCAGGAGGGACAAGCCGTGCGCGTACGATCGCGACGTGGGGCGGTCGTGGCGCCGGTGCACATCGACCACGCGTTGCGGCCCGGACTCACGTTCATGACGCTGCATTTCCCGGACGAAGTGGCGACCAACCACCTCACAATCGACGCTTCGGATCCGAAATCGGGCACGGCCGAGTTCAAGGCCGCCGCGATTTGCCTCGAAGCCGTGGAAGGATAGACACGTGGATATTCACGTCGTCGGCCCGGAGGCCACCGCCGAGGAACGCGACCCGGTGGATCGGCTGCTCGGATCGCCGGACAGCGGCTGGGACGGCGGGGTGCGCGACGCGCTCCGCGATGGCCGCGCCTCGCGCGGCGGGCGCCCGGCCGCGGTCGCGCTGCGGCACCTGCTGCTGCCCGCGTTCCATGCAGTGCAGGACCGCGTAGGGTGGGTGAGCCGGGGCGCGCTGAACTACATCTGCCAGCGCCTGGTCGTGCCGCCCGCCGAAGCGTGGGGCGTGCTGACGTTCTATCACCTGTTCGCCACCGAGCCGCGCGCTCGCACCGTGGCCCACGTGTGCGACGACATCGCCTGCCGCACGCAGGGCGGCGAGGCGCTCTGCCGCGCACTCGAGGCGGCCATCGGTCCACCCGGCGGACTGTCGGCGCTGGCCGGTGGCGCGTGGCAGCGCAGCCCGTGCCTCGGGCAATGCGACCGCGCGCCAGTCGTGATGGTGGTGGCGGCGGGCGATCCGCTCGTGCGTACGGTGGTGGCGCCGGTGTCACAGGCGGCCGAGATCGTGGCGGCGATGGCTGCGCCGGCGGCGCGCGGGATGCGCGAGTCGCTTGCGGAGCTGCGCGACGGGGTGCCGCAGGCCGGTCAGCCCGGGCTCAAGCTGCTGCGGCGAGTCGGTGTGGTGGATCCGACCAGCCTCGCTGCGTATCGCGCATCCGGCGGCTACCAGGCGCTGGCGCGCGCGATCGCGCTTGGGCCCGCCGGCGTCATCGCCGAGGTGACCACCGCCGCGCTGCTGGGTCGCGGAGGCGCGGCGTTTCCCACCGGCACGAAGTGGGCGGCCGTGGCGGCGGAGCCGGCGCTGCCGCACTACGTCGTGTGCAACGCCGACGAGTCGGAGCCGGGCACCTTCAAGGACCGCGTGCTCATGACCGGCGACCCGTTCGCCATCGTCGAGGCGATGACCATCTGCGGCATCGCCACCGGCAGCGAGCGCGGCTTCCTCTACGTGCGCGGCGAGTATCCAGACGCGGAGCAGCGCGTGGCACAGGCCGTGACGCAGGCGCGCGCCGCCGGGCTGCTCGGGGCGAACGTGGCGGGCTCTGGCCATCGCTTCGACCTCGAGGTGCGGCGCGGCGCTGGCGCGTACATCTGCGGGGAAGAGACCGCGCTCTTCAACTCGCTCGAAGGCAAACGGGGCGAACCGCGCTCGAAGCCTCCGTTTCCCAGCCACGTCGGCGTGTTCGGTCAGCCCACGGTCGTGAACAACGTGGAGACGCTGGCCAACGTGCTCGACATCCTGGTCGAGGGCGGCGCGGCCTGGGCGCGGACCGGCACGGCGACGTCGACCGGCACACGGCTCTTCTGCGTGTCGGGTCAGGTCACGACGCCCGGACTCTACGAGCTGCCGTTCGGCTGCACGCTGGGCGAACTGCTGACGCTGGCTGGCGGGGTGGCGGGCGCGCGGCCGTTGCAGGCCATCCTGCTGGGCGGCGCAGCCGGGATGTTCGTGGGGCCCGAATCACTGGATCTCAGGTTGACGTTCGAGGATGTGCGAGCGGCATCGCTCACGCTCGGCTCCGGCGTGGTGATGGTCTTCGACGACACCGCCGATCTGCCCGATGTGCTCGGCCGCATCGCGGCGTTCTTCGAAGACGAGAGCTGCGGGCAGTGCGTGCCTTGCCGGGTCGGCACCGTGCGCCAACGGGAACTGCTCGACCAGGTGCGGGCGGGCTCCGGCACGATGACGCCCGAACGGCTGCATCTGTTGTCAGAACTTGGCCAGGCGATGCGCGACGCGTCGATCTGCGGCCTGGGCCAGACCGCCTCGTCGGCGATTGAATCAGCGGTGCAGCGCCTGCAGGTGTTCAGAACGGAGGCGCGGTCGTGAGCGATCAGGCGAACGCCATCTGGTTCCGCCTGCCGCCGCGGGCCGCTGCATTGCCGGTGGAGCCGCCGCGGATCGCCCGCGCGGCCGTGACGGTGTCGGTGGACGGGCAGCCGGTGACCGTAGCCGAGGGCAGCACGCTGCTCGACGCCTGCCGGGCGGCAGGCAAGGACGTGCCCACGCTCTGCTATCTCGACACCCTTACGCCCGTGAGCGTGTGCCGCGTCTGTGTGGTGGAAGTGGCAGGCGCGCGCGTGCTGGCGCCGGCCTGTTCGCGTCAGGCCGAGCCGGGCATGGTGGTGCACACCAACTCGGCGCGCGTGCGCACCTCACGCAAGGTCGTGCTGGAGCTGCTGGCGTCGTCGGTGGATCTCTCGACCGCCGATGCACTGCGCCCCCTGCTGAGGGAATACGGCGCGGAGCCCTCGCGCTTCGGACCGGGCGCCGCGACGGTGACGCAGCCCGTCAAGATCGACAACGACTTGTACGTGCGCGACTACGCCAAGTGCGTGCTGTGCTACAAATGCGTCGAGGCCTGCGGCACCGACGCCCAGAACACCTTTGCCATCGCCGTCGCGGGTCGCGGCTTCCACGCCCACATCGCAACCGAGTTCGATGTGCCCTTGCCCGAGTCGGCCTGCGTCTACTGCGGCAATTGCATCGCCGTGTGTCCGACCGGCGCACTCATGGCGACGCCGGAGTTCCACCTGCGGGCGGCTGGGCAGTGGGCACCCGAGCGCCAGCAGGTGACCGACACCATCTGTCCGTACTGCGGCGTGGGGTGCACGCTCACCGTGCATGTGCAGGACGAGCGCATCGTAAAGGTGACCTCGCCGTTCGAGAACGCCACGACGCAGGGGAACTTGTGCGTCAAGGGACGCTTCGGGTTCGAATATGCGAACGAGGCGGGGCTCGGGAAACGGGACTAGCAGGGGCTGAAGCCTTCGG
>Ga0335394_10001592_pt1 | contig 25549 bp, 21 predicted proteins | sample MAT03_FD_205741 | JGI IMG/M metagenome (GOLD analysis project Ga0335394, IMG submission 205741) | Freshwater microbial communities from Lake Fryxell liftoff mats and glacier meltwater in Antarctica - MAT-03 (spades assembly) (version 2) ...
TCAAATTAAGTCGAAAATAATTAAGAAGAATGTAGCGAAATCAACTACTCGGAGGGCTTCTACACTCAAGTATTCTGCTATTAAGCCTCAAATTAAGTCGAAAATAATTAAGAAGAATGTAGCGAAATCAACTAATCGGAGGGCTTCTACACTCAAACCTTCTACTATTAAGCCTCAAACTCAGCCCCAAATCATTAAAAAGAATGTAGCTAAAGAAACCGACCTACCAACTAAGACGCGGCTGGTGGCGCAAACAGAAAAGCAAAATCCAGTTACAGATAGTTGGCCAAAAGGTCTATGGTCTCAGGCTTCAGCCCAACAAGTACCATCTAATAGGTTGGCAGATGCTAAGACGCAAGTAGTAGTTGATTTAAGCGATCGCCGTACTTATGTATACGCAGGAGATGAGGTGATAGCCAGCTACCCAATCGCTATAGGTAAGAAAGGTTGGGAAACCCCCACAGGTTCTTTTCAGGTGATTCACATGCGACACTATCCAATTTGGCGTCACCCGATTACGGGCAAAGTCTTTGAGGCTGGTACGGATAGTCCCTTGGGAGACAGATGGATTGGTTTTTGGTCAGATGGACGGAATGAAATTGGCTTTCATGGCACGCCGGAAATTGACCTGGTAGGAACAGCTGTATCCCACGGCTGCTTAAGAATGCGCAATTCTGATGTCAGAATGCTTTATGAGCAAGTGAGTTTAGGGACAACAGTGTTAGTGCGTGATTAATTATAGAGTCATTAGTCCTTTGTCGTTTGTTTAAAACAAATGACCAATGACCAATGACTCTTAAAATTATAATTTTTGCTCAAAGTTAGGTGCATAAGTCTGGAGTAAAGCACTAACTTGGCGTACAACCTCATTTCCAGTGTTTTTGCCTAAAGCTTGCCGTTCTGGGAAGAAATGAGGTCGATCGAGGTAACGGTTGATCGCCTCACTTACTTGCTGAGAAATTAAGTCTTGGAGTTGTGCCTGAGCCGTTTGGCGCTGGAAGTTAGCACCTTCTTCTGTAGTAGCATACAAAGGTGGTAGCCGATTGAGGGCGTAAGCAGCGATATCCCCGACATCTAGAGAACTTTCGCTGGTAGCTTCGATTTCTGCGACTCGTTCGATCGCTTCCGTCAGTACCAATTCTTCCATAACGTTAATGAATTGTTTGCGAGGTACCGCCACTACCTCACCAGTCAATAGCGCACCCATCAGCCGATCCAGCGCCATATACTCTTCAATTGAGAGTTCTGAGGCGTTGTCACAGATTCTACCGACTTCTGCTTCCATTGCTGGTGTTAAATAACCATCCTGGAGAGCTTGTTCTACAATTTTTTCGATACTCATAATACTTATCATCATTTATGTTAGCCAAGCAAGGTAGGGACGGTATCAATCCAATTTATTTTGTGTAATTATCAGCAAAAAAAACACAAATTATGCACAGACGCGATCAACTCCGCCTCTACTACTTAACGACCTTAGTTCGCCAAGGTGTTGGATCAACAGATTGTCCGTTGACATACAGACCCCAGTGCAAGTGCGGCCCCGTAGAAGCACCTGTTGAACCTACTGCGCCAATTAGTTGACCAGCTTTCACAAAATCACCTTCTTTAACGTTAATACGACTTAGGTGCATGAAAATACTGGTTACTCCTTGACCGTGGTCAATGCCAACTACGTTACCGTGTACCCGAAACCCTTGGGATACCCTACCTACCAAAGCAACTCGCCCAGGGGCTGGGGAAATTACCGATGAACCGGCAGCACCAGCGTAGTCAAGACCACGATGATAGTAGTCCTTTGCAAATGTACCATTATAGTAGCGACGTACACCATAGGTTGTACTCATCCGTCCTGCATTTGGCTTCAGAAATACTCCATTCCAATACTTTTCTGGTGTTTGTAGTGTCTTGAAAGCTGCCACACGCTTAAGTTCATGCTCTGTGGCACCCACTCCGGCTTTGCCAGGTGGCAAAGTAATGCGTTGTACGGGGAACTTGCGATTAAGCACATTCACTGCCAAGTTTTTTACCTGACCATCCCCTGTAACCCGAAGTGTTCTAGTTCCAGCTTTTTCTAGCGGAGTTGTGGGAACAAAAGCCCGATACTGATTGGGGGCGATTTCAAAGGCTGGGTACGTATTATTACCACTAGCTACTGTTGGATTTGTACTATTGTCGGGATTATCTCGATTAATCTCCACCGAGATTGTATCCCCTAATTTAGGATTAGTTGGAGTAATTTTGACTTGTAAAGCATCTACAGGCAATGCCAAGGTGAGAGGGAGAACAGCAAATATTCCCTTTAACACATTTATTGCTTTGACATTAAAACCGATCAACTTCTTGTTTGAACTACTAGCACTATTCTCAATAATCATAGAGCTACAAAAATCCCTTGCTTGTGTTGCAAAATAGACTAGCTTATTTCTACTAGTGTTTCCCGTTTGAAGTAGATGTTGTTGAAAACTATAAATATTGGGAAATCCGTGAGTGACCTATGGATAGGACAAAGGCAGGGGGTAAAAGACAAGAGAGAATGATTTTTAACTGTAATCGAGTGAATTGGTGTTAATTTTAATAATCAAGGTGTATTACATTGGTATACCGGTTCTCAGTTGAGTGAGGTACAAGAACCCCACCCCCAACCCCCTCCCCGCAAGCGATGAGGGGGCTATGATGTACATCATGTGATTAGGAAACGCTATAATGAGCTTAAAATTTAACTAGATTAATGGCAAAGATGCTCTCGTGGCTTGCTATGGTATCATTTGTTAGGCAACAAAAGAAACCTGTTAGGGTTTAACCATTAGATAATAATACTGGAAGAAAATTTTATAATCAACTGGACACTCACACTACACTGTTAGGTTCAAGTTGGTGTAGGTAAATCACCCAAACCAGGTAAACCAAGGGCAAGGGGAAAGTGTCAGAAATAATCCCAAAAGCAAGTCTTGAGGCGGAGCCTCCTAATAGGCATTCCCAGTCGGAGACTGGGAACGAGGGAATCTTTTAAAGCTCTGTCTAGACTGGTTTTTACGTTAAGTTGACACCTATGCAAGATGCCCACCCTATCATAGATTTTATTGATATATGGTATAAATTATTTCTAGTATTTTCAGTTTATCAACTCTAAGGTGATAGTTTTACTTTTGACTTGAGTTTGCCATCTTCCATGTGAACGATGCGATCGGCTATATCTAGGATGCGGTTGTCATGAGTAACCATCAAGATGGTACAGCCTTGTTCTTTTGCCAGTTTTTGCATGAGATTGACTACATCTCGTCCCGATTGACTGTCAAGGGCGGCTGTGGGTTCATCCGCTAGGATTATTTGAGGATGACTAACTAAGGCACGAGCGATCGCTACTCGTTGTTTTTGTCCCCCAGACAGTTTATCAGGATAGTAATGCAAATGATTTCCTAATCCTACCTGCTCTAGTATTTGGGCTGACTTAGCTAGCATCTTTTTTAACCCAAGATATTTGTGCAATTCCAAAGCCATTTTGACGTTTTGGAGTGCTGTTAAACTACCATGTAAGTTATGTGCTTGGAAAATATAACCGTTATGGCGTCGCGCCTGTACTAGTTGTTCGGCACTAGCACCACAAAGTTCTCGCCCCAACACCCACAAACTACCAGATTGTGTAGAACGCAACCCACCTACTAAGGTCAGCAAGGTAGTCTTTCCAGAACCAGAGGGCCCAGTCATAATAATAATTTCATCGGCGTTAATCTCCAAGTTGATGTTAGATAAAACTTGCTTACGGAGTGAGCCTTGACCAAAATGGTGGTCGAGATTCTGGATGGAGATGACGGGAAGCATAACAATTTTGGATTTTGGATTTTGGATTTTGGATTGTTAATTATCCCAATGCCCAATGCCCCATGCCCATTTTTAAAACATATCAGCAGGGTCGGCAGCTTGGAGTTTGCGGGTTGCGATCGCACCGGAAATTGCACACATAATTATCGTCAGCACTAATACCTGCAATGCTCGAATTGCAGTCATGTACATGGGCAAATTTGTGGCACTGCGAGTCAGTTGGTAAAGTGCTAAGGACACTCCTAATCCTGGGAGGAAGCCCAGTGCTGCTAATATCAACGATTCTTCAAGCACCACACCTAGTAGATAGTAATTTCGATATCCCATTGCTTTAAAAGTGGCGTATTCCCGAACATGGGCATTAACATCGGTGGAAAGGACTTGATAGACGATAATCACGCCCACCACAAAGCCCATCGATACACCCAGGCTGAAGATAAAGCCAATTGGGGAATTTGTTCTCCAAAAGTTGTTCTCAAATTCAATAAATTCGGCGTGGGTTAAGACTCTGACATCATCTCTTAGGTAGGCTTTCAATGTTGCTGCGACCTTTTTGGGGTCATAACCTGGTTTAAGAACAATCAAACCTAAACTGACACTGCTGGACTGTCGCCCAGAAAATAGCCGCAAAAAGTTTTGATCGCTGGTAATCAAATTGCCATCAGAGCCAAAGGAAGCCCCGACTTTAAATAAACCACTAATGGTAATTGTGCGCCGTTCTATTTCGGTGGTTAGGGTTTTACCTTGGTCAATTTGAGCGATCGCTTTTTGATAATCTCCTCTAGCACCACGATCGAACAATACAGCCCCTGGTAGCTTGATTGTCTGCAATTGCTGGTTAACATCGGGTAAATTAAAGGCTGGCTTATCTGGATTAAACCCAATAACTAACACCCCCGTCTCACGGTGTGTTTGGGGATTTTTCCAGATTGTGTTGTTGAAATACATTGCTTCTGCTGACTTCACCCCTGGTATATCCATTGCTTGGTAAAGTCGCCGCCGAGAAAATGTAGACAAGCTTGGCAAGTTACGGGCTTGGGGACTGGTTAAAACAATGTCTGCTTGCAAACTGCGATGCAGTCTCGTGTTACTGTCATACAGCGCAGTCTGAAAGCCCAGTTGCATGAACATGAGAAGATCCGCAAAGGCAATGCCTGACAATGCCACTAAAAGACGGCTTTTTTCATGATTCAGTTGCAGCCATCCGAGAGGGGTTCGCCGTCGCAGTTGTTTAATCAATCCCATCATAAGAAGTGGGGAGTTAAGAGTTAGGAGTTAGGAGTTAGGAGTTAGGAGTTAGGAGTTAGGAGTTAGGAATTGGGGAGATGAGGGAGACAAGGATAATAACCAATGCCCAATGCCCAATGCCCAATTCCCAATTCACAATTCATAATTCAATTACTGCCTTAACTTGCATATTGGTTAAGGTGGCGGCTTTTTGGCTGGAGGCTTCATCTAGTCGGATATGGACTTCGACTACTCTGTTATCGATATTGTTAGCAGGATCTGTGTTAATGACATTTTGCCGTCGCACCTGTAAGCCTTTGCGATCTACGATTCCCTGCAATTCAATGGAGAGGGAATCACCAAATACTCGCGCTTGCTGCCCTGAAAGCACTTTGCCGATATCGCTTTCGTAGACTTCGGCTATGACATACATCTGGTTGGTTTGTCCAATATCAGCAATGCCATCATTTGATACTAATTCGCCAGGATGGGTATGGATCTCGAATATCTGTCCATCTTGAGGCGATCGCACTTCGGACTGTTTGAGATTGACTTTTGCCAGATTCATGGCTGCTATGGCACGATTGACTTCTGCTTGAGCAGCTTCTACATCCACTCCTCGCACTTCAGCAATTTCATTGAGTGTTGCTGTGGCTTCTTTTACCTTTTGCTGGCTAGTTGATTGAGTCCGATTTAACTGCGCTTGTGCTTCTTGCAGGCTTTTTTGAGCGGTTTCCAAGTTTAAACGCTTGTTATCTCGTTGGGAGGCGGAAATTGCCCCCTGTTGATATAGTTGCTGATAGCGTTCGTCTTCTGCTTGGGCGTTACGTACTTCGGCTTGGAATCGCTCAATTGTCGCTGCTTGGGTATTAATATCACCTTGGCGTTCTGCTTCTGTGCGAGCGATCGCAGCTTTTTGAGCGGCAATTTCACCAGGTTTAGCACCTGCTTGGATGCGGTTGAGGTTTGCCTGGGCTACTTTTACTTGTTCTTCTGCATGTTTTAATTCTGCTTGCAAGCGATCGCGGCTATTCAAAATCGCAATCACCTGTCCTGCTTTTACCTTATCCCCCTCTTTCACTAACAACTTTTCTACCCGACTTCCTTCCGCAGACACCGCAGCAGAGAGTTTAATTACTTTTCCCTGTGGTTCGATCCGCCCTAAAGCTGTTACCGTTTTTAACTGTGGCAATTGTGTTACTGGCACTTGTGCTTCTAGATTTGCATAACTTTGCCAGCTTTTTAGTATATAAAAACTTATTCCGCCAATCAATAAAAATGCAATTATACCTATACCAACGGATAGACGCAGAATAGACTTAGGGAACGTTCTGTACCCTAGCTTTGAGTTTCGCACCATAGATTACCTCTTAACTAGTGGCGCAGACACAACTAAATACTTATTGTTAATTGTTCGATTCAGATACAATTATTTTGAATTTTGACTTTTTTTTAAAGTACTCAGGTATAGTAAACGTTTTCAATATTGCGGGTTGTAACAGCGCCAACAATTAGAGACAAATTCAGTCATCACAAATATTTTTGTCATGAAAGTACACCCGTAAGGGCACGGCACTGCCGTGCGAAGGTCAACGTTCGAGTAAAAAGGCTCAACGTTCGAGTAAAAAGGCTCAACGTTCGAGTAAAAAGGTTCAACGTTCGAGTAAAAAGGTTCAACGTTCGAGTTAAAAGGCTCAACGTTCGAGTAAAAAGGTTCAACGTTCGAGTAAAAAGGTTCAACGTTCGAGTAAAAAGGTTCAACGTTCGAGTAAAAAGGCTCAACGTTGGAGTTAAAAGGCTCGACGTTGGAGTTAAAAGGGTGAAACTTAAGCTTTCCAAAGTTCCGGTTGTTGAAGATTTTCCGGTAGGATGGTTGTGCGATCGCCTTTTGCCAACAAAATTATAACGCGAGGTATACCCGTAGGGGCACGGCAGTGCCGTGCCCTAAGCCTTGCTTGCGCTATTAGCGAGAGAATAAATTCTCTGGCAAGAAAGTGGAAGATACAGCAGATTCCAACAGGCGTGAGGATGATCTTAAGGGCACAGCAGTGCTGTGCCCCTACCTGTGTACTTCATTTACCTGAAAAACGCTGTATGATATCAAGTTGGCGTAAGCCTAAGAAGAGATAGCGGTATGCCTCCGGCACGCTATGTGAAGGATAAATTAAGCTTTTTAGCGATTTTTGCGTAAGCCCTAAGAAAATAGGATTGCTATATAAATATTTTTAGTTAGACGATTGTTACAGACGACTTTTGGTAGAAACTATAATATCTTTTGAAAACGGTAGAATGCGCCCAAATAACTAATGATGCTGTGATAACTCAACCTGATTGTGGCCAATCTGTCGGTGCTTCTATATAATCAGGTAGACGAGTGGTGCGATCGCCAAGTGCTTTTTCAATCTGCTGCAACTCTAAGTTTTTCGCCCCTGTTAAAATTGTCCCTTCCAGTTTGACATCACTGAGGTCAGCTTCTGAAAAGTTAGCTCCCATAAGGTTTGCCTGAGTCAGGTTAGCTTGATAAAATGTCGCCCTATACAGGTTAGCTCCGATAAGGTTTGCTTGATAAAGGTCAGCTTCGGTTAAACTGGCTTCTGAGAGGTTAGCAAAATAGACTTCTGTTTGGTGGAGTTTGGCTGCATTTAAGTTAGCCCCAGAAAGGTTGGCTCCATTCAAGTTAGCCCCTGAGAGGTTGGCTCCAATCAAACCCGTCATGTACAGATTGGCTTTACCCAATTTTGCTCCTTGCAAGTTAGCTAAAAATAGCTTTGCCCCTGAGAGGTCGGCCATTTTTAAGGTAGCTTGTTGTAAGTTAGCTTTATAGAGGTTTGTTCCTTGCAGATTAGCTAAACGCAGACTTGCTCCAGAGAGGTTGGCTGAACGCATGTTTGCCCCACTGAGATTAGCACGGTTGAGATTAGCCCAACACAGGTTTGCTCCACAAAGGCTAGCTTTTAGTAATTTGGTTTCATAAAGAATAGACCTAACGAGTTTAGCGCCGTTTAGGTCAGCCTCACTCAAGTCCGCTCCCCGCAAGTCAGACCCACTCAGGTCAGAACCACGTAAGTCTGCTTGTTGCAGATTAACTCCTAGCAGGTCTGCCCTTCTAATGTCAATATTCCGTAAATCAAGTTTTTGATCTTTTGGGTCTTCGAGTAAATTACGTCTGCCGATGACAGTTAAGGCTGCTTGAATATCAGTGCGGATTTTTGGGAATTCTTCATGGAGGTTTTGCTCTAACTGTTGTGTCGGACGCGACCCACCTCTACGCCTACCTGAGTAAGCTGCTTCTTGATATTCCAGGTTTTGTTGCTCTACTCTCACCTGCTGGATAGGTGCATTCTCTCGCACAAAGGCAGTGAGAATTTCCATGATTGTCCAGTGTTCTTTGGAAAAATCCTGAGCAACTCTTTCTAATGCATAAATTGCCCCTGTCCGAGTTTCAACCTTTTCATGACCAAGCTGGGCAATTGCCCCCATAAAGCGCTCTGAAATCAATCTGTCTTGATTAACTTTTGCATTTTGAATGCCAATTTCCAGGTTTTTCTCAGCTGCGATCGCATTTTTCTGCATCGCTTGGGCCCGCTTTGCTGCATAATAGGTATTAAACATTACTGCCGATGTGAGAAAAACTATTGCAGTAGTTGTTAATGCTTGGTTTCTATACTGAATTTTTTCCTGAATTGACAATTCTTTAATACTGGACAATGCGAAAAAAATTACAGTCAATGAGAAGCCAAATATAACTGTTATAGTTATCAACCAATTCAAAAGAGTGTCTGTCTTTTTAGAAGACATGGTAACGATTTTCCTTACAACCTAGAATTATTACTTAGATGTTGAGGAAAAATAGTATAGCACTTAGCAGAAAATTATAATAGGTGTCAAGACACTCATTTAACTAGGGAATGACATCAAATATACTAGTACATTAGGGCAAAAATTGTATACTCATTTAAAAACAGTGATAAACCTACCCTATAAGCTTTTTTGCTTTTGACTAAGTAGGTAGGCGTAATTAAACATAATATCAAACCTCACCCTCAATCCCTCTCCTTGTTAAGGAGAGGGAAGCCGGAGACAGGGTGAGGTTTGATATTTAATTTGACCCACTTACTTAGTAGTCTGTCAATTTGATTTTGGGGGATTGTTTGTATTATCCAAAACCTTGTAGAGACGCGAAATTGTACTTCGTCCCGCTACGCTAACGCGTCTCTACATCCGTCATTTTTATGTTTTACTCAGAGAATTTGGCTTCTCTGAGGTTTGCCCCATCGAGTATGGCATCCTTGAGAACTGCTCCATGCAGCCCGGCCAGATATAAGCTTGCACACTGGAGGTTAGCTCCAAAGAGGTTGGCTCCTTTTAGACTAGCTGCACTGAGGATTGCTCCTTCTAAGTTAGCTAAATATAAGTTAGTACCTTCTAGGTTAGCTGCACTGAGAATTGCTCCTGCAAGATTAGCTTCTGTGAGGTTAGCTTCAGCAAGATTAGCTTGATAGAGATTCGTCTGTTCTAGGTTCGCCTTATTTAGATTTGCTCCTCTCATGTCAGTGTGACTCAAATCAAGTTGCTCATTCTCTGGGTCTTTGTTTACATCTCTTCTAGCGATAACCGTAAGGGCTGCTTGAATATCTACACTAACTTTTGTTGACAGGTTGCTCGTTATTTTCTCTTGGGGCATGTAAGGAGAATTTTCTCGGACAAAAGTAGTAAGAATGTCCATAATTATCCAGTGGTACTGTGGATAATTTTGGGCAATTTGCTCTAAATCATTAATTCCAGCCAGACTGGTTTCTATTGTCTTATTCTCTAGTTGTTCAATTGCTATTCTTAAACGTTCTTTTGGCGACTGATGCTGATTTTGGTTAACTTTTATCTGAAAAGCATGTATCTTAAGATATATTTTTGATAGCTGAGTGTTATTTTTCGGTAAAATATCTTTTATGCTCTGAAAAGCATTAATAATTACTGTCAACATTTGTAACTGATAAAATGAGGCTTAAAAAATTATTTGTACTCACTACTCTTCATTCTTCACTATTAACTAACCCCGATCATGATGATTTTGATTGATGCCTAATCATTGATAGAACATTCATAAATCAATTTATGAATACGACTTACGCAAAATATCTCTCAAACTCTCATTTCTCCGCGTCCTCTGCGCCTCTGCGGTTCGTCATTCCATAACTTATGCGTAAGTCCTAATGAAAAACCACTAATTATAAAGGATAGCCTTCTTTTACCAGATCCGCTACGCGAACAGGAAAAATCTCACAAATCAAATAATATTTTTATTAACTACTTCAATGCAGCAAAAATTACAGCCTATAGTTAAAAACCTAGTGTTGATTGGTGGCGGTCACAGCCATGCAATTGCCCTAAAAATGTTTGGGAGAAAGCCTTTACCTGGTGTCCGTTTGACATTGATTACCGCAGCCAAAAAGACAGCCTACTCTGGAATGTTACCAGGACACATTGCCGGATTTTACAGCCATGATGAATGTCATATTGACTTGCGACCTTTAGCTAACTTTGCTCAAGCACAGTTGTATATTGACACAGTAGTTGCCCTAGACTTGGAAAATCACAAAGTTCTTTGTGCTAACGGACTTGTGGTAGATTTTGATGTGCTGTCTATTGATATTGGCAGCACTCCGGCCACAGTGTCTGTATCAGGTGCAGCAGAATATGCGATCGCAGCTAAACCAGTATCGCAGCTATTGGAACATTGGAATGAACTAATTGAAGCTGTAGGTAAAAATCCTCAAGAACCAATTAGGATTGCGATCGTGGGTGGTGGTGCTGGCGGTGTAGAATTAGCGCTGTCGATGCAATCTCATTTACATCGCATTTTACGTCAAACTCAACAACCAATTCAAAATCTGGAAATTAATTTATTCCAGCGTGGCACGGAACTGATGCCCAATTACCATTCATCAGTACGCCATCAAATTCAGCAAATTTTAACCGAGCGAGGTATTAAGCTACATATTGGGGAAACTGTGTGTAAAATTGCACCTACACCACACATGGAAACTAAAGAAATATTTGAAATTAAATGCGAATCTGGCTTGACAGTAGAGTGTAATAAAATTTTCTGGGTAACACAAGCATCAGCACCCGAATGGTTAAAAACTGCTGGATTAGCAACTGATGAGCAAGGTTTTATTTTGGTAGAAGATACGTTGCAATCTCAAACGCACCCCCAGGTATTTGCTGCTGGTGATATTGCCACAATGGTAAATTATCCGCGTCCGAAAGCTGGGGTATTTGCTGTTAGGCAAGGTAAACCTTTGTTTAAGAATTTACAGCGAATTTTATTAGGTAAGTCGCTCAAACCCTATAGGCCACAGAAACAATATTTGAGTTTAATTGGTACAGGAGACGGACGAGCAATCGCAACCAAAGGTATCATCACTTTACCACCTAATAAACTATTGTGGCGTTACAAAGATTGGATTGACCGCCGCTTCATGGAACGCTTTCATTTTGAAGAAATAAGGGAGTAGGGAGTGGGGGAAGTAGGGGAAGAATAACAATGCCCCATGCCTTATTGAAGCTGTTCAATTAGCTCAATAATTTGTTGATAATACTGGGTATTTCCTTCTTGGTAATACAAGTCTGCGGATTTCTGGAAATCCGCAATTGCTCTTTGAGAGTCACCCAGATTTCGGTAGACATCTGCCCGAAGGATGTAAGCTGAAGCCCAATGAGGCTGACGCTGTAAAGCGAGGTTCAAGTCTGTAAGCGCTCCCTGCAAGTCTCCCAATAGAGAACGGCTACGACCCCGATTGTACCAGTCTTCAGCAAAGCTGGGGTCGATCGCGATCGCACTACTATAATCTTCTATTGCCCCTTGATAATCTTCTAGGGCATAGCGAGCATTAGCGCGATCGCTGTAAAATGCAGCAGATTGGGGATTTATTTGCAATGCTTGGGTATAATCTGCGATCGCACTTTCATATTCTTCTAAAGCATAGCGGGTTGAACCTCGGTTGTAATATGCTTCAATTAAATCAGGATTAATTTCTAATGCTTGATTATAATCTGCGATCGCTCCTTGTTCATCCCCCAAAAGACGACGAGCATTGCCTCGATTGCAGTACGCTTGAGAAAATTCAGGAACAATCTCTATTGCTTGGGTATTATCATCAATTGAACCCTGTAAATCTTGCAGGGCTTCACGGGCAATCCCGCGACCATAATAAGCTGCGGCTAAGTTATCATTAATTTGTAATGCGCGATCGTAATCTTTAATTGCTCCTTTATGATCTCCTAAAGAACGACGAGCCGCCGCGCGATCGCAATATCCTTCAGCTAAACTAGGGTTGAGTTGTAATAGGCGATTGCTATCTTCAATTGCACCTTGATAATCTCCCAGTCGGCGACGAGCATTGGCCCGAAAGCCGTATACTAAAGCTTGAGTCGGATTTTCTTGTAACGCTTGATCATAATCTGCGATCGCACCTTCATAGTCTTCAAGAGTACTACGGACAAGACCCCGTTCAGAATAGGCTTGCACATCATCAGGATTGAACTTTAGCGCTTGGTTAAAATCCTCAATTGCTCGGTGATATTCTTTGAGATGAGCAAGAACCAGTCCCCGATTGTAATATGCTCCGGCAAACCTGGGGTTTATTTCTAGGGCGCGGTTGTAATCTGCGATCGCACTTTGATCCTCTGCTAAAGAGTAGTAGGAATTACCTCGATTATGATAAGCCTCCGCCAAGTTTGGATCTAATTGTAATGCGCGGTTGTGGTCAGCGATCGCTTCGTGAAAATTTCCTAAGATATGGTGAATATTACCCCGATTGCTGTAAGCTGCGGCAAAATTTGGATGCCACTGTAAAGCTTGTTGAAAATCAGCGATTGCTCCTTGATGATCACCCTTTTCAAAACAAGCTGCACCTCGATTATGATAAGCATTGGCAATATCAATATTGATATTATCAGCTAACTGGGTACTAGTTTCTATTGTTTGGATATAATCAGCGATCGCCTTGTCGTATTTTTCTAAGGCAAAGTAAGCATTACCCCGGCTGTGGTAAGATTGGGCGAGATTTGAATCGATTTGTAATGCTTGATTATGATCTGCGATCGCTCCTTCATAATCGGCTAAAAAGTAACGTGCATTACCTCGGTGACAATAGGCTGTGGCAAAATTGGGATTGATTTCTATGGCTCGATTAAAATCTGCGATCGCACTGCGATAATCTTTGAGTTGACCACTTAGAATAATCCCCCGATTATGGTAAGCTTCGGCATAGCCAGAATTTAGATTGATTGCTTGGGTGTAAGCTGCATTAGCTTCTTGATAATCTCCTTGTAAATTGTGGTTTAATCCTTGGTTTAATAATTCTTCAGCATTCATATAATTTTTTTGGATTTCGACATTCTCTAGCTTTCAGGCAACGGGATTTTTTACGATATGTTTTGAAAATCGCTCCAGCTACTATTGTGCCTCTTGCTAAGATTTTAATTCCTGATTTTCTGTGAGCTTAGATTGAGTGCGACGAATTTCAGGCGACTTAAACAGCAGCAAGCACTACAAATAATAACAGTGGGTGTCTGACTTGCCGTTTTTTACTGGTATTGCTATAGTAGCGCATAACACATCTAACTAAGTGCTATGACTGCTGCTATCAATACAGATAAAGAGTATCAAAATCGTTTAAAACACTTTGCTGTTTTAAAATCTAAATATCAAGCAACTCAATATCAAGATTCATCACCCGCTAGTCTGCTGTATCTCATCTTACGAAAAGTTGATTTAGGTATTGAACTCCTTGATTTAGAATCTAATTGGTTGCAAGAGCATGAGCTTTTTGAAACCCTTGAAATTATTTGGCTAGAACAATTTAAGATGGGAGAATCCAAAAGACTAGAAGCTGAATTGTCTCATCTTAAAGCTAAGTATAAAGTTGCTAAAAATTGGGAATCATCATTAAGCAGTGTTTTGTATCCGATACTTTGGAAACTTGAATCAGAGAATAGTTTGACTGATTTAGAGGTTAAATTATTGCAAGATAATAATCTTGCTCAAACAGTTGCAATTGTTCAAGACATAAAACGCTTTGCTGATCTAAAGCAGAAATATCAAGCCACCAAGTATCAAGATTCATATCCTGATAGCCCATTGTATAAAATACTAAAAAAGCTAGAGACAGAAGCAAGTTTAAGTGATACTGAATATGAGTGGCTACTAAATCATGAGCTTTTTGAAGCTATAGAAACTTTTGAGAAACAAGAGTCTGCAAGACGAGCTAAAGTTACCCAGCTAAAGAGTAAGTATCAAGCAAGCCAACACCCAGATACATCTTTATCAGGTCAGTTATATCAAATACTGCAAAAACTTGATGCAGACAAAAAACTAATTTATTCAGAAATTTACTGGCTAGAACAGCAAGGACTTAACGAAACAATTGCCATTGCTCAGGAACTCGAAGAGAAACGAGATTTTATTGCATTAAAGGTAAAGTATAAAGCTAGCCAACATCAAGATTTATCACTTAATAGTTATCTATATACTATCCTTAAAAAACTTGATTCAGAAAGTTATTTAAATGAACAGGATCTTAACTATTTGAGACAATTTCAACTGGCTGAAACAATTAAAATTGCTCATGATAAACATGCCTTTGTTTTGAAGTCAAAGATAGTATCTGGAGTAGTTTTAAGTGATGTAGAAATTGACTGGTTGAGAAATCATGAATATGAAGATATCATTATTTTAGCCCAACACAACCACTTTGCAGCACTCAAGAGAAAGTATGGATTGATATATCCTTCACTTCCGCTAGAGCCACTTTATGGGATCATGGTAAAACTAGAGAAAAAAGAACGGCTAGATCCTAAGTTGGTTTTGCAGCTTATGGAAGAGGAACTATTATCTCATGGCGGAAAAATTGCTCTTGCATATTACAGGTTAGAAGCAGAGTTTTATGAGCAGGAATTTCACCGCACTGGACACAAATGGCATATCCCCACAGCTAGTGGTTATTGGCGCAAAGCAAATGAACCGGAACAGGCATTAAAAGTTACTAACTTAGACTTAAATAGAGTCAACGACAGTAATCTAAAATCAGCTATCTTAGTCACTAGAGGTGCAGCATTCAGAGATATGGACAACTTAGCTGATGCAGAAAATTGTGCGAGAAAAGCTATGGATTATCAGCCTGATAGTCATCAACCTTACACCTTAATGGGTGCTATATGTTATGACAGATACGAGTATGAGGAAGGTGATTATTGGTTTGAACAAGCCATTGAACGTGGTGCTGAAACTGAAGATATAGATGCTGAAAGAAAACGAGTAATCAGGAGTACAAAAGATGAGAATAAACGACATGAAGCAGCAGAATATTTACTGAAAAAAGATTCCCAACGCTACTCTTGGGCTAAAGCTTATAGCGGTTCTCGACAAGCGTGAGGTACAATTTTGACCTCACTTCCATTCCTCTCTCCTAAAAGGAGAGAGGCTTTGAATTTTTCCCCCTTCCCGCTTCGGGAAGGGGGTTAGGGGGTTAGGTCTATTTGCATACTTGTACCTCACCGGATTGAAAATGGCTATATCTCAAAAAATCGTCAGACAATGGTAAATAAACTGGTTTGCATCATCAAACTACCAACATGACCAGATTTATTCACGACCAATTTGCCAAAGACTATCTTGAACAATTACTCACTCCTTACGGCGAAGTCCAAGCACCTAGACGAGTCGCAAGAGAAGTTAGACAAATTGACGTTTATTTCATCCCCAAACCACAACCAAGTAACATATCAGAAACACTCGGATTATTAGGCCAACTTGTCACTGCCCCTTCTCTACTTGAACCATTTCGTAACGGTCAATCACATATACTAGACCTCTTGCATAAATGCTTAAATTTTCACATTGAGCGGAGCAAAACATCTGCTTAAATTCTTCTATCCCTTATATTCCGCTCAAAATGACATTTCTAACTTTTGACTTTTGCAAGAAGTCTACTGATTAGGGAAAAGAGTTTAACTCTTTTCCCTTTTTCTTTTTTCCAATTTCCACCTCACGTTACAATGTAAAATCGAAGACATTAATCCAGTATTATAAAAATAAATTTATAAGTTGTTTACCCAATGAAAACTTTATTTTATAGGTTTGCATCGCAATGGATTTTCTGACAATTCTAGGATTAGCGGCTGCTACAATAACCACAATCTCTTTTCTGCCACAGATGTTTAAAACGTGGCGAACAAAATCAGCAAAAGATGTTTCTATGGTGACGCTGATTACATTCATAATTGGTGTTTTTTTATGGCTAATCTACGGAATTTATTTACAAGCCTTGCCAATTATTCTTGCTAATAGCGTGACATTGTTTTTTAACTTGATAATTTTATGGCTTAAAATTAAATATAGATAAAGAAGCCCTGGCGACTATATATCGCGCCTACACAAACTCTCGTCAGCCTACGCGGACTAAAACACCTAACCCCCTTCCCGACGCGGGAAGGGGGAAAGTTCAAAGTCTCTCTCCTCTTAGGAGAGAGATTTAGAGAGAGGTTTTCCAGATACCGTGAAAACCCACGTTCGCGTAGCATCTCATAGAAAAGAGAAGCAAAAGTGGTTTTTGCCTGTGTAAGCGTGAATTCCATGAAACTGTATTATTCAAACACCCCTAAGAAACACCTGTGACATCATCTGTATTTGACTCTGAACGCCTTTTATTTACACCCACCACCCCAGATATCAACGCTATCCCCATAATTTTCGCCTTTCCCAATGAATACAGCGTAGGTATCACTAGCCTTGGCTATCAGGTAGTTTGGGCAACTTTGGCAATGCGTGATGATGTGCAGGTGAGTCGCCTGTTTACAGATACTCACGAACAACTCCCCAGAACACCCGAAATTGTAGGATTTTCGATTTCCTGGGAACTGGATTATGTGAATATTTTAAATTTGCTGGAATCTTTAGAAATTCCCATTTTGGCAACTTCTCGTGATGATTCTCATCCGATAATTTTTGGTGGTGGCCCAGTTCTCACAGCTAACCCCGAACCTTTTGCAGCTTTTTTTGATGTAATTTTACTAGGGGATGGCGAAAACCTCCTGGGAAATTTCATTGAAGCGTACAAAGAAGTTAGAAATGCTTCTAGACAAACTCAACTAAAAAGACTTGCACAAGTCCCAGGAATTTATATTCCCAGTTTGTATGAAGTCGAATATCACAGCATGGATGGTGAAGTAAAGTCAATTAAACCAATTTCTCCCGAAATTCCCGCAGTGGTGCAAAAGCAGACTTATCGCGGAAATACTCTATCAGCATCGACTGTAGTCACCGAAAAAGCCGCATGGGAAAATATTTACATGGTGGAAGTGGTGAGAAGTTGTCCAGAAATGTGCCGCTTTTGTTTAGCGAGTTATCTCACACTGCCTTTTAGAACAGCGAGTCTTGAAGATTCGTTAATTCCAGCCATAGAAAGAGGTTTAGAAGTTACAAATCGGCTAGGATTATTGGGGGCTTCTGTAACTCAGCATCCAGAATTTGAGGCTTTGCTAGATTATATTAGTCAGCCAAAGTACGATGATGTCCGTCTCAGTATCGCATCAGTGCGAACCAATACCGTAACAGCCAAGTTAGCAGAAACTTTGGCGAAACGAGACACGCGATCGCTTACCATTGCAGTAGAAAGTGGTTCTGAGAAAATCCGCCAAATTGTCAACAAAAAGCTGCATAACGACGAAATTATCCAAGCGGCGATAAATGCCAAAGCTGGCGGACTAAAAAGCTTGAAACTCTACGGAATGGCAGGAATTCCCGGTGAAGAAACAGAGGATTTAGAGCAAACCGTGGCAATGATGCGTAATATTAAAAAAGCTGCACCAGGATTACGCTTAACATTTGGATGCAGCACCTTTGTACCCAAAGCACACACACCGTTTCAATGGTTTGGGGTGAATCGTCAAGCCGAAAAGCGATTGCAGTTTTTACAAAAACAGCTAAAACCACAGGGGATAGAGTTTCGCCCAGAAAGCTATAATTGGTCGATTATACAGGCTTTGTTATCGAGAGGCGATCGCAGAGTGTCCCAACTCCTGCAACTTACTCGTGACTTTGGCGACTCTTTGGGTAGCTACAAACGTGCTTTCAAACAACTCAAAGGACAAATCCCCGATTTAGATTTCTACGTCCACGCCGAATGGTCAACAGAACAAGTATTACCTTGGAGCCACTTGCAAGGGCCTCTGCCACAGTCTACACTACTAAAGCATTTGGCTGATGCAAAGAGTTATATCAACCCATCCCCCAAGGAATTACAGCCATTGAATTCATAGCTGAAAACTTGATGCAAAACACAGCCGAGTATTACTGCGCCTATTGCGGCGAACCGAACTTAACTTTTATTGACTTGAGTGCCGGAGGACAGCAATCCTACGTTGAAGATTGTCAAGTTTGCTGTAACCCAAATATTTTGTATGTGCGGGTTAATGAAGATACCCTAGATATCGAGATTGATACCGAATCCGAAAGTTGAATTTTAGGTTTTTCTTTCCATGCTGCACTTTAAACATTCCTCAGTAATTAATGCCCCACCAGAAGTAGTTTGGAAATTTCACGAAAGGGCAGATATTTTGCAACTGCTGAATCCACCTTGGCAGCCAGTCCAAGTGGTTCGTCGTGAGGGGGGACTGAACGTGGGCGCTATCACAGAATTTCGCCTGTTTCTCGGCCCATTACCCTTAACTTGGTTAGCGCGTCATACTGAATATGAAAAATCTCGCCTATTTACCGACGAACAGATATCTGGCCCCTTTGAATCTTGGGTACATCGACATGAATTTGAACCGGAAGCTGGCAAAACTAGGCTGACTGATGCTATTTCCTTTTCTATGCCAGGGGGAGGAACAGTTGAATTTGTCAGTGGTTGGTTAGTGCAAGTGCAACTAGAAGCTATGTTTCGCTATCGCCACTATGTAACGAAACGAGAATGTGAGTCGCAATAGCAGAATGTGCTGGGGGCAAAAATTAATTAGCCTGATTTTTTAACCCTTATGTAATGAGCTTCTTAAACTGAATTTTGGAGCGATCGCTTAGGTATGATTGGTTTTCTAGTTTACCCACCTTGGGAATGGCTACAGCCTAGTGCAGTATGTACACGCACTCATTTCCTATACTCCCCGTTAATATTGACTGTCTTTGTTACAGACTGTTAACAAAGGATCAAAGATAAGACGCTGGTTATTGTAAATACCAGGTTCAACAGTGTCCCCACTCATATCACCCAACCTTTTAACCGAAAACAGTTTTTAGAATAACAGTTGCTTGTGTAATACTAGTTAAAGTATCTTAATATTTCTATATATTTTCCAGCAGTGGCATTGTCAAGTGCAAATAATTGACCACTAATAAATTTTTTCGGTTAGTTGTTTTTGTCATGACTATATTTTATTTTTGAAATTTTCACCTGAATACTAGGCGGAGTAAAAGCGTGATCCAGTTAGAACAACCACCCAGTCATCAAACAAAACTGACTCCATCTGTGAAAAGTAAATCTGAGTTTAAGGCGCTTTTCATTGCTATTGTCATTGTTAGCGTGTGGGTTATTAGCCTGAGTATATTACTTTCCCTTGACATCTCCAAGCTAAGATTTTGGATGTTATCACCTGTTATACTTTGGCAGACATTTTTATATACGGGATTATTTATTACATCTCATGATGCCATGCATGGGGTAGTATTTCCCCAGAACCCCAAGATTAATCATTTTGTTGGGACATTAACCTTATCTCTTTATGGTCTTTTACCCTATAAAAAATTATTGAAAAAACATTGGTTGCATCACAACAATCCAGCAAGTCAGACAGACCCAGATTTTCATAATGGGAAATACAAAAATTTATTTACTTGGTATTTTCATTTTATGAAAAATTACTGGAGTTGGGGACAAATAATTGCCCTAAGCATTATTTATAACTTTTCTAAAAATATACTCCATATACCTAGTGAGAATCTAACAAATTTTTGGGTGATTCCTTCGGTTTTAAGTTCATTGCAATTATTTTATTTTGGTACTTTTATACCCCATAGCGAACCCATAGGAGGTTATATTCAGCCTCATTGTGCCAAAACGATTCCCCGTCCAATTTGGTGGTCATTTATAACCTGCTATCATTTTGGCTACCACGAAGAACATCACGAGTATCCCCATATTTCTTGGTGGCAGTTACCAGAAATTTACAAAGCAAAATAGTTTTTGTTTATCTAATATCATCGCAACAAGAGTGACACGGTAATCTATATAGTTTGAACAAGACATTCTTTTAACTAATAGATTATCCTGCTTATGCCAATTAATAATTCTCGTCTTGTCACCTATAGCCCTGCTTATACAATCGTTCCTACTTACGAGTGCTTTAATCGCTGTAGTTACTGCAACTTTCGCAGTGAACCGGGTAAAAGTCCCTGGATGAATATTTCAGATGCAGAAAGTATTTTAAAGCCACTTCAAAGCCAAAATGTCTGTGAAATTCTCATCCTCAGTGGTGAAGTGCATCCCCATTCGCCAAGGCGTCAGGCGTGGTTTGAGCGGATTTATGATTTGTGTGAATTGGCGCTTTCAATGGGGTTTTTACCGCATAGCAATGCAGGCCCCCTAAGTTTTGAGGAAATGCAAAAGCTCAAGCGTGTAAATGTTTCGATGGGGCTGATGTTGGAACAGTTAACGCCAACATTGTTAAATAGTGTACATCGGCACGCACCGAGTAAATTACCAGAAGTTCGTTTACAACAATTGCAATGGGCGGGAGAGTTGCAGATTCCTTTTACAACGGGGTTACTGTTGGGAATTGGGGAAACTGTAGATGATTGGTGGGAAACTTTGGAAGCTATATCTGACTTGCATCAACGTTACCATCACATTCAAGAAGTCATTTTGCAACCTCATAGTCCAGGACATCAGCAAACTTTTAATGCACCACCTTTTGATCCCCATCAGTTACCAGAAGTAATTGCTAAAGCGCGTCAGATTTTACCATCAGATATTAGTATTCAAATTCCGCCGAATTTAGTTAAAGATGACCGATGGTTACTCGCTTGTATCGAAGCTGGTGCGAGAGATTTGGGCGGAATTGGCCCAAAAGATGAAGTGAATCCTGATTATCCTCATGTGCAGGAACAAGCATTAAGAGAAATTTTACAGCCTGCTGGGTGGGAATTGGTGCCGCGATCGCCAGTTTATCCACAATTTGATAGCTGGTTGTCGGGGGAATTGCAAACAGCAGTAAAGCGCTGGCGAAAGACTCTAACCCCAGTTTCTCTGTAGGTAGGTTTTATCCGTGTAGCACCGGACTTAACTCTGAGCGCAATTATTTACGTGAATTTGAGTTAATATGGCGCTAAAAAGGAAAACTCTCAACTATGCAGCAAGATTTTGCTATTTTAAAGCGAATATACAATTCTTTTGACCCATTTCGACCCTTACCCGCAGGAGATCCCGCTTATGTCGATTGTGCGGATGTGCGGGGAGATGGCGATATCTTAGTAGAAGTGGGAAGAGAAATTTTGTTATCAGAGAGAATGACTTGTCAACTTTATGCAGGTCATCGCGGTGCAGGTAAATCAACAGAACTGCTGCGTCTTCAGAAATATTTAGATGAGCAAGGTTGCTTTGTTGTTTATTTTGCCGCCGATGAAGAAGATATTGACCCAGAAGATGCTCAATATACAGATATTCTCTTAGCTTGTACACGCCACTTATTAGAAGAATTAAAAGATAGCGCCTCTCCTAGCATTTTGCTCAACTGGTTAAAAGAGCGTTGGCAAGATTTAAAGGATTTGGCGCTGACTGAGGTATCTTTAGAAAGTTTAGACGTAGAAGCACAAATTTCTCAATTTGCTAAAATCACAGCAAATTTGAGAACTGAACCTAGCCAACGCCAGAAGATTCGTGAGAAAGTCAATCCGCACACAATCAAATTGATTGAGGCGTTGAATGAGTTTATTAAAGATGCAAAACAGCATTTACCTTCAGGATATTCTCAATTAGTATTAATTGCTGATAACCTGGATCGGATTGTGCCTATACCTCAAGAAGATGGACGCAGCAATTACGACCAAATTTTTATAGACCGCAATGAACAACTCAAAGCCTTAGATTGCCATTTGGTTTACACTGTACCAATTTCTCTGTTGTATTCTAACCGAGCAGCGAATGTAGCAGATATCTATGGCAATGCTCAGGTATTGCCGATGATTATGGTACAAACTCCTAAAAATGAAAACTACCAACGCGGCATTAATAAAGTTACTGAACTGCTGCAAAAACGTCTCAGTTTGATAGACCCTAGTTTATCTATCGTAGATATGTTTGAGAATAGGGAGGCGTTAGAGACTCTATGCCTAATGAGTGGAGGCCATGTGCGAAATTTATTATTATTAATGAAGGAAGCAATTAAATACACTAACACCCTACCCATTTCTAACAGAGCCTTGCAGCGATCGCTTAGTGAGTTGCGAAATACTTATCGAAATACTGTTTTTGCTAATGAATGGGAAGCACTGGCAAAAGTGTATTCTTCTAAAGAAATAGAAAACGATCAACTGTATCGAGGCTTACTATTTAATCGCTGTATTCTGGAATACCGTTATTTGAATGAGCGCGGAGAAAGTCAAGTGTGGTATGATATTCATCCCCTGATTAAAGGAATTAAAGAATTTCAGGATACTTATAAACGATTGTACCCGTCATAAAATGAACATCGTCTCATCACAAACGAAAAAATTATTAGCGAATAAAAGTCGTTCGGTGTTCTGGTGCAAGACGTGAAACCTAAAATTTAGTAATCATCTGGCTCAGATTATGACATTAGGACTTACTAATTGGGATGACGATTTAGCAACAACAGGAGACGAAGAATATCAAGCTTTAGTCCGCACACTTAACTTCACAGAAGGCTTTGGCTTATTATTTGCCCGTTGTTCTCCGGCTCAAGGTGAGCAGTTAATTACCAAAGTTAAAAAAGATATTAATAATAAAAATATTGAAGTTATCAAATTAAAAGAAAGTGTTACTAATTTATACAAAATAATTGAAAATTTAGATAATAAAGAACAGATAGATATTTTATTTATCACAGGTTTAGAGCAGTCATTTTATGAATATGAAGAGTGTAAACAATTAACAGGCTGGAATAGTAGGGATATCTATTCATATAGTTGGAAAGGTGTACCACCTGTTTTAATTAACCTCAATCAGCAGAGAGAACGTTTTAGAGATAACTTTAATATCTGTTTTGTTTTCTTACTGCCTCTATTTGCTATTAAATATTTTATTCATCGCGCTCCAGACTTTTTTGACTGGCGTTCGGGGTTATTTGAATTTCCTAGAGATTTAGAAACTGTAGAGCAAGAATCATTACGTATCCTCCAAGATGGAAACTATCAAAAATATCTCACACTAACACCAGAAGAAAGAACTCAAAAAATACTAGCAATTCAAGAATTAATTACACAAAACCATCAAATAAGTAGTAGCCAAGCAGAATTATTAATTAAACTGGGAGATTTGCAGCTTGCTGGACAAGATTACAATAAAGCGATCGCATCCTACGACCAAGCACTGAAATTTAAACCAGATGACTACAAAGCTTGGAACAATCGCGGCATTGCGCTAAAAAATTTAGAACGCTTTGAAGAAGCGATCGCATCCTACGACCAAGCACTGAAATTTAAACCAGATGACCACCTAGCTTGGAACAATCGCGGCAATGCGCTACTTAATTTAGAACGCTTTGAAGAAGCGATCGCATCCTACGACCAAGCACTGAAATTTAAACCAGATTACCACCAAGCTTGGAACAATCGCGGCATTGTGCTAGGTAATTTAGGACGCTTTGAAGAAGCGATCGCATCCTACGACCAAGCACTGAAATTTAAACCAGATTACCACCTAGCTTGGTACAACAAAGCTTGCTATTATGCACTTAAAGGTAATATTGAGCAGGTACTAGAAAATCTACAACAAGCAATTAATCTGAATCCTGATGAATATCGAAAGATGGCAAAAACTGACTCAGATTTTGATGGTATCCGGGAAGATGAGCGTTTTCAAGCTTTAATTCAATAACCGCTATAAATACTAAACTAATGTAGCGATTAATGTAGCGATCGGCTTCACCCTTTCACTGAAAATCTTAACTGAAATTAAAAGCGATGCCTATGAATAACAAATTAAAAAGTTAACCTATATTGAAGAACAGAAATAAAATGTCAGAAACAATCAATATTGAACAAGCGGTATTAGATAATCTGCGAATTCTCTCGAATGACAAGCAACAAGAAGTCCTAGATTTTGTTGAGTTTCTTGTAAAAAAAACAGTCAATCACCAACAGTTAGACACTGAAGATTCAAATTCTAGTATCTCATCAAATCTCCAACAGCAACAACGGCTATCTATCCGAGAAATTGCCCGACTACCTGTAGCAGAACGTCACAAAATACTAGAACCTTTTATCGCCGCCACAGCCGAAGATTTTTTGAATGACCCAGAATTAACAGAGTTTGCCGTTCTGGATGGTGAAGACTGGGAAATTGAAAAAGAGTATCTTTGAGAAAAATACAATTCAGATGCAGCGATCGCCTTTGCACTTCCACTGAAAATACCAACTGAATTTAAAAGCGATCGCGCCTAAATATAATTGCAATAACATTATGAAAATCCTAACTAACAGTTATGCAAAATGAATTGACTACTCTGACTTATGAAATTGAACTAAAACCAGGGGAGAAATTGAATCTCCCAGAATCAATACTAGAAAATATAACTACAGGACGCTGGGTAATCACCATCTAACAAAAAGCAGAAGAACCCAAAAGCACCCGCAACCATGACGCTTTTTTGAACGGCTACGCACCAGAAGACGAAGGACTTTATGACGCATCCCTCAAAAGATAGAGATGGCAGTCTAAACCCTATTGTAAAATATACATATAAGGATTCGGGGGGCCATTTAACTGGTCATAAACGCCTATAGAGACTATTTTTGGAAATCTCCAAGGTTTGAAGTCCAGCCAGCTGAAGCAACTACAGCGGCTGTATCACCAGCGCATAACAGGCGATCGCATTACCACGCCTGACTTTTCCCAGCGTCTGGCAGCAATTAGCACAGAAGTCAATCAGCCTGTGTGCGCCTACATCAACCGTCGCGGACAAGTGATTCGCGTCGGGGTAGGCACACCTCGTCAAACGCAAATTCCACCTCTGGAATTACCCCGTTATGGTGCAGAACGACTCAGTGGTATTCGTTGTATTGCCACCCATCTCAAGCCAGAACCGCCCAACGAATCGGCGCTCACGGCTATGGCACTGCAACGCTTAGATGCCCTAGTAGTCCTAAACATTACCGGAACAGGTTTTACACGGCGGGGAGGCGGTGCGACTGGATATGTCAAAGAAGCTTATCTAGCTCATCTGACACCCCAAGATTCTCGCACCCTGATTGCTAGTCCTGCTGCTG
>Ga0335394_10001593_pt1 | contig 25549 bp, 18 predicted proteins | sample MAT03_FD_205741 | JGI IMG/M metagenome (GOLD analysis project Ga0335394, IMG submission 205741) | Freshwater microbial communities from Lake Fryxell liftoff mats and glacier meltwater in Antarctica - MAT-03 (spades assembly) (version 2) ...
CATTCCCGCGCAGGCGGGAATGACGCTAGCACCTATCGAGCAGATGGATTCCCGCCTGCGCGGGAATGACAGGGAGGCGTCCTATTGATCATGGCTACCGCTACAAGTGCAGCATCCGGCCTACGGATTGTTCCATTTCCCAGAGACTGAGTGCTGCATTTATTTCTTTGATGCGATCGCCTCCACCACAGCAAGCCCTATGTAGCTGGAGCCACTTCATAAGGACATTTTTGGTGGCGCGCCGCGCCAAAAATGTCCTTGTCCTAACCTCACTAACTACAGCTATAGCTGGTGTCCTAACCTACAACTGGATGCTGCCCGTAGAAGGGTAGTGCTTCCGACCAAAGAGGACGGATGTCGCTGCACCACTGTTGGTAAGCCAGTTGCAAAAGACTCGCCGCAGAGCCTCCCAAGCCGCTGTCTGCTTGTAACAAGCGATAGGGGCGTTGCCACTGTCCTAAGACCTGCTGCCACGTTTCAGGCGTGAGTACCGTATCGGGGAAAAGCGCTGCCCAAGCTTGGGTTGGAGCTGGTTTGGTCTGCTGGTTTGGCTCTGAGTTTGGAGCTAGAGTTGTTGCTTGAGTGCCATAAATGGCGGTAAATAATTCTCCACGCTGAGCAGGCATTTGTACGGCAATATCAACCGTAGGTTCAGAACCGACGCTCTTGGTTCCAAGGGGGAGGCGATCGCCAACTGAATAGGCAAAGGCTGCCAGTGAGGAAATGGCAAATAGAGGAATGTCTAACTGCTGCGCTAATGTTCGAGCTGTAACGACCCCAATCCGGGTGCCCGTAAAGCCGCCGGGCCCCTTGGCGACTGCTAAAAACGTCAGATCACTCCAGCCCTGAGGTTGGAGAAAATTTTGCATGTAGTGGTGTAGATCTGTAGAAAGCGATCGCCCCAAATTCCACGATTGACAACGACTGTCGCCCCTAAAATTGCTCAGTGCTAGGCCTAGTTCTGGGCTACTGGTATGGAGGGCAAGGCCGTAGCCATCAGAGAGAGTTGGTGGGAGGGACATCGGTACTGATCCAGGCACTTGCAAATTAGGTAGATTTTGGGGTCTTGGTTTGATTCAGGATGGGCTAATTGGTTTAATTATCCGCTGAACTGTGCTCCTCCCAGATATAGTTCTCCCACGTTTGCATTATCTAGCAAGGCTGCTCCAGACCCTTCAAAGCGATCGCGCCCCGCTTCTAGCACATAGCCCCGATGTGCCAGAGTCAGAGCTTTGCGAGCATTTTGTTCGACTAAAACGACCGCTGTGCCAGTTTGGTTAATTTGCTGAATCTGCTCAAATACTTCATTCACCAGTCCAGGAGACAGTGCGGCTGATGGCTCATCTAAAATCAGCAATTTTGGATTTAGCATAAGCGATCGCCCCATCGCTAGCATTTGCCGTTCGCCGCCCGATAGCGTACCAGCGCGCTGCCGCCTTCGGGTAGACAAGGCTGGAAATGCCTCAAAAACCTTTTGCTTTGATGGCCGGAGAGAGCCACTGCGAATAAAGGCTCCCATTTCTAAATTTTCTTCGACGCTGAGAGCTAGAAACACATTGGCAATTTGCGGCACGTAACCCATGCCCCGTCGCACAATTTGATCAGATTTCAGGCCAACAATCGATTCCCCTTGAAAGCGAATCGTGCCCCGATGTGGCGTTAGCAGACCAAAAATAGTCTTTGCCAGAGTCGATTTCCCTGCCCCATTTGGGCCAATCATTGCCACCAATTCTCCTGGATACACCCGAAAATTAACACCTTGCAAGATATCGAGATCCTGGATGTAGCCAGCATGAACATCTTCGACAATTAGAAGCGGAGGGGTGTCAGCCATGAGGGCACCTGAAAGCTGATTGAGGCTGCGATGTATGGCTACAGGCATCTTACTTAGGGCAGTTTTGGTGGCGCGTGCCATTAAAACTGCCCTTGGCTTAACCCTAGCTTCCCAAAATAGAAACCATAGCCATAGAACATCGTAAATTCTAGGGTAATGGTATTGATGTAAGGATTTTTTGATGGGCAGGCTTCGCCCGCCCATCAAAAAATCCTTACCAATTTAGAACTACCAATTCTAGATGGCCTAGTGATGGCCAAGTCACTGGGGCGTGCTTTGCAATTCAGGGCGTTCTTCGGGAATGATTGCGCCTTCTACTGGGCAAACTTGTAGACAGATGCCACAGTCAATGCAGGTTGAAAAATCAATCCAGAACCAGTCTGTTCCCTTAGCGTTTTTGGATGAACCCGGATGGATGCAGGCAACCGGGCAAGCATCAACGCAATCGGCAACGCCTTCGCAAGTATTTGTAACGATCGTATGTGGCATGGTGCTTGTCTCTTTTAGGCTTGGCAGAATGGCAATGTTCCTGTTCCGCTAATTTTTTGCAAGATACGCGCCTTGCAAAAAAAACAACAAGAACGGGCAGAGATCGGCAGGAATTGCCGAAGATTCCATTTATCAGCCTAGTACCATTTCCATCATTGCTTAGTCCAGCTATGCATTTTATTTTAGGGATAGTGGTGTTGATGTAAGGATTTTTTGATGGGCAGGCTTCGCCCGCCCATCAAAAAATCCTTACCAATTTAGGACTACTCAGGGTGCTAGCGATCGCAAAAGTTAATCGCAAAAGTTAATCGCAAAAATATAAGAAATCAGCTTACCTCTACAGCGTTCCCAAGGTTTGCCAATCGCGAATTGCTTTTTCATTCCATAACCAGGTTTTGCCCAGCTCATCGGGTTCTACGCTGGCAGGGTTGCTTTGAATTACGGCTTGGTATAGTTGAGTCGCACGACTCAACAGATCCTTCTGCTGGGACGTGTAGTCGGGATTGGTCATGGCTTGCTGCAATGCCAGGGCAATACCTGCATAGGCCGTTAACTCATCTGAGTTTGTGATTGGCTGGGTGGGCATTGCACAGTCTAGAGTAGAAGCGACGGCTGTTGCAGTGGCTACTGGTGTTGCACTGGTTGCTGGAGAGTTGCCTGCCAGTAGTGCAATCGAGGTACACCATTCATTTAAGGCCTGTTTCGATTTGCCTTGGTCATAGTAAGCAAAGCCAAGAGCATTGTGATACGGCACAGAATCTGGCTGTTTTTTAATTGCCGCTTCCCAAAACCGCTGGGCATCAGACACTGAGTAGTAATCAGGAGTGCCCTGTTTGACGGCCTGCCATGCCAACTTGCCCCGCAAAAAGTTGATTGATGGTTCAGAAAGGTTATCTTTTACAACAGACTTAAAGGCACTGTCTGCTGCTTGCAGTGCCCCTCGATCGAGTAGGGCGTTGAATGCTTTTTCGCCCTTGGGCAGGTCTTGTTTGCGGAAGTAATGGCTGGCGATCGCTTCCACTAGAGCAACGTCTGCCGTTTGCAGATTGACCTGCTCAAAGTTAATTGGCAGCACAAAATTTCCGGCAGACGGGCTAGGTAAGAGATCGACAGGAGTCGGCTGAGAATTAAATAAACGAGGTACGGTTTGCGCGGTCACAACGGCGATCGCCATCACACCAGCTCCTACCAAAGGCAGAAGCACGTACTGTGGTTTCAGCCAGTGCCTACCCCGTCTTGGTGTCGTCGTTCCCCGATCTACACTCTCCCGATCCAAAACCGCAGGAGATGAATCTACTCTGACGGGGCTTGCCGAAGTTGAAGCATCCTGTGTTGAAGCATCTTTTATAGATGGTGTGGATGCAAGGGAATCTGTGGGTGTCTGTGGCTTTAACTCCCCACGGGAATTAGACGTAGAAGGAGACAAAAGAGGCATCCGCTTAGAGAGCCATTTGTAAGTGCCCTGAGTGGAGCTTGGGGTCTCAGCTAAGCTGATCTCACCCGTGGCGATCGCCTCTGCCCGAATCGGTTCGGTTAATTGCGGTGTCAATTGCCGAATCAGATCGGCTACCACAGCGGCATCCTCTTCGTAGTTAAGATCATCGCCATCATCAAACTCGGCAGTTAGCTTAGCTAGTTCAGGTTGGGCATTTCCTGCGTAGTCTATTTCGGAGGTGAGCAGCGCCAAGTCATCTTCTAGCAGTACGGCTCTGGAAATAATCTCCAAATCATCTTCCGAATTTGCATCTGGGTCAAACCCGTCTAGGGTGTATTCTTCGCCCGCTAGCATGGGGGGAATATCGTAGATTTGGGGCAGTTGTAGCAACCGATCGGCTGGGTTGATCAACGTGCGATCGCCCTGGAGCAAATAGCCGTCACACTCCGGATGCAAGTACAGTACTGGCAACGCCCAATAGAGCTGGTGCGAGCCATAGGCCGAAATCAAACCCTGCCGTGCTCGACTGAGACTTAGATCAACCGGATACCCCTGTCTCAGGTTGCGATAAAACAATCGAGTTAGCGTTAGGGCTACATCATCGGGAATTCGTTCTGCCATCGCCAGCACCGCTGGAATGCCTTGACTGACCAGCGCCTCTGCCAGATTGCGCTCCTGCGTACCTACCTCAGCCTCTGGCGTAACTGCTGTATGCGCTCCCCGACAAGAATTAAACACCACCATGCGAATACCGTTGTTTGCCAACAGTCCCGCCAAGTCGTCTCCGCTAAGAATTTCAGTCAAACCCGTTTTAGGATTCACCAGATACAAATTGCCGCCATCTACCCCCAGGTTGCTATGCCCAGCGTAGTGCAGTACGTGAAAATGCCCTTGCTCTAGCGCCTGGGTCAACTCTTCTCGCCCTGGCTGGTTCAACGTTGTGAGGTGCAATTCTGGCAGCGCCCCCATGAAGCTTTCCACAGAAGGGTTGCGAGGGCGGCAGAGTTCCTCTTGGAGGTTAGCAGCTTCCCGCTCCAGTTCTAGTTGCTCTTGGTCACTTGGAGCTGCAATTACCATGAGGATGCGGACAGGTTGGTCGGGTTCTAGCGGCATCAACAGCCGACTGCCCATTCTGCCCGTACTGGGTTGAAAGCGCGAAAACAGCACATCAGTGCCGGTTGCAATAGGGCGGCACACTGGGCTATGACTGTCGCGATCGCCTCCATTTAAAACTTCCCAGGGTAGCCGAGGCAACTGTAACCCTTTCAGCCCCAGCCGCAGCCGCAGCATCTCACCCTGATGCTGGGCAATGCCCCGCGCCATCATCCAGCTATCCCACAACGTTCCTTGAAACAGGGAAGTGTATAGAGTTTCTCCCAAATCGATTAGCGTGCCAGATAGCTCCGATACCTCCGACTCTCCTTGCCCCCTGCGATGTGTCTGAGCAAAGTCAAACCCTCCGATCCGGCTCAGGCGATTGCCCTGCAACAATCCCAACAGGGGATCATCCATCAACTGCCGCGCTTGTGCTAGCCACTCGTCTACATTCCAATGCACCTGTTCTTCGGCAAGCGGAACCCCTGGTGCGACTCGTTCCGTCCGCACTAGATATTCGTCATGCCCCACTGGGGTTACAGAGATATGAAATTCTTGGGTCACCGTCTCAGTGCTCTCCCTAAATTTCTCGTTCAAGTTTCTAATTCAAGGCTAAAGCATCGAAGCGCTTCACAGTTCTCAAGTAAGCAGCAAGATCAAAAGGATTCTGGAGCAGGTAGTCCTAAATTTGGTAAGGATTTTTTGATGGGCGGGCAAAGCCCGCCCATCAAAAAATCCTTACCAAATTTAGGACTACCCTGGAGCACAGGGAAACTAATCGAAACCCATAGATTCTGCGGATCTCTGAACACTTAACTAGACCAAGGAGTTATGGCTAGCAAGCATCCCTCAGAGTTCCCAAAGGTACTTCAACACTTGCACCTCTTTCTCCTTGACCCCTCACAGAGGTTCAACCAGCACAGCGCTCCAACAGTACGTGAGTAACCTGTACGGTCAGCCCAAATGCGCTTTATCTAAGGGCTTAATCCCCTATTCCTTTCAGGTCGAGCGGTTCTTGATCCGGTAAAACGGACTTTGACTCCTCTATTTTTCAGAATAGCGTCAATTTTATTCCTCAAGCGGAGTAGTTGTTTTAAGTCGCGTCATTTCATATACTCTTTGCCTATTTTGGTTAAACCTTTACAAACTAGCCTCGGTAGTGGTGTTGATGTGAGGATTTTTTGATGGGCGGGCAAAGCCCGCCCATCAAAAAATCCTTACCAATTTAGGACTACCCAGATTTTTTGGGATTTTTTTGGGTAGGTAATCTAAAAGCTTCCGGAGATGGGTCTTCTCACTTAGAACATTGGAGTGGTAGATGCACCCTGATTCAAATCCCTCCGAGCCTCACGCAAGTGATTTTCGGGGGGATTTTTTTGAACTCTATTTTTTGCATCTGGGCTTGCCAGTTTTGGATGGTCGGGCTGAAGGAAAGGCGATCGCTCGCAGAGTAACCCATACCCAGTATTTGAGCCTTGATCAAACGTCCTTTAAGCTACGGATACGCGACTGGGGCGGTGTTAGTCCCTTACCCTGAACCAACACGCCAAATGTGCCCATCTGCGTTGGGTTGAAATCCATCAGGGTGTGCAGGGCTTCGCGGCGATGCAAGATATCTTGTAGGGTTAAAGCAGCATCGGGCTGAAGATTTGATAGCGCAGCTAAGCGATCGCCCAGTCCCAACGCCATTAAAAACAGCCCTTGCGGAACGTAGCCCAGCCTGGTTAGACCACAGCGATCGCCCTGCCGCGCCAGCACTGTGAAATCTACGTGGGCTGTAATGTCTTGCTGCCCTATGTGAATATAAGGGTTGACATGCCGACCATGTTGGTAGTAGCACTGCAAGGTGCCATCGCAGCGTGTAGGGCTGTAGTAGCGCTGCGCTGGGTACCCATAGTCCACCGTCACGAGATAGCCCTGGCGCAGCCGACTTGCTACTGTCGTTACCCAGTCTAATGCTGCCAAGTTCACCTCAGTCCGATAGCCTTCGGGATAGGCAGGCGATGGCAAATCTATGCCTGCTAATGCAAAGTATTCGGTTAAACGGGGGGTAGATACGGGAGCAAGGAGTTCGGTGAAACTGGGGGGCGGGGATGTTTGGATGGGGGTCGCGGGGGACGGGGCAGGACTCGGCGACCCAACGGCCTCTTGAGTTTCGATCCAGGCATCCCAGTCGGCTATGGTCACGTAGATCTCCTGCAATTGCCCGTTGGCGATCGCTACCTGATGCACCGGAAAAGCATCCACCAGTTCGTTTGAGAAACAGCACCCCACCACCGAATCGGCTGGAATCTCGTCCCACGTGCGCCAGTGCAAGCCGCCCCACGTGTTAGCCAAGTCTTGCAGACGCTTCCGCTGTTCGGCAATCATCCCGGCAGACTTTTCAACAATCACATACTCCAATGCTTTGAAGCACTCTCCATGATGGCGATGTAGATGGATCAAGACATCCTGCGCCAGCATTCCTTGCCCCGCCCCCATCTCTAGCAGGGTAAATGGACGAGGATTTCCCAATAAATGCCACATTTCAGCAAACTGCTCGGCCAGCATTTCCCCAAAATCAGGACCGAGGTGGGGCGATGTAAAAAAGTCGCCGCTAACGCCGATATTGACCTGATTGGTGGCATAGTAGCCATGCTCTGGGTCGTATAGCGCCAGATCCATAAATTCAGCAAAGGTAATTCGCTGCTGAGGATGGGCAGCAATGCGTTGGGCAATGCGATCGCATAAATAGGGATTGCTCTGATCGGCTTCTAAAACAGCTTTATCCATTGAGTCAGAAGGTGCGTTTTACACAGGGAAGTAAGGAGACAGTTATCAGATCTATCAGATCTATCAGAATGGTCTAAGTAGTTCAACTTAAATAAAAATAAAACCCTAACTTCTGCGCCGCCCGCTGCGCGGGCGGCGCAGAAGTTAGGGTTTTATGTTCTAATTACGCCCACCTACTTAGAGCAAAAAGCAGGAGAGAATTTCGCCCTGGTTGACTGACAAATCTCTTGAACACCTGCTGCCGCCAGGAAATCAATTTCCTGGCTCATCGCCAAAGTCCTCTAAAGAGGGCTAAATCAGGATCTGAGTCTATTTCAATAGACTTTCACCATTAGCCCAAAATTTATTTTAAGGCGGGTTGACACCGGAGCAATGAGACGTTCAGGGCTTTTGTCAGTCAATCAGGGATTTCGCCTCCTCCTAATTTTTATCGCATACTCTAACTGACGGTATTGCGTAATCGGGGGATGATTTTTTGATGGGACGCAGTGCCCCTCTCATCAAAAAATCATCCCTAAAATCGGCAACGCCCAACTGACCAGTAGTATCAGAAACGGTGCTATATGCACAAATGTAGTCAATAGTCGATAATTGTGTAGAAATATTGCAAAAAATCCTAAAGTAATGTTACATTGATTTCAGAAGCCAATTATTAAGAGGCATTTGAATTATGGAAAGCCAAGAAGCTAAGTTCGGTTTTACTCAGTTCGCAGAAACTTGGAACGGTCGTCTGGCAATGTTGGGCTTTGTGATTGGTCTTGGTGTCGAACTAGCGACAGGTCAAGGCATTCTCTCGCAGATTGGCTTGATGTAATTTTCGGTTAGGTTTTCATTCTTGATATCTCCTTCCTGTGGGGTGCAGCTTAGCTGTACCCCAGTTTTTTGCATCATGTTTTTGGAAGCGTAGGCATTGACCACGCTTCCAAAAAACATTCCTAAAATTCCGCACTCAACGGTGCGCGTGGAAAGGGAATTACATCCCGGATGTTTTGCATTCCAGTCATAAATTGTACCAAGCGCTCAAAGCCTAGCCCAAAGCCTGCATGGGGTACCGTGCCAAATCGGCGGAGATCCAAGTACCACCAGAGATCGTCGGCGGGCATGTTGAGAGCTTGAATGCGACTTTCTAAAACGTCGAGCCGTTCTTCGCGTTGTGATCCACCAATAATTTCACCAATTCGCGGTGCCAGTACGTCCATAGCGCGAACGGTTTTGCCGTCATCGCTTAGGCGCATGTAAAAGGCTTTGATCTCAGTTGGGTAATCGGTGACGATCAGAGGCTTTTTGAACAATTCTTCTGCTAGGTACCGTTCATGTTCAGATTGCAGGTCTAACCCCCACGATACGAGATACTCAAAGCGTCGATCGGCTTTTTCTAGCAGGGCGATCGCCTCACTATACGTAATCCGGCCAAATTCGCTGTTGATGATGTTTTCAGCGGTTTCAAGGACAGTCTTCTCGATCCGCTCGTTGAAGAAAGCCATGTCATCTGGGCAGGTTTCCAAAACATGCTTAAACACATATTTCAAAAACGCTTCCGCCAGTTCCATGTTGCCTTCTAGGGTGCAAAACGCCATTTCTGGTTCCACCATCCAAAATTCGGCCAAGTGGCGAGAGGTGTTGGAATTTTCTGCTCGAAAGGTGGGGCCAAAGGTGTAGACGTTAGTAAACGCCATTGCCATAATTTCGGCTTCGAGCTGCCCGCTGACGGTGAGGTAAGCGTGCTTACCAAAAAAATCTTGACCAAAATCTACATCACCTGCGTTAGTTTTAGGCGGATTTTTTAGATCTAGCCCAGTGACGGTGAATAGTTCTCCTGCGCCCTCACAGTCGCTAGCGGTAATGATAGGTGTATGTACCCAAAGAAATCCCCGTTCTTGGAAGAAATTATGGATTGCTTGAGCCGTAGCGTTGCGTACCCGAAAGACCGCCCCCATAGTATTGGTGCGCGATCGCAAATGCCCGATGGTGCGTAGAAACTCAAACGAGTGTCGTTTTTTCTGCAATGGATACGTGTCTGGATTGGCCTCCCCATGAATGAGCACCGATTCTGCTTTTAATTCAATCCGCTGTCCTTTGCCTAAAGAGGGCACTAAAACACCAGCTACTTCGACCGATGCACCCGTGTTCAAACGGGCGATCGCCTCGGCGTATCCCGGTACTGTTTGGGTCACAACGACCTGCAAGCCTGCCATCGAAGACCCATCATTGACCTCAATAAAGGTAAATTCTTTTTGTTCGCGTTTAGTCCGAACCCAGCCCTGAATCGTGATCATATCGTCGGGCTGGCCAGTTTTAAGCAAGTCTGCAATGCGGCGGGTGGTCATGGAGTGGCGAGGTTGAGGAGCAAGATGTAAAGGGAAAGGGTTTTGAAAAATTGCCAACAGGCACCGTTGCGCTTGAGTGATCTACATTGCCCTTCATTAAAAATAGCGGTTCAAGGTCGATTCATCATCCCCACCATCAAGCGCTCAGTTTTCTACAACCAGGTTTCTACAACACGGTTTCGTCTTCCTGACGCCAAGCGGGATCAACGATACACAAAAATACTAGGGGTTCCATACCTCGGTTGCAAATGTACTGATGAGCGTTAGGCGGAATGTAGATAGTGTCACCCGGTTCCACAGGCTGCACCTCATCCCCAATGTGCATATCCCCAATTCCACTGAGAATGTAATAAACCTCAGAGGTAGCCAGTGCGTGAGGGGTTGAGATTTGCCCCACTTGAACGGTGGCATGGGCAAGGCTGTAGCGAAGTTCTAAAGGCTGCTTGTCGGGATGCAACAGTTCTCGCAAAAGGGTTGCATCCCCGGCCACAAATTCAGCACAGTTTAGTAGTTTGTGAATCAGCATGAGGTGATGTTCCTCTGTTGTGCTTCTGGCTCATACAACTTCGTAAGTCCTATTTTCAATGTTGAAGGCTGTACCACTGCCGAAAATATTGCCGAAAAACGTCTTGAACGGTTTGAAACACATCCTCTTCAGGGCGAGTAGCATCGATCTGCACAACGCGGTGAGGATTTGTTTTAGCAATTACCCTAAATCCATGCTGGACGCGCTGATGAAATTCTAAAGCGTTCTGCTCCATGCGATCGGCAGGACCTCGGCGATGGGTGCGGTCTAGACCAATTTGGGCATCTACATCAAGCCATAGAGTCAAGTCGCTCTGTAAGCCAGCCGTGGCAATTTGATTGATTTGATCAACTAAATCTAAACTGATTCCCCGCCCATAGCCCTGATAGGCCAGGGTAGAGTCGGTGTAGCGATCGCATAAAACCAGCGTTCCTTGGGAGAGTTCTGGCTTCAAAACTCCCTCTACATGTTGCGCTCGGTCTGCGGCATACAGCAACAATTCAGCTCGATCTTGCATCGGTTCGGTTAAGGCAGGGTCAAGCAATAGGCGACGAATGCCCTGTCCTAACTCTGTACCGCCTGGTTCACGAGTTGCGAGAACTGTGGGCGGCGATTCATATTCAGACGATGGAACCCACCAGTCGCCGTGGGCTAACCAATCATGCGATCGCTTCATCTGCGTGGTTTTGCCACACCCCTCAACCCCCTCAAACACGACTAACCAGCCACGAGAAAATGTTGCTCTGTTGCTCATGGTGCTTACTCTAAGAACTTACTTGAAGATGATGGATGAATGGATTAAATGAAACCGGGCTGAAACGACCCTAGTACAAGCGCATTTAGTTTAGGGGAAATAGGTCTTAGGGGAAAATAGGTCAGGAGAAAAAAGGTATTTCAACGTATAGCCATAGACGGATTGGTTAGGACGGGGTGCAGGGGTGGAACCCCTGGCTGGGGGCAAAGCCCCCACACCCCATTTGATCCCAGTGTCCTAACCTTTGTGGCGACAGCTATACGTTAGAACAAAGGCTAAATCTTTTCTACAAGATAGCCGGAATGAGTTGATATTTTGCCTTTTGCCAAAAAAACTCCGGTTGAAACGCCGTTTCAACCGGAGCTAATGTTTAGAGGAGAGGCAAGAAAGCTGTTTTCTGACTAAGTTGCACAAGATGTAAATAGAACCCTGACTCTATTTCTGCTTTACACAAGTACTTGTCAGAAATTTTCGAAAAGTCGGACTTAACGAGTGTTGGTAATCTTTTTGAGCGCGCGTTCCGCCTGCTCTTTAGCTGTAGTAGCTTGAGAAGAGTTGTCAGTACGGCTCATCTTGTCCATGTCAGCATCGCCTTGGATTTCGTTGAAACCTTTGGCAGATTCCTCTTGCACTTCTTCCATATTCGGCATGCCCTTTCTAAGAGCATCTTCAGACTTTTCGTAGATGTTGTCTAACTGCACTTCTCCCTCTGACGCTTTGCTGCGATCGCTACCGATAGCAAATGCAGGAAACGCGTTAGAAAACATCAATAGGGTACATGCAACTGCGATTGTAAGAACGCGAATAGGGCGGAACAATTTGGTTAAATTTTGAATGAAACTCATAAGATAGTTCTCCAATTTTGTAAGATTGTTCGGAATTTCAAGTCTGTTCGATTTCAAGTCTGTTTCAGAGCCGTGGGAAAATTAAAGCTTGGTAACGACTCAAGTTACTTGCCAAAGAAATCTTTGACGGCATCTACTACATTACGATTGGTGTCTTCAATGCGATCGCCTGCTTGATCGACTGCGCCTTGAGTTCTGCCAACGTCGCTTTGCACTTTGCCTTGAGCCTGACGGGTTGCACCCTGAACTTGACTAGCGGCATTGCCCGCACTGCGCTGCGCTGTACCTAGATCCTGCTTTACCTTCCCTTGAATTTGCTTAGCAGCTCCTTCGGCTTGTCCAGCAGCCTTGCCCGCCTCTCGTTGGACAGTACCCACATCTCTCTGAACTTTCCCTTGAACTTGTTTGCCAAAACCATCCGCTTGGTTAGTAGCATTACCTAAGTTCTTCTGCACTTCACCCTGAATCTTCTTCGCTTGGCCTTCAATCTGGTTGCCAATGCCAGACGTTGCCAGTTGAGCATTGCCTACTGGGGCAGCAAGCGCAGACGTTGCCATCGAAAAAGAAGCAACTTGAAAACTCAAAGTAACTGCCAAGAAACAGCCAAATGCTAGAAGCATTCTGCTGATGCGCCCAGTCAAAGTATTACGCTGAGAGCTACACTTCGTCTGTACCATTTCTAAATATCCTATTCAAATAACTGCTTTACCTAACTTGTACTCTGAAATGTAGGGTGGGCAAATCCACCCGAAGGTGGAATTGCACTTAGAAACTTTTTCTACAAAATCCCTCTTTGGAAGTAAAAGTTAGGGTAATGGTATTGATTTAAGGATTTTTTGATGGGCGGGCTAAGCCCGCCCATCAAAAAATCCTTACCAATTTAGGACTACCAAAGTTAGTTACTTGATTCGGTGCTCGACTATGTTAGAGCGCTCCAGATTATTCAATCTGCTCCAAGACTCAGCTTGCGTCGATTTTAGACAGCAGACATCTGCTTCTGAACTAGGTATGGAGTTCGGATTCCGCGCCTCCTAAAAAGTTAGCGGTTCAATCAACAACACCGAGGGCGATAGACATTTGCCTATCCACGCCCTCGGCTCCTTGGTAGGGAAATCCGAACTCGCACAACTGAAACCTCCTCTGATTAAAATAAAAACGTTGTGTGAGGTAAGCTTTGAACGATAATGCAGGTTACTAAACGTTAGGTTTGAAGTCTGCATATAGCGGTTACCGATCTGGTGCGGTACGAATAACAAGCTGAAACCCTTGCCCTGCCTGTCCAACGTGTACCTCATGTTAAGAGGAACCGCTATAGTGCAGTGATGCGATCGCTGACCACCTGGTTAGTATCAATTCATATTCTGTGCTGAAATCTAATGTGCTTTACCAATCCTTTGTCTCTATCCCTATACCCTTTACCCCCTGACGCAGACCTATGACAACCATTCTGGAACAGGGCAATATTTCCATTCATACCGAAAATATTTTCCCAATCATCAAAAAGTGGCTCTATTCGGATCACGAAATCTTTTTGCGGGAGCTAATTTCTAACGCTGTTGATGCCATTCAGAAGTTACGAATGGTGGCGTATTCTGGGGAATACTCTGGCGATGTGGACGAGCCTTTTATCGAATTGACGATCGATAAAGATAAGAAAACTCTGTCTGTTTCTGACACAGGCATTGGTATGACAGCCGATGAAGTGAAGAAATATATCAACCAGGTCGCCTTTTCCAGTGCTGAAGAGTTTGTTGAAAAATATACTGCCAGTACCGATCAGCAAATCATCGGGCATTTTGGATTGGGTTTTTACTCCTCCTTCATGGTGGCGACCCAGGTAGAAATCGATACCCTGTCGTACAAAGATGGTGCACAGGCAGTGAACTGGTCATGCGATGGCTCTACAGAATTTAAGCTATCTGACTCTACTCGCAGCGATCGCGGCACCACTATTACACTGACGTTGCAAGAAGAGGAGCTGGAATACCTAGAGCCGTTCCGAATCAAACAATTGGTGCGGAAATACTGCGATTTCTTGCCTGTGCCTATTCGGTTAGAAGGCGAACAGATTAACCGCCAAAAAGCACCCTGGAAGGAATCGCCCAGCACACTCAGCGCAGAAGACTATCAAGAGTTTTATCGGTATCTTTATCCCTACCAAGATGAGCCATTGCTATGGGTACATCTAAATACAGACTACCCCTTTGTAGTTAACGGAATCCTTTACTTTCCTAAGCTCAAGCCGGACGTAGATGTTTCTAAGGGACAAATTAAGCTGTTTTGCAATCAGGTGTTCGTCAGCGACAATTGCGAAGAGGTAATCCCTCGGTTCTTGTTGCCGCTACGAGGAGTTATTGATAGTAGCGACATCCCGCTGAACGTTTCACGCAGCTTTTTGCAGAACGATCGCACGGTTCGCAGAATTGCCGACTACATTGCTAAAAAAGTGGGCGATCGCCTCAAAGAACTCTACCGCGACGACCGCGATGCCTACATCAAGGGCTGGCAAGATCTGGGCACCTTTGTCAAGTTCGGCTCCATGAACGATGACAAGTTCAAGAAGCAGGTCGAAGACATTCTGATCTACCGAACTACCTACGAAGCTTTACCTCCTTCTCCCACTGCCGACTCGGAAACCCCCGCAGTTCAGGTTCAGTCTCCGGAAGGCGATGCTTGGCAAGATGTAACCCCAGCCGCGTCGGATACTGCATCTTCAGCTCCCCCATTTACCACCCTGAAAGACTACCTAGAGCGCAATAAAGCCCATCACGAAAATCGTGTTTTCTACTGCAACGACGCAGCGGGACAAGCAACCTACGTAGAACTGCATAAAAATCAGGGACTCGAAGTCCTATTTATGGACTCGTTTATTGACTCCCACTTCATCAGCTTTTTGGAACAGGAATACCCTGACGTACGCTTCTCGCGGGTCGATTCTGATCTAGATGAAACACTAATTGATAAAGATAGTGCCAGCGAAATCGTTGACCCTACCACCAACAAAACCCGCAGCGAAGAGATTAAAGATCTATTCGTCCAGGCCTTAAATAAGCCCAAGGTGACCATTCGGACTGAAGCTCTTAAAGCGGAGGATGTTCAAGCGGCTCCCCCTGCTATTGTACTTTTGCCAGAAAGTATGCGCCGAATGCAAGAGATGACTGCTATGCTTCAGCAGCAAGCTGTCGAGTTCCCAGAAGAGCATACGTTGTTAGTCAACACAGCTCACCCGTTGGTACAGAACCTGCTCAGTCTCACCCACGGTGCTATTCTTCAGCCCGATGGGCGATCGCCCTCGGCTCAATTGTCAACCTTACTCTGTCAACATATCTACGATTTGGCGTTAATGACTCAAAAAGGATTTGATGCCAATGGCATGAAGTCCTTCGTAGAGCGCTCGAATGATGTACTAACGCGATTGACAAAGGTATAGAACCCATTTGACATCTAATTAGAATTGAGATTTAGGGCGATTTTTGGGCAGTAGGGGCGAAGCATTTGCACTCGAATTGACGCTGCGTTGCCAGAATATTGATGCAAATGCTTCGCCCCTACAGAATATTCGCGATTACTGGAAAGATGTCAAATGAGTTCTATAGAGCATGGGGGGTACATCCCACATTTTGGGGATCATTGGGGATCAATTCCTGTAGTGCAGATATCTTGCCCGCGAGCGAGACGCTTGCACTACAACTACAAAACTGGGATGCACCTGACCACGGGCAGAAGTTGCCGACTCTAAGCCGGGTAGTCCTAAATTGGTAAGGATTTTTTTGATGGGCGGGCGAAGCCCGCCCATCAAAAAAATCCTTACATCAATACCACTACCCCCAATTGTTGATAAAGCAAAGCTTTGCATTCGGCGCTTGGCAAAATTGCACTGTCCAGTATAATAGAAGACCTTGCCAACAACCGACCAGAGAAACCGCCATGAGTCGCATATGTGATCTAACCGGAAAAAAAGCTAACAATGCCTACGCCGTTTCCCACTCCCACAGGCGTACCAAGAAACTCCAAGAAGTTAATCTGCAAGAAAAACGTGTTTGGTGGGCAGAGGGCAAGCGATGGGTGCGACTGCGTATCTCTACCAAAGCTATTAAAACGTTGCAGAAGAAGGGGTTGGCAGCAATGGCGAAAGAGGCCGGACTCGACCTGAGAAAATTCTAAAATCTGGGTGCGGTTAGAACTACAAGGCTGAGTGCTGATGATGCACCAGTCATCCACCCGCCGTTTTATCCTTAAAGATTACAGATTAATTAACCTGTAATCTTTTTACGCAATCCTTAAAGTTGATTTCATTTCTAAAAGCCGCACCCCTCAAAAACTTGAGGGGTTCGGCTTTTTTTGGTGATGTGGAAAATTGCGCTGGCAATTATAGCCATAGTCATAAAGCTTAGGACATGCCAGCGTCATTCCCGCGCAGGCGGGAATCTACCACGCAGCGACTCGCGCAGCCGATACCAAGCGAATCCAGCGTCATTCCCGCGCAGGCGGGAATCCACCCCCGCACCGATCGAGCAGATGGATTCCCGCGCAGGCGGGAATGACAGGGAGGCGTCCTATTGATCATGGCTACCGCTATACGCCGCGACCCTACATTGCGCTGTTAGGCTGTACCAAAATCTAGAGTTTCCCCTGATCGCTTCAGAAACTTAAGTGGGTATCATACGAATATTCATTGGTGTACATACTTTTGCAAGCAAATCTGAAAATTAGAGTAGGGCTAAAAAATTTATATTAAAAGATTACGGTTAGATTACGGTTAGAAGATACCGCTAAACTTTGCTAGTATTCTGGGTGTGCTACGTCTTCTCTTAAGCTTCTGGGAAAGTTTTCAGGTTGAACGTTCCAAGAGTCAGTTCCCTTGATTACTTCTATCCTCAAGATCCTTTAGATTTGAACAGCCATTAAGATTTTCATTCACCTGTTTTCAACGTTACCGTGTTGTTTTGTTCTAAGGTTCTAGTTTGTAAAGCTTACGTAAAGCTGCCTACGATATTGTCCTGGTTCAGTAACAGACGGTTTTGTGATTCTCCTGTTGATTAACCCCAATAGCGCCTACCCTCAGCGTTTGCGCTTATACGAACTGATAGACCAAAGGCGAGCTGCTTTCAGGAGGCTGAATTTTGCCTCTCTAAAATTGTTTGGAGTTATTCCTAACTCCACCGATTTGCAGATTGTTTGGTTTTGAGTTCTGAGTGGCTGATCCAGCTTCAGAGATTTACGCGATGTGTAACTTTCCTAAACCCCCTCACCCTTTTCATGTATGCCGAAGGCTTTAAGCCCTCTCCCAGAGCGGAGAGGGACTTTGAGCCACTCTTGCTCCCCTTCTCCCAAGCGGGGAGAAGGGGTTGGGGGATGTAGCTTGCTTCTGCGTAGCAGTGGGCGGATTGAAAATTGCACATCAGGTAGATTTTGCTTTTGCAAAGCCGAGGACATGAATTCATGGCATTCCTCGGAATATTCCATCTTTAAAAGGTTTTACAGGAAGGCAGTTATGTCAACCCGCCAGCTAACCAGAGCTATTCAGTATCTATTGACTCAGGCGCAGCACATTGCCAGAAAACTTACTAAACGGTTGGTGGTCTGGTTGTTTCGAAATCTATTGGTTTTGGGTAGGTATCCTCAGCTTTCAAAGGCTGGTTTTATATTACCCACTACTGTGTTGCTAGTACTGGTATTGCTGTTGACAGTGGGTTCCATTGGCTACCGCACCTACACTCGCACGGTTCAAACAATCGGTGAACGGCAGCAGCGTGTTATTTACAATGCCGCTACGCCCACCCTCGATCGGGCAAAGTCAAAAATAGAATACCTGTTCGACTCTCGTAAAGATCCACGCTTTCCAAGTGGTATTCCCTCCGAAAGATGGCTATTGGGAATGATGCTGGATTACGAAGGAGGAACGACAGTGGGAACCACCGTTGTACCTGCTCACCCTACTCGCACCGCAACATACGATCCATACATACTGCCTGGTGAAACCCGGATTGATCTGGATGGCGATGGTCGGCTTGATAATGCTTGGACCTATCCTGCCGATACCGATGGCGACGGTGTGAATGATTCTAGAGCTGCTTATTCAATTATTTATAAGACACCAGCTACTGCTGCTGCTCTGCTAGATACCTCTGACGAAGCGATTCGAGGTACTACCACTGTGCCAGGACGAGCAGCTCGCTTGGAGGTACGTCATGGCCCCCTTAGCAATGCGGGGCCGCAAAACCCGGCTTGTGCCACTGCGACTGCTTCGGCTGCAACGTCAGATGGGGTAGGTCGTGGGTGGCTGCCTAACAGCGCCGTAACGTCTCAGTTACGCAAAAACTTTCAAGTGGATGTGTATGTTCAGCCCAATGAACTCAACCGTCCAGTTGCAGCACTGGAGTTTCACCAAGATCGCACTGTAGAGCAGGGCAACAAGTGGGGCGCTTGGTTTCGTAATGATTTGGAAATCTTTCCGGGTCCTGCCTTCAACTGGAATGGAGCCATGCACTCCGAAGGCAACATCATGGTTGGTAATGGTAGTTTTCGCAGCTACCTGATCAGCTCCGAATTTTCTTGCCTCAACACCACAAAAGAAGCGTCCGAGGTGACTACCGTTGTCATTCCGGCTCCAAACGCGTTTACGGGTGAGTTCATTGCGGGCAAAATAAATTCAGACAACTCTACAAACAGCGATAGTGCTCAATTTGACCTATTTAAAGGGTTTGGCGCACCTCCAGTGGTCGCTACTCTAAGTAGTGGGACTGATTCGACCCCAGGTACGGTTGTTCCATCTAACTTTGCTCTCGATCCAGTGGTTCTGCATACTGAGGGTCGCTCAGCAGCGCGGGGCACTCCGCCTCCGACTACAGCTACTTGGGCACCAGTGGCCAACAGCGTCAATGAACGACTCAATCAGCCAGAAGAAGAGGCTCCACCGTACGTAGACGACTCTTATCGAGCTGATAACCGCTATGGACCCAAACCTCGCTATGGGGGTCGGGAAGGCGACCCGGCGATTGACATCCCAGCAACCAGTAGGATTGGGAATGTAATTCCGCCTACTGGCAACGAGCGACTGGTTGGAAACACTCCTGCGGCGGGGCAAGACAGCAGCGCTGTTGGACTAGATGGCTACTGGGAACGCCGTGCCCGGAATGAAGGGGTGCGAGTTATTGTGGGTCAGCGATTAGAGTTAGGGGATGCCGCAGGATGGGGCGGCCCGTTGGGTAGCGACCTTGTCCGGGTGAGCGATTCTGAGCCGCTACGCCCCTGGGAATCTTGCACGACTCCCACAAACCGTACTGGTCGGTGTAACGAAGCTCGACAGCGGCGATCGCTGTGGGATAACCTTCCAGCAGTGCAAGCGGCGGCAATTTATCATAAAGATTCAGCCGGTGGGGCAGATGTGCCTGCGGCCTGTCTTGCGTCTACTGTTCATCCCGGCACCGCCGGAACACTAGATCGCAGCGCTACCTTTGAGAACCTGGCCTATAGGTTCCCCGCCAGCACCTTTACCCCTACGCGCTACGACCCGACCGCAGGGTCTACTACGCCAATTATTTCAGACTTTTTGCGGGGACGGGGCACCAACGGCTGGGAGTTCAGTGTGCCTCCAGTTAGTGAGTTCGCCAACAGCGCTACGCCAACGATGCGGGCACTGCGAAACCTGGCTCTGCTTGCAGGCGACCCAGACGGAGGCGCACCTTCGTTTACCCCGGTACAAAATCAGATTGTTCATCCCTACCCAGCCCTAGCCATGTGGGGAGACTTCTCACTGCTACGGCGGGTGCTATACGACCGCATGTTAATTGATGGTGGCGGCGGTGTAGCGTTTGCTGATCTCAGTCCAGCCGACAAGAGCACGCTCTACGCGTCTGCTTGCACAATGGGCATGTTGGCCTACCAGCTCGACTACCTAGCGGACTTTAACCCAGAGAACCATCCTTTAATTGGTAAAGCATATCCGACTACCAGCGGTGGTGAACAATCGAGTGAACCAAACCTTTATTTCGGTGGATTACGGGGGGCAATTCGGGCGATTCAGGCGGTCAATTTAAATTATTCGCCCTTGAAGACTATTCCTAACCTCAGTACATATGCGGCGCTTAATCCAGAAATCTATGTGCGGTTGTTGGAACGGTGGCGGGACTATATGGTGACTAACGGAGGCACTTACACGATTCCGGCACCAGGAGTCACGATTTCATACACCACCGATCAGATGAACCAGATGATTCTGCTGGCCCAGATGATCATCTCTAAAGAACAGGTAGCGCGCGATCGCCAGAATGGTTTCCTTGGTTCTGGCTCAACACCACAAAGCACCTTGTCGTACGGCGATTCAGTATTGGGCGGGAGGTACGTCACAGCAGGCGTGGTGCCAATCGTGGAAAGAAGCTGTCGGGAGATGAACTCGGGGGCAAGCATCAACGATCCCATTAAATCCCTCTGCTCTAACCGTCCTTTTTATCCTGTTCTCTACGACCTATTTCCGGCTCCCGAAGCGAATACTGGCAGCGGTTCTCATCGCGATGCCGATGGTCTAGCAGGCGTAGGAGGCAGAACCTATGCCCGCGACGATGTCAGTACCCCAGAAGCGCAATACTTTGCGAATAATTCTGGAAACGCAGGTAAGCTGTTTGAGCTAGTCTCGACCGCTGCTATTGCCTTACGTCCCAAATCTCAATCTGCTACTTGGTCTTTGCCAGTCTCAGAGCTAGGAGCCGCCCCAGCGGGCAGCACGGTTGAGCTGACTCCCAACAACAACCGCGACAATTTGATCAAAGTGTGTTTGAGCGACTTGATCGGCCCTTGCTTACGCAACAGTGCAGGCACCTCTACTGCGGGAGCCTTTTGGCAAGTGGGCTTTAAGGACTCTGCGTTCTACAACGGGCGCGAAGCCATGAGCGTACGGGCGATGGATCTACATTTAGATCGGTTGCGTCAATCGCCTGTGGGAACAGACCGTTGGTTGCCTAACTCAGGCATCATCTATGCCTACCGAGAAGATGCTCTCTCAGAACTAAGTATTGTGCGGCCAACGCAGGGTGACTGGGCAACCTGTGACAACGAAAATGCTCTACGAACTGATGCATCCTGTCGGATGAATACGACGGTCAGTGCCGTACTTTCAAAAGACCCGCCGCTCAATGACTCCAACAACATCACGCCTAAGCCTGTAGACTATTTTGCTGATCCTGATCGCCGTCCAAACGGTTTCCGGTTACGCCAGGGGAAGGTGCTCACTCGTCCCCTCGATACTGGTCGCGGTTTGACGTTTGTTTCCGATAACCCTGTCTACATTCAGGGAGACTTCAACCTGCATCAGACTAGTGGCGGCCTGCGGCTAGAGGAGTTTACAACTCTCCTGACCTACGATGGCATGGGACGGTATAACAACTTCTACGGACGGCAGCTCGCTAACCTGGATAACCGCTTTGCCCGACCAACAACCGACCAGTGGCGACCCAGCGAGGTTCTGACAGATGCAATTCACATCTTGTCTGATAATTTCTGTGACGGCAGTATCCAAGATGGGTTCTTAACGGCTGGCATTGATTCAGCGGCAACATTCGCCAATGCCAACAACCTGAATGTGTCGTCCAATCGTTATGGCTGCCAAGGTAACGCTGAGCGCTCTTCGTATCTGTCAGGCGGACGACCCAAAGACGCGTCTGCGGGTGTGCTGCCTGAGCTTGATGCTACTTATCGTCCGAGGGTCAAATGGACTCGTACTAACCTGGCAGATACAAACGTTACTGCCAATACAGTTACAACTCCTCCCGCTCCTCTCTTTGTGGAGGGTGACTCTCCCATCTTTGTTTCCAAACAGGGTAACCCTTGGAAAGATAGCGGCAGCTTCAATGCCACTCGTGACTATACAGGCAGTTACTATACCCTTGCAGAGAATAAGTCCCTTACTCTGGCTCAGCCTGACACCCGCATTAACGCCATCATCATTAGTGGATTGGTGCCGTCGCGATCGCAGCAGTCCTACGGTGGATTGCACAATTTCCCTCGCTTTTTGGAAAGCTGGAAAGCAACTCAAGGGGGTGCCGATATTCCACTCTTTGTCTCTGGTTCTCTGCTACAGCTCAGCTTTAGCGGACAGGCTACTGGGCCATTTGACCAAGATGCTTGGGAAGTAGGAAGTGCGGTCAGTGCCACTGAAAGCATCCAGTACTACACTCCACCTCTGCGGCGCTGGGGATACGATGTAGGCTTGCAATATGCTCCGGCGGGTCCTATTGCTCAACGTTTTGTGACCGTTAAATCAATTCGCAGCGAGTTTTATAGTGAACCCCCTGCTAATGACCCGTATATTCAAACGCTGTGTAGAGCAATCCCTGGCAACACAAGACCGTGCACCTAAGACTACTGAGGATCGCTGTATGTCCCTATTGACTCGATTGGCTCATCCATCAGCACCGAACCAACTAACACGGCTCCGGCCTACATACCGATGGTCTAAGTCGTTGCTTCGGTTGGTTTCTGTACCCCAACCTGCCTCCTCGGAGGCAGGCGTGACGCTCCTAGAGTGCCTGATTGCTGTTGCGGTGATTGGTGTCACCTCTGCGTTGATTTTGCCGCCGCTATTTGTGGCTGCGGCCTCGCGAGTGCAAAATCGCCGTGCTGAGCAAGCACTCCAAATTGCCCAGGGGGAAGTCGATCGAATTCAAACGATGGTGGCATCTGGGTATCACACAACAGCCCGATTACCCGCAGTTGGAACAACGTCAGGCACCGTTAGCCTGAGCACCGTTACTCCTCCTACTGGTGTCACAGGGTCATTCTTAAAATCGGTGAAAACGGGTGCTGGGGGTTGTAACACTTACACGAATCAGCCAATTCTATTGAACCAAGCCCTTCGCGTTGATGTAGACGGCGACTGCACTCCAGATTTCTACATGCAGGTTTTTCGAGACAATGCTGCGAACAATACAGCACTAGGATCAGCCATTCCAAATAATTTCCGTTTAGGGGTGCGGGTTTATTCAGCGCTGGCTCTACCAAACTTTGGCAGTATGACTACTCCTGTGGTTCCGGCTTCGCTGCAAATCACATCTGGTCAGGGCAATCAGCGACTGAGGCCACTGGCGGTGTTATATTCCCAAGTTGTTTGGAGTGATCAGAGCGCTTCTCTCTGCAAGTTACACCAGCAGTTAGCTCCAACGTCCCCTTGTAATTAGCTGTTGCAGTTTGGTTTGGGGATAGAGATAAAGGTCGAGATAGGGTGTGTGTCACATAGGTTTTTTTATTGGTTGAAAAGTTGGCTATGCAACCTTTAACCAATAAATAGCAAATCTAGACTATCACCTGATGGCAGAGGTAGATTGTCTTAAGCATGAGGCTGAAAGGATGGCGAGAACGTTTCTGAAATCGTTGCTAATAGGGAAACTGCGGCATTCACGCAGATCGGGTACTGCTGGTTTTACGCTCCTTGAGCTGTTGATAGTTTCTTTGATTTCTGGGCTACTGATCTCTGGATTGATGTATCTGGTAGTGGAGTTGCTAGCGGCAGACCAACGAGAGTCTTCGCGTACTGAGACTCAGCGTGACATGCAGATGGCGATGGACTATATTTCTACTGAGCTGAAGGAAGCGGTGTATGTTTACACGGGTGAGTGCATGGCTGGGACGGTAGTGCCATGCCCTGGGTTAGCCGCTAGCCTGCCCACAGTCTTTACCGCTGACAGTACGCCCGTGCTTGCATTTTGGAAGCAGCAGCCCATTCCAAATGCCTTGAGACTATCTCAGTGTCGTGCAGGAACTCAGACGCTGGGCGGTCAGCCCGTTCCGTGTATCATTGGGCATTCTTATTCGTTGGTGGTGTATTCTTTAAATACGGCTAACGCGGCACAGACCTGGCAAGGTCGAGCAAGAATTACCCGCTATGCTCTGTCGGAGTTCAATAGCGCTGGCACTGCTCGCACAACTGGCTATGCACAGGTGTCGTCTAATTTTGATGGTTGGACATCGACGACTCCTCGACCCACGGGAACCCCAGATGTGTTGGTTGATTTCGTAGACGATGGGGTTGGCGCAACTACGGTTGTGGGAGCAGGTAATCCTGACTGTCCTAATGACCCATCTATTCCTGGTACTGAATATCTTCCTTCTCCCATTACCTCTGCTTCTCCGACAACAGTTGCGCCTGCGGCTAAAAGCTTCTTTGCCTGTGTAAATAGGCTGACGTTAACAAGCACACCCTATCGGGATGTAGTTCTCTTCTTGCGGGGCAGTATTTCTGGCCGACCGGGCTTCCGGGGTGCCGACCGGGCATTTTTGCCGACTCTGGAAACACGGGTGTTAACGCGTGGCGTTTTGCAGCGTGAACCTGGCAGAGCCACGGGTACTGGTCCTTGAGTGAACCTTAGTTTGCTCCCAATTGCACATCAATCATTCTTAGCTCTGCTTATTTGGCATCCCCGCCTGGAGACACACCCATGAAGAATCCACGCCTGCGAAGGAACTCTACCGATGGATTCACGCTGATCGAGATGATTGTCGTGATTGTAATGATTAGCGTCTTGTTTGCGATCGCCCTTCCTAGCTGGGTTTCGTTCTTAAATAATCGACGGGTTGGTTCTGCACGAGATGAAATTATGCAAACCCTTCGTCAAACCCAGGCCGAGGCCATTCGCACTCGCCGCGAAAAAACTGTAACTTTGAATATTACTGCAAACCCACCCCAAATTACAGGATTTGAGGGGCAGACTGTCCCAATTGGCCAAGGCAAATTTACGGCGAACATGATTGGTGTGCAGGTAGCACCCGCCACTGGAACTAGCATTAGGTTCAGTTCAACAGGAGCACTTAACGTCACTAATCCACCAGGGGATGTTCCCATTACTATCACCGTATCGGCTCCGGCCAATGGTGGCGCGAAACGCTGTTTAGTAATTCAAACACTATTAGGGAGTATGCGTAGTCTTACTAAAGGGGATGCGGGCTGTTCTTGAGCTGCTGCATTACAGCCTGAGCTAAAGTTAATCAACCCGCTTTGATAGCGGGTCATCTTCGTAAGGCTGTACACCTGTGTTGGGATACTCGTCGCGGTTAGGGCTGAAGATTTCGGATGCACCTTCTGAAAGGAATCGAATCATCTGACCAATAGCTTTGAAGAGATTCATACTGTGACCTCGCAAAAACTTTGCCAGCAGAGCTAACTGGACAAGGAAGTCTAAAACGTTAGATATAACTTATCCTTAACTAGCTCTGACTAAATCATAGGAAATTCTTCTGGAATATTGTAACTGTTGCTACTATTCTTTACACGTAGTGAACAGATTTCGGTAGGGATGTTGATGTAAGGATTTTTTGATGGGTGGGCTGCGCCCACCCATCAAAAAATCCTTACTATAGCCGTAGCCATGATCAATAGGACGCCTCCCTGTCATTCCCGCGCAGGCGGGAATCCATCTGCTCGACAGGTGCGGGGGTGGATTCCCGTTTCCACGGGAATGACGCTGGCATGTCCTAACCTTCGT
>Ga0335394_10001595_pt1 | contig 25530 bp, 26 predicted proteins | sample MAT03_FD_205741 | JGI IMG/M metagenome (GOLD analysis project Ga0335394, IMG submission 205741) | Freshwater microbial communities from Lake Fryxell liftoff mats and glacier meltwater in Antarctica - MAT-03 (spades assembly) (version 2) ...
CCAAGATGAATAAGCTGCTGTTCTACGCTGACTTCCGGCATTACCAGTTGCATGGCGTGTCCATCAGCGGCACACGGTACCGTGCAGTTACCTGGGGACCAGTGCCGAAGCAGTTCGATGCCTTGTTCGATCATGTGGCCCGGCATGAAGCGGTTGACTTTGTGCAGAAGGAATTGCCCGATGGGAACCTCGCTGGTCAGTTCTTGCCACGTGGGCCGCGATCCTTCCGTGAGATCCTATTCGAGGAAAGTGAATTGGCTGTGTTGCGCGAAGTAGCCGAACGCTTCAAGAAGGATGATGCGAAGAGCATCATCGCGACGAGCCATGAAGAAGATGCTTGGCTCAAACACGAGCCCGAGCACAGCATCATCGATTACAACTTGGCGTTCGGGTTGAAGGCCTTTGAGAAGCTGAAAAAGCTCTGAACTGCGCTATCTTGTCCGAACCCGATCGACGAGAATTTTACCATGAAGAAGGAACAGATCCAAGAATTGTTCGCACATTTTGAAGCGGCGAGTGGAGAGATCAAAGGTGTGGAGTGTTGGAGCGCTCGTGCGTTGCAAGAGGTGCTCGGCTATTCAGAATGGCGCAATTTCATGAAGGTGGTAGCCAAAGCACACGAAGCCTGCGAAGCCGCTGGTGTAGAGGTCTCCGACCATTTTGTTGGGATCAACAAAATGGTCTCGCTCGGTTCGGGCAGCGAGCGTACTATCGACGATATCGCGCTCACTCGATACGCCTGTTATTTGATCGCCCAGAATGGTGATCCGGCGAAACCCGCCATTGCCTTTGCCCAAACTTACTTCGCCGTGCAAACGCGGAAGCAGGAGGTGATCGAACAACGCTTGCTGGACGTGGCGCGAGTGAACGCCCGCGAGAAGCTGATGAAGTCCGAGAAGAAGCTGAGCGGCATCATTTACGAACGGGGTGTGGACCATGCGGGCTTCGCTGTGATCCGTTCCAAAGGGGATCAAGCCCTTTTTGGAGGTGCCAGCACCAGCGACATGAAACGCAAGTTGGGCGCACCGGAAACCCGGCCGCTCGCAGACTTCTTATCCACGCTTGCGATCAAAGCCAAGGACTTCGCCACGGAGATGACAAGCCACAACGTGCAGGAGAAAGACCTTCGCGGAACAAAGTCTATTGGAGATGAGCATGTGGCGAGTAACAAGGCTGTCCGGAGTAGTATGCTACAGCGGGGTATAAAGCCGGAGGGGCTGCCACCCGGAGAGGACGAAAGAAAGTGGAACGTCGGTTGAATACCCATGAGAAGCAACTAAAGAAAGGTGCGAAGAAGTTGGGAAAGCAGAAATGATGCACCTGCAACTTGGCGTTCGGCTTGCAGACGTTCGTGAAGCCGAAGAGATCGCGACCTGTTCGGGAGCACACAGTACTTCATTACCTGTGTAAACTACGAATGCCCTCCCGCGTTCCATGTCCACTGCGCAGAAGGAACCGGAGGCTATAGCTTCAGTTGAAAGGCCCCAATAGCCCGCAAACCCGCTACTTCATCTTCACCATCGACAGCACCTCAACCGGGTTCGCTTCTTGGCAGCGGTTGGTCATGCGCAAGGGCAGGTAGTCGAAGCGCACACGCTGGCCTTCTACCATGAATTCCTCTGCCAAGTTGGTCGGGTCCAGGAGGTACTCCACTTCTTTGATGCGAATGGTCCACGCGCAACCTTCTTTGGTGGTGGCTTGATGGATCACACCGATCGTGCCGTTCTTGCCTGTTGGTGTAGGCGGAGTCTGCGCTTCTTGCTCTGTTTCAACAGGAAGCTCCTTTTGCGGGGTGCAAGCTGCGAATGTGAGCGTAGCGAATAGTGCCAGGAGCATTTTCATTGCGGCTGTCGTTTGGGTTGGTATGCGAAGTGCAACCGGCGTGCCATCTACTTGGATCTGCTACCGATGGAATTGCTGTCCAATGTAGCGAGTTCCTTTCGCAACCGGCAGCATAGCAGGTTTAGGTATAGGCGTTATGGCATGCTCCGGGTTCGAGCCGGTGGGGACAGGCCGGGGTCCAAAGAGTGCTGGAATATTGTTCTTGCCGTTCAGTGCGGAAGTCATAGTTTTCCGCAAAACGATCTCAATGCGCTCCTTTGCCTCTATTGTATCCCTTGCCCTTGCTACCGTGTTACGCACAGCCGTTGTTGCGCAAGAGGCTGCGCATGATCCGTCACCGAACGTGGCCGGTCCTTCAACCTATAACGGGGTAATAAACAAATTGCGTGTTGTACCATCGCTTTCGTCACGCTCCAACTTGAACCCTGCAGTGCCATTGACCGAGGCGCCAAGGGACGGGAGGGCATCCAAGAATCTTGTGATACCGGGGAAGGACAGACAAACGGAGAACGATATCCTGGCCAGTGATCCTGATCCCCTCAAAGGACGCATTCAGAGCAGGGAAGCGTCCATCGTTTTCGATGTGAACAACGACGTGTCAGCGCCATCGGACCCTGCGCTAGGGGTTGGTCCTGACCATGTGTTCATCGTCTTCAATACGGGCTTCATCATCTACGATAAGGACGGGAACGATCTTACAGGTCCATTGAACGTGAACAACATCTTTTCTCCCAATGGCTGTTGCGACCTTACCGCTTCTTACGATGCGGCTGCAGACCGTTGGGTCATTTCCTATCTGTTCTTTTCCGGAGGTGCAGAGGTGGCGGTTTCACAGGGACCGGACCCGCTGACCACGGAATGGAACGTCTATACGGTGAGCCAGCTTAACGACTATCAAAAACTTTCTGTTTGGAGCGATGGCTATTACATGACCGACAACACTGGGTCCAACAATAAAGTCTGGGCGCTGGAACGGTCGGCCATGCTCGCTGGGTCAGCAACACCCGGCATTCAGAGCTTCAACCTTCCCGGCATCGCCACGGCCGGGTTCCACAGTCCGCAGGTACTCAATGTTACGGATGCCAACATGCCTGCTGACGGCGGTGCTACGGCGATCTACTTGCAAGATGATGCGTGGGGTGGCGTAAGCTTCGATCACATCAAGGTCTGGACGATCGATGTGGATTGGACCACACCGGGCAACTCAACGGTATCGGCCGCAACCCAGTTGGCGGTCACGCCTTTCATTTCGGTATTCGATGGTGGATCCTTCGCGAATTTGGCGCAACCTGGAGGGGGTAGTAACATCGATGCGTTACAAGCCACGATCATGAACCAAGCGCAGTTCCGCAAATTCCCGGGACACAATTCGGCGGTCTTCAATTTTGTGGTCGATGCGGATGCATCAGCAGGTGAGCTGGCCGCAGTGCGCTGGTACGAACTGCGCCAACCGGCAGACAATACACCTTGGGCCATTGAGCAGGAAGGGACCTATACCGCTGAGAACGGAAAACACGCTTGGAATGCGAGTTTGGCGATGGATGTGTACGGTAACATCGGCATGGGCTATACGAGCATGGCCGGACCCTCTACACCAAGCCCTACCAGCAACCGCGTGAGTTCGTACTACACCGGACGTTTTGCGAATGACCCGGCAGGTACCATGACCGTTTCCGAGGAGTTGATCTCTGCCGGGACCGGCAACATCAGCGGCAACCGATTTGGTGATTATAGCAAGATCGACGTGGATCCGGTGAACGGAAAGGAATTCTGGTACATCACGGAGTACATCCAAAATGGTGGTGGTGCCGATGTGGTCGGCGTATTCCAGATCGCTTCGAATTTGGCCAACGATGTCGGGGTGATCTCCATAGATACACCAACAGATGGTGCGTTGACCAATGCGGAGCCGGTGACCATAACGGTATTCAATTATGGTCAAGACCCGGCATCCGGTTTCGATGTGTCGTACCAGATCGATGGGGGTACAGTGATCACCGAGCCGTATGTGGGCACGTTGGCCTCTTCCGTATCGGCGCAGCACACCTTCGCAACAACGACCGATCTCTCCACCGTAGGACAGACCTATGCCATGCGATCGTACACGAGTTTTGCTGCGGATGAATTCAATGAGAACGATACGACCTCCAGGAACGTGACACACCTTTTTGGGGTGGACCTTGGTGTTACCGCGATCACAAGTCCATCCACGGGATCCGGGTTGACTGCCACAGAGCCTGTAATTGTTGAGATCACCAACTTCGGTAGCGTAACGCAAACGACTTTTCCTGTGTTCCATACGGTGGATGGAGGAACACCTGTGCAGGAAACCTATGTTGGTTCCATTGCGCCCGGCGCATCCGCCAATTTCACGTTTACAACAACAGCGGATCTATCTGCGCTCGCCACCTTTAGCCTGTTAGCTGGAACAGAAGCTGTCGATGATGGGGACACGATCAACGATGACTTCACGAAGGAGGTGACCAATAACCTCTGCCAACCCGTATCGGATTGTGCTAGTTTCGGAGATGGTGTAACACAGCTCCAGTTAGCGGACCAAAACCTACAGCCGGTTTGTGGCACCGCGCCTGTTGGTTATAGCTACGAACCCGGCATCGTGTTCAACTTCGTGATGTCCACCAACCCGTTCGTGTCTTCCTTGGAAATGGGATTTGATGATTCCAACTTCGCGATCTGGATCGACTTCAATGATGATCTCATTTTCGGGTCAGCTGAACGTATCGCCTCGGGTGCCGTGCCAAATGCGGACACCAACTTCCCGTTCACCGTCGACCTTGCAACGTTTACAAATGCAACGCTGGGGATGCACGTCATGCGCGTTCGGGGTACCGATGGCAACAACGCGTCGCAACCATGTGCGAACATGAACTACGGTCGCACCAACGATTACATGGCGAACATAACGGGTATGGTGGGTATCGCGAGCGATCTTGCCCACAACGGGAACGTGAACATTCGCCCATTGTCCGGTGCGCAGTTCATGCTCACCTATACCACAGAACCTTCCACCGAAAAGCTGCCGGTTTCCATCTATGATGCGAAGGGCCAACTGCTGGCCTACTACACGTTGGCCAACAACGGCGGTGTGTATTCCCACACCTTGGACATGTCGCACATGAGCGCAGGTGTGTACCTGGTAAAGGTGGGTACAGGAACGCTGAACGTGGTGAAACGCATTGTGGTGGAATAGGAGTAAGGTAGCTGGGCATATTAGCGTGTGATACTCGTCGATGTCCCATTTTCCATGGATCGATCACAGGGTAACTTCAGGAACCTCGAATCGATGTCACCATTGCCTATCGATCCGGTAAGCCAAGGCGACCATTTTCATAAGTGCTGTGCGATCGGAAGTTGCCGATCGGGATCCAGCTCTTCCAGTTGGCCAAGCGGAGGCCATTGGGGAACTGGCCTTCCTTTCGAAGGCCGCCACCGGGATACTATCAGTGAACGATCAATCCTCCGCCGCACTTCCGTCCCCGCACATGCGCACGATCTTCGGTGTGAAGGAACCGAGCACTTCTACCAGATCGCGTTGGCTGTTCATCACCATGTGGATGTCCTTGTAGGCCATGGGCGCTTCGTCCAAGCCAGCGCCGATCAGTTCGATACCGTGTTGTTCCAAGTGCTCCTTCACGGCTTTGGGATCCAGTGTTGCTTTGGCTTGCGTGCGGCTCATCAACCGTCCTGCACCGTGGCTGGCGCTGCTGATGCTCTCCACAACGCCTGTTCCGCGAACAATGAAACCAGGCGCTGTCATACTACCAGGGATCACACCAAGTACTCCTTTTCCGGCAGGTGTAGCGCCTTTGCGATGCACGATCAACTCGCGACCGCCGTGCGTTTCCTTCCACGCGAAGTTGTGGTGGTTCTCCACCATCGCCGCGGGCTTTTCGCCGATCGCCTGCGCGATGCGCGCGTGGATCTGGTGGTGGCATGCGGACGCGAAATCACCGGCGAGGTTCATCGCCAGCCAGTACTCCTGTCCTTCAGCGCTGTCCAATGAAAGCCACGCGAGGTTCTGTGCTTCCGCAGGCAACTTGCACAATTCCTTTGCTACGCGCGTGTAGTGCTGCGCGATGCCGGCGCCAAGGCCACGTGAACCACTGTGCGAAAGCAGGGCGAGGTATTCGCCAACGGCCAAGCCGAGGTCGTTGTCCACTTCGGTGATCGCCACCACGCCGAACTCCACGAAGTGGTTGCCGCTACCACTGGAACCGATCTGGCTCCACGCACGGTCCTTCAAATGCTTCACTACGGGAATGGTGTTGAACTCAGGGCGCTCAAGCACGGCATCATCCATGCGCTTGTCATGAACCGCACGACCGAAGCGCGTATGGTCGATCAGCATACGCTTGTGTCCATCGCGATGCTGTTGAAGGACTTCCGGAGCAATGTTGAAAATGCTGATGCACATGCGGCAACCGATGTCCATGCCAACGCCGTATGGGATCACCGCGTTATCCACGGCGAGCACGCCACCGATGGGCAAGCCGTAGCCTTGATGTGCATCGGGCATCAACGCACCGGCCACCGTGATCGGCAACTTCATGGCCACCTCCATTTGTTGGATGGCACCTTCCTGGATATGCTCACGACCGTATGCACGGTAGTCCTTGCGTGGAAGCAATTCGTGTTGCGCTTCGGACTTACGATCACGCCCGGTCAGTGCATCGGAGATCGGTGCATAGTGTTCGTGATCCGCGAAGGATGCGGGATCGGCAACGATGCGGCCCAACAGTGCGAGCGCATCTTCATGCGACCACTTGCGGTGGTGCTTCAGGAGCACGTTGATGGCAACGCCGATCGCGCGTCCTTCTGGAAAGCCGATGGCGATGAGGTCCTTGCCGTGGAGTTTCAAGCCTTTCATTTTCGTTGTTCTCAAAGTTCTACTTTCTTGGTCGAATGATGGGGATCGAACCCATGCTAACTGCGCCACAAGCAGCCGTGCTACCATTACACCACATTCAACATGTTGTGGAAGAGGATGGGATCGAACCATCACCTGCCGGGCTTCAACCGGCCGCTCTACCCGAGAGCTGCTCTTCCGTATTGCGCAGATCCCCGCATTCCTCCCCTCTCCTTTGGAGAGGGGCCGGGGGTGAGGCCGCATTTCATTTTCTGATCGTCCTTCCTTCGTTGGCCCGGCGGGACTCGAACCTGCCTACGGTAGGCAGGCCCGCACCCCTCGGTCAAGAGTCGAGTAGTCTTCCATACGACCTTCAAGCCAATACGCGGTGCAGGCGAGGATCGAACTCGCGACATCCCGATAGACAGTCGGGTGTTCTACCACTGAACTACAGCACCGTGAGGGAAAGGAAGGGATCGAACCTTCGACGTGCTGCTTAACAAACAGCTGCTCTACCATTGCCCCGGAATTTCATCCGGGGTACTTTCCCATGTGAAGGGTGCGGGGATCGAACCCTGCGTATCCACCTTGAAAGAGTGGTGTCCTGTCCAACTAGACGAACCCTCCATTGTTGCCAAGACAGGACTCGAACCTGTATACCCGGACTCAAAACCAGATGTCCTGCCGTTAGACGACTTGTATCTTCACATCCTCAACTTTTCATCAGTTTCTGTGTTTGCATTTATCAGTGTTCATCAAAGGGTTCTGCGTTATCAGCGTTCCCTTTTTTAGACCATCAAGAGGGATTCGAACCCCCATCCTCCTCGTTCGTAGCGAGGCGCTCTGTCCGTTGAGCTATTGATGGATGGGCGGTGTCCGGTGAAGCACGGAACGCATCCCGCTCCATGCCCCACCATTCACCATTCACCATTCACCATTCTCCATTCACCATTCTCCATTCACCCATCACCATTCACCCATCACCATTCACCCATCACCATTCAACTATCACCATTCACCATTCACCTATCACCAATCACCACCTAAGGACCCTTACCTGGAGAGAAGATCTCCTTCAATTGGTCAAGGACCTTGGCATTACCACTGATGGAAAGCGTGTTCACCTTTTCGGCGATCTTCTCCACGTATTCCATCTCCTTCAACTTGAAGAGCATGGCGTTGTCCTCCATCAGCTTCGCGGTGTTCAGCAAGCTGCGCGTGCTTGCCGTTTCCTCACGACGCATAATGGTGTTCGCTTCGGCCTTCTTCTGTGCGATCAGCACTTGGTTCATGATGTCCTTCATGTCACCAGGAAGGATGATATCCTTGATACCGTTGTACTTGATCGACACACCGAGTGCCTCGGCTTTCGCTTTCACCGTTGCGTCCACGTAGGCCGTCACTTCTTCCTTGTTGCCAAGGATCTCGTCCAGCGTACGCGTACCTATGAACTCACGGAGCGCCAGCTGCACCATCACATACAACTGCTTCTCGAAGTCCTTGGTCTCCAACAGTGCCTTGCGGATGTCGGTTACGCGGTACTGCGTGTTGAAGTTGATGCGCAACGCGGCCTTGTCCTTGGTGAGGATATCCTGGCCGTTGATCTCCAACTGGAGCAGGCGCAGGTCGGCCTTGAGCACTTGGATCACGGTGCTGTTCTTCGTGTAGAAGTACGTACCGGGCTGCAGCAAGGTCTTGGCTTCACCGTCCACCATGAGGATACCTTGCTCATGTGGGTCCACGCTGTACACGCGGATGTAGGGCAGGAGCGCAGGCTTCATCAGCAGGTCGCGATCGATCTCCTTGGGGATCTCGATGTCGCCCATGTCCATGGTGATGAACGTGAGCTTCAACGGTTCCTTGAAGAAGGCGTAGCGACCGGGCTTCAGCACCTCGGAGAAGTTGCCATTGCGGTACTTCAATACCAGCTGGTTGTCACCCACCTCCACTAGGGTGAGCAGATCCGCCAGTTCGGCATCCTTCAACAGGATGCTGAGTTCCGTTCCGCTATAGAACGGCTGGGTCATGTCGTACAGGCGCACTTCGTCGAAGACGGACAGCACATGCATGCCGGGCTTCAACACGCGCTGGTAGTTACCGAAGCGGAAGACCAGTCCGATCTTGCCTTCGATGATGCGTTGGAATTTGATCATGGTACGTTGTTGTTTTGGCCTTCGCATAGCAGTACCGTGCAATGCGTTGGGAGTTGCGGGGTCCGTTGTCCGGTGGGCCCCTTGCCGGGATATGTTGAGGATGCGTGAGCACCCGGATCATGCAATAGAAAGCGACGTGGAACCACCACCTGAGTTCGGCGGGGAGATCGGTGCAGGGCATTGGCATCACGGTCACCTTCCATCCATTCGCACCATTGCCGCGATGTTCGTTGAACAAGGCGGTCCCGATGCGTTCGGGTAAAAGGGTGCCATGGGCCGTTGCCGCGCAGAGCGAACTCCACAGGACGAACGCCGGTCGTTCGCAGAGATCAAAGGCATCTCTACGCACCGGTGGTTCCAGCATCGCTTTCAGGGATGGGCATTTGTTAGGGAAGCGCCCTGCTTCCTTCCTCTGGATCAACAGTCCAGTGCTCTACCACTGAGCTACCCGATCTGATCGGGACGGGAGTCGAACCCGTGACCCTTGGATTGGCGCTCTAACCGATTGAGCTACCTTGACGTGACAGGTCAAGTGTTGGATTCGAACCAACTCTTCCAATGTGGAGGAACAGAACGACCGTGCGGCGGCATACCACATGCAATTTGCAGTGGTACCATGGGGCGTAGAAACCCTCATCTGGTCCGACACTACCGGTCCTTCCTCGTGCTTGTCGTTTCGGACAAGATGTTTTGTGCTGAAAGCACAGTATGTAAAGAACGTTCAGTACCGGGTGAAGGGCTCGCCCCTTCAGCGTCCTCGTTATGGGCGAAGCGCGTTCACCAATTCCGCCAACGGCATTTTCTTTCAAAGGATCCCTGCCATTCCGGTCCATCGGAATTGCATCTTGGGCAGGGACCCTTCGCATCAATTCATTCACCGGGAAAAAGAAAACCCGGTCGTTGCGGACCGGGTTCGGGTAGAGCTATGCTTGCGCATGTCGTTACCTAAGTCGGTCCTTGTTTGGGCAGAGCTTCTCGTCAAAGCCCTGGAAGCTTGGGTTCTTGGCCAAGTGGGCGTGCTGGCGCATGCCTATGGTCGCGATCCGTCGCTCGATGTGGTTTGTTCTTTTCATTCTTCTTTGTTGGGGTCGATGATCATCGACCCGTAGTGATCCTTGCTAAATGCGAAGCCCCGGCTTGTGGTCGGGGCTTCCTTGTGTGTTGGGTGTGATCGTTCGTCACTCCGTACAAGGTCGCCCGTTCCTCTCGAAGAGGTTGCGCTGTTCGTCTTTTGATGTGTGCAGCATTCGCATTCGGACAAGTAGACGGCAAGGTTGTGTGATCGGTTGCTTCATGCGTGAAATTATTTTCAGATCGATCGAACTATGCTTTGCTCCATGAAGTTCAGGGAGTCTTGATGACGATGTATTTGTGCGGGATCACGGCCTGCGAAGACCATTGTTGCGATCCAACAAACCCACGGCGGGACGCTACGGACCGAGGTGTATTGTTATGCGGTTCATGGTTACCGGGCACTGCTCTGTGGTCCAGGGATCCGAACCTTTCCCCATCTTCGGTGTACCGGACCCCGATGCGCCCCCTCATTCTCTTCTTTCTGTTCGCTGTGTCGATCGGCGCGCACGCGCAGTTCAACGCGTTCACCGGCCACTACAGCTACGCCTTTATTGAGGACTGTACAGCGCTCATTCCCTTGCAAGGGGGTTACAGCTTGGAGTACTTGATCTTCGGATGGTGATGCGTTGTTGTTCCGTGCTGAAGCACATCATGCGATGGCTCGGGCTTTTATCGGCGCTGCTTCTGTCTTTCGTAGCGTGCGCACAACCAGGCGGTCCGGACCTCACCTTCCTGTTGGTGCGCGACGCGAAGGGTCGGTCGATGAAGGGACCTTATGTCGAGAACGCCATGCTGCGCGAAGCACTGCGCACGAAGGGGACAGAACCATGGTCGGTGGAGATCCACTTCACCGTTGCGGAAGGATACGCGTATGGCCCGGAGAAACCCGGCGATCACAAGTGGTGGCCGCTTACCGGAAGTGCGATGCAAGCGCGGGGCAAGGATCGGTTGGTGTTCAACCTCTTCGATTGTTGGTGTACCGACTTCCATGTGCAGGTGATGCAAGGTGATCGGATCATGCGGATCGATCTACCGGACGAACCCGCCGACCGCTGGGCGTTGGTGCAGCGCGTGATGACGCGATCGGGCGATCATGCTTCACCCGAGGTCTTCCGTTTTCGTGCAGGGCGGTTCAGCTACGCGGAGTTGGCCGACGATCCGGCATGCGATGGGCTGGAGAAGCGCATCGCACAAGGGCTCGAACAGGAACGGGATGTGGACTATGAACGACAGCTTGCAGAGCAGGAGGAGTACTACCGCAACCTTCCGCCGGTGGTGCCATCAGAGGCGCAGCCACATGTTCCTGTCATCACCAACGATGAGATCCTGCAAGAGAGCGCCGAACGACCTTCATTGAAGGAACTTGAGATCGCACGACAACATGCCGACACGTTGTGGTTGCTCATCACAGGCGGTGTCATGCTCGATGGTGGCTGCGCGAGCGGTATGCCACAATTCGGTATTGAGATGCTTACCGATACGGGTTGGTTGGAACGCCACGTGATGGACCGGTCCCAAATGGATTGCGGCCTGCCATGGATGGTGTGGAAGGATCGCACGGTGATGCTTCCTCCATTGCGTTGGTGGGTGTCGGTCAACTCACCACCAGAGCTTAAGGAACTGTTGCTCGGTACTTACCGGCTGGTGTTGATGGGCGCGAACGGGGAGTTGAAGCGGACGGAGGCCTTCGAGTTAAAGTAAGGGACCTAAAGCACCATGCACATCGCCAACGTATCGAGGCTCGCATACGATCGAACGTGGGCAGATGTGTCCGTGGCCTACAACACACCCATTGGCACGCGTGTTCCGCGTTTACCATTGCACTTCGTTGCGTACTGTGATGAGCTGCAAGAGGCAAGCAGGCAGATGAATAGGAAGTAGAGGAGGAGGCGTTCCATACAGGGATAACGCAAAGTGCTTTCTCGAACGTATGCGCTTAGGATGTACGTCCCGGCTCGTCGTTCATCGCGAAATTGGCTGGTTCCGGACCTGCGTTATCTTTCGCTCATGATCACCAGGACCATACTATTCACCTTGGGCATTTGTATATCGTCCATCACAGTTGCCCAGGAGCCAGCGCAAGTGATCCAGAAAAGCGATGCGGAGCGAACGGAAGATCTTCCTGTTCCGGAACGGGAGAAAGGAGAAGAACCGAGTTCGGTGAAATTGGATGAAATGCCCGATTTCCCGGGAGGTATGGAGGCCCTGTTCAACTATATCAATTTGGGCATCAAGTACCCTGCGGAAGAACGAAAAGCAGGCGTAAGTGGTGTTGTCTACGTGACCTTCGTGGTGAACAAGGACGGCCGGATCAGCGAAGCGATGGTTCTACGTGGAATACCCGATGGCCCGGCCTTGGATGCAGAAGCGTTGCGTTTGGTGAACGCGATGCCGAATTGGATACCAGGGAAACGGGACGGCGAACCAGTGACCGTGCAATACAACTTGCCTATCCGGTTCGTACAGAGGTGATCGTCAAGAGACCACCTTGCGCGTTGTCAACAAAACCGCACGCCGATCAGCTTCTTCCGGTGCGATCAGATCCGACCGGCCAGCCTCTTCGGCCACTTGCATCGCCGCCATCAGGTGGAAGGGATCCGTCTTCACGATCGGAGGCACTACGGCCAAGGAGCGTTTCCGGGTAACACCGACCAAGGGGCGTAAGCCAAGGACATGCAGCGAACGCAGGGCCTCATGCACAAGGTCCACGATCTCGTGATCGTCCATGCGGCTTTGCAGGAGCTCGGGAGCCGTGCGCCAAGCCGTGCAAAGCACGTGGGTCTTGTCAGCGGTGAGCTTGTCCACATGCACACGCAGTCCGGACCGGCGCTTCAAGCGGAGTTCGTCCTTGCGCATCTGCGCGATCTGTTGCTTGGTCAGTATCACTTCGCGGCTGTTTTCAACTGTAGGGTTGGAACAGATCCTCTGCAAAGCAAGTTCATAGAACAGGCATGGCGGTCGGCCCTTCGACCATGATACGTTGGTCCTTGATGAATGCCCGATCGTACCCGTTGAAATTCGGCAACGTCCGTCACAACACGCGCCCCGGATAGATCCGTCACCCGATCTTCACGCTCGTCATTGTAGCAGCACCGCCCACGGCCTTATCATTGAACAGGCTTACTTGATCGCCGGGCCGTTGCAGCGCGAGCGTATACAGCAGTGGCAGGTAGTGTTCCGGCGTGGGGATCGCGAGCTGCACTGCACGACCGAGCTTCGTGTAGTTCACGAGTGCTTGATGGTCACCGGAGAGAATGGCTTGGTTGAAAATGGCGCGCGCTTCCATCGCCCAGTCCAAGCCGAAATTATCCTCGTTCATTCGATCCCAAGCCACCAACCGCAGGTTGTGCCCCAGGTTCCCGCTGCCCATGATCAGCACGCCTTTGTCGCGCAACGCGCCCAGTTCCTTGGCCAAGGCATAATGTTGTTCGGGTGAGAGATCCTTGTCCAAGCTCAACTCGATCATGGGCACATCGGCATTCGGGTAAAGGTGTTTCACCACGCTCCATGCGCCGTGGTCCAAGCCCCATTCATGGTCCAGTCCTACGGTGGTACTTGTAACAAGTTTCTGTGTATCAACGGCCAGTTCCGGACTGCCGGGTGCGGGGTATTGCACGGCGAAGAGTTCAGGTGGGAAGCCGCCAAAATCGTGGATCGTGCGCGGAATGGACATTGCCGTTACATGCGTGCCCTTCGTTTCCCAATGCGCCGATACGCAGAGAATGGCCTGTGGTTTGGGGATTTCTTTGCCGAGCTTTCGGAATTCCGCGACGAACTCGTTTTCCTCGATCGCATTCATCGGCGAGCCATGTCCGAGGAAGAGAACGGGCAGGCGTTCCGAAGGTTTGAAGTGATCGGTCGCGGTCTTGAGGTCGTTCAGTTGCATGGTCTTGTAGGCTATGGGCAAGGCGGCCAAGGAGAGGAGGAATTGCTTGCGGTCCATGTGTGCAAAGGACGGTGAAGGCGATGGAACGGATACGCGTTCCGGACCATGGGGCAAAGCACCCGCGCAACCACATGTTGTACGGTACTAGGTGATCAGCTCGGAACTGCCGTCATGATCAAACTTTCCGGTGAATAGGTCTTGCCTTCGAATTCGATCGCTCCCTCGCGCAGCACAGTATTAGTGGGAACAGCAAACCCGTTGGCACGCAACACCGCTCCCCGATCAGCTTGCTCGTACATGGCGAAACCGAATGGCTTGAAGGGCATATCCACCATCGCCCACCCGGACCACCGCGAAGAATTGGATCGTGCGACCTCGGAGCGGTTCGGGCCGAAGTTCCGGTGAGCATTCGGGAAGCTGAACGCGTGGAAACCGGGAGCCGAACATCCGTGGTGGTCCAAAGGTTTCGTAGTATTTATGGACCCAAGCCCAAGCCCATGCAACGCCGTCGATTCGTACTCAGCGTATTCGCTTCCACGGCTTTTGCCGCGCTGGCGCAAGCAACGAATTTCATCACCATGTCCATCACGAAAGGCTTCAATACCCGTGCCGGTGAGACCCGGAACGGAACGCATTTCACCATGAAGGGTGTAACGCGCAACACGCTCGATCTGAAGATCAGCAGTGCCGACACCGATGGCGGCATGGCCGTGTTCGAACAGATCGGCGAAAGCCCGAACGGTGGTCCTCCGTTGCACATCCATCCCGATCAGGACGAGTTCTTCCATGTGCTGGAAGGCGACTACCGGTTCCAAGTGGGGGAGGGCGGTTTTCCTGCAACCACCGGCGATACCATCTTCCTGCCGCGAGGGGTCCCGCATGCCTTCATCCAACGTACGGAACACGCACGCATGTTGGTGACCTACCAACGCGCTGGCGACATGGAAGGCTTCTTCGCCGAGACCGCGCAATGGACGGCACCACCGACCAAGGAGGAAGTGGCACGCGTGTTCCGTGCCCATGGCATGGAGGTGGTGGGGCCGCCGCTGAAGCCTTGAGGAAAGCGCGGATCGGTAGGGATCGACAGACTTCAACTTTTATAGTGCGTACCTTCAAGCCCCCGCATCAATGGGATGGAACACATGCAGATCCAAGTGAATACCGATAAGAACATCGAAGGCAACGAAGCCCTTGCAGAACATGTACGCAACGTGGTGGAGAAGACCCTGGACCACTATTCCGAACGCCTGAGCAGGGTGGAGGTACACATGGGTGATATGAACGCCGAGAAGAGCGGACAGCATGACCGTAGCTGCACCATGGAGGCTCGACCCAAAGGCATGGAGCCCGTGGCCGCCACGCACAAAGCAGCGAACGATCACCTCGCCGTGGAAGGCGCCGCACAAAGTTTGGCGAACCTGCTGCGCACCCGCTTCGGCAAGTTGGATGAGCACAAGGGGGCGGCCACAACGCCCTTCAAGGACCAGCGCTGATCCGCGACCACGCTGCCCAAGATCGGAGCGGTGTCTTCCGCGTCTGGACCATCTTCCCTTCGAAGTACAGCGTGCTCACCGCCACCGCAGTGCCATGGGGCGTCCTGCACGTCCTCGTGCGGTAGTGAAGTCTTTGGGTCCGCGGCCCTATCCCGATCGCTCGCCGCCCGCCATTCTACCTTCGCCCCATGAGCAACTACGGTTCCGCCGAGCAGGCCGTCTCCTTGGTGAAGAGCGGGCAGCGCGTGTTCGTGCATGGCAGTGCGGCCACGCCACTGGTGTTGATGAATGCGCTCTTCGCGCGCGCCGCCGAGCTGAACAATGTGGAACTGGTGAGCATCAGCACCATCGGACCGCTGGACCTGCAACAACCCGAAGTGCAGCGCGCCTTCTTCATGAACAGCCTCTTCGTGAGCGACAATGTGCGCACCGCCGTCAACGGGCCGTACGGCGACTATGTACCGGTCTTCCTCAGCGAGATCCCCCTGCTGTTCGAGCGCGGAGTGCTGCCGCTGGACGTGGCCCTGCTGCACGTGTCGCCGCCGGATGCGCACGGCTACTGCTCGCTGGGCGTGAGCGTGGACGTGGCCCGTGCCGCCGCGCGCAACGCCGCGGTGCTCATCGCCCAAGTGAACCCGCGCATGCCACGCACCCACGGCGAAGGGATGATACACCGCAGCCGTTTCGCGGCGATGGTGGAAGTGGATGAAGCCTTGCCCGAAGTGGATTATGCGAGCAGCATCGGTCCGGTGGAAGAGCGCATCGGAGCGTTGTGTTCCGACCTGATCGAGGATGGCAGCACCCTGCAAATGGGCATCGGTGCCATCCCCGATGCCATCCTGCGCGGACTGAAAGACCACAAGGACCTGGGCGTACATACCGAGATGCTCAGCGATGGGCTCTTGCCCCTGTTGCATGCGGGTGTGATCACCGGCCGGTACAAGCGCAAATACCCGGGGCGTGTGGTCACCAGCTTTGCACTCGGCACGCGTGCGCTCTACGACCATATCGACGACAACCCGCTCTTCGCTTTTCTCGATACCGCCTACGTGAACAGCGGCCATGTCATCCGGCAGAATCCCAAGGTGGTGGCCATCAACAGCGCCATCGCGATCGACCTGACCGGGCAGGTCTGCGCGGACAGCATCGGCACGCGGCAATACAGCGGCGTGGGCGGCCAAATGGATTTCATGCGTGGCGCAGCATTGAGCAAAGGCGGCAAGCCCATCATCGCCATGGCCTCCACCACCCGCACAGGCACCAGCAAGATCACGCCCTTCCTCGCGGAAGGTTCCGGCGTGGTCACCACCCGCGCCCACGTACACCACGTGGTCACCGAGCACGGCATCGTGGACCTCTACGGCAAGAGCCTCCGCCAGCGCGCCGAATTACTCACCAGCATCGCCCATCCGGACCAGCGGGAAGAATTGGATCGTGCGATATCGGAGCGGTTCGGGCCGAAGTTTAGGTGAGGGGTAACCAATGATGGCGCCGAGCTGACAGCGGCCCCTTATGGCCTGCACGTGATCGCCCAAGGCTAGCGTAAACAATGCCTTATGTGAAGGAATGACGGCCGTGAACGCGCCCCCGTTCATGCCGCGCGCCGCAACCGGGCCAAGCGAAGCGTGGAAGTGTTATTGTTGTGGCACGATCACGGTGGCGGCGCTTGGCAACGGGGCTGCTTGGGTACTTTGGGCTTTCCGATCCCTCCACAAGACTTCCGCACACCAGTCACCTGAACCCAGTTAACTCCGCATTCAAATTTGTGCGGGCCTGTTCCTCAAACCGTTCCCGGAAGTAAGGCGTCTTGAAGATCTGCGGCATGTCAAGAAAATGCTTCAGCACCTTGCGCCTGCCCGGCCGGTAAAGCAGGTCCGGATAGATCTTGAATTCACGACGCACCTGCTTGGCATATTGCGCGTATCGATCCGCCGGAGCGCCCAGGATACTTAGGTCGGCATCTGTAAAGAGCTCCGTATCCAAGTCTTCGTTGTTGACGTGGTTCTTTGTTGCCAGAATGTGGCGCGCGGCGCGTTCCACCAAGTGTACAGGCAGGTCCACATGCAGCAACATGCGCTCACGCATCAATACCGCGCTCCGCTCTTCATTGTCGGTGCGGTGCGCTCGGTATACAATGTCGTGATAGACGAGGGCCAGAAGAACGGCGTCCGGTACGTCGAGCTGCGACCATACCCCAGCCATGGAGGCATGGAGGTCTTCAAGGTGTTGAAGCGTGTGGTAATGCCTGTTGGACGCACCGTATGCGGTCAACACTTCTTGCCAAAGGACCTGTATTCCATACGCGGTTACACCGTGAAGTTGGAGCAAATCGTTGAAGGCCGATCCCAATGTGCTCATGGCAACGAATGTAGCTGTGCGGCTCCCTGCCGGCTTCTTGGGCTTAAAAGGCCTTCGGCGGCGCCTCGCCAAAATTGGTTTTGGGTGGCGGTATTCCGGTGAGTGGTATTCCCGTGTGCAGGTGGTTGGTAAGGCTCATCAGGCCAACGAGTAGTTGAAGGTTATTGAGATGGAGCTTCGGGGTTGAGGCTTAGACCAAATCATAGATCTGACTCGGTGGGAAAAGCAGCCCAACACTATTAGGCTTGATCTTGAACAATGGCCCCTTTTCAACCGTCTTTTCTGAAGACGTTCGCTTGATCAGATGATCCATGGTGATAATACCTTGTTGCACGAGCAGGTCGAACTGTGATACGATCGGCTTCCGGGTGTGCTCCACCTTCGAGTAGTGTAGATACTCAATGCCGTCCTCCTTTAGGCTCTTGGCTGCGATCCAGAATGTCTCGTTATGTTTCTCCAGTAAGCGCTCGTGGAGCTTGGTCAGGTTCCAAACAGCGAAGTCGCCGATCGTAGGTTTGTCCGCATTTTCATGAAGCAAGCGGTCATCGTCATCGACGCGCAGCTTCAAACCTTGTGAATTGGGCGCGAGGCAGGAGACCGTACAGTACATCTTGAAGTCCGCTCCGCGTTGGTAACCGAACTGGTCCAGTATTTCGCCGGAGCCCTTGAGCTTACTGAGTGACCAGTCCGTTACTTGGGCGAAAAGATTCTTGCGGATGCATTTGGAACGACGGAAGCCTCTTGCTTCTTTTCTTTATAGTGATTCGAAATTCTTGAACCAATCTTCATTCACTGAGACGTGCTCTTTGACTTCGACGGAAACGCCGAGTTGAAGTTCCTTCAGCTTTTCAGCAAGTTTATCCCCGTCTATCAAGTCAATAGCTGGTGCTCCATCCCGTGTGGCCTCTTCAATTGCCTGTCGCGTGTACGAACTGGTTGTGATGAACAACCCTTTATCCGTCCGGCCCACCATGGCACCTCGAAAATCCCTGATCTCCTTTGCACTTACGCTTCCTGTGTAACGCTTGCATTGGAAGACGATATGGAAGCTCAAGATGCCGTTGATCTTCGCAATCCCTCTGCCATCGATACCGCCATCGCCTGAACGCCCCGTCACTACTACTTGAGTAAAGCCCTTTTCTCGGAGCATCCTTTGGATCAACCGCTCGAAAGCTGCTGCCGACAGGTGTTTTACAATGATTTCATTGATCCGCTTCTTCCAATCATCCTCACTTTGTAGGTCAGCCTCAATCTTCCTAGAAATTTGCGGACTCATAGTAGTGGTGAAGTGAGCAGTGTCAACACTGGCAATGGACCAAACGCCACGTTGCGAGTTTAGCAGCACACCTTGATTCTTGAGCATCGTCCTCACCCACGCGAGTTCATACTCGAACTTGGTCTGAGTGGTGTCACGGTGCATAACATTCAACATCTCAGCGGGGAGTTGGAGAAGCTCGATAACCTTATCGTTGATCTCCTCGTTCGTGCCCGATCCACCCAGTTCACGAAGAGCTTGCAGCACAGGAGTAAAGAAGGTTTCGCGCTTGGGGAATTTCTCCATAAGATGATGACTGTTCGTGCGACCGACCGAGGGGTGACGTATGCCAGCGCAAAGTAGCTCCGAAGGATGCAAGTTGCTCTTCTCCGAGACTAGCACTACTTTCCAGGCACAATCCAAGAGTTATGCATCCGGTACGAGAAATCAAAGTATTCCCGGTCGAATCACTCGACCACCTCAAAGCGCTAAGTTCTAGCAAGAACGGAGATATGGTTCAGTTCTTTATCAAGTTCGGTTATGCACGCAGTAGCAAACGCATTGTTTTCTGGCCTGAAGATGAACACTGGTTCGTTGTACATGAAATTGACGAATCTAGCGAGGAGTTTTCCTCCGAAGTTCTCAGATCTGAAACGAACTTCATTGAAGCCATAGAGAAGCATGCCTTCTACTTCTGCGATTTCGAGGAGTAATAAGAGGTGTCTGGCGGATCACGTATTCTTTGTCGGTCGGCATTCGGCCAGGATAGCGATATTGTGGCGGAAAAGCCAGGCATTTCTTAAGAACAATCTGACGGCTATGGGAAAGAGTGAAAACTGGAATCGCGAGCAGCTTCTGATCGCATTAAACCTTTACCATAAGGTCGCGTTCGGGAAGTTCCATAAGAAGAACAAGATGTTAGTGGATATCTCGCGGCGAATGGGTCGCACGGATTCCGCACTACCGATGAAGCTGAGCAACATGGCTTCGCTGGATCCTGAATTCTTAAAGACCGGGCGGAAAGGTCTGCCCGGTGCCAGCAATTTAGATCGTGCTATGTGGGCCGAATATCACGAGAATCTTAACGAACTTGCACCTGAGAGCGAGGCTTTGCTTGCCAAACTGGTTACAGGCGATGCTGAATCTCCGATCGAAGTACAACCGGATGGCAAAGTTCTGCGCACACCACAAGGCCCGACTGAGGGCACGGCATCCGTAAAAGTGAGGCTGGGTCAGCGTTACTTCCGCCAAGCGGTAGTCAATGCTTACAAGGGGTGTTGTGGCATTACGGGTCTTGCGGTACGCGACTTATTGGTCGCTTCTCACATCATTCCATGGAACGCCGCCGAGCAACACCGCCTCGACCCTCAGAACGGTATCGCCCTCAACGCTCTACACGACAAAGCCTTCGATCGTGGCCTCATCACCTTCGATACCGAATTCCGCCTCGTCTGCGCCCCATCGCTCCGCGACCATTATGGCACAGAGGCCATCGCCCAGAACTTCAAGGCCTACGAAGGCCAGCCACTGACCATTCCCGCCGAAGCGGCGGGCCCAAAGTCCGAATACCTTGAGTACCACCGCAGCGAGGTGTTCGGGAAGGGTTGTTGACAACCCCTACCCCTACGGGCCAAACCCGAACCGCGCTCGATGCTGTGCGAAGGACCGGTGCGTGCGAGCTGCGGACCCAAACACTCAATTCCACTCGTCTACCTTCGCAACACCATGTCGGCCAAAGCACAACTCCATGATCTGCTCACTGTATTGGGCAAGCGATCTGCGTATTTCAGCTATGCGGCGATCCGGTCCGCGGTGCAAGAAGCGGGGCTTGATCTGAGGGAAAAGAGTTTGAAGAGCTACCTCTCGGAAGCAGTGGGCAAGGGCATCGTTCACGATGCCGGCCGGGGTTGGTATAGCAGACTGGGCGTACCGTTGGTGCTGGACACGAAGCCGCTTCGCACCGTGGTGCGCACGATCGAGAAGTTCTTCCCGTTACTGGACTTCACTGTTTGGAGCACAGGCCAGGTGAACCCGTGGATGCACCACCTGATCGGCAAGTCCGTAACGTTCGTAAATGCTCCCATCGATGCATTGGAAGCTGTGGGTGACCTGTTGAAGGACAAGGGCTACGACGTGTGGGTCGATCCCACTGGTAAGGACAAGCGGCGTTTTAGCGTAGGCGACCGCACGGTCGTGCTGCGCCCTCTGGTGAGCCGCGCTCCAGCGAACGGACATTGGGCACCGGTAGAGGCTTTGGTCGTGGATCTTTTCATGGAAGTGAAGGCTCTGGACCTGATGGACAGGACCGAGTTCAATGGCATGGTCGGTGCCTTGCTCGGCAGCGGCTTGATGGCCATGGGCACCTTGGTGAATTACATCAAGCGGCGCAAGCTGAAAGTGGCCGATATGCTCCATCGGCATGTAATAGGCTAAAACCACCTAATGCAAATAGGTGGTTTTGATCCATTAGTCCAAATACATCCATAGCCCTTGATGACCATAGATAAAGTATAGCATGTTCGATCCGCTATCGTTCCGAAGACATTGGCTAGTGGAAGAAGGACTACGCCAAGGCACCCAAGCGGTGGTGCTGGAAAAGAGCATCTACGCCCTGCTGTTGGTGGGCAAGCTTGAGGTGGCCGGTCTGGACTTCGTGTTCAAGGGCGGAACCAGTCTGATGCTCCACTTCGATACCGTGAAGCGGCTGAGCATCGACGTGGACATTGCCAGTTTAGAACCTTTGGCCAAAGTGTGCGAAGTACTCAATGCCGTATGTGATGGCAAGCCCTTCCTGAGCTGGGTCCACCAAGACGGTCGCAACGCGGAGAACCCGCCGACGAAGTACTTCCAGCTATTTTACACCTCGGCTTTGGACGGGTCGACAAGTGCGGTCCAGTTGGATGTGTTGGAAGTCGAGAGCGGATACGCCGCTGTTGAGGAGAAGGTGGTGAAAGCCGATTTCTTGGAGGTGTTGACCCCGATCACTGTGCGTGTGCCCACTGTGGATAGCCTGTTGGGGGACAAACTTGCGGCCTTCGCTCCAAGCACCATCGGTATCCTGTACCAACCCTCGTCACGCGTTACTGGCGAACTCGGTGAGCCACGGCCCATCCGCGTGATGAAACAACTGTTCGATGTGGGGGAACTGCTGCTGCAGGCCAGCGACATGACGGTGGTGACCGCAACGTATCACCGGCACTTTGCGCAGCAGAACAGCTATCGCGGCGGAGGCTTCACACTGGAACAGGCACTGAACGACACGGTGGATGCCGCCTATTGGCTGAGCCAGATCGACCTGAAGCCGACTGTGGAGAATGAGAAGACCACATTTTTCCGGCAGGGTCACCGCGCACTGAACTCGCACTTGGTCGGACCTCGATTCACAATGCAGGATGCCAAGGTTTCGGCCGCGCGCGCTGCGTTGCTGGCAATGGCCATCCGCACGGGACGTACGGATGGTGTTCTCGGACCAGCGGTTTTGCCGGAGGTGGCTACATTCCGCGCCCAGCGTATCATAGGCTCTTGGAGCAAGCTCGGTCGCCTGCGCAATGTGAGCGGAGAAGCTTTCCACCGCTGGTATCAGGCGCATTTGTTCGACAACGACCAGTGACTAAGTACTGTCAATGGATCATGGCTATTGACAGTAGTTAGTAACACCCACCGCTTAACGGCATGCCAGTCGTATGGCTTGATGGCATGAAGGCCGTGGATCCGGTGGCGTACTTCTACTTGCACAAAGCAGTGACGATGCTGCTGGAAGCGATGCTGATCGGAGGCTTGGTCAATTCGCTCACACGCCACAGTAGCCCAGAACTTCATGACCTACGAACCTGCCTACCGGTCCTGTCCGCCGTAGTTAAGGCTACGAAGGCCAGCCACTGACCATTCCCGCCGAAGCGGCGGGTCCAAAGTCCAAATACCTTGAGTACCACCGCAGTGGGGTGTACGGGAAGGGCTGCTGACAACACCTACCCCTGCGCGCCGAACCCGAACCTCGCCCGGTGCATCGCCAAATTCTCCAGCGCCGGATGGTGATGTTCGTCTTGGGGAAGGATCAAGCGCTTGCCGGCAAATGGCCGGATCGCATAGGCCGTATCGGCTTCGCGGAGTTCGTTGGACACGAGTACGGTATGATCCGCGGCCACGCTGATAAGACCGCGATCAAAGGCGCGGTGCATATTGGGGCAGAGCGCGATGCCATTGGAGATGGTGTCATCGTATGAATCGGCCCAAGGAACAATGTGGCAGGCATCGATCAGACTAGCCCTTTGATTATGATGGATCTGCAGACCCGTGATGGCGCAACGATAACCGTACAGTTCAGGGATCTTTCGCTTGAAAGCCGCACCGCGCAGCACTTGCTCTTCCTCCTCCTCGTCCTGCAAGTGTTGTAATTGACGGGCCACGTATGCTTCGGGCGTATCGTATTCGATCTGGCGTTCGATCTCGCGGAGGTGGTCCGGTAGCTCGTTGGGAACGGCTTGGCCGGTGAAGTACTTCGCTATCAGTAGGAGGCGGTCGGTAGCCCGATGGTTCGGTTCCCGCCAGCGCAGGTAGATATCGTTGCGCAGTTCCGCAAAGGCATCGAAGGCGATGAGCGCGCTGAGGCTCTTGATGGAATTGGAGCGTGTAAGTCCGTGCTCGAAGCCCGGCAATGTGTGCAAGATCCACAGACCAGAGCGCTCGTTCTTCAGGTGATAGAAGGGAAGGAAGAAGCGTCGGTTGTAGTTGCTGTCCTTCACCAATGCCGCCCAATAGCCATTGAACAGATTGATCAGTTCGGCGGAAGGGGTGATCCGATTCTCAGTGATCAGTCCTTCATCCATGGCCTTGAGCACGGCCAGTAACAAAATGGGTTTGTGCGGTGCGCGCCCATTGGCCCGGTTGAGCCGGAGGTAGTCGGGTATTAGCGGACCGGGCATGCCGGGCAAGGTATGCCAGGGGTTGATTGCCTTTCGAAAAGAAGAGATGTGCACGCGTGCGGTGCCCAACACACCTTCACCCAACCCCAACTACCCCAAGAGCCTTCAACCTAATATGCCCAAGAAACAAAGAAGCCGAAACCGCAAGCTGCCCAAAGCCCAAAGCCTGCATACTTAAAAAGGCCAAGAGACCCAAAGAGCCGAACTAGCCGAACGGCCAATGGTGCGCTCGCCAAAACGGCATCCACCCCTACTTCGCCGCCAATGCCGCCGCGATCCCTTCGCTGTAACCGGTCGCCTCGATGCCCAGCGCCTGTTCCACTTTGCTGCTGTCGAAACGGTAGTCGCTTTCGGATTGGTACATCATCTCCACCACTTCGCGCAGCACGGGCATGAAGAGCCCCAGCACTTGCACGCCGGTCTTTCCCAAGCGCTGGATGCCATAGGGTTGGCCCGCCAATTCGCAGGCGATGCGTACATACTGTTCGCCCGTCATGGGCACCTTGCTCGTGAGCGCATGCCACGTTTGCCCATAGGCGCTCGGTGTGGTCGCGAGCTGCACCATGGTGCGCGCGGCATCCGGCGTGTAGGTGAAGGTGTGGACGGCCTTGGGATCGCCCAACCATTGCGGCGTTTTCTTCGCGCGTAGGCGTTCCGTAACGGTGGAATGCGTAATGCTCAAGGTGGCACCCGGCCCATAGAAATCCGCAGAACGCACGATCATCGCGGTGAGCTCGCCACGCTTCATTTCATCCAACAGCATGGTGGCGATCGTGGCACGCACTTCTCCCTTTTTGCTGCACGGGTTGAAGGGTGTGGTCTCGGTCATGGTGCCTTGTACTTTGCCGTAGGGGTAGACGTTGTCGAAGAAGATCAATTTGCTCTGGTGGCGTTTGCAGGCATCGATGGTGTTGCGCATGACGCGCGGCCATTGCTCTTGCCAAACCTTGGCGTTGTATTTCAACCCGGCCAACAGATACACGACCTCGCTGCCGGCGACCGCTTTTTCCGTGGCCTTGGCATCGAGCAGGTCCGCTTTGAAGAGTTGGTCGGTGGCGTTCTCCCGCTCCGGATGGCGGCCCACTTGCCGGATGCGTGTGGTGTGCGGTAGCGCGAGCGACACTTGATGACCGATGGTGCCGTTGGCGCCGAGGATGGTGTGCATGGTGGTTGGTTGATGGAGGACCTGCCTGGCGCAGGCATGGTTGCGAAAAAGTTGTCTCGGTTCGTTGTCACGCTTCAAGGTATCAGCAACTGATGGAACGCGGACGCTCACCATGAATGCGGATATCGGACAAGTAGCGCTGCATCGACGGACGCGAATGTACCAACGACCTTGCTTCCTGATCGCTGACCGTTCGTTCGATGCTCGCGTTCGTGTTCCCACGCTATACGTGGTGCCGGACCGGACCGGTGTTCATCGTACTTCAGGATCCGTTGTTGCGCAACACGCCTTGTTGATCGGCGTGCTGGTAATACCATTTCGCAGTACAGACCCGGCCAAAAATGCGCCGCTATTATTTCGCAGGACGATCCGAGGAGGTTGTTGCGTAGCCGTAGCTACGGGACGACCTCCTCGGAGAAGTAATACCATTTGGAAGTAGAAATACGTCCAACCTGCTCGCTCTTTTCCGCCCAGGCTTCTTCAAAAAATGGTTCCGTAGCTACGGCTATGCAACG
>Ga0335394_10001599_pt1 | contig 25512 bp, 25 predicted proteins | sample MAT03_FD_205741 | JGI IMG/M metagenome (GOLD analysis project Ga0335394, IMG submission 205741) | Freshwater microbial communities from Lake Fryxell liftoff mats and glacier meltwater in Antarctica - MAT-03 (spades assembly) (version 2) ...
GAGCACGATCACCGGGTGTCTCGTTCAGCGCGAATGATCTCCGCGGCACTCCGCTTCAACGTGCGCACCGGCTGCGCTTGCAGCCGGGCCAACACTTCGGCACGGGTGGGCCGATCGAGCGCCTTGCCCACCTCGCGCATGATGTAGTCAGACATCGACATTCCCTCCACGGCGGCGCGGGCCTTCAACCGCCGGTGAAAGTCCGTGGGCACGTTGCGAATCTGGACCATCGTGGACGACATGTCCATACGATAGTTTCATCGTTTTGTCATGTCCAGGTGAATCCATGGGCTTACAGTGCTTCCCTTCGACACTGCCGTCGTGAATCACTGTTCTTCCGGCATAGGTGATCAGATACATCGCCCCTCCGGCGCCGCGGCGCTGGCCTCCGCCGTGGGTACATTTCACAGCGCGTGCCAACCGGGGAACGCGAGAGCACGGGCGAACCACTCCCAGAAATGCCCGTGTTTTTAACCGACAAGCGATCCAGACCGGGCTGGCGGTCGTGGATGGTGGCAGGAACTGCGTACGGTCACGGGGCCCGGCGTCGAATTTCCTGCTTGGTGCTTACCCGAACGAGCCCGCCAGCTCAGGACACAGCGTGCCATGGCGGAGGGACGCGGCGTGCTCGACCAGATTCAAGCCGGGCGGAACACGCAGAGCCGACGGCCGACGACGCGTGAGATCGATGCCTGGATGGGCGTGGGACGTCCGTGAAGGCCGTGATCGACACAAGCGTCGTGGCCTACTTTCTTCTGGGCATGGAGGGCTTCATCGACGAGGCGCGGGGGGGAGGCCGAACTCACAAGCGTGGTGTTCGTGGAGCTCGCAGCTCGCACCGGCTGCCCCTTGCTCACGTTCGACAAGGCCCTCGTGAAGGCGTTTCCCGTAGTGGCGATGCGTCCCCGGGACTGGCTCGCCGCATAGCCGCAAGCGCTGCAAATACGGAGACGATCGTGGCCTACACGCGACATGGCGCCTGTCTCCGGATGAGTGCACCGCCGAGCGCGGCCGTGGGCCTTGCCGGGCGACGAGCCCTCGCACTCACGGCAATTCCCTCAGCAATTCGCGCAGTACTCGGGGCCGTGCGCCGCGACGGGTTGGCAGCCAACTTGCCTTACAGGGGGTGGAGGCACCCGTGATGTCCACCCCAAGAGTCAGAACCGCCGCGCTGTTCGCCGCACTTGCCCTGTCGGTGCTGCCGGCCGCGGCGCAAGACAGCCGGCAAGACAGCCGGCGAGACAGCCGGCGAGACGAGGGCGCCCAGCGCAACGACCGACCCCGTGCCGAACGCCGGCGTCCGCGCGAGTCGGGCCCGCGCGAACAGCCGAATGCCCAACGCGCCGAGCCCAGCCAGGCCCAGCGCAACAACAACGACAACCGGAACGACAACCGCCCCCAGGCCGTGCCACGCGGCGAGAACCGCGGCCGCAGCGACGCCCGACGCGGCAACGACCGCAACGACAGCCGGCGCGCGAATCGCAACGATCGCAACAACGACTGGAACAACGACTGGAACAACGGCAACCGTGGCCGCGACCGCGGACGGCCGTATGTCGTGCGGCCGTCGGGTCCGAGCTACCGCTACTACTCCGCGCCCCGGCGCAGCTACCTGGTGCCCTACGGCTATCGACCCTACGGACGGCGCCCCGGCTGGAGCCAGAATCTCTACTTCGGCAGCCCCTACGCCTACCGCTCGGGGGGCTACTTCAACCGCGGCTACAACCGCGGCAACTACGGCTACTACGCCATCCCGCAGGGCTTCGCGTATGGCTCGCTGCGCATCGTGGATGCGCCGCCTGACGCGCAGGTGTTCGTGGACGGCTACTACGCGGGCGTGGTGGACGACTACGACGGCGTGTTCCAACGGCTGAATATGGAGCCGGGCGAGCATCAGCTCGAGGTGGAGCCGTATCCCGGGGCGCCGCCGCTCAGCTATCAGGTGTACGTGGAGCCTGGACGCACGGTGACGGTGCACGTGCGGCCCTAACGAGGGCGTGAGCTTGCTGGAGGTCAGTCGCGGTGCGCCGAGGCTGACCTCTTTGCGTATACGGGAAGATCTGCTTCCCCAGCAGCGCGGTCGGTGAAGAAGACGACGTTCACGCCGCACGAAGTGGCGCTGCGCAGGTTCTGGCGCAAGCGCGCGCCAGGGGTGGAGGCGTGTTCCGCCCGCGCGCAGTTGCTGTGTCTGGGCAAGCACATCGGCGACGATCCACTGGGGCAACGCGCGCACGTGGCCGAGCACGCGTGGCGTTGAGGGTCACAGAGGGCCGGGCTGAGCGAGCGCATGGACCGGGGCTTCGCGCCCCGAGTCCACCAGATCCACCACCACGGGCGAGTGATCGCTGGGTGTCAGCCAGTCGTCCCCTTCCACCACGCGCGCGGACGTCAGACGCTTCCGCCACGCCGCCGGCAGGAAGCAGTAGTCGATGTGCCACGGCAGCGTCGCCTTCCGCAGGTGCCGGTAGGTGGGCACCCCCGCGCGGTGCCCGTGGCGCAGATTCCGATGGGCGTGATACGCGCTCACCAACCCGCAGTCCTCGTGCAGGAACGGCGTGGGCCCGTGCACGGTGGCGGCAGCCGTGCGAAGCGCCACGTCAGGCGGCGCCGCCACCGGCGCAATCGTGAACGCCGCGCTGCAACTCGTAGTGGCCGCACCCTTGCGCGGACTGGTGCCGCGCCAGTGCACCGGGTGGTCGTGGAACGGCAAGCCGGGCCGGGCGACCTCTTGCAGCACCACGAGGTAGGCCCTGAGCGGCGCCAGGTGCGATGAGGCGCCGGCTCACGTCGCCGCAATAGCAGTTCCAGGTGACGAGGCGCATGGGACGGGGCCTCCTCCCACGCGGTAGCGCTCAGTGGCCGGTATCGCGCCCGCGGAGCGGCTACCGCAGCAGCGCGAGGAGCACCTGCTCGAGTTCTGGCAGGTCAACTTTGCGCGAGCGCGCCCAGAATGGCCTGACGCCGCCACGCGTTCGTGCTGCGTTCCACGGCGCGCCTGGTCACGAGGTCTACGTCGCGGCCGAAGGCCGCGCGGAGTTCGTCCCCCATGCGCACAAGGTCGAACAGGGTGTGGCGGGCATCTGGCGCACACGACATCAGCACGTCCACGTCGCGTCATGGCGGACACCGCCACACCTTGGGCGTCAGGGTCAACGCGGCGCGGACCCATGCCCGCGCCGCTTCCGTGCGTCAGCGCCGCGGACGCCGCTCAGGCGTGACCACTCGCGTTCAGCGAACTGGTGAGCGCATGTAGGTGACCTCCGGAGCGCGAGGGGAGCGAATCGGCTCGGTAGGTCGATGCTACGGACCATGCGTGACAGGACAGGTCACGCGCGTTCTTTGGCGAACTCGGCCACGAATCCGTCGCGCGTCAGCTCCGCATCGGAATAGGGCGAACGCCGTGGTCGGGCGTCGCGATAGCATCGGCGTTCCAGAGGTCGCCATGGCTCAGTCGCTCGAACAGGTTGCCAGTGTCGTCGAAGCGCTTCAGCGCCGTGCCGAAACGCTGGAGGCGGCCTTGAAGCGGCTCCAGTTGCCCGTCGACGACGGCCCACCAGCCTTTCCGGCCCGCGACCGAACAACTCAACGCGTATCTCGAGGAACGCGGACTGCCGCCCCAGCCCGACCCCTATCACGAGCTGCCGTCACCGCTGTCCTCGGCATCGACCTCGCCAGCGCCCGCTGGACCTTCAATGGCAGTGCGCTCGTGCACTTCCACGCGGAGTCGCGCGTATTCACGCGCGTAATATCCGGCGCCATCGCGTGGCCAGAGTCGCAGGCACCGCTCACGCCGCTCACGCCGCAGGCCCTGGCCGGCGCCATCCATGCGTTCGCGCTGCGCGAACACGTGCGCGCCGTGGCGCTCGACGGACCGCACGCCTGGCGCAATCCGCTCACTGCGGCGCACGAGCCCGGTGTGGGCCGGCGCTGCGAGTACCTGTGCCGCACGCAGGGCAAGACGGGCGTGTATCCCCGCACGTACCCCGGCAACCAGTTCGCGTGGATCAACTTCTGCGTGCAGGTGTTCGACGCGCTGCTGGCGCAGCCGGGCGTGCGGATGGCGGATGCGCCCTCGGGTGAGGCGGCTCCAGCGGGCGACGGCTACGTGGTGCTCGAGTGCTTCCCGACATCCCTCTGGCGCGCGAGCAGGCTGGCGCCGCTGCCGGCGAAAGGGAAGAAGCCCGACGTGCGGACGTATTACCAGGCGCTGGCCGCGGCGTATGCGCTGCCGCCGGTGTTGGTGACGAGCCACGACGACCTGCAGGCGATTGTGGCGGCACTGGCTGGCGTGGGCGCCACTGGCGGCCCCGTGCAGGCCCGGCCGCGCGGCGTGCCGTGCTGGATGGCCGAGCACCCGGATGGGCTGCGCCGGGTGGAGGGGTTCATCTGGGACGCCTCGCCCCTGCGCGCCTCCCGTGCGGGCCACTGTGCGGATCTACACGGGCTCCGGGATGTAGCACGCCGACGGTGAGGCGCACGTGGATGTGGGCAGGGTTCCGTGCCTGGTATTGGGAGATGCTACGTCCGGTATCACACTACCCGCATGATCACGATGTCATTGAAGTTGCCGGCGGCGCTGTCGAGTGCGTTGGAGGCAGAGGCGGCGCGCCGGGGCACGAGCAAGTCGAGCGTGGTCCGCGTGTGCCTCGAGGAAGGACTACGGAAGCGTCGAGCGCGCCGGGCTCGCCCGTCCGGTCTCGACCTCGTGGGCGATCTCGCTGGCACGTTCCAGGGGCCTGCCGACCTGTCCACGAACCCGGACTATCTGGACGAGGCGCTGGTCCGCGGGTCCCGCCGTGGCTGAACGAACCATCGTCGATGCCGGACCGATCGTCGCGCTCCTGAACGCGGCCGATGCGCATCACGCGTGGGCGCGGGGGGAGTTTGCGCGGCGGGAAGCGCCTTTCCTTTCGTGTGAGGCGGCGCTCTCAGAAGCTCAGCATCTCGTCGCTCGGGGAAGGGGCAATCCATTGCTGGTGCTGGAGATGCTCCATCGTGGGGCTCTCACTGTGGCGCTATCGGTGGAGGACCAAGTGGAGTCGCTGCTGACGCTGCAGCGATCGCACAAGAACCTCCCGATGTCGCTGGCCGATTCGAGTCTGGTCCGACTTGCCGAACTGCACCCGCAGAGTCGCGTGTTCACGACGGACTCGCATTTTCGGGTCTATCGACGCAACCGGCGACAACTGATTCCGCGTCTGGTCCCACGCGACATCTGACAATCCGGCCTCGCAATCACCCCGGGACTCTTGTCTTCCAACAGGCTTCAAGACTCATAACGAAGAACGCTTCTGCCGGTGCGCGCGCGCTGTCCGAGATCAAGGGCGCGGCGATCCTCGATCACCCGTGCGGCAAGGTGGCCGTCACACAGATGCCCGCCACGGATCGCACGATGATGACGGGCATGATGAAATCCATGTCGCAGACCGAGGGGCAATTCGCTCAACCCAGAGATCACACCGGCCGCCGACTCCTCGGGGTTTTCCGCAGTCACGACGGCGCAGACGCCCATCGTGGGCTCGGTCATCCTCGCGACCCTCGACTACGCCGTGCTCACCGTCACGCCGCGCCAGACCATGCGCATCGTCGCGCTCGAACTTCAGGGCGCGGGCGGCATCGAGTGCCATGCGGCCGTCGGTGTCCACGGCGTTGACGTCCGCGTGTTGCCGGTCGAGCGCATCGCGGTCGCCGGCCTGCCGGTTGATCTTCGACAGGCGGGCCACGAGATGGCGCGGGTGAGGTCGGACTGGAACGCCAGCACCTGCAGGTCCAGCATCAGCCAGATGATCCTCGAACACCGGCGGCACGCCCTGCGGGCGGTGCGAGAATCGGTGGGAGCTCGAAGGCCACGCGCGAGGGCCGGGGTCATCGCCTCCAGCAGCGGCAGCCCTCGCGTCACGCCGAGGCCCCGCAGCACGGTGCGCCGGGGCAGGGACTTCGGCCGCGCCGCTAGCGCATCACGTCGCTGCAGTTCTTGTAGCCGGTGGCCCGTCCCCCCGTGCGGCAGGCGTTGCACCAGCCGTAGTGCGGGTCCTCGGACGTTTCGCCTTCGGGCGGCGCCACTTCGTTGGCATCGAACGATCCGGGGTACGGCAGGAACACATGCTGACGTCCATTGCGCGCCGAGCATTCCACGCACGAGCGCATCGCCGCGTCGGGCGAGCTCACGACTTCACGTACGTCGGTGGAGCACGTGTTGCAGGGCGTACGCCGCACCTGCTGGATGCGGCGCGTGGCCTGCGGCGCGTGCGCGCCAAGAGGAGCCGTGTTGGGCAGCAGGTGCGAGGCCGCGCCGTCAGCCGTGAGCAGCACATCGCCAGTGCGGCTCGTGAACTTGATGAGCACTTTCCCTTCGCTGGTCTCCCCGGTGATGCGGCCCAAGCCCCATTCAGGTTTCGAACGATGGCGTACGAGGTCTCCGGGTTTGAACATGCAGGGATCAGCGTACACTGTCCGCGCGTGCCGCGCCTGGAAAGTCACGCTACGATGCGGTCACACGATGCATGCGCGCAACCGGTTTCGCGACGGCTACGACTTTTCGCGCCTGATTCCCGCTCATCCGCCGCTTGCACCATTTGTGGTGCAGAATCCGCACGGCCAGGCCACCATCAACTTCGCCGAACCGGCCGCCGTGATGGCGCTGAACCAGGCGCTGCTGCGCGACGCGTACGGGCTGCAGTGGAGCGTGCCGGCGGGCGCGTTGTGTCCCGCCGTTCCCGGTCGCAGCGACTATCTGCACTACCTCGCGGATCTATTTTCCGGCGGCGACGACGCGCTGATTCCGCGTGGACCGCAGGTGGTGATCCTCGACCTCGGCACAGGCGCCAACTGCATCTATCCCGTCGTGGGGGCCAGCGAATACGGCTGGCGCTTCGTGGCCACCGAGTGCGACCAGGCGGCGCATCGCTGGGCCCGGCAGATCGTGCGCATCAATTTCGGCATCGCGGCGCTGATCGAGGCGCGGCATCAGCCTGATCCGCTCGCGTGCTTCGCCAACGTGACGCAGCCGGGGGAACGGTTTGCGGCGTGCATGAGCAATCCGCCGTTTCACGCGTCGGCGGAAGAGGCCGCGGCCGGATCCCTGAGGAAGCGTCGCAATCTCAAGCTCTCGCCCGCCGCCGCGACACTGAATTTTGGCGGCTCGGGCGGCGAGCTGTGGTGTGCGGGGGGCGAAGTGGGGTTCATCGAGCGGATGATCGCCGAGAGCGCGGCGCGTCCGCAGTTGTGCTTCTGGTTCACGACGCTCGTGTCGAAGAGCGCGCATCTGCCGCGGCTGCGGCGGGCGCTGGCGCGGGTGGAACCCGCGCAGGTGCGAGAGGTAGAGATGGCGCAGGGGCAGAAGCAGAGCCGCATCCTAGCCTGGACGTTCCAGCGCGCGTGACGCTGCACTGCGCATCACGTTCCACCGCGCATGGAATGGCGGCCATGCCGCATCGCTCCTCCCTGCTGTTTGCGTGCGTGGCCGTGCTTGCCGTGGCCGCTGCTTCGTCATCCCCGTTCGCACAGAGGCTGGCGTCAGGCCGAGATCGTGCTCGAGGCCGCGCAGTTGCAGTTGAAGCACGGCGTCACCACCGTGCGCGACAGCTACGGCGTGCTGCCGGCCCTGGTGGAAACGCGCGAGCGCATTGCTAGCCCTGCTTTCGCACGAATGAGGGGCCAGGCCGTGGGCGCGCGCATGCTGGCGGCGGGCAACAATCGTGGGCTGGGGCGGTCCGTATTCGGTGTCGTTCAGCCTCATCCGCGAAGCCGGGCTCACGCTGTTCCAGGAGCAGAGGCGCACAAGCGCGACAAGAAGGCGGAAACGCACGCCACTACCCCCGATGGGCTGCGGCTGGCCGTGGCGGCCGGCACAGTCCGCTGGCGGACAGTGTTACAAATCAGCGGCGGGGTCGGCCAGATCGGCCAGGTCGGCGTCGTCCACGAAGACCAGCGACTCGGAGTTCACGCAGTGGCGCTGGCCGGTGGGCCTGGGGCCGTCTGCGAACACGTGGCCCAGGTGGCCGTCGCAGCGCGCGCACAGAATCTCCACGCGCGTCATGCCGTAGCTGCTGTCGGTTTCGATGAGCACGTTCTCATCCGCAATCGGCTGGAAGAAGCTGGGCCAGCCGGTGCCGGATTCGAATTTCGCGTTCGACGCAAACAGCGGCAATCCGCAGCACACACACGCGTAGACGCCGTCCTGCTTGTTGTCGAGCAGCGTGCCGCAGAATGGACGCTCGGTGCCCTGCGACCGGGCCACGCGAAACTGCTCGGGCGTGAGCTGCGCGCGCCAGTCGGCGTCGCTCTTCTCCACGCGCGGCACGACCACCGGCCCCACGAGCTGCCCCTGACCGTTGAACACCTTCACCGACACCTTGGCTGTGGACATGTCCTCTCTATGATGCCGCGTCCGGCCACCGCGATTCTACCAGCGCTTGTGCTACGCTGTGCTACATGTCTGTTACCATCGCCGCGACCGCTCGTGTCGCCCGCAAGCGACCCGCCCCGAAGGCGAAGCCGCTGAAGACGGCGGCACCGCCACCCGCGCTCGCACGGACAGCCGCCGTTTCGCCCACCGCGCGGCCCGTCTTGGCCCACGACCAGCCGTCCACCACGGTGGGCGTGCGCGAGCTGCGGCAGAACCTGAGCATCTACCTGGACCGCGTGAAGCAGGGCGCCGCTCTGCAGGTCACCGAACACGGGCGGGTCGTGGCCGTGCTGCGGCCGGTGCCGCCGAACGCCTCGCGCTACGACATCCTGCTGGCCCAAGGGCTCATCACGCCGGCCACCAAGTCGATCCGCGATCTGCCGCCGCCGCGCAAGATGCCGCCGGGATCGCGGCCGCTGAGCGAGATCCTCGACGAGATGCGCGAGGATCGCTTCTGATGGCTACGACCTACCTCGACGCCTCCGCCATCGTGAAGCTCGTGCTGCACGAGCCGGAATCGCAAGCGCTCATCGACTACCTCGACGGGAGGTCAGACGTGGAGGCGAGCGAACTCGCGATCACGGAAGTGGGGCGTGCCGTTCGCCGCTTCATCCCGGACTTCGAGGCGTCGGAGGCGCTGGATGGCATGGTGTTGCATCGCCTCACGCCTGATGTGCTGCGGCTGGCGGCACGCTTGCAGCCCGCGGGGCTGCGCACGCTGGACGCCATTCATCTCGCATCCGCGATGGCACCCGGCGGTGGTGACGTGCACGTCGTCACCTACGACGCCCGTCTCGCCGAAGCCGCCCGCGCGCACGGCCTGCGCGTGTTCCAGCCGGGACGCTAGGCGCGCCGGCAGATGTAACCGTGACCGGCCCCGTTACAATTGCGCGTGGCCATTCCCACGCTGCTCACGGCGGGCGAGGCGTTCGAAGACCTCGTGTTCGTGGGGCTGGCGCGGCTGCCGGCGCCCGGGGAAGAGATCAAGACCGATCGCTTCCACGCCACGATTGGCGGGGGCGCGGTGATCACCGCCGTAGCCGCCCGGCGGCTGGGCATGCGCACGGCCATTGCCAGCGCGCTGAGCACGGCTGCGGTAGCTCGGCTCAGGCGCGAGCAGGTGCGCGTGCACAACCTGAAGCGCCCGGGCGAGGCGCATGCCATCAGCGCAGCCCTGTCCACCGGCACCGACCGGTCGTTCGTCACCTTCAACGGCGTGAACGCGGTGCTCGAACCGCGCCTGCTCAACGCCTTGGCCACGCCGCACGCCACGCACCTGCACCTGGCGCTGTGCCCCTCGGATATCCGCACGTGGACGCGCCTCGTCAAGCATCTGCGGCGTACGGGCGTCACCGTGTCGTGGGATTTCGGTTGGAGCGAAGCCCTGGCCGGCCGCGCCGAGCTACCGGCGCTGATGGACGCGCTGGATCTCGTGTTCCTCAACGAGCTGGAAGCGCCGCTCTACGCGCGCGTGCCGGCGCTCGACGACTCGTATCCGGTGCTGCGGGCGCGCCGCACCAACGTGATCGTGAAGCTGGGCTCGCTCGGCAGCCGGTGGCTGCGCGCTGACGGCGACGTGATGATGCCCGCGCCTCGCGTAGACGCCGTCGACACCACCGGCGCCGGCGATGCGTTCAACGCGGGATTTCTGGCCGCGTGGCTGCGCGGCCGTCCGCCGGGGCTGTGCCTGGCCACCGGCAACGCCGTGGGCGCGGCCTCGACGCGCGCGGCCGGGGGACTCGACGCGCTGCCCGTGGCCGCGAAGCTACCCGCGCTGCTCCGGCCGATCAGCCCTCGGGCAGCGCGCACCCGGACAGCGCCCTCGGTTCGCCCGACGCACGTCTCTCGGAGGACGTCGTGAAGCTCGCCATCATCGGCGGCGCCGGCGTGCGCGTGCCTCTGCTGGTAGGTGGATTCGCCCGCTCCACCCTGAAGGTCGACCAGATCGACCTCTACGACATCGACCAGCCGCGCCTCGCGGTGATCGCCGATCTGGCCGCGCGCATGTCGCACGGCGTCCGTGTTGCCGCGCAGGCCTCCGCCGAGGCCGCCATCGAGGGAGCGGACTTCGTCATCACCAGCATCCGCGTGGGCGGGATCGCGCAGCGCGCCACGGACGAAGCCACGGCGATTGCCCACGGCGTGGTCGGGCAGGAAACGGTGGGTCCCGCCGGATTCGCCATGGCGGTGCGCACCATTCCGCCGATGGTGCGCTACGGCCAGCTTGCTTCGCGCATAGCGCCGAAGGCGTGGTTCGTGAACTTCAGCAATCCCGTGAGCGTGGTGTCGCAGGCCGTGCACCAGCATTCAGATGCGCGCATCATCGGCATCTGCGACACGCCCACCGAAACCTACGACGATGCCGCGCATGCGCTGGGACTTCCGCCGGCCGCGTGCGACTACGACTACTTCGGCTTGAACCATCTGGGCTGGCTGCGCGAGGTCTACTTCCAGGGCGAGCCGCAGATGGCCCGGCTGTGGGACGACCCCGCGCGCCTCGACGCCGTCTATCGCACGCCGGTGTTCGAGCACGAGCACCTGCGGCAGATGCGCCTGCTGCCCACTGAATATCTCTACTACTACTACCGGCCCGAGGTGGCGCTCGCGCACCTGCAGAAAGCCGGAACGAGCCGCGGACAGGTGGTGTCGGCGCTCACTGACGCGTTCTTCAAGGACCTCGCCGGCGGCGCCGTGGATCCCGCGCAGCGCTACCAGCAGTATCTCGCCGCGCGCGACGCCAGCTACATGCAGCTCGAATCCGGCAGCACCACGCCGCGCATCACACCCGACTGGGCCGAGCTGAGCGGCTACGACAAGATCGCGCTCATGACCATCTCGGCGATTGCCGGCAACACCGGCGCGGTCATTCCGCTCGATGTGCCCAACCACGGCATCCTGCCGTTCCTCGACGACGACGACATCATCGAGACGCCGTGCGTGGTGGATACCAGGGGTCCGCACGCCCGGCCCGTGGCGGCCGTGCCCAACCACGCGCGCGCGCTCATTGCCTGCGTGAAGGCGTACGAGCGCGCCACCGTCACCGCGGCGCTCAGTGGCGCCCGCGACGATCTGGTCGATGCGCTCGCCATCAACCCGCTCGTGCATTCCCGGCCTCTGGCCGCGCAGCTCGTGGACGCGCTGTTGCCCGCGTGAGCATCACGCCGGCATCCGCAGCGACAGCCGCGGCTGCCGCGCCCACCCTCCACCGCGCGATGGGCCTGCTGCAGGCCACCGCCACCAACGTGATCAGCATGGTGGGCGTCGGGCCGTTCCTGACCATCCCCTTCATGGTGGCGGCCCTCGACGGACCCCACGTCATGTATGCGTGGATTGCCGGCGGCATCCTGGCCGTGGCCGACGGCCTCGTCTACGCGCAGCTCGGCGCCGCGCTGCCCGGCAGCGGTGGCGGCTATCTCTATCTGCGCGAAGCGTTCCAGCCGTTCGGGCTCGGCCGCCTGATGGCGTTCCTGTTCATCTTCCAGACGGTGCTCGTGGCGCCGCTGTCGGTGGCGGGCGGAGCCGTGGGCTTTGCCGACTACCTGCAGTTCGTGTGGACGGATCTGCCGCCGCTCACCCACCACCTGATTGCCGCGGCCGTGTGCGTGCTCAGCACGGCGCTGCTGTGGCGCAAGATCGAGGACATCGGCACGCTGAGTGTCGTGATGCTTGCCGTGGTGCTCGTCACCGTGGGCTGGGTCATCATCGCCGGGCTCTTCAACTTCTCGCTGGCGCAGGCCTTCGACTACCCCGCCAAGGCGTTCACCTTCGACGGCGCGCTCATCTCGAGCCTGGGCGCGGCCTCGGTGCTGGCGATGTACAGCTACGGCGGCTACAACCAGGTGTGCAACATCGGCGATGAGATCAAGGACCCGACGCGCACCGTGCCGCGCTCGATCTTCCTGTCGATTGCCATCGTCGCCGTGCTCTACATGCTCATGACCATCGTCATCCTGGGCATGATTCCGTGGGAGCAGGTGCGCGATTCGCGTACCGTGGCCTCGATCTTCATCGAGCGCACCTTCGCGGATCCGGCTACCGGACGGCTGGCCGGCATCGTGATGACGGGCCTGATTCTGTTCGTGGCGGCCTCGTCGCTCTACGCCACGATTCTGGGCTACTCGCGCATCCCCTACGCGGCGGCGCGCGACGGCGACTTCTTCAAGATCTTCGCGCGCGTGCATCCCACCAAGCACTTCCCCGATGTGTCGCTCGTGACGATTGCACTCGTGTCGATTCCGTTCTGCTTCTTCACGCTGGGGCAGCTCGTGAGCTGGCTGATCCAGGTGCAGGTGCTGTTGCGCTTCATCTGGCAGTGCGCTGCCGTGGTGCTGCTGCGCCGCTACCGCACGGACATCCCGCAGCCGTTCACGATGGTGCTCTACCCGTGGCCGGCGATTCTCTCGGGCGCGCTGTGGCTGTTCATCTTCTTCACGGGCCCGTGGGAGGGCATCGTGTTCTCGGTGGCGTTCCTGCTCGTGAGCGTGGCCGCCTACGCCGTCTTCGCGCGCGGTCGCGCCGCGACCGGGACACAAGGCCGCACGTGGACGTAGCGGTCGGCGTCGTAAGGCGGACGATGACGCCGGCCGAGCGTCGGTTGGCGGCGCCGCCTTTCCCGTGGAGCGAGCTACCACTCGCGCCGCTGAACGGCCTGCTGGCAGCCGTGCCGATCGTGGTGCTCGCGGGCCTGCCACTCTACCTGGTGTTGTGGCTGGCCAGCGTCGCCGACCCCGAGCGCTGGGTGGGCCTGGTGCTCGTGAGCGGCTTCGCCTATGGCACCGGCACGGCGCTCTACACGACGATCGGCGCATTCCTACGCGCCCGCGCCAGAGTTGACGACGACCTGCTCGATGACGTGGTGGAGGATCGCATCGTGCAGGTGACGGATGCCATTGAGGTGGTGTGTGACCCGCCGGCCATCTACCTGCAGCTGGCGAGCGCAGGCGCCCACGACCAGGGTGAGGGCGGCGGCGAGGCTGGCGGTGGGGATCCTGGCGGGGACGAGGGTGAAGCCGAGGCGATCGTGCTCAGGGGCGAGTACCTGACCCGGCTCCGGCGCACGGGACGCTTTCCCTCCACGACCCTGCGCGTGATTCAATTGCCGCGGTCGCGCGCGGTGGTCGGCATCCTGCCTCTGGGCGACGATCTGCAGCCGGCGTTCGTGTCGGGTCAGGATCATCGCCCCGTGGAGCGCGATGGCGAGGCCGCGCGAATCGACATCGACGCGTTGCGGTCGCGCGGGCGCTAGAGGTCAGGCCCGCACGGCGAACTTCGCCTGCCCGGGTCCGTAAGAGTACAGGTGTAGACTCGCGGTCCACCTCTGAGGATTCCCATGAGCTCATTCCTCGGTCACATTCGCCACGGTGTCCGGATGTTCATCCGCCGGCCAGGCTTCAGTGCCACGGCGGTGATTGCCCTGGCCCTCGGCATCGGCCTCACCACGATGATGTTCAGCATCGTGCACGGGGCGGTCATCCGCGGGCTGCCGTTCGAGGACTCGGACCGGCTGGTGGCGCTCTTTCGCAACCGGCCCGCGCAGGGCGTCGAGTTCATGGGCGTGAGCATCCACGACTTCGAAGACTGGCGCGAGCAGCAGAAAAGCTTCGAGGAGATCGCCGCCTACTATGCCGAAACGGTCAACATCGGCGGCACCGAAGGCACGCCCATCCGCTATCTGGGCGCCTACGTCAACGCGCGCATGTTCAACCTTCTGCGCGTGCAGCCAGTGCTCGGCCGCCTGTTCCGGCCCGAGGAAGACCATCCCTCCACACCGCCCGTGATGCTGCTCAGCTATCGCGCCTGGCAGGATCGATTTCAGGGCGACCCGGCCATCGTCGGTCGCGTCGTGCGGGCCAATGCCGAACTGACCACCATCGTCGGCGTCATGCCAGAGACGTTCGGGTTCCCGCAGCAGATGGATGCCTGGCTGCCCCTGCGCATCGATCGGCTGGCGTTCAGCCGCGGTGGCGGACCGGCCGTGGAAGGCACCCAGCTGCAGGCCGTGGCCAGACTGAAGGCCGGGGTCGGGGTGGAAACCGCGCAGGCCGAGATGTCGACGATTGCGACCGGTCTGGCGGCGGCGTACCCGGCCTCGAACCAGGGGATCGGCGTGACCGTGCGGCCACTGATGGAGACCTTCATCGGTCCGCAGGCGGCCGCCCTGCTCTACACGATGCTGGGCGCCGTGTTCGGCGTGCTCCTCATCGCGTGCGCGAACGTCGCCAACCTGCTGCTGGCGCGCACGGTCGCGCGCAGCAAGGAGATCGCGATTCGCACTGCGCTCGGCGCCAGCCGGCGGCGCACCGTCATGCAGCTGCTCGCCGAAACGCTCGTGCTGGCACTGGCCGGCGCAGCCGTCGGCCTGGTCGTGGCCAAGGTGGGCATCGATTTCTTCAATGCCGGACTGGCCACACAGGACACACCGCTCTGGCTGGTGGCCACGCTCGACCCGGTCGTGATGGGCTTCGTCGCGGCCCTCGCGTGCCTGTCGACGCTCATGGCCGGCATCCTCCCGGCCCTGCGCGCCACGCGCAGCGACGTCGCCGGCATCATGAACGACGAAGCGCGCGGGTCATCGAGCGGGCGCATGGGGAAGGTGAGCCGCGTCCTGGTGATCGGTCAGCTGGCCGTGTCGTGCGGCCTGCTGGTGGCGGCGGGCCTCATGATCCGCACCGTCGTCAACGTCGCGCGCTTCGACTACGGGTTCGCCACGACCAACATCTTCACCGCGCGTCTGGGCCTGTTCGACAAGGACTACCCCACCCCGACCGCCCAGTGGCAGTTCTACGACGCGCTCCTGCAGGGATTGGCGGCGCGCCCCGGCGTGCGCTCGGTCGCGCTGGCCTCCGACCTGCCGGCCCGCGGCGGGCAACTGCAGCCCGTCACCATCGACGGCGTTGCCTATCCCACCGAGCAGGATCACCCGCTGGCCCACCGCATCGTCATCACGCCGCGGTATTTCGAGGTCGTCGACGTCACGCCCGTGCGTGGCCGGATGTTCGAGCGCACCGACGGTCCAGACTCGCAGCCGGTGGCGATCGTGAACGAGCGGTTCGTGGCGCTCTTCTTCAAAGACCGCGACCCGCTCGGCGCGCGCATCAAGCTGGGCCAGGATGACGCGCCCTGGCGGACGATCGTCGGCGTCGTGCCCGACCTGCACCTGGGCGGCGCCATCGGTGCGCTCAACCCGCGGCACGAAGGCGTCTACGTGCCGCTGATGCAGAACGTGATCAACTTCATGACCCTGGTGGTCGGCACCGACCAGCCGGCCATGGGCTACACCGCCACGATTCAGAGCGAGATCAACCGCCTCGATCCGGCCCTGCCGCTCTACTGGGTGCGGTCGCTGGCCGATCAGTATGCGCTCGACACGTGGTTCTATCGGGCCTTCGGCACGCTCTTCATGGCGTTCGGGCTGGCCGCCCTGGTCATGGCCACCATCGGGCTCTACGGCGTGATGTCGTTCTCCACAGGCAATCGCACCCGCGAGATCGGCGTGCGCATGGCGCTCGGGGCCGAGCGCCGCGGCGTGCTGATGCTGATCCTCCGCCAGGGCCTCGGCCAGATCGGCATCGGGCTGGCCTTCGGACTCGGGTTCGCGGCTCTGCTATCGCGCGGCCTCGGCATCCTGCTGTTCGGCGTACCACCCTGGGACCCGGCCGTGTTCGCCGCCGTGGTGTTCGCGCTCGCGACCGCGGGCACGCTCGCGTCGTTCATCCCGGCCCGGCGGGCGACCCGCGTGGAGCCGGTCGAGGCGTTGCGCCTGGACTGACCGTGAGGGCGGCCTGGCCCCTCAGGGCATCAGCAGCACGAGCCGCGGGTAGATCAGGTTCTCGTTGGCCGCGCGGCCGCGGTTCAGATCCCAGATCTCGCGCCACCGGTTGGAATCATTGAGCTGGGCCTGGGCAATCTTGCTCAGCGTGTCGCCCACCTTCACGGTGTAGGTCTTGCGCCCGGCCACCGGACGCGTGAACACGTCCGACACGGTCGACAGGTACTCGCGCATCAGGTCGGCGTACTGCGGCGTGGCGCGGAAGCGGTCGATCACCTGGTTCACCTCGTAGACCAGGTCGAAGTTGCCGGCCGGAATGCCCACCGCGTACTTCGACTGGTTGAGGTTGTACTGCACGATGGTCGTGCGCGGGTGCGCCTTGATCTCTTCGGCGGCGAAGGGATAGTCGTAGATCAGCGCGTCGGCCTGGTCGCGCTCCACCGCCTCGAACCAGCCGTCGTCGCCCGAGAACTTGCTGATGCGCGCATTCGGGATGTTCTCCTGCACCCAGCGCTCGGCCGCCGGGTCGTCGTAGATGGCGATGCGCTTGCCGGCCAGGTCGCGCGACGAGCGGTAGGTGCCGGCCATGCCCTCTGACACGATCAGGCACAGGCCGAAGTCGAGGTAGCCGTTGGACCACACGACGCCGTCCACCGACGGGTCGGGCACGTAGCCGCCCATGATGACGTCGATGTCGCCGGCGTGCAGGCGGTTCGGCAGGTCTTCGTAGTCGGCCTCCACGATCTGCACGCGCTTGGCGCCCAGGCCATCGGCGATGAGCCCGGCCAGGCGGAAGTCGAAGCCGTCGTCCTGCTTGCGCGCGTTGATGAAGCGCATCGGCGGCGCGTCGGGCTCCATGCCCACGCGCAGCACGCCGGTCTGCCGCACCGAGGCGAGCACGCCCTTGCGCTCGGCCGCGGGCCTCGAAGCCGGCGTGCTGGCCGGCGTGGCGGACGGCGACGGCGTGGCGGCGGGAGCATTCGTGGCCGTGCCGCTGCCAGGCACGCTCCCGCGATAGGTCCACCCGGCGTAGCCGAGCACACCGAGACCAACGAGAAACAACAGCACCTTGCCCGCGGGAGTCAAACGCATACGTCCTCCGATTGATTCGTCATCCGAGCCGTACCAGCTCGCGCCGCGAGAACAGTCGCGCCGCCTTGGCCACGCCGCTCACCGCCGTCATCACGGCCTTGGCGGCATCCGCGCCGGTCTGCGCGCCGCCGTTCATGTAGCCCTGGAAATCGTAGCTGCAATGTTCGCCGGCGAAGAAGAGATTGCCCACCGGCAGGCCCTCGGCCCCGGCGATGGTCGTCCACTGTCCCGGCTTGTAGGCAGCATACGCGCCCTTGGTCCACGGATAGGTGGGCCAATGGAAGCGCGAGACCTTGCCGTTCCGCTCGCGACTGGCGCCGGGATACGCGCGCTCGATGCCATGCATCAACCGCCCGGCCACCTCTTCGGCCGGGCCCTGGCCGGCTTCATGCGCGAGCTTGCCGCCCGAATAGAGCGTGAGGCCACCTTCGGCCCCCGCCTGCAGGTAGCTGTTGGCCCAGGCGAGTTGGAACGACTCGTCGGAGTAGATGTTGCCGGCGAAGCCGCGCTTCTCCCACGGCCGGCTCTTGAAGCCGACCATCACCTTGGCGTTGGCGCCGTAGCCGAGTTCGGCAATCGCCTTGCGCTTCACCGCCGGCAGGTCGACGTCGATCTTCACCTCGCGCAGCATCGAGAACGGAATCGTCATGATGACGATGTCGGCGTCTTCGTCCACGACGCGGCCGCCGGTCTGGAAGGTGAGCGTGAAGCCGCGGCCCTTGCTCTTGATGGCCTCGAGCTTGTGCAGCATCTGGATCTGCGGCTGCACTCGCTTGGCCAGTTCATCCACCACGCGCTGGTTGCCGCCGCGCACCTTGTAGCGCTCGTCGCTCTCGCCGAGCACCGTGCAGGCGCTGGTGTCGGTGAGGTCGCCGGTGCCGATGAGGAACAGGAAGTTGAGCGCCGACTGCTCGCCCAGCTCGAGGCCGTACTCGGTGACGTAGGCCGCCTCGAGCATCTCGCGCATCCAGCCGGTGGCGCCGATGGCCGTGAAGTACTCGTCGAGCGATTGCTTGTCGAAGGCTGACCCGCCGCCTTCGATCTCGTAGTTCACGACCTCGCCCATCGAGTCGTAGTCGGCGGCAATCTTCTTGGCGATGGGCACGAAGGCCGCGGCCGCCTGCGCCTGCGTGTAGTGCCGGCCGTTGACGAAATAGGTTTCGGCCGCGAGCTTCTCGCTGCCCGCGCCCAGGGTGTCGACGCGCTCGAGGCCGAACTCGGTCATGAGCGCCAGCATCTCTTCGTGGCCGGTGTCGATGAACTCGCCGCCGAGCTCGGTCGTGAGTCCAGTGCCCAGCAGGTCGGAGGCCGTGAACATGCGGCCGCCGATGCGGTTGGCGCCTTCGAAGATCCTGGCGGTGAGGCCCGCCTTCTGCAGCTTGTAGGCAGCATTGAGCCCCGCCACGCCTCCGCCCACGATGGCAATCTTCGGTGAGCCCGAACCCGCCGGAGCTGCGGGAGCCGGGCCGCCGCCGGTCGTGGGTGCCGGCGGTGCTGGCGCCGTGCTGCAGCCGGCCGCCAGCGTGAGCGCCGACAACGCGGCCGAGTCGCGCAGGAAGCGGCGGCGCGAATACGCCATCTCGACCAGCTCGTCGAGGGGCGGCGTCTTCGGTCCACCCCGCGCCGACAAGGCCGCCAGACGGAACGCGCGCCGCAGAGAGTTTATCAGGGGAGTGTGCGCCATATCAGCCTCCGTTCAAGACTTCACGAGGGCGCGCAGTTCGCTCAAGCGCGCCACCAGGTCGTTGCGATCCATGTTGCGGTAGAGCTCCGGCAGCACCTCGCGCGACGTGCACTCCTGCACCGCGGCCAGGATCTGCAGCTCGCGTTCGAGCTGGCTGGTGGCCGGGATGAAGTCGTCGAACGCATGACGCAGCACCGCGATCGAGGCCACGAGCTGGCCTTGCTCGTCGACCTCGGCCGAGAGCAGCGCGCGCGCCAGAATGGCCTCGATGTCGGCGCCCGACAGCCCCGTGGGGTCGTCGGTGACCTGCGCAATGGCCGTGGCGTCGGTGCGCACGCCGCTCTTCTTCAACATCAGCCGGAACAGCGTGTCGTGTTCCTCCGCGGTCTGCGGGTAGAAGAGCGCCAGGTGTTCTTCGGCGCGGCCCTGCCGCTTCAGGTCGACCGGCAGCAGGTCTGGGCGGGAGGTGATCAGGAACCACACGATCTTGCCGCGGTACTCGGTGTTGCCCATGAACGAGGCGAGCGCCGCGAACACGCGGTTCGAGGTGCCCGAATCGCCTTGCTGATTGCGATCGCCGAGAAACGCGTCCGCCTCGTCGATGACGACGCCCACCGGCCACATGGCGTGCAGCACGCTCAGGATCTTCTCGAGGTTGCCTTCGGTGACGCCCTGCCACTGCGACCGGAAGTTCATGAACTTCACGCACGGGAAGCCGATTTCGCCGGTGAAGCAGTTGACCAGGAAGGTCTTGGCCGAGCCCACGGGGCCGGCAATCAGATAGCCCATCGGCACGCCCTTGAGGCGGCCCGCGAGAATGGCCTGCGACGCGCGTCGCAGCCGCGCCTTCACGCCGTCGTGGCCGGCCACCATGTCGAGGCTGAAGCTCGACTCGACGTACTCGAGCAGGCCGTAGCACTCGGCCTCGATCACCGACTTCTTCTGCTCGCGCAGCGCCTTCACGTCGAGCCGCGCGCCGTGTTCGTCGACCGAGGCCAGGATCTGGCGGATCTGGATGCGCGTGAGGCCCGAGGTCATCTGCGCCACCCGCGCCACCGGCAGGTCGGACCGGGTGTGATACCACTCGGCGTCGCGCAGGCCCTCGAGGAACTGCAGCCGCTCGGCTTCATCGGGCCGCGTGACCTCCACCTCGATGGTCTGGGGCGAGCGCACGAGGCGCGCGCTCACGTCGGCCAGGTTCTCGGTGACCAGCACGATCGTGATGTTGGCGGCGAGCAGCGCCGGGTCGGTGGCCCACTTCTGGATGTAGACACGCACGGCGCGGTCGTCGGCGCTGGCCTCGCCCGACGATTCGGGCACGAGCGTTTCGGCATACGGCAGCAGCACCGCCACGCCGAGCCGCTTTTGTCCGTGCACCACCTGCTTCAGAAAGGCATCGAGCAGCGCGCAGAAGGCCACCGGCTCGCGCGGCAGGCCCTGGGCGAACGAGGTGCCGTGCACGGCATCGACGACCGACACGCTCTCGCTGAAGAGCGTGTGCGATTGTCGCGTATGGAAGATCGCGCCGTTGGCGCGCTGGTATTCGATGACGACGTCGCGCTGGCCGAAGATCCACTCGGCGAGAAACGACGTGAGCGGCAGAAACGCCGGAGCCGCCTCGGCCGGCGTGGGCACGGGCACGAGGTCGTGCGTGTTGCCGTGCAGCAGGAACGTGTTGCCGAGCCGCGCGCGAATGCCGTGGGCCAGCGTGCGCGCCCAGCGGGGATACCGGTCGAACGGCGTGCTCATCGTCCCTTCACCTTCTGTCTGGCCGGCGCGGCGGTGGCGGCGCGTTCGGACGGCACCGGCGGCAGCGCCACGGGGGTTTCGAAATCCGACTCCCACCCCTTCGTGTCGTCGCGCAGCAGCGTTTCCATCTCGCGCACGATCCGCTCGGAATCTTCGGACTGGCGCACGATGGTGTCGAGTTCATCGGCAATCGCCTGCGGGTCGCGCAGCGACAGCGAGTTCTGGTGCAGCACCTCGACCAGCGACTCCATCGAGTCGATCTCGGCCTGCAGCGTGCGCGTGGTGTCGGCCACCCGTCCAATCGACGCCACCAGCCGGCGCTTCAACTCGAGGTTCTTCTCGAGGGCGGCCGCCGCACGTTCGGGCAGCCCTTCCCGCGTCAGCTCCTCTTCGAGATCGGCGATTTCGCGCTCCAGGTCGCTGGCGCTGCGCCGCGCCGGCATGCGCTGATAGCGCTGCAGGGCAATCAGCCGGTGCAGACAGCCGTTCAGGATCAGGTCGAGCTTGCCGCGCTGCTCGGAGAGATAGGCCTGCGAGATGCCCGACAGACTCTGGTAGTTGGCCTCGATCAGGCCGCACAGCTGTTCCATGGCCGTGTAGCGCTTGGCATGCGGCGCGGTCAGGTCGGCGATCACGCGTGACCGGCCGGCGCTGGCCTTGGCGCGCGCGAGCTCGCGCTTGCGGCGGCTCACCAGACGGCGCAGCGGACCCGAGTCGAGAATCGGCAGCAGCACCAGCTCCGAGCCCGCCCAGATCAGCAGCGGCAGCGGGTTGAGCGCCACGAGTGAGACGAGCGCCGCGCCGGCGAGCACGATCGCCTGGTACTGATTGAGAATCAGCTCCCGCAGAATCGAGCCGGCAGAGACGTCGTCGTCTTCGGAAGGGGCCATCGATCAGGCTACGCGCCCGGCTTCTCGCCGACCCGGCCCCCGACGCTCGGCGTCACGCTCTGCGGCGCCGCCACGGGCGGCGCGCTGATGCCCATCTCGAGCTCGAACTGCTGCAGGATGCCGGCGGCCTTGAGCTTGCGCGAGGTGCGCTCGCGCTCGATGGCGCCGATGTCGATGCCGCCGGTGGCGACCTCGACCGCGGCCTTCGACTCGGCCACTTCCTGCTTGATCTGCTCGAGGAACTTGTCGGCGGTGGAGGCCACGCCGTAGGACTGCAGCTCCACGATCGCGTCGGCCGCCACGCGCATCACCTGCGCCTTCTGCCGGTCCTTGAGCGCGCGCTGGCTGAGTTCGATCTTCTCCTTCAGCCTGGTCTTCAGCACGTCCACCGACAGCTTGGAGCCCTCGTGCGCCTTGCTGGCGGCGAGCAGTTGTTCCTGCGTGCTCGTGAGATCGCCGCGCAGCTGCTGCAGTTGAATGGCGTCTTCTTCCGCCACGCTGCGCGCCGCGGCCGAGCCGTCGCGCAGGGCTGCCTGAATCGACGCACTGAGATTTCGGTCCTGCTGCAGCAGGGCGTCGCGTTCCTCTTCGAGGCGAATGACCGTGGCCCGCGTGGCTACCAGCACCGAGTTGAGCTTCGGCATGGTCATGCGCATCTCTTCGATGGCGTCTTGCAGCATCACCTCGGGGTCTTCGCCGACCGAGATGAAGTAGCCCATCCAGGCGCGGAACAGTCGGCTCAGCCTAGCGAACATCGGCGTCTCCTTGGGGCGTGGCGCGGGCTGACCGCGTGACGGGATTCTCCGACACGAAGTGTCCGACGGCCTCGGCGATGAGGGCTTCCTCGTGCTGCTTGCGTTGCCGCCAGGCCTGCAATTCGGCTTGCTCGGCGGCGACCTTGCGGGTGTTCTCGTCGATCTGCGCGCGTAACTCGGCGGCGCGCTTGGCCACCTCGTCTTCGAGCGCGCGGTTGTCGGCCGCCGTGGCCTCGACCAGCGCGTCGACGTGCTGCTGCAGCACGCGCTCGTAGGTATCGAGCGCCCGGTCACGGCGCACGGCGTCCTCGACGATCTCGTCGACCGTGACGCCCGCGGCGTCCAGGGCCACGAGCACCGACTTGCGCCGCACCTCGGCCGGAAGTGCCCGGATGTGCTCGCTGTGAAGCATCTCGGCCACCTTGAGCACGGTGTAGCCGTGCGCGGGCGGCGCGATCTTGGCGGAGTCGTAAACGGCCGACAGCTCAGCCGACGGCACGGGCGGGGTCACGGACGTCGCCGGCGCATCACTCGCCTCGGGCACCAGATCCTCGGCCCGGCGCGGCGACGGCAGCGTGGCGAGGGGATCGCCAGGAGTGTGCGCAGCCGCGGCGTTCGGCTCGTCGGCGACCACGAAAAAGCTGTACCACTTCTTGCTCACGGCCACCTCGGCTGGTCCGGGATTGTAGCAGGCCTGAACAACGATTGCCGCGCACGCTCTTCTCCTTGCCCGTACGTGCCCTGCGACGTGCCCGATCATGACGGCGCGGCCGACTTCGTTGTCGGCTCCCGCCAGATCGACACGGTCGAGGTCGTTACGTCGTGATGTCGGCGACCGTGACCGTCGTGCCGGTCTCGCGCGCGCGGGTCGCGGCCACACCCACTCGCAGCGCCTCCATCCCGTCGTCGATGGTGATGGGCGGGTCACGTTGCTGCAGGACGTTCTGAGCGAAGTTCTGCAGCTGATTCGTGTAGGCGTCGCGAAACCGCTCCATGAAGTACGGCACCGTGTCGTAGGAGACGCCGTGGGCCTTGGTCATGATCACGATGGGCGTCTCGCGCAGGTAGCCGATGCGAATCGTGCCTTCGAGGCCGAGAATCTCCGTCGAGATGTCGTAGCCGTAGATGCCGCTGCGCGTCAGGTCGACGACTCCCAGTTTGCCGCTGGCGAAGGTGAGGCTGGCGATGGCGTTGTCGATGTCCCCCACGGTCTCGAGTTCGGGATAGGCGATGGTGGCGCCGATGGCCGCCACCGCCCTCACCTCGCCCATGAACCAGCGCGCCAGGTCGAAGTCGTGGATGCCCATGTCGATCAGCAGGCCGCCGCTGCTCGAGGGGTGCGCGTACTCGAGGCTCGGGCGGAACGGATCGCGTGACGTGGCCTTGAACACGAGCGGCAGGCCGATGCGGCCGGCCTCGATCTGTCGCTTCGCCGCCGCATAGCCCGAGTCGAATCGGCGCATGAACCCCATCTGGAAGAAGAGTCCTGACGTCTCGATGGCGTCCTTCATCGCCGCGCTGTCCCGCAGCGACAGGGCCGGCGGCTTCTCGCAAAAGGTCGGCTTGCCGCGGGCGGCGGCGGCGATCACGATCTCCCGATGGGTGTGCGTCGGCGTCACGATCACGACGGCATCGACCGCCGGATCGTCAATCAACTCAAGGGAGTCGGCGTACCACTTCGGCACGTCGAACTGCGCGGCGACTTTTCGAGCCAGGTCATCGGCGGGATCGGCCACCGCCACCACGCGCGTTTCGGGGATCCTTCCCGCCAGATCGCGGACGTAGACCGTGCCGAGGCGCCCCACACCGATCACTCCGATGTTCAATCTCGCCATACGGTCCGCCACTCCTTCGGGCGCGGGCTCATGGCCGCGGCAGCGACGCCTTGGTCACCATTTCCAGTCTCACCATGATGTTGGGCGGCAGCGACTCGCCGCGCAGCACCGTCGCGACGCTTTCGATCGCCGCCTTCCCCATCTCGAAGGGAAACTGCGCCACCGAGGCGTCCATCTGCCCCGCCTTAATCGCCTGTTTCGCGTCGTCGAGCGCGTCGAACCCCACCACCCTGATCGTGCCGGCCTTGCCAGCGGCGGCAATGGCTTCAATGGCGCCCAGCGCCATGAGATCGCTGGCGGCAAAGACGGTGTCGATATCCGGGTGCGCCTGCAGCATGTTCTGGAACACGTTGAACCCCTGATCGCGTTCCCAGTTGGCCGGTTGCGACGCGACAATCATGATGCCAGGGGCGTTCTTCACCGCGTCGCGAAAGCCACGGAGCCGGGAATCGCCGGTCTCGTGGCCGGAGATGCCTTCGAGCACGCCGACCCGCGCCGTGCCGCCGGTGACCCCGACGACGTGATCGCCGGCGAGCCTGCCGCCCTCGTAGTTGTCGGAGCCGACGAAGGTTTCGGTGTGGACGCCCGCGTCGGTGGCGGCCTTCTCGTCCACTCGGGTGTCGACGATGATGATGGGTATCTTCGCGTCGCGCGCCTTCACGAGCGCCGACACGATCTCGCGCGACCCGCTGGGCGTGATGACGAGCGCCTTGATCCCCGTCTGAATCATGTTCTCGACGATCTGCATCTGCTTTTCCACGTCGATCTCGCGCTCGGCGGCCTGCACCTCCAGCTGCAGCCCCAGGCGCTCGGCCGCCTCCTGCGCGCCGCGGCGCAGGTCGACGAAGAACGGGTGGTTCAGCGTCTTGAGCACCAGGGCCACCCGCGGCTTCCCGGCCGTTGTCGGCGCCGCGCGATTACACGACGACGACGCGGCCACGGCGGCCACGAGTACGGCAATGAGCATTCGCATGGGTCAGTTCCGGGGTCGCTTGAGCACGGTATCGACAAGCACCGCGCCGATGATAACGGCTCCGATGACGATCTGCTGCAGGAACGACGAGACGCCCAACAGGTTCAACCCGTTGCGCAGCACGCCCATGATCAGCGCCCCGACCAGCGTGCCCGCCAGCGAGCCTTCTCCGCCCATCAGGCTCGTGCCGCCGATGACCGTGGCGGCGATCGCATCGAGCTCGTACATCGTTCCGGCAATCGGCTGTGCCGAGTTCAGGCGCGCCGTCAGGAGCACGGCGGCAATGGCGCTGACCAGCCCGGACGTGGCGTAGATCATCGTCTTGTGGAACCGCACGGACACGCCGGCCAGGCGGGTCG
>Ga0335394_10001601_pt1 | contig 25505 bp, 21 predicted proteins | sample MAT03_FD_205741 | JGI IMG/M metagenome (GOLD analysis project Ga0335394, IMG submission 205741) | Freshwater microbial communities from Lake Fryxell liftoff mats and glacier meltwater in Antarctica - MAT-03 (spades assembly) (version 2) ...
TCTTTGATAGTTTATTCAATACCTGATCCTGTCCTAAATCATAAGTCTTTGTTGTTAATTCTTCGCCAGTATCTGCGATAATACGTAATTCTACTCGTGCCATTTTATGTAATAGTTTTTTTACGCAGATTTAGCACTTAATGCACAGTTTTTTTACACTAACGAAAAATTTGTATGGAGCAAGATTTTGCTCTGCCTCGCCTGTTCTCGACGATTTTCAGATTTCGGTCGAAGAACTATGGGCGTAAATAGTCCACCATCAGTTTCCCCGCTTTTTCGGAGGCTCCTTTTTCGCCCAAACTATCTATAACTTCTTGATAACCTGTCAATTGTTTCGTTCGTTCTGCGCTGTCAATGAGTAGTGGGCGCAGTTCTTGGAGTAAATTTTCGGTGGTTAGTTCAGCTTGAATCAACTCTTTTACTACTTCTTTTTCGGCTACCAAATTGACCAAAGACGCAAAAGGAACGCGAATAACTCGAATCCCGATTTGATAGCTCAACCAACTGGCTTTGTAACAAACTACCTGCGGCACCCCCAAGAGTGCGGTTTCGAGCGTAGCCGTTCCCGACGTTACCAGTGCTGCCCTGCTGACGGCCAACAAGTCGTAGGCCGCATCGCGCACCAAGCGCACATTTTCGTTCAAAAAAGGCTTGTACAACGACTCGGGCAGATTGCTCACACCCGCAATAACAAACTGATAATGGGGCAAATACGACTTCGTAGAAACCATAATAGCCAACATTTGCTGTACTTCTTGGCGGCGGCTACCTGGCAGCAGTGCCACGATGGGTAGGTGCGGGTCGAGGTTGTTTTTGGCAATAAAATCGGGGTCGGGCGTAAAATCGGCGATGGCATCGAAGAGCGGGTTGCCCACATAATCTACCTCGTAGTCGTAGCGTTTGAAAAAGGCTTGCTCAAAGGGAAAAATCACAAACAGCCGGTCCACGTATTTCTTGATATTATAAGCGCGGTCTTGGTGCCAAGCCCATACTTTGGGCGAAATGTAGTAGAACGTTCGCAAGCCATTTTCTTTGGCAAAACGGGCCATTCGCATGTTGAAACCTGCGTAGTCAATCAAAATCAGCACGTCGGGCTGATAGGCCAGCACGTCGGTTTTGCACAAATTCAGAAACCGCCGCACCTTAAACAAGTTTTTGACCACCTCCCAAACGCCCATGAAAGCCATTTGGGCGTAGTGCATTACGAGCGTGGCCCCCGCTGCTTGCATTTGCTCACCGCCCCAAGCCCGAAACTGCGCCTCGTGGTCGTGGTGGCCAATGGCCTTGATGAGGTTGCCGCCGTGTAAATCGCCCGAACGCTCGCCCGCTATCAAATAATATTTCATTCGCCGTAATACTCGACAAAATTCTTGGGCGTTTCGATGAGCTTGATGTAGTGCAATTGCACCTCGGGCATGGTTTGTTGGATTTCGTCCGCCAAGATTTTCCACACTTCCAAAACGATGTTTTCGCAACTGGGAATAAGGCCACTCATAAAATCAACGTCCAGATTAATGTTTTGGTGGTCCAGTTTGTCCACTACGCTGCGCTTCATCAAGTCGCCCAATTTTTTCATGTCGGCCACAAAACCCGTATCGGGGTTAGGGCGGCCTTTGACGGTAACAATCAATTCAAAATTGTGGCCGTGGTAGTTGGGGTTGGCGCAAAGGCCAAAGACCTCGGTATTTTTTTCGTCCGACCAACTGGGATTATAAACGCGGTGGGCCGCATTAAAATGTTCTTTTCGTGTTACGTAAATCATTTTTTGTTGTGCAAGTAATTCCAAAAATAAGAGCCGCGCTTTTGGGAGAGAATGTGATACATTGGCAAATTTACAACCAATAATACAACTCCCCAAAACACAAAATAAAGCCGCGTGTTAATCTATAAAAAGTGCAATTTTTTCTACAAATCGTGGATAGTTTGCTAATTTTAATTCCTCTAAATTTGCACCCATATTTCTATCTATTCCTTCCAGAACCATTTGAAAGACATTTAATTAACTCATTACGCTACAAAAAGTTATGATTATTGTTACGGGCGCGGCAGGCTTTATTGGTAGCTGCTTGATTGAGAAACTCAATGAGGAAAATTTCAATTTTATCATTGCGGTTGACGATTTTTCAAAAACCGAAAAGCTACCCAATCTCGCAGGAAAAAAAATTCAGGAGTGCGTGGAGCGGGGTGTTTTTTTTGAATGGTTAGACCAAAACTACCACGAAGTAGAGTTTTTGTTTCACATTGGTGCCCGCACCGATACCACCGAATTTGACCACACTATTTTCGACCATTTGAACGTCGAGTATTCGCAAAAAATTTGGCAAAAGTGTATTGATTATCAAATTCCGCTGGTTTATGCCTCGTCAGCGGCTACCTATGGCTTGGGCGAACTGGGCTACGACGACAACGAGCTGCTCATTCCGCACTTAAAACCCCTGAACCCCTACGGCGATTCTAAAAATGAGTTTGACAAGTGGGTATTGCAGCAAACCCAAACGCCGTTTTTTTGGGCAGGTTTGAAGTTTTTTAACGTGTATGGCCCCAACGAATACCACAAAGGCCGCATGGCTTCGGTGATATTTCACGCTTTCAACCAAATCAAAAGCACGGGCCAAATGAAACTGTTTCGGTCGCACCACCCCGACTTTAAGGACGGCGAGCAAATGCGCGATTTTGTTTATGTAAAAGACGTAGTAGAAGTTTGCTCGTTTTTGATGCACCACCGCCGCAACTCGGGCATCTACAATTTGGGCAGCGGCAAAGCCCGCACTTTCTTAGATTTGGTCAATGCTACTTTCGCGGCCATAGAAACCGAGCCGCAAATTGGCTTTGTGGACACCCCCGCCGACATCCGCGACAAATACCAGTATTTTACGCAAGCCAACATGAATAAACTGCGCTCCATTGGCTACAACCGACCTTTCCACAGCCTCGAAGACGGCATAACTGACTACGCGCAGCATTATTTATTAGCATCCAAATACTATTGATAATTGGCTGTATTTCAACAGTTTTTGTGTTGTTTTTTGTGAAAAACAAATCGTGTAGCCTTCGCGATTGTTAGCTACTAAATGGCACGGTTGATGGGTTTCAAAACTACTTGTTGTTAATTTGTGTTTTATTGTTACGCTCACACAATGCAAACAAAACGTTATTCGATGACCCCCATCAAAATTGGAACGCGCGGCAGCCGTTTGGCACTTTGGCAGGCTTATTATGTCGAAAATCTGCTCCAGTTGGGCGGGCTGCAGACCGAAATCGTGTTGATTGACACCAAGGGCGATCAAATTTTGGACCGTTCATTGTCAAAAATTGGAAGCAAAGGTGTGTTTACGCAAGAACTCGAAGACCAACTCCGCGACGGGCGCATCGACATTGCCGTTCACAGTGCCAAAGATTTGCAATCAGAACTCGACGACGACCTTGAGCTAATTGCTTTTACCGAGCGCGAGCGCACCAACGACGTGCTGGTGAGTTTCAAAAAAGACATAACACTCAGCCACTCAACGCTCACCGTTGGCACTTCTTCTACGCGGCGCGTGGCTTTGCTTAGGCATTTTTATCCGCACATCAACACGATAGACATGCGCGGCAACCTCCAAACGCGCCTCCGCAAACTTGAAGAAGGCCAATGCGATGCTATTTTATTGGCTTACGCGGGCGTGCATCGCATGCAATACGACGATTTGATTGCGGCGCATTTGCCCCTGAACGAATTTACCCCCGCCGTGGGGCAAGGCAGCGTGGCCATTGAATGTGCCACAAGCCTAACTATAAACAAAAAACAGCTTATCAAGTCTTTGCTCAATCACCCCAATACCGAAATTTGCCTCTTGGCCGAGCGGGCTTTTTTGCGGCGTTTGCAGGGTGGATGCAGCGTGCCTGTGTTTGGGTTGGCTACTTTAAACGACAACCAAATAAGCCTGACGGGCGGCGTAGTAAGCCTCGACGGGCAGCAGCTATTGAAAAAAACGGTGCTGGGCCACACAAATGAAGCCGAAAATATAGGTCAAAATTTGGCCGAAAAACTGTTAAAATTAGGGGCAGCCGAAATTTTGAGTGCCATAAAAAATCAAGCAAACGGATAGCTGAAAGTAGGGAAAAGATATGACCAACGATGGCTTATTGCCTTGGTTTGTAAGCAAAAAATACAACGCTCTGTACCACAATGAAGCCATTATTTTTAACACTATGGATTTTGCTAACGGTTATGCACAGCAAAGCTCGGCCCAATCTACGCCCGCGCTTTGCTGTGCATCGTGTCTGACGGAGGCGACCGGACAAAGCATAATACTGTCATTAAGTTTCCGTATTTACAAAAAATATACCAACTTTTTGGCCACGAAAATCGCGTTGAAAGTGCCCATTTGGCTAACGAAACCCACCAACACCAAAATGGGCAATAGGGCCGTTGGTAGATTGTTGAAAAAAATAAACAAACATTGATGAAAGCTACTTTAAACCACCTTCTCTATTACCAAACATTAGACCAAAAAACGGCCTACCAAACACTACTGAAACTTGGAAAAGGCGAATATAACCCATCGCAAATCGCTAGTTTCTTGACCATCTTTGCCCTGCGCGGTGCCACTGTTGAAGAGCTCATGGGCTTCCGCGATGCGATGCTTGAACTGTGTTTGCCCGTTGATTTGCAAGCGTTTGACCCAATAGATGTGTGCGGAACGGGTGGCGATGGCAAAGATACTTTTAATATTTCGACGCTTTCGGCTTTTGTGGTGGCGGGCACGGGGCAGCGCGTAGCCAAGCACGGCAACCACGGCGTGTCGAGCGCGGTGGGGTCTTCTACGGTGTTGGAATACCTGGGAATTCGGTTTTCTAATGACAGCGCGTATCTCCAACACAAAATCGAAAAAGCCGGCATTTGCTATCTCCACGCACCGCTTTTTCACCCCGCCATGAAGCACGTGGCTCCCATTCGTAAAGAGTTGGGAATTAAAACTTTTTTTAACGTGCTGGGCCCTATGACAAACCCCGCACGCCCCAAAAAACAAATGGTGGGCGTGTATAGTCTTGAATTAATGAGATTGTATGCTTATATTTACGAGCAATCAGGCATTGATTATCTGATTGTTCACGCCTTAGATGGTTACGACGAAGTGTCCTTGACTGGCAATTTTAAAATACATACTGCTCGTAGCGAGCAAATTTTATCTCCGAAACAACTCGGACTGGACACTTTTGCGCCTTCCCAACTCACAAGCGGCCACACACTCGAAGATGCCGCTCGCATTTTTTTGAACGTACTCAATGACCAAGCCACGTCTGCCCAAAAGCAGGCCGTTTTGGCCAATTCTGCCTTAGCAATATACGCCGCCAACCCCGCGCTGTCTTTGCTTGATGCCGTAGCCATGGCCCGAGAATCGCTGGAAAGCAAACGCGCTTTGGTGTGTTTTAAAAAATTAATTGCAGCATAAATGAATATTTTAGAAAAAATAGTAGCCCACAAACGCACCGAAATCGCTGCCGCAAAAGCCCAAGTTTCTTTGGCTGATTTAGAAAAATCGGCGTACTTCGCCCGAAAGAGCCTTTCGCTAAAAAAGAAACTACTCAAAACGCAAAACTTAGCACTCGGCCCAGGTATTATTGCCGAATTTAAGCGCAAATCGCCGTCCAAGGGAATTATTAACGACCAAATGCCCCCCGAAATCGTTACGCGGGGCTATGCCGATGCAGGGGCCAGTGGCTTGTCTGTACTGACCGACTCCGCGTTTTTTGGGGGCACATTCACCGATTTTTCGGCAGCCCGAGCCGCCAACCCGCTCACGCCCATGCTCCGCAAAGATTTTATGGTGGACGAGTACCAACTTTGGGAAGCCAAAGCCCTTGGTGCCGACGTGGTTTTGCTCATAGCGGCTTGTCTTTCGCCCCAAGAAATAAACCACCTTGCCCAACAAGCCCACTTGCTCGACATGGAGGTGCTGCTCGAAGTGCACGACCGCCAAGAACTCGAAACCAGCTTGTGCCAACACGTGGACATGGTGGGCGTAAACAACCGAAACCTCAAAAGTTTCGTAACGCGCACCGAAACATCTTTGGAGTTGGCGAGCTTAATTCCTGATGAGTTTGTAAAAATATCGGAAAGCGGCCTAAAAGATGTCGAAACCATTTTGAAACTGCGCCAAGCAGGCTATTGTGGCTTCTTGATTGGCGAAACTTTTATGACCACCAACGACCCTGGCGCAACTTTGGCCGATTTATTAAACACATTGAATCAACAAACGATTGTAAATAAGTAGCAACCCTCAAACCCCGATAAAGCAATGATAAAATTGAAAGTATGTGGCATGCGCGAAGCCGCTAATTTGGCCGAGCTGGTAACAATAAAACCCGATTTTATCGGCTTCATATTCTATGATAAATCGCCACGATTTGTAGGCGACGCATTGGACGAAAACGCCATGAGGGCCATTCCGAAGTCAATCAAAAAAGTGGGGGTATTTGTCAATGCCAACCCCGACTATATTTTAAGAAACGTCAAGAAATATAATCTTCAATTTGTGCAACTGCACGGCAATGAAACCCCCGATTTTTGTCGGAATCTCAAAACCCGAGGCGTAAACATCATTCGTGCTTTTTCGGTTGATGATACCTTCAATTTTACCAGCCTTAATAATTATAAGCCTCACTGCGACTTTTTTTTGTTTGATGCCAAAGGCGAAAACATAGGCGGAAATGGCGTAACATTCGACTGGAATGTCTTGAAACGCTACGACAACGACAAACCGTTTTTTTTGAGCGGGGGACTATCGCTGGCCAACATTGCCCAAGTAGCCGAGCTCTCGGGGTTGAAGATATACGGCGTGGACATCAACAGTAAGTTTGAGATTGAGCCAGCCTTGAAAGACGTAACAAAAATTCAACAATTGATTGAAATACTGCGGCCTGTCGAACAAGAAATAGGGGGGTAGAGCCCGCCCAAAATTAACTTTCGCAAGGAGTCTATCAGAGAAAAAACAGTGGCCTTGGAGCCAAAAACGAAAAAATGCAGCACATCAAAGCAAAACTTGAAACAAAACCAAATGACAGCAATACAAACACAATCAGCTTTTTCGGTCAGTGAGCGCGGGTATTATGGGCAGTTTGGCGGGGCGTTTGTTCCTGAAATGCTGTATCCAAACGTCGAAGAACTACGCGATAACTATTTAAAAATCATTGCCCAACCCGATTTTCAGCAAGAGTTTGACGCGCTCCTGCGCGACTACGTAGGCCGCCCTACGCCGCTTTATTTGGCGCAGCGTCTTTCCCAAAAATACAATACCAATATTTACCTCAAACGCGAAGACCTGTGCCACACGGGCGCGCACAAAGTCAATAATACCGTTGGGCAAATATTGGTGGCCAAACGCCTTGGTAAGCACAAAATAGTAGCCGAAACAGGCGCGGGACAACACGGCGTAGCTACCGCTACGGTGTGTGCGCTGATGGGAATGCCCTGTATTATTTATATGGGCGAAATTGACATTGAACGCCAAGCCCCCAACGTGGCCCGCATGAAAATGCTGGGAGCCGAAGTGCGCCCCGCCAAAAGTGGCTCAAAGACCCTCAAAGATGCCACCAACGAGGCCATGCGCCACTGGATAAACAACCCCACCGACACGCACTACATCATTGGAAGCGTAGTGGGCCCGCACCCTTACCCCGACATGGTGGCGCGGTTTCAGTCGGTTATTTCTCAAGAAATAAAATGGCAGTTGCTGGCCAAAACGGGTACTGAACTTCCCCATTACGTCATCGCGTGCGTGGGTGGTGGTTCAAATGCCGCAGGAGCCTTTTATCATTTCTTGGACGACGAGTCGGTGCGCCTCATTGCCGCCGAAGCAGGTGGCCACGGGGTGGCTTCGGGGTTGTCGGCAGCTACTACTTTTTTGGGTAAGCCTGGCGTACTGCACGGCAGCCGAAGTATTTTGATGCAAACCGAAGATGGCCAGGTCGTTGAGCCTCACTCTATCTCGGCAGGCTTGGATTATCCAGGTATTGGCCCCTTGCACGCCCACCTGTGGGAAGCCAAACGCGCTGACTTCTATGCCATTACCGACGACGAGTCGCTGGTATCGGCCATGGAGCTTTCCAAGCTCGAGGGCATCATTCCCGCCCTCGAAACCGCCCACGCCCTGGCGGTATTGCCCTATTTGAAGGCCGCCCCCCACGAAACGGTCGTTATCAACCTATCAGGACGCGGCGATAAAGACCTGGCAACGTACATGAAATATTTGTGAGTAAAAACGACAACAAACCCTACCCCCTAAGCCAACTTTATGATAGCTTATTTGAACGGAAAAATAGCCCAAAAAGATGCCGCCTTCGTCATCATGGACGTAGGCGGAGTGGGTTACGAAGTTAAAATTTCGTTGCAAACTTACGCGGCCTTGCCCAACCCAGGCGAGGCGGCCAAGGTTTATACTTATCAGCAAATTCGCGAAGATGCCCACGTGCTGTATGGTTTTGCCGAACCCGACGAAAAAACGCTATTTATGGACCTCATCAGCGTGTCGGGTGTGGGTGCGGCCACGGCCTTGATTATGCTATCGTCGTTGTCGGCTCCTGAAATCAAGCAGGCTATCGCTTCCGAAAACCTGAAAGTTATTCAAACCATCAAAGGCATTGGTGCCAAAACCGCCCAGCGAATTTTGATTGATTTGAAAGACAAAATGAAAAAAGAAAACCTGCTTTTCCCAACCACTGCTGGGACAATGGGCGTAGCCAACAGCCAAGTGCGCAGTGAAGCACTGGCCGCTTTGATTATGCTGGGTATTCCAAAGCCCGCTGCCGAAAAAAGCGTCGATACCATTCTCAAACGCGAAGGCGAGCAGATTTCGGTAGAGCAACTTATCAAATTTGCCCTGCGCTAATCCATGCTATTTTCACTCATTGGCGCGTGTTGGTTGGGGTTGGCACACGCTCCCGCAACGGTGGCGGCTCCCGCCGATACCGCGCAGCGCGTGGTGGTGCAAGCAGTAAATATTGTGGGCAACGTCCGCACCCGAGAGCGCATCATTCGCCGCGAATTGGCCTTGCACCCAGGCGATACACTCACCCAGGCTCAACTCGCCGAGCAGCTCGACCTCGACCGCCAGAAAATTGTAAATACCAATCTTTTTATTGCCGTAAATCTCAAAGCTACCAACCTCACTGACTCGACCCAGCCGCCCGAAAACTTAAAAAAAGTAGCCGTCATGGTGCAGCTAAGAGAACCGTTGTATTTGCTGGCTTTGCCCATATTTGACGTAGCCGACCGCAATTTTAACGAGTGGTGGTACGACCGTGGCCGCGATTTGAAGCGGGTTATTTTTGGCATAAATGCGCTGCACCAAAACCTAACGGGCAACGCCGACCGCCTGCGGGTCATTGCTCAACTTGGCTTTATACCACGTTTTGATATTTCGTATAGCCTGCCTTATCTCGACAAAAAACAGCGTACGGGCGTTAGTATTGGCATAACCTACCTGCTGAACCGCACCATGGCTTACAGTACCCGCGCCGACAAGCTGGTGTTTCTGAACAGCGAAATCCGCCACCGCGAACGCGTTTTACCGGTGGTATCAATTACACATCGGCCCAATTTTTATGCTTTTCATTCGGTAAGTTTGGTCTATTCTCACACGCGCATTGCCGATACCATTGCTCGACTTAATGCCAATTATTTGCTCAACGGCCGCACCCGCCAAAATTTTGCCCAATTTTCGTACAGTTATCTCTACGACCGCCGCGACCGCGCTCAATACCCGCTTCGCGGTTTTTTTTATGGGGGCTTCGTGAGTCGCACCGGTTTACTGCGCTCCGACGACTGGCGACAGTGGGATTTCTACGCCTACGGAAGTCGTTTTTTGCCGTTGGGTAGCAAATGGTTCAGTAGTTTTTATGCCGAAGGCCGTGCTTCAGTTATAGACCAGCAACCTTTTTTACAAACGCGGGGTTTGGGTTATAACAACGATTTAGTACGCGGTTACGAACTATATGTCATTGATGGTCAGCATTATAGCTATGCGCGTTCTAATTTGAGATACCAACTGCTGAACCGAGTTTTCAACCTCAAATTCATCAAAATCAAACAACTCAATACTTTTCCGTTGGCGGTTTATCCCAATATTTACCTCGACGCAGGCTTCGTTTGGAACCGTTTCGCTGAAATTAACAACAGCAAGTTGGCCAATAAGTTGTTGATTGGCGGCGGGGTGGGCTTAGACTTCGTATTTTGGTATAATTTCGTAGGCCGTATCAATTATTCGGTCAATCGGCTGGGCGAAGCGCGTCCTTATTTTTCTATTGGGCGCGAATTTTAAGTAACTTTGTGGATAACCTCTTCAAAAGCAATGAACCAACTATCCAAACACCCCATTTTGTTTTTTTTGTGGCTTGCTTTGGCTGCCAGCTTGGCCGTGTGGTCGTGCAAATCTACCACCCAACAAAACGCCGAGCAGCAAAAACCCGTTACCGCCAGCACCAAAGCTGCCCCCAATGCCGCCGTCATAAATAGCAACCAGTCGGAGCTACTCAAAACCATCGTTGGGTCGGCAGGAGAGGACTTTTTTAGGGGCCTAAACTTTGGCGACCCAGTGAATAAAATCAAAGCTACCGAAAAGTTTGAATTGTTTGAAGATAGCACCGACCACGTGGGCTTTACCTATGAAACCGAAAACTTTGAAGCCGTTGATGTATTATACTATTTAGACAAAAACCAAACCATCAAAAACATTCGGGTAGATGCCTACCTCAACAGCGCGTTGGCGGTGCGGGGTTTACAAGATCAATTTGAGACGTACTTATCGGGGCGTTTTAGAAACGAAAAAAAAGAGGGTAAAATCGCAATCTGGAAAGGCTCAAACAACGTATATATTACGTTGGAAGATGTCAGCAAAGGCAAAGATTATGGTCTGAGGCTACGCATGGGGCCAAAAGTGACCATAAACTCATAAATCATGCACATTGTCATCATTGGAAACGGCATTGCGGGAATCACAGCGGCCCGCCACATTCGCAAGCGCAGCGATGCGCGCATTACGGTTATTTCCAAAGAAACCGACTTTTTTTTCTCGCGCACGGCCCTAATGTATATTTTTATGGGACACCTCAAAGCCGAGCATACCCAACCCTACGAAAACTGGTTTTGGGAGAAAAATCGCATTGAATTAATTCGAGGGACTGTAGAACACATTGATTATCAATCTAAAACCATCCAACTATCTACCGATGCCCAAACCGTTGGGGTCAAAAACCCATCGCAAGTTGGCGCACTTTTGGCTTACGATATCCTCGTTTTGGCAGTTGGTTCAAAATACCGCCAAATACCACTTTCGCCCACCCTCAAAGGTGTGCAGGGGCTTTACAGCTACCAAGACTTGGAACTATTGGAACAAAATACCAAAGAGGTGCAAAGAGCCGTGATTGTAGGCGGCGGGCTGATAGGCGTAGAGCTGGCCGAAATGCTCCACACACGCGGCATTGAAATAACCATGTTAGTGCGCGAAAAAAGCTACTGGGACACCGTGCTGCCCCCCGAGGAGTCGGCGATGGTAACGCGGCATTTGCGGGCGCATCACATCGAAGTGCGTACCAGTACCGAAATGGAAAGAATTGTGGAAGGCCCCAACCACCGCATCGAAGCCATCGTTACAAAATCGGGCGATACCATTGATTGTCAGTTTCTTGGCCTTACGATTGGCGTTGAGGCTAACGTTGGTTTTCTGAAAAACGACAACAGACTCGAAATTAACCGAGGGATTTTGGTAGATACCTACTTGAAAACCAACCAGCCCGATGTATATGCCATCGGCGACTGCGTGGAGCAGCGTAGCCCACAAGCAGGCCGCCGCCCCGTAGAGCAAATTTGGTACACGGGGCGCATCATGGGCGAAACAGTAGCCAAAACCATCTGCGGGCAGCCAACGGCCTACCAGCCTGGCGTATTTTTTAATTCGGCTAAGTTTTTTGACATAGAATACCAAACCTACGGCGACGTACCCGCCAAACTACCCGACGGTATCCAAACTTTTTATTGGGAAACCACCAACGGACAAATGGGGCTTCGTATCAACTATCGCGCCGACAATCAGGCCGTTATGGGTATCAATGTAATGGGAATACGACTCCGCCACGCCGTGTGCGAAAGTTGGATCAATGCCCAACGGCCACTCGAATATGTACTGCAAAACCTCGAAGAAGCCAACTTTGACCCCGAATTTTTTAAACGTTATGAACGCGACATCATAGCCCACTATAATCGTTCGGCAACGAAGCCCATTAAACTTGCCACTAAAAAAGGATTCTTGCAACAAATTTTTTCATAGAACTGTTTTTATATCATTGAAAACCAGGTGATTAACAAAAGTCAGGCCACAGATTTGGAATTTTGTTGTAATATATACTGTTAAAAATTTGACAGTCATTTTAAAAATAGTATATTTCGACAGAACATACCCCCAGGGCGAAGACATGCAACAAAACTTCGAGGAAAGAGAACCCAATTGGCAGGCTTCCGTTCAACATTTTGAACGCATGGTCCAGTCAGACCAGCAGCCACTCTTTGACTTAGATACCTACGAGCACATCGTTGAACATTACATAGCAGAAGGCGACTGGGCAAATGCCCTCAAGGCTTGTGAATTAGGCCTCGAAAACTTCCCCTATTCGCTTGAACTAATGCTTGATAAGGCCCATCTACTTGCTCAAAACAACCATTATGACGAAGCACTCGAGATCTTAGACCGTGCTTTGTTGTTCAATCCCCGCGACTTGGACGTGCTCTACATGTTGGGGGGCGTTTATAGCATGATGGGCGAGTTTGAGCAATCTATTGAAACCTATCAAGACATGATGGAACAAATAGAAGAAGAAGAAAAAGATGACGTGATTTTTCAAATTGGGCAAGCGTATCAAAATTGGGGCAAATACGACGAGGCCATTGTGTACTACAAAAAAGCCATTGCCATCAATATTAACAACGAAAACGCGCTCTATGAACTGGCTTTCTGCCTTGACATTTCGGGCGAATTAGAAAACAGCCTTGTTTACTACGAAAGCCTCATAGACCAAGACCCGTACTCTTACAATGCGTGGTACAACTTGGGCATTGTATTTAGCAAGCTCGAACGCTTTGAAGATGCCCTCAATGCCTACGATTATGCCATCGTCATCAAAGAAGATTTTGCGTCGGCGTATTTTAACATGGCCAACGCTTACATGAACTTGGAACGGTTTGAGGAAGCCAAAAGCGCCTACGAACAAACCCTGCTGCATGAGCTACCCAGCGCCGACTTGTATTGCCACTTGGGAGCAAGCCACGAAAAATTAGACGAATTTGAAAAAGCCCTTGAATATTACCGAAAAGCCATTCAGCTTGATGCCGAATGGGACGAAGGCTGGTATGGCATAAGTGCCTGCTTGACCGCCCAAGGCAAATGGATTGAAGCGTTGAGTTGTATCAAAAAAGCCATCAAAATAAACGAATACGCCGCTGACTATTGGCTCATTTTGGCCGACTTAGAATACCGAATCGGCAATATTTTTTCGAGCATCGAAGCCTTTGAAAAAGCCGCCGATACCGAACCCGACTACGCTGAGGTATGGCTCAAATGGTCGTTGGTGCTATTTGACCAAGGCCAGCACAACAAAGCTTACGAGCTACTCCAAAAAGGACTTGACGAGCTGCCCGACTGCGCCGACTTGTACTACCGGGCCGTGGCTTACCTGCTTCACAGCGGCGACTACCGCGAGGCCCTGCTCAACCTCGAAATAGCCCTCACGCTCGACTATGAAGCACACATACAGCTCTTTGAGTTTTTTCCTGAACTCGAAAAGCAAAAAGCCATTTACAAACTCATAGACCAGTACCGAAAATAATACCCTTCACTTTACTCCTCTTTGACATGAAACCAATTAAAAGCCTTGCCATTGTGCTATCTGCCAGCATTTTGATGTGGAATTGTAGCGGTACAAGCGAGAAAGAAAAAGCCCAAGAAGAACCAAAAAACGGTTTGGAAGCCATTCAGAAAATGGCGCAAGAAGCCGAGAAAATGTCGAAAGAAGGCCCCAAAGAAACCGTTGACCCAAAACTGCTCAAAGCACTGCTCCCTGCCGATGCCGACGGACTGAAACGCAAAGAAGCATCAAGCGAAAAAAACGCAATGATGGGGTTTGGTATTTCGACGGCTACCGCCAAATATGCAAACGACAACGGCGAAAGAATTGAAGTAGAAATTATTGATGTGGCTGGTACTGGCATGGCACTTATGGGCCTGGCGGCTTGGTCAATGGCTTCTATTGACAAAGAAACCGAAGACGGCTACGAAAAAACAACAACATTTAAAAGCCACAAAGCCTTTGAAAAATACAACACGCAATCCAAAAATGGCGAAATATCGGTATTGGTTGCCAACCGCTACATTGTGCAGGTAAAAGGCGACGGCGTGGGTATTGACAAAATCAAAAGTGTGCTCGATGCCATTGACTTGGACGCACTGAATAAATTGTGAAATTTAACTACTTATTCCTAAAAATAGACAGCCTGAAGCGCGTAAAATAGCAGCAATGGGGCGTCCATTTGTAACAAAACAACGAAACCTTCGTTTAAAAAACAGAACACGCGGCGAAAAGTATCCATTTCGCTGGGTGTGCTGTGCCAATATTTAACGGGAAAAAACTAAGTTGGGGAAATTACAAATGAAACCTTTCAAACTATTTCTACTGCTCTCATTGACAGGCTTTTGGGCCGCCGCCCAAAATACTAAAATAGCCGACGACCCCACGCAGTTTGTGGCCGACGTGCAAAAGATGATGGCTTTGGGTGCTGTGCCAAACTACCTGAAAGCCGCCAAAAACCTCGAAACCACCTGGCTCGATGCGCGATTTACGGCCACAAATCAGCAAAAACTAATTGGCATTACGCGCCGTTTGTTGGCCAAAGGCAACGTACGCGGCAATGCCGTGTACGAGCAACTATTTAACGCCACTTCCGCCGCTCTCAATGGCACCTATGCCGCACCCGCCGAACTCGAAGGGTTTTTGAACACCACCAGCCTGGTTATTGACAACTACGACACCAAAAACTTGCTCAAATTTCTGGAAACGGGGCGCATGTTGTTCGAATCGAGGCTGCTTTACAAAGCCAATTTCAACCGTTTGTACGCCTTAGACGGCACGTTTAGTTTTCGGTTTAGCGATGTCAGTTCGGAGGAAACAAAAACCGTAGAAGCGGCCAAAAATGCCGCCGCCAACGACGGTTGGGGCAACGCCATAGCCGACTCAGGGGGCATTTCGGGGCCTATTTTCTACCAAAAAAAGACAATACCCAACGTATCGGGAGCTTTCATTGAGTTTAAAAATGTAACACTCGTAATGGCCACCGCCAGCGACTCGGTGTTTTTGCGCGAAGCCAATGGCAAACTGGCCGTGCGCGAAAGTATTTGGGTAGGCGCAGGGGGCAAATTTAGCTGGGAAGTAGCCGGCGCACCCGACGTATTCGTGATTTTGACCAATTATAGCTTTAATATAGCTAACCCCAAACTGCAAGCCGACGACGCGCGGCTGTCGTACAGCAGCAAGCTCAATAAATCGGTTGAAGGAGCCTTTGAATACGAAAGTAAACGCCGCAACAGAGGCCAAAATTCGCCCTATCCACGTTTTATTTCTTACCGCAACGATGCCGACCTGCGCGGCCTTAGCAAAAACGTTCAATACCGAGGGGGGTTGTCGCTGGTGGGCTTGAAAACTTCAAGCGCATCTTTGAGCGAAGAGCCCACCATCATTTCGGTGTTTCAAAACAATAAAATGGCTTTTCGGGCCAGTAGCCGACGCTTCGAGTGGAGCGACTCGCTCATTACCGCGCCGTTGGCTACTTTTTCGGTGCCTATCGGCCCCACCGACTCGCTCTACCACCCGGGCGTGCGTCTGACTTACAACGACCGCGACGGCATTTTGAAGTGCGAGCGAGCCACCCGCACGGGTATTCAGAGCAAACCCTACGCCGACTCTTACCACAAAATGCACATTGAGGCCGAAATGATGCGGTGGGTTTTTACCAAAAATCAGTTGGAGTTTTTGGTGGTAGCAGGAAAAACCGAAGTGCCAATCATTTTTGAGTCGTTTAATTATTTCAAACCCGAACGTTTTAGGGCCATCAGCGAAGAGCTGACCTTTCACCCGCTTTTGATGGCCGCCACCTACATTGCCAAACAAAAAAATCCGCTTTTTAGCCCCGAAGATTTGGGCCAGTTTTACAAAAAAGATGCCAATGTCATGCGTGGCGCGTGCAACCAAATGCTCAGAGATGATTATTTTGAAGTCGAACCCCGCAACGGACTCTTAAAATTGAGCCAAAAAGGAATATTATATGTATTGGCCAACAACAAACAAACCGACTTCGACAACTTCCGCATTACCTCGCTCTACCGCGCCAATGCCCAAACTGCCAACGCCTCAATTGACCTCAACAGCCAAGAACTTATCATTCGGGGCGTGGAGCAATTTGTAATAAGCGACTCCCTGAGAATATTTGCCTACCCTTCTGACAAACAGGTGCGTATTGTCAAAAATCGCGACTTTTGGATGAACGGACTGCTCAAATCGGCCAACTTTCGCTTCAAGGGCCGCGATTTACAGTTCAATTATGACAAGTTTTTTGTGGACCTAAACAAAATTGACAACATTACCTACGTTCCCAAAAACGTTTACGAAAAAGGTGGAAATACCGAAGTAGGGGGCGATGTGGTGTATGAAAAATCAGGACGTATTTATTTGAACGACTCCAAAAATAAATCGGGGAAATCAAAAAATTCAGTATTTCCCCGCTTGTTTATTCCCGAAGGTATGACCGTCTATTTTGATCAACCCGAGCGCGGAAATTTGGCCTATAACCGAAAAGTTTTTTTTAAGATACCAAGCATTGACTACGATAGCCTTGGAACGCAAGACATCGCTTTCATTGGCACTTTTGAGTCAAACGGCATCATGCCGCCGTTTCAGGCCCAACTGCGCTCCATGGACGATAACTCGCTGGGTTTTAGCTATGTGCCCCCCGCCGCTGGCTTTAAGTTGTATGGCAGTAATAGTGTTTTGAAATTCAGCAAAGAACTCGTCATGGACAAGCAGGGCTTGCGCTCGCAAGGAGAACTTAGCCACCTCAGCGCACGCATACCTACGCAAGCAATTTTGTTTATGACCGACTCGCTGATTGCCAACGGAGCCGAGGCCGAAATCAAAGAAGCCACCATTGGTAAGGCGTATTTTCCACGAGTAGAGCTGCGCAACTACCACATGCGCTGGACTCCCAAAGCCGACAGCATGTCGCTTACTGCCAAAGGCAACTCATTTGATTTTTATGCCGGAACTACCAAATTAGAAGGGCGACTTTTGCTGCGCTCAACGGGGCTTTACGGCAAGGGATTTTTGAAACGCGACGACTCCGAACTGACCTCGCAAGACATTAAGTTTAACAAGGAAGGCTTCTTGGCTGGCGACGCGCAATACAAAATTGTATCGACCCAAAACGCCGTTCGGCCTGTACTACTGGGCAACAACGTGGACGTTGATTTTAACATCGTGAAGGGGTTGGTAAATATTGCCATTAACAACAAATCGTTGGACGAAATCTCCAGTTTGGAGTTTCCGTCGGCGGCCTATCGCACGTCTATCAACCGCGCCCAATGGAATATAAACGCCAAAACCATTGCCATGAAAGGCAACATAAATACTTCTACTTTTATGGCCACCGCACCCGAGCAGGCGGGTTTGGTCTTCAACGGTTCGGCAGCTTTGTACGAAATAGAAAAAGCCACACTCAACATAAGCGGCGTGCCTTTTATCAAAACTGCCGATGCTAAGGTGCTGCCAGACAGGGGTTTGGTAACAATAAAGCGCAACGGAGAAATGTTGCCTTTGCAAAAAGCCCGCTTGGTGCTTGATACACTCAACGAATACCACCGGCTCAAAAATGGCAACATTCAGGTGGTTTCAAAAAATCAATTTACAGGCGATGCCACCTACCTGTACACTACCGTATCGAACGATACAGTACCCATAAAAATGGGCAACTTTGAACTACGAGAAACCACCCTGGCGGGTGCTTCAACGGCCAGTGGGCGCACCAAAAACAACAAACCCGTGCAAGTATCTTCGACAGTAGCCCGCGCCGAAATCTCCGAAGGTCAAAACTTTATCGTTGCGCCTCGCTTGCAATACAAAGGTGGTATGACAATGCTGGCCGCCGAACCCAACCTGCAATTCAACGGCTTTATCAAAACGCTCCTCAAAAAACGCCCTAATATGGAGGTTTCGTGGATACCCTTCAAAGAAAACCCCACCAAAGATATTGCCATCAAAATAACTCCCGCGCTCAAAAACGAAATTGAACAGCCCATCTCAGTTGGCTTGCACTACCGCACGGGAGCCGACGGGCTGTATCCCACTTTTATGTCGGCCAAAGAGTCGAAAAACGACCAAACTATCTTCGTGGCGCAGGGAGATATGCGCTTCGACGACAAAACCAAGTCGTTCAAGATTATGCCCGACACCAAAAACACCGACGAGCTAATAGATGAAGAAAACGCCTATACCTTCAACGATGCCAAAGGAACTTTCAGTTTTTCGGGACGGCTCAACCTCTTGAACGACCGCGCCAAGGCGGACGAAGAAATTTTCTTGTCGGCGGGCACCGTACAAGCCAACGTAGACAGCAGCACCTACAAATTTAATACGTTGCTTTCGCTCAATTTTCCTGCCAACCGAGATTTTATTACCAAAGTTGCCCAAAATATTGTTCAAAGTAATTTAGACGAACAAAACAGCGACCCAGCCGAGCCAGAATGGAGCCGATTGAGCACCAAGTTGGGGGCTTTGATTGGTCGTAAGGCCGCCGAAACCTACGTCAATAGAGCCGCCGCCAACTACCGCCCGCTGCCCGATGCCTCTCCCAAAATGAACAGTACTTTGGTGATTTCAAATGCCAATCTACGCTGGTCGCCCACCCAAAATACGTTTTATAGCGTGGGCAAAATCGGCGTTTCAAACCTAAATACCACCGACATCAACGCCCAAATGGACGGCATGTTGGAAATAAGAAAAGGCAACCGTGGCGACGAAATTACGGTTTACTTGGCGGCCTCCGACGAGGTTTGGTATTATTTTGACTGGCAGCAAGGCAAGTTGGCCATGGTGTCGTCGGTGCAAGAAATGAACGATTTGTTGACCCTAAAATCAAAGGGCGATAAATCAAAAGACGCCGCCATTATTCCAATTGGATTTGAAGAACGCGATATGTTTGTTGATCGGTTTTCAACGCTCTATCGGCCCAAACCACCCAAAAAAGCCCCGCCCGTGGTAGCTGGCAAAAATACCAAAACGCCTGCCAAAACTGGCCCCGCACCTGCGGCAATACCTGCTAACAAGAAGCCCGCCGTGGCCGCATCAACTGAGCCAGAAGAAGAAGCTGCCGAAGATACCAAAACCGCCACTAAACCTACTGATAAAAAGCCCACTACTACCGACCCCAAAGCCAAAACAACTGGAAAAGTGGCCCAATCATCTACCCCCACCAAGCCCGCCACCAAAAAAACCACCAAGAAAGAAGAAGAAAAAGAAGGGTTTTGATTGAAAATTAGTGGTTTAAGCTGCCAAACCAGTGCAAAATTGCGCACCGGCAAACCGGCACGCATTCACCATTCTCATTTATTGAAAGTCTGGTTATCAGGTTGCGAGGAAGAAAATGTGTACATTTCTCAAAAGCCGCTGTTTTTTTCAATAATTTGCCATCTGTGAGAATCGCGGGGCCGTCCGTGCGGTGAAGTCAACAAATTTAGTCTGCACTACCCTTATGTTTTTTAGTCAATCACAACTTACACCGCACGGGCGGCTCCGCGATTCTTTCTTTTTTACAAATTGTCTATCATTTTATACAAACGCTAACACCACCAACAGCTTAAAAAAGATGTGTAGCGATTTTTTTAAGAAAAAATTTTTGCCTATATAAAGTAAAATGTTGTATTATTGCAAATTGGTAATTGTATGCTAATTATTTTTTTATTGTTATAAACGATTTTTTTTAATTCTAAAAGGGTCTGCTGAACAGTAACTTAAAATCAATATCAATCAAATCAATCAATCAATCAATCAATCAAACCAATCAATCAAAATGAATCAAATGAAGCAAACACCTACCAATGCCCTGCCCAAGCGCAGGTATGCGAAGCCGGTACTCAAACAAATTGGCAATATCAAAAACCTTACCCTCAAAGCAGGTTCAATTGCAGATGGCTTTGGCCTTGCTTTTCCATAAAAGAGAAACATTTTAAGGCCATTAAAAAATAAATTAGGAAGGTAGCCATCAGTAAAGAGGCTCACTATCTGGGTCAGTATTAGTTGATCGGGTCGTGGGTGAAGCAAGAGAGCCAAACGCTTTAAGTTGGGGGTTTTCCACTAACACTAACTAAACAGCTATGCAAAGACGAAGATGCCGCAGCGGTTCTCTATTTAGTGACCGCACGGGCGACTCCGCAATGACTTGACGGCTGATGCGGAAGGTATCAAACCCAGTGGAAAGTTGAAATCTTTTACAGATCTATCAAATCCGATTTTAGATTATGCCAATTTTCCCAATTTCACAATACCTACCCAAAATAGTTACTTATTTTTATAATTAGGGTAGCTTTTGTCAAGTTTGGAAATACTCAAACAAATCATTTTGCCATGAAAAAATCACTTGCTCTCAATCTCAATGCCAACAAAGTGCCTTGGAAAAAATTCCAAAGTATTGGGAAGCGAATATTCCACTAAATCATTGTGCGTAACTTTAAGGTTAACATTTATTCACTAAAATCTACTTTCATCATGACTTTTTCTCCAAGCATCGTTCGGTTATTTTGCTTATTAAGCACTCAGTGCAATAGGTTAAAACAGGTTTACCGACAGGCAATACCGGCCAATAGGGTGTACAGTCTATATCCGTCTGCTTCATCTCGCCTGTTTTTGGGCTTAAGTGTCCTGCTGGCTGGTTACGGGGTCAGCCACGCCCAGGTAACTAACACCACCACGGGTGCTGTTTTCGCCACCATACAATTAGCTATTGATGCGCCAGCAACGCTCAATGGCCACACACTGACGGTAGCAGCCGGTACTTATCCTGGCGATGTTAACATTACCAAGCAGTTAACTATCCAAGGCACTAATGCAGCTATCAGCCCGAATACACCGGGTAACATCAGTGTAGCAAACCCGGCCCGTGTTGGTGAATCGAATATTACCGGAAGCGTTATCCGAGCCTTAGTACCCGGTATTGTCTTCGAAGGCTTTACAATCACCAACGCTTTCTTTGATCAGAATACGTCCGGGTCAGGGAGTGGTTTCTCGCCATTCCTATTCACTAATCTCATCGTTCGCAACAACGTCTTCGCCAATCAGACCAATCCGGCATTTTCCCATCAAGGATCAACTCAGGCACAATCCAATGTAACCATCACACAAAACCGCTTTACAGGCGGCCCCGCGGGAGTGGCTGCAATAAATGCCTGGTACACTAGTAACCTGACGGTAACCGATAACTATATCGGCGGCTGGCAGCGGGGTGTCCAACTTTTTGAGAATTCGACGGCGAGCGTCAGCCGTAATTTCATCACGGGCACATCTACACTCGGCATTCAGGTTGGCCCATCCAACAGCAATATCACCATAGAGGGAAATACCATCACCAATGCGGGTACTGATCTCGCAACAGGGGCCATCCGGCTGTCTAACCATCTCCAATCGGGGACCATTCAAGTGATTAACAACATCATAACCGGCTCGTCAGTGGGCGTACTGCTGCGCAATACGGGTGCGCCCGAGACGGTCGTGGGTATCATCACGGTCAGTAACAACAGTATAACAGGCAGCACAAACTGGGCTATTTCAAATGTGGCTACCTCACAGTTGTTTGCCGAATGTAACTGGCTTGGAACAGCCAGCCCCACGGTGGCCATCGTAAATGGGAATGTCGATTATATACCCGCTCTCAATAGTGGAACCGATTTGGACGGCAGCTCGGCCAATGGTTTTCAGCCCGTGCCAGGTTCTTGTGTTACTCCCATGCCGGTCTTGTTGGTTTCTTTCAAGGCTCAGGCGCAGCCTAACAATACCGTTACTGTAAGTTGGACGACCTCCTTAGAAACCAACAACAAGGGCTATCTGATTGAACGCAGCAAAGACCTGCGCCAATTTGAGAAAGTAGCTGAAATGAGCGAACTGGCTCCCGAAAGCAGCGCCTTAAAGCAGTATAAACTAACCGATTTTACCCCTTATGCAGGTACGAGCTACTACCGGCTCACCCAAACCGATTTGAGTGGCAAGGCCACGATTTATCCTGCCGTCTCGGTCGTGCTAATGGATGCCGTCTATGGGGTTTTTCCTAATCCAGTCATTAGTGATGGACAATTCGCATTGCGTTTAGATGAGCCTCAGACCGCTGCGGTTAATCTTTATAGTGTGAATGGTCAGGCACTGCAGTTGGTCAAAGCAGGCAGTGAGTCGGGTAATCTGCTGCTAAAAACGAAGCAGACTCTATCGGCGGGTATTTACATAATAACGGTCGAAGAACGGGGCCAAACCCGCCAGCATCGCATCGTAATAAAATAGCGGAGGTGATTGTGCATTTGGTGATTGCCTTTTCTGGCAGAGTAGGGGGTTCAGCCTATGGGCGATTCTTGCTTTGCCGCAACAGGTGAGCCACCTGATTCAAAACCAGCCCAAACTTATTTACCAACGTTTCGTGTTCTCATTCATTGAATGAGAACACGAAACGTTTTATCGTATCTCATGTCTCTGCCCAAACGAGCCCAATAAAACGCCCAAATTTACGGAGTTGGGTAGTGTACAAATGGTAACCTTAAAGGCAGGGCCTAATAAGGGGTGGCAGTGGTGATACTTTTGGTTAAGCGCATGAAACAATATAAAAATGGGATAGAGAATCGGCATTTTGATGCTTTAGCCTATTTGTTCATCTTTTCAGAATGTTGAGCTGGTACAACGGCTACCTAAGCACTTAGGAAATTTGGTGATACCAGATGGAGGCTTCTTTTGTTGCTGCTCACCACCAAAAACCGACCTATTGGCAAGCAATTCAATATGGGCAGTATCGCGCGCTATATACTCCTCGGAAAAGGCGGCAATGTAATCACTGCCAATGCACCCCGCCTTAGTGGCACCAAGATTAGGGAACTGTTTGATGAATTGTTGAAAAAATGATTTTGTTTTAAAAATGGATTGGCATCAAACCTAAATCATTTTTTTTCTAAACTCAAAACGGTTATTTATCCTTCTTTATATACAAACAAAAACGCTTGCTTTGGGGCGGGCGGTAGGTCGCGGTGGCGACGTCGATTAGTGAGTTTTGCGCTATCTACCGAGGAATATTGTAGGCTTTTATCAATTCTTCGTAATTCTTGATGTCGGCAGACTGGCGGCCATTCTTGGCAGGAAGCCCCAACGGAATGTAAATAAACCTAATTTTAGCCTTCATGTTTTGCAAGACTGCTTTGAGGTCGTCGGTGGGTTTGTACTTGCTTTCTGTAAACGAAACGTAAAGTTGTTGCAAAATTTTGGGCGTAGTTTTTAGATTGGCATCAATCTCAAACAGGCCAGAGATGCTCAAATCATACGCTTTAAAAGTTCCATTGTTAAAATCGTTATTAAATACAACTTGCTGGTTTTCGGGCGTAATGAGACTATAAAAAGAGTAGAGCGTGCCAACAACTTCTCTGGTAGTGGTGTGATAAACAGCGTAAGAACCCAAAGTAGAGAAAGTAGAAATGGTTAATTTATCTGGGTTGGGTATCAAGGAAAGCACAAAGCTTTTTGTGGCAGTCCTGTGATTATAATAAAAAGTTGCCGACGATGAAACATTATCCCAAGCTCCTAAGTCAGCCCAATCTGAAAAAGTTGCGCCCAGTGCAGGAGTGGGTCCTTGATTACCCGTCGCGCCTTGGCTTCCTCCGGCACCCGTTGGGCCTTTGTCGCCAGTAGCCCCCTGCGCTCCTGTTTGTCCAGATGTTCCTATGGTTCCTTTTGCGCCCACGTCACCTTGGGGCCCCACGTCGCCTTTTTCGCCAGAACAAGCAATGAACGAAATTGCTAAAATGGCAGACAATACTATTTTTTTCATAATTCTATGTTATTTCGTTTTTCTGAAAGATGTAAAACAAATTTTATGGTTTGATGATACTCAACCTTATTTCAGTACTTAAACTGTTTAAATTGTTCAGCATGGTTTCTCGGGGGATTTCGAGAGAAGTGTTAAACCCAATTAGGGCTTTGCCCAATTTATAACCATTGTTATAAAATTTATAGGCAACCCCTCCCCTGGTAATGGTAATAGTCGCTCCTTGCGGGAGTTCATCTTCGCCAGTATTGGTAGCATTGATGCGAAGATACGTGATGAGAAAGCCTTTGTCCAAGACGGCCTGGGTTACTTCTGGAAAGTCGATTTCACCGATGTAATAGTTGTCAGTATTGTCGGTGTATGAAACCTTCCAATTTATTTTTTTCCATTGGGTCAAAACCAAATTACTCACCCCGTTGCTGCCTGCGGGGCCTGTTGCGCCTACTGAGCCAGCAGGGCCAGTGTTGCCAGCGGGGCCTGTGGTGGGGTTGATAGTCCCGGCATCGCCCGTGGTACCTTTTTGACCAATCGGGCCAATGTCGCCCGTAGCTCCTTTTTTACAACTTATTGACAGTGAGAGTAAAACAAGGAAGTAGAATATTTTAAAAAATTTCATCATTGATTTAAATAAAATAGGGGAAGTTAAAAAGTAGCGGCAAAGTGTATCTTGATTTGGTCGTTATTGAGACTATCTCTGATGGCCGCCGCGCTTTCGGTAGGAGAGCCATTAACAGAAGAAATAACGTTGAACACAATTCTCCCTGCACTTGTGGTGAAGTTTATGATATAATTCTGAGAACCAATTTTACGATAAACTAAATTGGCTGACGACAGTTTCATTAGCACGTTTTTGACAATAGAGTTGGCGTGTACTTTATAAAGGCTGTTGTTAAGCATTTGGTCAGTAATCTTGGAGTTTTCGTACACAAAACTATACCTTATCGTCCGTCGTCCGTTTGTTGTAACATCAGACAGAAGCCCCCATTCTGTGGATTGCCACCCCGTTGCATAACTGTTGTAGCTGCCCACTGAACCTGTGGCACCAGTGGAGCCTTGCCCACCCGTAGGGCCTGTCTGGCCAGTATCTCCCTTTGGGCCATTAGGACCATTTTGCCCCGCAACTCCTTGGTCGCCTGCTGACCCAATTGGTCCTTTGGGGCCTACGTCTCCCTTTTCGGCAGTACACGAGATGGCAAGCAGAAAAATACAGTAAAATAATTTTTTCATCATGTAATTGTATAGGTAAGTAGTTAAGTATAAATAAACGACACTTTTTTTAAAATATGGCTAACTTTGCTTCATGTTACATATATCAGATCTTCCTTTGGAAGAAAAACAGACTTTAGAATCAGGAAAGCAAAATGGGAAA
>Ga0335394_10001602_pt1 | contig 25504 bp, 34 predicted proteins | sample MAT03_FD_205741 | JGI IMG/M metagenome (GOLD analysis project Ga0335394, IMG submission 205741) | Freshwater microbial communities from Lake Fryxell liftoff mats and glacier meltwater in Antarctica - MAT-03 (spades assembly) (version 2) ...
TTTAAATGCATATTCATTTTCAACATGAATATCTACTGCTCTCCAAAAATATATGCGTTGTTTTGTATTCGAAATTGTTTCACAATTTTGTAATACTAAAACCACTAGAAAATAAATATGGGCGAAGTCCATATTTATTTAACTAGCTAAAAATATAATAGCTTTGCTATTATATTTTAACTAGTGTTTCTGTTATCTTTTTTGCTTCGCAAAAATAGATAAAGAAAAACGTATGCATGTATTTTTACGAGGCTTTTTCATATGAATTCCTGATTGGATTTCAGGCAATTGATATTTTTTTGTAAATAATAATTCATACATTAATAAAAAAATTAATGTATGAATAAATGATAAAAAATTTATTTTTCATCATTTGTCCATGGTTTCAATGATGTATTCCAATGTATTCAATGCAGAATAAATAATTATTTCGGGTTTATGTGTGGATAACAATATATTATCATCATTATCTGATTTATTAGGATTAATCATAAACAAATCCATATCAGCAATACCACTTGAATCGGCATAAGAAAAAAGATCTGTATGGACAAAATAATGTTCATTTTCTGATCCCAAAAAGATATATTCTTCAGTATTCGTATCAATTATACCAAGTAACGAAACAGTTGCATCATCATCACCATAAACCAATCTAATAAAAAAGATGTAGTATGGTGATGATTTATAAAATATATGTTGATCCAAAGAAAAATTCTCACTTGATTCACTAATATACTTATTTTTTAATTTGGTACACGTATTTTCATTTAAATGTTGACTGACATTATTTATAAATTCTAAATATTTATTAGATTGTTTGATACATTTTTTTCTATCACCTTTACGATTTTGAATTTGATGATCCACATAATACGGCAAATCATCATCACGCTCATACAATATATACGATGTATCATTATCAGAAATTCCTTCTAATTCTTCTGCATCAAAATAGGAAAAATTTACTACTTTGTTTAAATTCATTTTTGTTTTTTGTGGTATAAATATCTATTGTGATAAATTAAATTTAAAATTTCAATTTTTTGTTAAAACTAACCTTGTAATAAAATTGAAATAAATAGTATTATGATATACATATTAAAACCAATTCTATTTTTATTAAAATAAAATGGGATATGATGTTTCGGTATTAGTTATTTTTGGTATTCCAATTAATCGTTCCGAGTATGAAAAATTGGTTATAGATTTTCATCCAAAATTATTTGCTAATATAGATACGGGTAAAACACCGGATAGCAGTAAATGGGATACCAATTTTGAGTCAATTAGTGATGAAGTGGATGAAATTGTATATGGTTGGCATTTGGATCATGATATACCACACACTGAATATAGTTTGATAAATGTAGAGCATTGTGATATTTCTCAGGGATTCTATATTGCATTACACGTACATACTCATAAAGTATTACGCAGCGCAGATAATAATCCAAAAAAAATAAATGTTCCAACGACCGATGATATAAAAAATTTTAAGAAGTTCATCAAGCCATATTTGGCTAAACACAATATTAAATCAAAATATCAAGTAACAAGTGTATTACAAGGTAGTAATTAGTTATCATCATTTATTTTTATGATTTGTATATGATATTTATAATACTAACCTTTGAGCGGTATCGCATCCGATGGTATTTCTTGATAATAATCTTGACAATGAATCTCATTCAAATTTTGTATTTGATCGTATCTACAAACACAGATTATTCCATCATTTTCTGGATTCAATCCGGAAGTACGATCGCACAATGTACAACCACAGCCAACTTGTGTTACACGAGGATTAATAACTTGGGTATAATGTCCTATTTTATATGGATCGGACGAGGGACAATTATTTCTTTCGCTCATCCATCCAGTAAATATAGTATTAATACTATTATATTTATTAGCAGGAACACCTTGCGATATATTTTCTCCTACATAACCATTCTGTGCAACATCGGAGTGTTTAAAAATACATTTATTTGCATAATTTTGTGCATCATTCGCCAAATTATCATTCCAAACTAAGGGACCAACTCCTGCATTTTTGCGGGCATCATTATGCAAATTAAGCCAAGCATTATTTTGTAATGAAGAAGACACTGATGTAGATACTGCAGGCAAACCCCGCGAATGCAAAATAGTTGGTTGTGAATAATTTGTTTGATTCATATTATATAATCTATTGATAATATATTATCAATAAATTATTTTTTTAATATTTACTCATTAGCATCTACCGGCTCTCTAAAAATATATGCGTTGTTTTGTATTCAAAATTGTTTCACAATTTTGTAATACTAAAACCACTAGAAAATAAATATGGGCGAAGTCCATATTTATTTAACTAGCTAAAAATATAATAGCTTTGCTATTATATTTTAACTAGTGTTTCTGTTATCTTTTTTGCTTCGCAAAAATAGATAAAGAAAAACGTATGCATGTATTTTTACGAGGCTTTTTCATGTAAACATGAAAAATTTGGGGTTTTCAACCCCAAACTCCCCTTATAAAAAGTATGTAAAATACATATATTTACATATTTTTTAAAGGTGCGGTTTAAATGTATTTCCGGTAGCATCGTACACCAATTCATTGTCAACAAAAATTTTATAGCCAATTACTTTAATATTTCTTTTTTTATCATCAATCCATTATAGTTTATGTAATAACCATTGGCCTTCATCAAATGTATTATTATTCATATTCCATTTGATTAATTGCCAGGTTTTTCCACTATCTGATTTCCGTACAATTAGCGCGATAGGAACATTCACAGCTTTGAATATTTTAAGGCTCATTTTTTATTATTAGTTGGTAATTATATCATATGAATACAAATAAATTAAAAATCAATTTTTTATTTGCAAATAAAAAACTGTTAAATATTGTTTGTCCCAGATTCCATTCATATCACAATATTATATTATAATAAATTATGCGAATACAATGTTTTAACTTGTAAATCAGATGTTGGAAATTTATTTTTTTTAGAATCATGCGTACAATATTTTTTTTTAGGATTAATTTTAATTTTCTGGAAATAATATATGCATTCTATTTGGTCGATACTTCCAAGACTTTTATTTGTTTTGCATATAATTTCCAACGCCTTTTCACCATCTTCTCCATCTTTTAATACCATGGTCATTATTCCACTATAGATACAATGAATAATAGATTCTATGTAATAAGCCCAAACAGAAACATTATTACAATACAATTCACCTGTATCTGCACTATATAATAATCCGGTTGTATTCATGCAACTATATTTTTTTCTTCCTTTGTGCATTTCTTTGAGTCCGCATGCTACAAACATTTCATCCATGTTTTTAGTGATGTTATTCAAATCAACCTCTATTGAATTGTCATCATTGGATTTGGATTCGGGCTTAGATTCGCATATCGCATCTTTTTCTTTGGATAACTCCTTCTTTTTCTGTTTTTTTGGACTCGTGATATTTGTGCCAATGTATTTTTCTCGCAAATAATACAAATATAATAAATCGACACGGAATTCGTCTTCTTGTAAGTTTTTTGCGTATATTAAATCATCTTCCTCTGTTTGTTTATAACCATCATTATCATCAACAAACACGGTGTGAGATTCATCTGGTTCAAGACTATTCATGATTAAAAACTGAATTTATAGTATGACCTGCTCTTTGGAGACAAGTAATTCCGTATTTTTTAATAGTATTAAATTTATGAGTCTGTTAGTTATTAGAGATTTCAATTTTTTTTAATAATTTAGTTAAATATACAATTTTGTTAATGAAATAAAAATATTTTTATTTGATTATATACTATTGATTTGTTTAGAGTAATTATTTTTAATACTCATCGCTTTGCATGCAACTGATTCTGTTAGTATAATTTCCAATGATTCAATTAGTGAAACTGATTTGTTGTGTTTTATGTTCATTTTAACAATGATTTTTTCATTTGAATGACCATGAAGATGTTCTTCAAATTCCATGTATTCTACTTTTTTAGTTTTAATATCGTCTATTTTTTGTTGACCAAGATAGAAAATACATATATTATGTCCTAATCGTGATTTGCCAAATTTAATATGTGACACAACAAATATTTCTATTGGATCGCCAAGTTGAAAATTTTTTTGGTATGATACTTTTTCCATTGGCAAATCAAAATAAATATGCGTAGTTTCGCCTTTATTTTCCGCGTGTCCAGTCCAACTAAAATCGGGATACGCGGCTCTTTCGTTTCCAGTGGCTTCTTCCAAAAATTTGGTGGTAATATGGAAAAGCAATTCTTCCATTTTAAGATCCGACATATTTATTGCCCAGGAAAAATATTAGTCTGTATAAATTTGTTTGGGCTTGTGAAAGATATTTTTTGTCAATTTTTTTTTATTATTATTACTATCACCAAATAGTATAATATTTAAATATATTATGCCAATAGTCTGTATAAATTTGTTTGGGCTTGTGAAAGATATTTTTTGTCAATTTTTTTTTATTATTATTACTATCACCAAATAGTATAATATTTAAATATATTATGCCAATATTCTTTTTTTATTAAATAAATTGATCAAATGTATCAATATGCGCCGAATATGATGAAACCAGTTGTCCACGTACTATTTGTCCGTTAACAAATCTAATTTTTCAATTAGCATCGCTTCGTTAATAAAAACATTTGTATCGGTATGATATTTATCCAAATATGTGGACAAAACAGTGTCTTTGTCAAAAGAAATTTTTGAATTTTTTAAATCGGTTTTATAATTTACATAATCCATTTTTAATTTTTCCATGATAGTATTTATATTTTTTGGTACTACAATTTTGAATCCTCTGTCAGTATATTTTTGTTGCCTGCTGTACATACGTCTTAAAGATCTTTTATTTTCGTATTTACCAAGTTTATATTGATAGTATAATTTGGAAGCTATTAATGATAAAGGAACAATATAATCGGTTCGATTAATTAATTTATCCCAATTTTTAATATGTAATTTATCATTATAAACAACTACTTTGCCAATTTCCATATCGGCTACCAAATTAATATATTTCAATGGATCGACATAATTCAAACAAATTAAATTAACTTTCAATGGATATTTTTTACTTTCGAAATAATAACTTTCAATATATTGACAGGTGCAATCTTCACTCTCAAATTCGCATTCAAAATTATTTTTTTCCATTGCATCTATAAAATTTTTTGTATCTTGTCCATGCGTATTTTCTATATATAAATCAATATCATTTGGTTTCCATGTTGCACCATAAATAATTTTCAATAAAAGAGAACCGGTAATTGCAATATTATTTTTTTTTATTGATTCAATAATTTCATAAGGAAAATATTCTTGGAGCATTAAATTAATTTTTTTAATAAAATTTATATTAATTTGATACAAATATTTGCATGTAAATTTAAATGACATACAATCAACGATTGACATTCTATCAAAAATTTCCAAAATCATTTCAATTGGTAAGATCCCAAATAATGATTCATCCATTTTATTTACTTTATAACATCAATAATTATCGCATTTATTATTTAAACTAAATCAATTTTTTAGTATGAGCTTTGAGAAAGATAAGGAAACTAATTAAAATTTTGTACTAATATACAAGATTTTAATTTGTCAATATATTAATATATTATGCCTGATTATATCGGAAATTATCGAGGATATGATATTTACATATCAAAAAAATATCCTAAAAAGTATTACGCAATGGTCAACAACAAAAAAGTTTATTTTGGTGACATACGTTATGAACAATTCCGAGACAAAATGGGTCATTATACTGATTTAAACCATTTTGATACTAAACGCCGAACCAATTATAAAAGACGTCACGAATATGATCGACACAAAGTAGCATCTGCTGGATGGTTTGCTGATCAAGTTTTATGGTAAAGTCTTCATGCTTTGCTGAAGACTTAACACCATTCTTCCGGAATACTAAATGTTAAATTACCATCATTATTGGACAAATATGTTTTTCTCCAAACATAAATTCTCAAATCTGGACTCAAATATACGCGATTATTTACACAATTATACGTATTATCATTAATTTTTATACAATCCAATCCACACTGCAAATTATTCCCAGTTCCAATCATTCCCGATTCTCCTCTTGACACTAATACATTTGATGATCCTCGTATTAAACTCAAATGTATTTCTACTCCTTTTGGTATACTAATATAATACTCTGTTTCTGTAGTGTAATATTCCATTTCGGTAGTTCCATCCATTACTTGTTTCATTTTTGTTCCGATTGGTACCATAATATATGCTTCTAACGGTTTTTCTTTTTCTGCCGTAAAAAAATAATCTGTGGCAAAATTTATGCATTTTTCAGTTGGTTTTTTATGACTTTTATAAATATTTATAGCTTCCTCTAATGTATTTATCGGTTCCATGATCTTATATATATATATATATATTTATTGTTTAATATTTAAATCAAAATCAATAACATACCAATTGTATAATGTGCATAACCATTTTTGCAACTCCATTTAAATGCATATTCATTTTCAACATGAATATCTACTGGTGAATTCGATTTAATTCCCTTTTTATATAACCATTTAACTACTTCCTTGTCTCTAGTTGTGTCGCTTCGCAACATAACTACGAGCAGGTTGATAATAGTAACGTTCCGTTACTATTATCTTACCAAATGCCCATTTTTGCAACTCAATTGAGATGCGAATTCATTATTTGCATGAATATCAATGGGAAAATTGGATTCAATTCCCAATTTATACAACCATTTGGCTATTTGCAAATAACCATTACAACAACTCCATGCAAATGCGCCTTCATTTTCTGCATGAATATCAATAGGAGAATTTAATTCTATTCCTATTTTTGTAACCATTTGGCTACTTCCAAATGACCACTACAACAACTCAATCTAAATGCCTTTTCATTATATGCATGAATATCAATAGGAGAATTTAATTCCATTGCTGTTTTATATAACCATTCGGAAGTAACTAAATGCCCATTTTCGCAACTCATTTGAAATGCAAATTCATTATTTGCGTGAATATCAATAGAAGAATTTAACTCAATCCCCATATTATATAACCATTTAGTTATTGCCAAATGCCCGTCGTCGCAACTTATTTGGAATACATATTCATTATTCGCATGAATATCAATGGGTGAATTTAGTTCAATTCCCATTTTACATAACCACTTGGCTACTTTTAAATGGCCATTTTCGCAACTCCATTGAAATGCATATTCATTACCCGCATGAATATTTATTTGATATTTATTGTATAAGTATTTTGCTACCAATATATTATTATTTGCACAGGCTGTTATAAATATTTTTTCTTCTTTTTTTAACTTATGTTCCCGATACATCTTTAATAGAATTATTAGCAATCAATAATTTGACAGAAAAATGTTGTATATTTTTAACAAAATACCAAATGAAACAAATTGGTGTAAAAATCCAGGATAGTGAAACATATAATTTTAATATCAATCAAGTCGTCAATAATATAAAAAAACAAATAGAATATAACCATGATGATGGATATATCGATTTATTAGTTAATATATCCGATTCAGAAATAGAATCAATATTAAATAATTTATAGTGACTATTTTTAATAACAATTTTGCAGCACCCATGAAATACAAACGAAGAATACACAAATTGTATTCCAAAAAATATACCCTACTTGACTCAAATAGGTATTGCCCAATAATTTTATTTATGTAAATCTTTATACAAATAAAATTATTTTTAGCAAATATTATTATGGACTTTGAAAGCATTTTTTTTGATAACATTCGCCAAAGCCGGAAAATTAGCTTTCAATAAATCAGACATTGAAATATCTTCAATCATTTCTCTTTCCGAATGGGTTAGAACACCCGATTTTTCCCACCAAAATCTATCGCTAGCTCTTGCTAATCTCAATTGTTGTGCAACAGATCTGGTTGTAGTATCTCCAACCATTGATCCAGGATATTTTTCTTCAGCCATTAAACCGGTAAAAGAATCAATTCGGTCTACACTTCCGTGAAGTGATTTCAATAATGAGGCCAATGTGTTATTTTTCGTAATGTGTCTAAAACATGTTATCGGATCTCCATTGAGTCCCTGGTAGCAATTTGGCAGACTATAAAGTGATTCTGCTCCAAATGCAATCCTAAACGAATTATAATCAGGAATGGAATGGAGTCTTCCTCTGAACAAATTGGATGCCTCCACATCAATGTTGCCGGGACCTCCAATGCGCAAATTCCTAATACCATCATTGACTTTAGTATCGAATTTTTGGGCAGTTTGTTTGAGTGCTCCTCGCAAAAATGCATCCGGACCATGTTGTCTAAACAAACCAGGTTCACACGTAGAACGTTCTTGTAATTTAGATGGGAAAGTGGTCAGATTTTGAACATTACCTTTCAATAAACCGCAGGTATCACTCAATGCAAGCAATGGAAGATTCAGCATAGTATGCAACCTAAATGATGATGTTGCAAATTCAGTCCAGGTTCCCGCTTGCAAAGAAGAATCATAGCAATCATAATCATCCAACAAATGGCTAGCCGCTTTCTTACCGAAAACTTCTGGGAACCATTCATCATAAATGATGTGCTGGAAAGTGGCAATGTTCAATTTTCTGGCTTCTTGGAATATTTGTTCATCGGTCCTTGAGGGATTTGCACTATAAATCTGCTGGGCAAAGCGATTGTGTTGTCTCAGGAATAATGTATGCAATACCGTGATATAAAAATTTTCATCACTGCGCAAATCTCCAGCCGCATTACCAATTGGGGGACCAGCCAGCGCACATTCATTTGGGACTCCAATGACGGAATTATCAGGCAAAGTATCACCCGGACCGGTTAACATTTTTCCTTGTGTGAATGAGCGTAACTTATTTACTATTTCTGGGGTCATACCATATACAATATTTAAATCAATATAGGATGTTGCGTTGTTGAATGTTTGGAAGATATTATTGGAATCAGTGATGCCTACAGATGGGCGAGTGAAAAGGCCTCTTTGGGGCCACACGCATAATTCATCCGTTTTAGCTGTATCATTCGCACTATTGCAATTGGGAATCATAATCCCAATATTTAATGGACTTCCGGGTACAAATGGTGTTACTGTGTGACTCAGATCATGACTCAAAAATTGTCCAACAATAACAGCAAAATTATTTAATTTATTTTCGGGTGTTAAACCGGTGGCACGTTCATTGGCATTCATCAGTGCATCCGAAATATGGGTAGCGGTCGCAAACAGTGTTTGGGAAACTGTTCGTTCGTTTGGTAGATCGGGTGGAAGATATCTCGGTTGAGCTTTTCTCAACAAAAGTGTTTCAGTCGCTCCCCAACTGGGATGCTCCAAATTGTTACAATGACCATTTAATGAACGAGTATTTAGATTTTCAAGACAAATTGGGTCAATGGCCTGAACCTGACCCAACACAAAACTAACTACTAATAAACACAAAAAAACGCGCATTTGTGTATGATAATTACTAATATTATTGTTACTAAATAGAGACATCTAATATTATTTTTTTTCAATTTTTTATCAAACATGATTTATAAATAACAATAAATAATCTATTAAATCAATAGATTCATTCATTCAATCCCATTAACCTAGTACCAACCCATTCAGGATATTCGAACGTCCATTTTAGCCGCATGTATATATATCATTGACACACTAACAAATATTTTGTTATTGCAAGAAATTTTTTTCGTTAATCCATAAGGCCATTGATCCATTCGGTAATATTTTCATAATCACAATCACGTGCAATCGATAAACACCTTGTTTTACCCAAAAAACAATTTTTTTCTGTTAACCATTGCAGAATATTTAGATGACCTTTTTCGGTGGCATAATAACATACCTGGTTATCTATGGTACAGTTATTGGCTAATAATAATTCTAATACATCCAAGTGACCATTCGTAGCCGCATTGATAGATGCTTGACTGTTATATGTACAACCATTTATTAGTGTCCATTGTATTACATTTAAATGTCCATTAGATGCGGCATGTGATATAGTTGATGAATCCCATTCGCAACCATTAGCCCGTGCCCACATTAGCACATCTAAATGTCCATTCCAAGCAGCATAATTACATGTATTAGAATCCCATGGACAACCATTCTGTCGGAGCCACTGTAATATTTGTAAGTGCCCATTTCGAGCAGCAGCTGAAGAAACATCAGAATTCCAATCGCAACCATTTTCTTTTGCCCACATTAATACTTCCAAGTTTCCATATCTGGCAGCGCATTGACATGTTCTGTAATCCCAATTACAACCATGTTCCCGTGCCCATTTCAATACATTTAAATGTCCACCAGCTGCCGCATTTGAACATACCAAAAAATTCCAGGGAAAATCATTTTCGCGCGCCCATATCAAAACTTCCAAATGACCATTGGCTGCAGCATTTTCACATACAGTATAAGTTTTAGGATAATCATTTTCTATTGCCCATTTTAATACATGCAAATGTCCACCACTAGCGGCATAATCGCATACCATATAATCATCTATTTTATTATGACCATCTTTTATTAATTTTTCGTTCTCTTGTCGTAATAATTTGAGAATTTCCAAATGTCCATTTTGGGCTGCCTCAATGCATACTGTGGAATCCCATTCGAGACCTTTTTGGCGAGCCCATTGTAATAATTCTAAATATCCATACCTGGCAGCCACAAAACATACGGCTGAATCCCATTCAAAACCATTTTCGCGAGCCCATTGCAATAATTCCAAATAACCAAATTCCGCAGCCAATGTACAAAATAAAATCTTGTTTACTGGTTGGTTTTTTTTTAACATTTTTTGTTGTAGGAGGTCTAAAAAGATTTGTCGCCATCCATGTGAAACCATACAAAGAACATTATATTCCAAGGATGATAAAGATTCCATTATCATTTCCCAAATTTCTTTGTCTAGTGACATAGTTTTAGTTCTATTAAAACTGCCGTCTGTATGGAAGTAATCTGTTGATAATAATTAGATCCTGTAACTAATTACGATTTCAATTTTTTTACAATAAATTATTTATAAATAATGTATTAAATCAATATATTATTTATTCAATATTCCATATCAGAATATTGAAGTTCATCCATAGGGCCACTATTTTTTTGTAACCATTCCAGAATCTGATAATGATTTTCTTCCTCGGCTATTTCATATGTTTCTTTGTAAAAGATATATCCATTTGCGTGTGCCCATTCTAAAATATTTAAATGACCACGTTCAGCAGCATAAGTACATATTTGATCATCGGTAGGACAACCATTAGCTAATAACCATTGCAGTACTTCTAAATGACCATTCGTCGCTGCATTTTTAGTTGCATACTTATTATATGGACAACCATTAGCTCGTGCCCATTGAATTACTTCTAAATGTCCATAAATCGCCGCATTTGTTATGGTATATGAACTCCATTCGCAACCATTTTGTCGCGCCCACTGTAATACATCCAAATGTCCACTTTCGGCACTTGAACAAGTGTGCTTATCCCAAGAACAACCATTTGCACGTGCCCATTGCAATATATTTAAATGTCCTCCTTCGGCAGCACCTGAACATGTTTTATAATCCCATTTACAACCATTTTCTCGAGCCCATTGTAATACATCTAAGTGGCCATTTTTAGCGGCTTTTTTGCATGTCATATCATTCCAACCAAAACCATTATCTCGCGCCCATTGTAATACTTTTAGGTGTCCTCCAGCTGCCGCATTTTGGCATGTTAATATATTTTTGGAATACTCATTATTAATTGCCCATTTCAATACATCCAAATGTCCGCCAGTTGCGGCGTGTAAACATATCGTGTGATCGTAAACGATTGCATTGAGTTTAAGCCCAATGAATTCCCGTTTTGTGCGTAACCATTTAAGAATGTTCAGATGACCATTTTTAGCAGCAATCTCAAATAAATTATTATAAAATCGACAACCATTATCCATTGCCCATTCTAGCAATTCCAAATGTCCATTCTTGGCTGCCGCAGTACAAACAGTTTCATTCCATTCCAGGCCATTTTCACGAGCCCATTTCAATAATCCTAAATAACCATATTCCGCGGCTAATTTACAAAATAAAATATTACTTTTTGGTTTTGGTTGGTTTTTTTCCGATAATTTTTGTTTTCGGATATTCGAAACCATATGATTCCATTTGCGTGATACTCGATAAAGAACACCATATTCTAAAGGAGATAGTAATTCCATTATCATGGACCACAATTCGTCATGAAGGATTGATGACATAATATTGTAATTATAATATTCGCTAATGCTGAAATTAGTATGCAGATAGAAGTAATCTATTGATGATTATTGGAATCAGTAACTAATTGTAATTTCAATTTTTATTTTTATCGTAAAAATAAGTAATATACTCGATATATTATTTATTTTTTTTTTTTTTCATCAAATTATAATGATCTTTTTTCTTCTAACCATTTTATCACGTTCGAATTTTCTGATGAATCGGCGGCCAAAAATGTTTCTTCATACAAAGGATAATTATTATCGTATGCCCATTTTAGAACATTTAGATGACCGCCGTCCGCAGCATAAATACATATTTTATCATCAGTAGGGCAACCATTGGCCAACAACCATTGTAATACTTCCAAATGGCCATATGTAGCGGCATTTTGTATAGTGCGTTCATTGTAAGAACAGCCATTAGCTCGTGCCCATTTTATCACTTCCAAATATCCACCAATTGCCGCATTTGATATGATGTGCAAATTTCGTTCATAACCATTAGCCAATAGCCATTGTATTATTTCTAAATGTCCACCAAGTGCCGCATTTGATATGGCATATTGACCCAATTCGCAATCATTCGCTAATACCCATTGTAGAACATTTAGATGACCATTTTCGGCAGCAACCTCACATACCATTGTGCTCCAGGGACAACCATTAGCTCTTAGCCATTGTAATACTTCCAACTGTCCTTGTTGGGCAGCGTTTATACAAGTAATTTTATCCCAAGGGCATCCATTTGCTTGTACCCATTGTAATACCTCGAAATGTCCATGCATAGCAGCACGCGAACATGTTATAGAATCCCAAGGACAACCATTCGCACGTGCCCATTGCAATACTTTTAAATGTCCACCAGACGCGGCATCTGAACATGTCGCTGCATCCCAGCCAAAACCATTTGCGCGTGCCCATTGCAATACTTCCAAATGACCACCACTCGCAGCATTTTCACAAGTTTCTTTATTTTTGCAATAATTTTTTTTTGTTGCCCATTCCAGAACATCCAAATGACCGCCCTTAGCAGCCAATGCACAGATATTATAACCGCCTGTTTCGGCATATGCGCATTTATTTGGCTTGTGATTCTTTTTTCGCAATAATTTCAGAATATCCAGATGACCATTTTCAGCAGCGACTGTCAATGCTTCTTTATCGAATGGACAATCATTTTCAATTGCCCATTTCAACAATTCTAAATGATTATTTTTGGCAGCAGCTGTACAGGCTGTAATATCCCATGCAAAGCCATTTTTGCGGCCCCATTGCAATAATCCTAAATGACCATGCTTCGCAGCTAATGTACAAAACAAATATTTGTTTTTTGGTTGGGTTTTTTTTGAATCTTCCTGTGTTTTGAGACTCAATTTTATGTTTCGCCATTCATGTGAAACCATACAAACAACATTGTCTTCCAATGGTTCTAACAATTCTATAATCATTTGCCATATTTCTTTGTGTAGAACTGTTGACATGTTTGAAAATATAGAAGTATTCATGGTTGTCTATTATTGGACTATCCAGTTGATCACAATTTCAATTTTTATCTTGTTCGATTCGCAGCAGGTTAATTTGTCGGCTTTTTATGAGGCTTTTTTCATATTTTTTTAAAGGTGCGGTTTTACAGTCTATTTTACGAACCAAAACAAATAACATATTGATCTAATATATTAATTATTTTTGTTCTCCAATCCAATGATAAATGTCCATAAATTTTCTTTTATGTGCAATGGATAAACACTCCTGCTTATCCCAAGGACAACTATTTTCCAATAACCATTTCAAAGTGTCCAAATGGCCTTCTTCAACAGCTATTCTGCATGTAACTTTGTAGAAATCGTAATCATTTTCACGCGCCCATTGTAGAATATCTAAATGACCGCCTTCAGCAGCACTATTAAATATTTTATCATCTATCGGACAACCGTTGGTTAATAACCATTGTAATATATTTAAATGGCCACCTTTAGCAGCAATTTCACTTGCAGTTGAAAAATAACGGCAACCATTTTCAATTGCCCATTGTACTATTTCTAAATAACCCTTGGATGCCGCATGAAATACGGTATTGTTACTCCAATCACAACCATTTTCCCTGGCCCATTGCAATACTTCTAAATGTCCATAAAAAGCGGCATGATCACATGTATTATAATTCCAATCGCAACCATTTTTTCTGGCCCATTGTAATACTTCCAAATGTCCGCCTTCGGCTGCGGATGTACAAGTATTTTTATCCCAAGGGCAACCATTTTCTCGTGCCCATATTAATACTTCCAAGTGTCCATGTCTAGCAGCATTTTGGCATGTTGAAGCATCCCAATCGAAGCCATTTTCTCGCGCCCATTGCAAAAAATTCAAATCACCATGTTCAGCAGCCCATGCACAGAATGAGACTTCGTTTTTTGGTTGGATTTTTTTTTCCGAAAGATAAAGGAAAAATTCTTTGTTCAGTGACATAATATTTTTTGTGGAAATTGCTGAGTTTTTTAGTATCAGTGTGTATAATTCGTTGAAGAATAACGGATTGTATAATCTGTTAATATTTCAACTTTTTTATGATTCCAACAATAGCAACAATATTTTTTAAATGTGTATGACGCAATGCTAAACCAATTTGATATATTTGATAAACAAAACTCAATGGTCTATTAATATTAACAGAAAAAGTACTGTTATTTTCATATTTTTCGATATGTTTTTGGTATATTTTATCAAGCATAATATTGTACTTCTGAATTCATAAAAAAATTAATATATTTAGTTTTTGTATCAAACATTATACCTATTCAAAACACTCGATGGAACATTTTTATCGGAATGTTTTTTAAGATATTTTTTTAATGCTTGTGTTTTAATTTTATCTTTCTCGTCCTCGCATAGCATAATTTTTTGTCCATCCCAATAACCGTATTCTTTTGCTTCGTCGTACTGTTCTTGAAGACAAGATTTAGTTAAATTAAAATAATCTGTTTTACTGGAAAAAAAATCCATAATTTCCATCATTTCGACAACTTCTTGCAAATTAAATTTTTTTCCCTTTAAATATTTACGACAATAATACGAATCATCTCTAATAACCAAATTCTTTTTGGCTAATTCGGCTTCTAGCTTTGATTTTCTTTTGTGATAAGCTTTTGCTAGTTCAACCACTTGTTCCAAATTAATTGAACCAATGTTATTTAGATATTCGTGGCATGCATCACAATCTTTATCCAGAATTATATTTTTTTTACCAAGCGCTTTCTCAAGTTTGGATTTCCTTTCGTTATATTCTAGTTGGATTTTTTTAATTTTTAATTCTTTGTTTCTTTCTCTGGCTTCTATCATTTTTAAACCATTTATTTTGGATTTTTTCTCTTTTTCGCTGGCCTCTTCCAATAATGTTTGCACACAATTAGTATACTCATTCAAAGATGGACTAATTAAACCAAATCTTTTTATAATTGCTGCTAATCTAATTTCCTTAATAAGATATAAATTTGTATAACTGCCATACGTATTTCTATATTGATAGCAATCGATATTCTCCAAATCATTATTTTTTAAATTATATATTTTCATTGCAGCTGTTTTATTAATTACTAAATTATACATACATGCTTTACAAATCGCTAAATCATGACAGTTGGTAAATTTTTTACGGCATTTTAGACAATGATTATCAATCGGATTCTTAATTTCTTCTATATCGTACTGGTATTCATCAACATTTACTATTGTAGTACCATCATCATCATCATCATCATCAGAATCAGAATCATCATCGATTTTAATATTTCGATATTTTTTTTTATCCAATTTTTCCAATTCATCAATCTTTGTTAAAAGTTTTTTTAATATTTTTGTTGGAAGCATAGTATTATTTTAAAATTAATTAATATCATTTTATATATTTTTTATTAGAAAATAATAAAAAATACAATTGGTCAAGTTATTTAGCAGATTTTTTAAAGAATAGTTTTGGTACATAAATACCAATAATTGCTCCAGTAAGGAATCCTATTGTATCCAACCAAACAGGTAAATTATTTTGATCAACATCCGGATATAAATATTTGGATATCAATACAGCAAATGCCGCTAATGTAATTCCTAGAGTTCCAGAATATGCATTACTGTATCCAGCCACTGTTACTTCATCCATATTATATTTTTTCTTGAGAATATCTCCTAAACCTTCTACACCAAAATACAAACTAATGTTATCCATCATACCAAATATAATCCCAAAAATCAAACCAATAAAAAATACTCTTGGAGTTATTCTCGTTCCATTATTTATGAATTTTTTAATATCAATTGTTTCACCCTTTTTTTCCCGTCTATTTTTTTCTAATTGGTATGCGATAACAGCACTAATAATAATTATTATAATGTAAATAATCGTAAAAATGATAAATTTTCTTGAGATCATTATAAATCTAGTATTATTTTTAATCAAATCTTTAAAAATTGATTTAGCTAATTCTAGCCAAGTCGATATTAAATATTCCGATTTATTAATTCAAAAAATGGATAAATCAGCAATCAAATCTATATTTGATTTACCCAATGAAATATTATTAAATATATTTTTTGTATTATCCACCAAAGATATTATCAAATTATTTATGGTTTGTCATTTATTATATCAATTTATTAATGATGAATATGTATGGAAAATAATTTGTCAAAAAAAATGTATTATTAGTAAACAGAATTTATTATCATGGAGAAATACATTTAAAAATAGAATTTTAATAAGATCCAATTTGCGCAACAAAAAATATCACAAAGTTTTTGGCTTGGATATTAATACTCACAGTAGTTTTATTGATTGCCAATTATATAATCACGATAAAGAATTATTAGTAATAAATCGAAATAATAAATTAGTTACCTACAATTTATCGAATTTAATAAATGAATCACAATCAACTACATTTGAAAAAAATAGGCACAATATATTTTCTACTATTTTTGATCGTGTGCGTAAAATTTATATATTTGGGGATTTATTGATGTCAATTGGGAATTATCATGCAAGAACCAATAAAACATCCAATGTGGAAATTTCTAAAATAAAAAATGAATCTGATTACAAAATATCCCTTATCCAACAAAGTGTATTAGATACATGTTATCTACATGGTATTTTTAAAATTGGTACTGTTGGTGGCGACATAATAACTATCGGTAGTAAAGATCAATTGATAAATATTTGGGATATCGAAAGTAATTTATGTAAATCATCAATGACAAATACAATATTAGAAGATACTTCCGCGTTTAATTGTGAAGATAAAATGATTATGGTTGGAACTAAAAATGGACTAATTAATATTTACGATTGTAACAATCATAAATCATCGAGTAGTACTTATAATTCATATTGTCCAGGATTATCAAAAAAAATACACCAAATTTTCCATGACCCTAACAAAAATATGATTATATATACAACTAGTCAATATTTTGGCGGATTTGATTTAAGAAGTTCCAAACATTTATTTCAACAAAAAATCATACCAACAAAAACAATATCTGATTCACCTTCTAGTAGCCATTTAGTATACAATTTTATTTCCCATACGCAACTATTTGATGGTATGATTGTATGGAATTCATATTATCGCGATAATAACGGTGCCGCTGGGGATTTATATATCTCGAAACCAACAAATATAACAAGTCCCGATGATAAAAATAGTTTTACTGACGTTAATTATTTTCGATTAGATGACAAACGCCTATTTATATCCCATTATAACTCGTGTCGTCATTCTGTGTATGATTTGATATAATCATAAAAACAATCATTTTATATAATATGCAACAACAATTATTTTATGATAAATACAAAAAATATAAAACAAAATATGTATCATTGAAAAATGAAATACATACCCAGCATGGAGGTTTATCAAAAATGCAAAATGATAAATATAAAATATGTTATCCATGGGCAAGTAATTTTTTGGAATGGCTAATACCAAATTTAAGAAAAGCCAAAATACCATACAAAAATCCAAATACTGGTGGAGATTTTTCGAGGACATTTATTGGAGAAAATCCGGATGAAATAATGTTGGATTGGAAACATTTGGATATATCGGATATTGATTATTTCAATGAAAAAATTAATAAATTTGGCTATAATATTTATCGCCAAGAAACAACTGATGGCTTTATCGTTCAATTTAAAACTTTAACCAAGTGATAAAAATCATTTTATGTGTTATTATCTTATACATATAATAAACACAAATGGATTATCATCATAAATATATCAAATACAAAACAAAATATTTAAATCTAAAACAAGAATCCAATAATTTCCCGGATTTAACGGGTGGTGCGAAAAAAAGTTCATGTGGTGACGAATGGTGTAAAAAAGTAGCCCAACGAAAAAAAGAATTACAAAATATGCGTTCGACAAAAAGTTACATACCAAAAGATAAATTATCGAGTCGTGACAAAATATATTACACTGAAAATAATGATTCTCGCCCATTCAAAGTAATCGCAAATAATACCGGAATCCATATTTATAAAGGCATCAATAATGAAAATTATGAACAAATATACGATAAACTTACCATGAACATAAAGAGTTTTCAAGGGTACTGGGATGGTTTTGATTCGACACCAAATAAAAAAACCGGAAATTCATTACTAGTAAAAATTACTGACCATAAATATATTTTTATTGGTGGTAATATATTTCAATTTACAACTAATGATAAAATTCTGGATTATGTTTCTCCTCTTGGACCGAATGATGTATCATATCCGGTTGCCTTTGGAACAGAATATGTTTATTTTATGGTAAATAATAAAATGATAAAAAATAATGATTTAGAAACACCTATAACAATAGCTAATGCGGAAGATATATATTTTGAATTTTACGGACATATTGGATCAAAAAAAGGCACCCATCATAAATATGCTATGAAAAATGTTAAAATATTAAAATAAAATTGATTTAAGATTCGCTTATTTTATAAAATAAGGATATGGTATAATTAAAAAATGGACACATTAAAATCGAGCGAATCCAATTTGATAATATCTGACATAAAAAATCAATTATCGTTATTAAAAATACACCAAGATAAAATAAATCAAATAACAAGTACTTTGGAGTTGAGTTTATTTTATTTTAATCATGCTGATATATTGAGCCAAATTTTTTCACCATTGGAAAATGAATCAGTTCAATCTTATAAATTGAGACTAAAATCTATCAATAATAAATCCAGTGTACAAAAATTATTATTACTCAATCCAAAAATTAAATCAATTACTTTTTTTAAACATAACGAATTAGTACACCTTTATAGCTCTAGTATAAATGTACAATTAGCCTTACAAAATAAATGCAAAATGCCATTTGAATTAATAGCGCATGTTTTTATTAAAGCAAAAGAAAAAGGTACGCTAGTGGATTTTTTTAATAATGCCTTTCGTGATGGTTGTATAGCTATTAGACTAACAAAAATTTCATCATGGGCCGAAAAAAATATAATATGATTAATCAATTATATTATATTTTATGAAATAACATTACGACTAATTATATTGGTACGTTTTCCCATTAGTTTACCACGAATTCGCCCTTCTTTACCCCAACCACTGTATTCGCCAATTGGTTTCTTTTTTTGTCTAGGAAGAAAATATGACCAAAATTTATTGTGATTTTCGGGTCGATATTCAGGATCAAAAACTTCGCCTTCCAATAAATAATATGTTGGCATTGCGTGCATATCAATATCAGCCCCACATTTTGGACATTTTATAGGAACCTGGTAGTATGGAGCATATCCAGCTTTCTTACAATCGTCATTTTTAATGTTTGTTTCGCATTCATACCAATAAATACCTATTTTATTTTGTTTTTTTTCATTGATACTCAACTGTTCTGTTGGATTTTTGAGCATATTTTTGTAAATATTAATATCCCCCAAATAATAAACTGATGATTAATATGATAATTGATTTCAATTTTTTTATACCAAATTATTCATCTTCTTCTTCTTTTTCTTCTTTCTTCTTCTTCTTCTTCTTCTTCTTCTTCTCCTTCTTTATTTTCATTATTCTGATGATAAAACCACATATCCTCTTCGTCAATATGATAATTTTTTTTAATATATTCAAAACAGGCTCCACCATTACGCTTAGCATTAAAATATGCTAAATCATTTAATTTACAACCATTTTTGTGCGCATAACGTAAACATTTGAATTGATCATATGCAGCATTGGAACAAGTACTGCTGTCCCATGGACAACCATTTTTATGAGCAAAACGTAAACAATCTAAATGACCACGTAGTGCTGCCAGTGCACAAGTTAACTCATTCCATCCAAATTTTGCTTTTCTTAATAATTTTAATATGGATAAGTGACCACAACTCGCAGCTAAAGCACATTCAACAAAAGAATGTGTATTATTTTTATTATCATTTTTTAAAATTATTTTAAGGCAAGCCGAATGTCCATTTTTAATGGCATCTGTTATAACTAAACAAGAATCGCACGCCATTTGATTTATATAATCTATTTGTTGTTTAAAAATTGAATTATTCTTGTAATTTTTCAATTTTTTAACAATGATATAATATGTTAACTTATCCAATATGATTCATATTAGATAAAATAAATAAAATAAAGTATTGCAAATATTATTTTGATCAATAAAAACTGAAACCAGAATTCCAACCCGAGGCCGAAATCATGATTCCATTTCCACTTTGGGGATTCCAGTTTTGTCCCAAGCAATGACAATTTCCTGTTCCTCTGGTCCAAATTTTATAACCACCAATCAAACAAGTAGCAAAGCAGTAGTTATCGGTACTAGCAGAGAAAACGGAACGAACATTGGAATAAAGTCGTTGATTGCTAATGGAGTATGCTCCGCAATTTCCACCACCATTATTAACAAAATAACCAGACGACACCAATGGAGCGGTTATCATCGAATTAGAACTGGTGAATGGAAGTCTCATACAATCGCATTGACCAGTAGTCACCGATGTAGTATAAAATTTAACTGATTGAATGAGAAACTGGTTACAGTAAGCGGCACAACTAGGTGATGGATTGACCGCACCAGTAAAAAAAGTGCCCTGAATTTTCGTTCCGAATAACGAATTCCATGGATTACCGCACCTGACTTCATGATTGGCTCTGGTGATACCACCATCTTTGTACAAAATTGCGATTTCTCTCATTGTCTCAAGTTGTTCGAGACTGGGATCAGTAATATTATGAAATTTAATTACTTCTGAAATAATTTCATCCATTGGTGTAGTAATAAAATCAATTCCCATCAAATTTCTAAAATCAATAGTTTCCATATCGATTGAATTAAATTCTTGATCAATTTCTTGATCGGTATGATGGCCGAAAACAATAGCAATTGTTAGCAGCAATAAACAGAAAAAAGTTTTCATGAGTGTTTGGTTTTGGTATGAATTTATAATCTGTTTCTATTATTATTAAGTTTATTTTTTTCAATTTTTTTGATTTTATGTTTTAATTTAAAATATAAAATTAAGTAATACTTAATAACAATAAGAATACCCTAATATTTGGTGACAAGTTTGTCCTGGACGGCAAGATAATTCAGTATCCCAATATGTTATTCCTTGAGGGTTTTTATTGCATGTTTGATAGCTATTATCTGATTTGCATCTCATATTTCGATAGACACAATTAGCAGAATCAACTTTTGGTGCACAATATGCGACGTTTCCTTGATTTGAACAAACTTGGTTCTCGGGGCATTTTTGGACAGTATTCCAAATACTGCCACCACTATTTGTTAAACACATTTGGTAAGTATTATTGGTAACACATCTCATATCACCACTTGCGCATTGCACTGAATTATTCAAGTATGATTCGGGTACACAAAATATATTCTTGCAAGTAGGATCCGGATTACATTTCATACCATTTGTACAATGAACAGCATCTTTCCAAAAAGTATTTCCATATTGGTCAGTAGCACATACTTGATAAGCATAATTATCGACACATTTTAGTTGACCATTTAAACATTGATGTGTAGGAGGTGGTGGTTGACAATACACAAAATCACCAGTCATATTACAAGTAAAATTTTCATTACACAGATGTTTCGGAGACCAATATGTTGCACCAAATTGGTCATAGACACAAACTTGGTAACTATTGTTGTCAATACATTTCATATCACCCAATGTACATTCGCCATAACTTCCGCATTTACATAATAGGGCATCACCTGGTTGATAAGTAATTTCAATTTCAATTCTAGCAACGCAAATCGCTCCATACGGAACAAGGATTTGAATAGTATTATCGCCTTGATAGTTATATTTTGGTAAACATTGTCCAAATTTTTCCAGTGAAAATTAATAGATGGATCGCATTGTGAACACATGCAAGTCCCCTCTAAATTTTGCGAACCCAGTGTATTATTTTGTAATAATACTTCTACCGATCACTTAAAAAATATGTAAATGTATGTATCATTGAAAAATGATTTTTATATACATTTATCATACTCTCCTTTTAGGGAAGCAGACCGCTCTTCCCGGTTTTTTTTATTTTAATACCAATTCATGATTTTTTATGAATATATTTATGGCAGCATTTACATCACGATCCATTATATTTTCACATATTATACATTCATATATTTTAGCAGTTCCTAATGTTTTATGTAGGTTTCCGCAATTACTGCATGTTATTGTTGTATAGGCTTCACTTACTTCTAAATATTGACAACCATACTCCTGACATTTGTTCTGGAGGCATTGTCTAAATTGGTAATGCGATAACTTTCCTAGTACCCGTTTTGTCATTTTATCTAGATTTCCTTTTTTGCTACTTACTCTTTTAGAACTAAAATCCGTTACCATTATCCTATCATAATTTTCGCATAAATAGATTGCTGTTTTTTGATGCAATTCTTGCTGTAAATGTTTTAATTTAGCATGATGACGATGAATAGCTCTTTTATATTTATGTTTTTTCTTTTTTGTTTTTTTCTTTAATTTTTTATTATATTTCCATTTTCCTTTTTCATTAAGTTTCGATTTTAGACTGTCAATTTTTAACAATCTTTTAGAAATTACGTCCCTCATATTTTCACCAATTGCAATAACGTGATCTAAACCGTATAATGCTTGGAATGTACGTTCTCCAGGATCCATTATGGCTATTGGCTTTCTTGCCATTGGTTCCTTTTTAAATACATATTTTGGAATGTGGACATAATATTTTTTAGTATATTTATCATAAATTAATTTATAATCGTGTTGAATGTTTGACCATTGGAAATCATTTTTATCATCCGATGTTAATATTTTCCCCATAACAGATGGATAAAATCCTTTATCAGTTGTATAATGGGATTCAATTGTTACAGAATGACAAATTCTATTAATTTTTCTATGTTTGAATTGAAATTCTGTTATTTGTCTTTTAATCAATTTAGTGGTCGTTGATTTTGTATTGGATACAAATTCTTTAATGGTATCAGCTATAATGCAATAAGGTGTATTATAATAATCTTTCGCGAATTCTTCAATTTTATCCTTTCTTAATTTTTTAAAATTTAATGGAAATTCTTTATTGGATTTCAATAATTTTCCCAATTCAACACTGCGATCATTATCATCGATATCCATATCCAATACTATTTTATAATAGTGATCATAAATTTGGGTAAAATGACTAACCATTTTATTGTAAACATGTGTTGTATCATAAAACCATTGTGAAATTATTTTTTTTTGTTGGTCATTGGGAAATATTTGAACACGATGCGATCTTACAAATCCATCCAAGTTATTGACTTTATTATCTATTTTATCCATAAAATTAAAATGTTTTTCTTTTAATTCATTGTAGCATAACTTAGATTTCGGATTTTTTATTTCTTTATCAAGTCTATTACATTCAATTTTTTCTAATCTATTTTCTAATTTAATTTTTTTGGTGGTATTATCAATATTGGGCATTTTTTTAAACTTTAAATGAGGATTAATATTAGCATTATCGGAATAATAATTCCGATAATGCTTTAAATGAGGATTAATATTAGCATTATCAGAATAATAATTAAAGGAAATATTACGATTGGAACATCTAAAATATTTTCTTTGGTTGGGTTTATGATCAATCAATAAAGAAGGTTTCCAAAGAATTTTTGTTAAGTTATTTGATTTATCATTCCAAAACATATCATTAATAGTAGAATATGAGATATCTTTAAATAGGTTTTATTTATTGGAGATTTAAAAAGATATTCAATTAATATTAATATTAGCAATGCCAAAATATGTAAGAAGAAAAGATGTGCTTGGTGTACTAAAAATACATTACCAGACGCTTTATCGTATGGAAAATAAGGGATTAATAGATGTAAAAAGAACCAATGGAGGACATAGATTATATAATTTAGATAAATATTTGCGGGAAAATAATTTAAATGACAACAAAGAAAAAACTAACATTTGTTATTGCCGAGTATCAAGTAAAAGCCAAGAAAAAGATTTGAAAACACAAATATCGATAATGAAAAAAAATATCCAAATCATACAATAATAAAAGATATCGGCAGTGGATTAAATATGAAAAGAAATGGCAATAGATGGAGATATCGGAGAAGTAGTAATAACATACAAAGATAGATTGGCACGGTTTGGATATGATTTAATAGAATGGATAATAGAAACATATTCAAATGGAATAATGAAGATACTAAATAAAAAAGAAGAAGAAACACCAGAAAAAGAGATAACAGATGATATATTACAAATAATGAATGTATATGTTGCAAAAATAAATGGACACAGAAGTAATAAAAATAAAAATAAATGTATATGTTGCAAAAATAAATGGACGCAGAAGTAATAAAAATAAAAATAAATGTATATGTTGCAAAAATAAATGGACGCAGAAGTAATAAAAATAAAAATAAATAATTATGATAAAATTTATAAAAATAAACCATATTTCTATAAATTTTTAATGTGAATACATACATTTACATATTTTTTTAGAGAGCCGCCCTGGCTCGTGAATGTGTACAAGGTAATATTCCAGTTGATTATATTACAGCATGGATAAGCCGACGGACTCAATAATCTTTCGGCGGTGCATCCCCATTCACCAACTACTCTCACATT
>Ga0335394_10001606_pt1 | contig 25476 bp, 25 predicted proteins | sample MAT03_FD_205741 | JGI IMG/M metagenome (GOLD analysis project Ga0335394, IMG submission 205741) | Freshwater microbial communities from Lake Fryxell liftoff mats and glacier meltwater in Antarctica - MAT-03 (spades assembly) (version 2) ...
TTCCAGGATTGTGGTTAGATCAATCTGCCTTGCTGGCAGGTGATATGCAACAGGTGTTAACTGTATTGCAGACAGGATTGAACTCTGTCGAACATCAAGCTTTTGTGCAGCAGTTAGCCCAGGCAGTTTAATCGGATGCATAAGTTCAAAGACTGGATAGTGCCTTGATAACCTTAAAAAAAACGGGCAACCTGACAGCAGAAGCCAGGTAATAATGGGGATGTAAGTTCGTCCTCAGATAGTAATGTTCCTACCAAGCTGAGTCGTCCTGCATCCCGACGATAGACCTCAATCTGCTGGAGTCGCCAGTTAACAATCCAATATTCCAGGACACCCTTGAGAGAATATAACCGCAGTTTCACTTGGCGGTCGCGGCGCTCATTTTGGCTACCTAAAGAAAGTACTTCCACAACTAAATCAGGTGCAGCAGTAAAGTGTCCAGATTCATCGACAATTGCAGCTAGGCGTTCTTGCTTGACCCAGACGACATCAGGAATCACATCATCCATGTCAGAGAACACCACACCCGGCGCAAAAAAAGGCTTACCCAGATTGGTTTCTTCCGACCAAAAGAATAATCGTGCATAAATACGACCACCAGAATCTTGATGACCTAGATGTGGAGCACGAGTCACAAACAATTCTCCATCAACGATTTCATAACGCTTCCATTCGCTGTCAGGAAATAGTTCTAAATCGGCACTAGTCCAACGAACCTGATTTGAGGTGGTGTTAGTCATTGAGACACCTGCGATCGCAGTTATATTTTCATTATAGGAGATAGGGTGTAGGCGGAAAACTCCCAATATTAACAAAGAAATGCTTGTACTTGCGGCTCTGGTGCGAACTAGGAAGGCAAAGATTATTCCCACTCAGTTGTGAGTGCTGAATAATAAGTGAAATTCCCCACTCTTTACTCAGCACTCTTTACTCAGCACTCAGCACTCTTCACGCCTTTCCCGCCATCACCGAGCTTTTAACCAAAAGTTCCACGGCTGCTTGATATTGCAGATCCGCCTCTGTTCCAATCTGTTCGCGGTTAATAGCTGCTTGGGAAATCACTTGATCCGGCTTAATACCTAGTTTGTTAATATCCCGGTGTTGAGGAGTTTCATACTTAGCAATTGTGACTGCCAAGCCTGAACCATCTGATAATTCAAACAAAGATTGAATTAGACCCTTTCCAAAGGTAGTTTCGCCTACCAATTGGGCACGACCGTTATCTTGGAGTGCGCCAGCGAGAATCTCACTCGCACTGGCACTTCCTTGATTTACCAAAATAACCAGAGGATCGGTCGTCAGGGCTGGCCCAAAGGCTTCAAAACTACCCTGAATACCTTGTCGGTTAACAGTGTAGACAATAGTGCCGGAGTCTAACCATAGACGGGCGATTTCAATTCCTGCTTGCAATAATCCCCCAGGATTATTTCGCAAATCGAGAATGTAGGCAGCAGCGCCTTTTTTTTCTAGACTAGAAATAGCGTGTGCCAATTCAGTTGAGGCGTTGGCATTGAATTGAGTGAGGCGAAGGTAGCCAATGGGTGTATCCTGCTCGGAAACACGCAATTCGGAAACCACAGGATTAAGAGCAATGCGATCGCGTGTCAGTCTAATTTCTATTTCTGCCTCTTCATCCCGTTCGATGAGGAGAGTTACAAGGCTACCACTCGGCCCCCGCATTTTGGTCGCAGCTTCATCAAGGGTAAGATTTTTTGTTGAAACGCCTTCAATTTTGAGAATGCGATCGCGTGGTCTAATTCCCGCTTTATCTGCTGGTGAACCGGCGATCGGAGCCACTACTTCTAACTTCCCAGTCTCAGGATTCAGGGCAATTTGCAATCCTACCCCAGTCAGTTCCCCAGAAGTATTAACCTGTAAGCTGCGGTACTGTTCTGGATCTAAAAAGCGGGTAAAAGGATCATCAAGGCTCTTGAGCATCTTCCCAATTGCCGCATAACTCGCATTTGAGTCTAACAACGGCTTCTCCAAAACCTTTTGCCGGACTGCTGCCCAGTTTTGATGATTAAATGTCTCATCTAGATAAGTGCGATTAACAATTCGCCAAACTTCCGAAACCAGCTTTTGTTCCGATGTCAAAGCCCCCGCCGGCTGTATGAGCGTACCCAACGCCAAGTAAAACGCCATTAGCAATGAAAATCCCACCCGAAAGACTTGTTTATTCATGAACCCCATTATCAATTGCACCTCGACCCAAATTGCTTAGAAATGGTCAGTTGTCATCTTGTTGATGAAATCTATCTCTCGATTATGTTACTTTTTTTATAGATAGTGATGCATTCCTCTCATCAAGTTGTTCCGTCAACTGATGCGTTGTAGCCACTCACCAAAGGATAAAATCTACTTTGTGTCCACCATTTTCTGTGTTGGGGCGTAAAGCGATCGCAATATATTCCATCTTTACAGAGTGTAAAGTTTCTGAAGACTCTTAGCACGCTGAAAGCTGACAAGCTTTCCAAAAAACTCGCCTTTACTAAAATCCCAAAATTGCTAATTGGGAGAGAAGTCTAAGCGGCGGCTTCTGAAAAATCCGTAGACATTTCTGCTGCTACCCTACTCCTCGGTAACGACTTCTCCTGCAAAGAGGCTATTGCTAACGGGGCACAGGAAAGCCTAAAGGCGAACCCCCAGGATGCCAAGGCTTGGGACTATCAGAATTTTGGTCGCCGATTCAGAACTTCGGGATTTATCAACCGCAACCGACTTTTAGGAACTTGAGATTGTATGGCCAACGTTTACGACTGGTTTGAGGAACGCCTAGAAATTGAGGCGCTCGCTGAAGATATCACTAGCAAGTACGTCCCTCCCCACGTCAACATCTTTTACTGCTTGGGTGGAATTACCTTGGTTTGCTTTCTCATCCAGTTTGCCACTGGATTTGCCATGACGTTCTACTACAGACCAACGGTAGCTGAAGCTTTCTCTTCAGTGCAGTACATCATGACTGAAGTAAGCTTCGGTTGGCTAATTCGCTCCATCCATCGCTGGTCTGCCAGCATGATGGTGTTGATGATGATTTTGCACACCTTCCGGGTTTACTTGACTGGTGGTTTCAAAAAACCCCGCGAATTAACCTGGATAAGTGGTGTCATCCTAGCCGTGATTACCGTTTCCTTTGGAGTTACCGGCTATTCCCTACCTTGGGATCAAATTGGCTATTGGGCTGTGAAAATCGTTAGCGGCGTACCAGAAGCAATTCCCGTGGTTGGCGTTCTGATCTCCGACTTGCTGCGTGGCGGTTCGAGTGTTGGTCAAGCAACACTAACTCGTTACTACAGCGCCCACACATTTGTACTGCCTTGGTTGATTGCAGTCTTCATGCTGTTTCACTTCTTGATGATCCGCAAGCAAGGCATTTCCGGTCCTTTGTAATCTTAGGCTATTAGCGAAAGGTACATTTGTCAGTTCCCAGATCAAGTTGTTTGTTTTAAACTTATGAAATACAAGAAATTAATTGTACATAAGTTACAAAAAACAAACGCTTGCATCTGAAGCTGAAAGTTATAGACACCTTCCAGACGGCTGACTGCTAAGAGCGCTTAGTAGCTGATAGCTTTCACAAATGCTTTAATTTAACTTAAGCAGGAGATCATATTTCAAAATGTCAACACAGAAAAAACCTGACCTGAGCGATCCTCAGTTAAGAGCCAAACTCGCTAAAGGCATGGGTCACAACTATTATGGTGAACCCGCTTGGCCTAATGACCTACTTTACGTGTTTCCAATCGTAATCATGGGTTCCTTCGCTGCGATTGTGGCTCTAGCTGTGCTAGATCCCGCGATGAACGGTGAACCAGCAAATCCTTTCGCCACACCATTGGAAATTTTGCCAGAGTGGTACTTGTATCCAGTCTTCCAGATTTTGCGATCGCTTCCTAACAAACTTTTAGGAGTGTTAGCAATGGGTTCCGTACCAGTGGGGCTGATTCTCATTCCCTTTATTGAGAACGTCAACAAGTTCCAAAACCCCTTCCGCCGTCCAGTTGCAACCACAGTATTCCTCTTGGGTACCCTTGTCACTCTGTGGCTGGGTATTGGTGCTGCCTTGCCATTGGATAAATCTTTGACATTGGGACTATTTTAAATTAGTCACCACAAAGTGCTTTGACGCCTGTGAGTTTTAAGAGCATATTCGTAGATGTGCTTTTGAAAGAAATTAACAGGCGTCAATTTTAATAGTTCAGATTCCATCTTGGATTTGAAGTTTTGGATTGAAAAATTATTCCAAAATTTAAAATCCCTAAAAATCAACAAATAAAAACATTTTTACCTACTTAACGTAAGTTGCTAGTTATGACCCTTGATATGTCAAAATCGTTCATATCTTGTATTTTGGTAGACAGAATATACCAATTTAGATTTTTTCATATCAGAGAAATTTTGCGAATAGCGCCGAATTTAATAACTAGCAACTTGGGTTTACCTATATTCAAGTCACGGTCAATGCTTGGTATCGTGCAGCAAGACCATCTGACGGTTAAGAGCGAACTCAGGCTCTTAAACCAGGTACAAGAATGGTTTGAGCAATTTTGTCTGCAACATTTATCTCAACTTGGCTGGTCAAAAACCCAACTTGATCGTCTCAATTTAGCATTAGCAGAAGGCTTTACCAACGCTGTTCGTCACGCTCATCATGCCTTACCGCCGGAAACACCCATTGAGATTAAAGTTTATCTGTGGATTGACCGACTAGAGATTAGAATTTGGGATTATGGAAAACCTTTCAATCCCGATGCGATCGCCGAGCCAGAGCCAGGTACTCTACAAGTAGGCGGGTATGGATGGTTTCTCCTTCGGCGCTTGGCTGATCGTGTTGTTTACGAACGTGGTTCAGATGGGAGAAATTGCTTGCTCATTGTCAAATACTCTGTAGAAGCACAAAAAGAAAAGTGAAGTAGTTATGTCTTCTCCGTACTGCTACGGTGGATTTGCCCAGAGTTGAGCCACTTGCTTACAAATAAAATTATGAGATGAGGCAGTCTCCGCTTAAGTAAACAGTTATTTGCTTTATAAAACTATAGTCTTTTTGAAAAAGATGTAAATTGGGATAATGATGTTTTTTAAGTTAAATTACTTAGTTATTATAATTTTTTTGTAAAATCTAAAAAATATTGTTGTATAAAAAAAATTAGTGAATGCAGTAAACATAGCATTAGAGTTATAGTAGTTCCGTTGTTAAGGTTTGTCAGCAGTGTTGAGAGTCTTATTTTTGTTCTCCAACAAGTGCCATTTAGTGCTTAAAGAGATAGAGGAAATAGGGGAAAAAAGATGACTAAGACAGCCCTAATCACAGGAATTACTGGTCAAGATGGCTACTACCTCAGCCATTTGCTCCTCAATCGGGGTTACAGAGTTGTAGGATTAGTACCCCCGCATCGACAACCTAATTTGACAAAACTAGGAATACTGGCAAATCAGGTAGAAATTTTTACGGTTGACTTGAGGGATAATGTAGCGCTTTTGACCGCAGTTGAACAACTGCGTCCCCAAGAAATTTACAATTTGGCGGCTCCCAGTTTTGTACCTGATTCCTGGAATGATCCGTTGGGAACCTTGGATTTGATCACTGGTACGGCTACCAGACTCTTGGAAGCAATACGAAAGGTTGGTTTATCTACCAGATTTTATCAAGCCAGCAGTTCAGAAATGTTTGGGGATGTACTTCTTTCACCTCAAGACGAAGAAACCTCTTTTCGTCCCAAAAATCCCTATGCTGCGGCAAAGATGCACGCCCATTGGACAATGGTGCATCACAGACAGCATTATGGACTATTTGCTTGTAGTGGAATTCTATATAACCATGAGTCTCCTCTCCGCCCACCTCAGTTTGTCACCCGCAAAGTTTCTTTAGCAGCTGCATCAATTAAATTGGGTTTAACTGACACCTTAGAAATGGGTAACTTGGATGCCAAACGCGATTGGGGCTTTGCTGGGGATTATGTAGATGCGATGTGGCGAATGTTGCAAGTAGATGAACCAGAAGAATACGTGATCGGCACAGGTAAGCTACACAGTGTTAGAGATTTAGTTGCCATAGCCTTTGAATCTGTCGGATTGGATTGGAAACTTCATGTGACCCAAAACACTAATTTGTTGCGAAAAGACGAGCATTTTGAACTAGTTGCCAATCCTAGTAAAGCCAAAAGAAACCTTGGCTGGGAACCCCAAGTCAGCTTTGAAGAACTTTTAGAAAAAATGGTAAAAACAGATTTAGAGCGGTTACAAAGCGGTGCGATCGCCTTTACAGCCCCGAAGTTTGCACAAACCCTTCCCCTCGTCCCTTGAAGGGACGAGGCAGCCTTCCTGAAGGAAGGCTGGGGGCAGGGCGCACTACGCGATCGCCCCCTTACCGCGAATGTAAATAACCCAATATGCGTATTACTACAGTGACAGAAAGCCTAAAGTTAGGTGATAAAGTTAACAAAAAAACTAACAATGTCTTCGTGTTTCTAGAAATTTTTGCCCACGAAGGTGGTATTCAATCATATATAAAGGATATTTTTCGCGCCTATCTGGGATTGAGCCAAACCTACAAGGCAGAAGTCTTTTTGCTGCGAGATAGTCCTGATAAATTAAATGTTTTTGAAGACAAGAACTTAAAATTTCATTACTTTAAAAATCAATCTCCCCATTTGGGGAGACTACAAATGGCAGCAGCTTTACTTAAGTGTCTGTTGCAAAACCGTCCGCAGCAAGTTTTCTGCGGTCACATTAACTTAGCAGTATTAATCCAAACTCTTTGTCAGCCGTTGGGTATTCCCTACACCGTGCTAACTTACGGTAAAGAAGTCTGGGAACCACTCAAAAATCAAGAACGTCGCGCCCTGACATCAGCAGCTGGAATTTGGACAATTAGTCGCTACAGCCGCGATCGCGCTTGTATTGCTAATGGTATAGATCCGAAAATGGTACAGATGATGCCTTGTGCAATTGATGGAGATAAATTTACTCCTGGTTCCAAGCAGTCAGAATTAGTCCAGAAGTATAGCTTGACTGGTGCTAAGGTGTTAATGACAGTGGCGCGGCTGTGGTCAGGGGATATTTACAAAGGCGTAGATGTAACGATTCGGGCATTACCACAAATCGCTCAGGTTTTCCCAGAAGTAAAATATTTGGTAATTGGTCGCGGTGATGACCAACCGCGATTAGCTGAACTAGCTGCATATTTAGGTGTGAGCGATCGCGTCGTCTTTGCTGGTTTCGTGGCCACAGAAGAATTAATGGAACATTACCGCCTTGCTGATGCCTATATTATGCCTTCGCAAGAAGGCTTTGGCATTGTCTATCTGGAGGCAATGGCTTGTGGAGTACCTGTATTATCCGGTGATGATGATGGCTCCGCTGATCCTTTGCAGGATGGTAAACTAGGGTGGCGAGTACCACACCGCAGTCCTGATGCTGTAGCAGCAGCTTGTATAGAAATGCTTCAAGGGAATGACCAACGATGTGATAGAGAGTGGCTACGAGAGCAAGCGATCGCTTTGTTTGGCATTGATGCCTTTCAAAAGAGGTTGCAAAAAATGCTCCTATCCTCAGTCCTAAGCCATTAGTTGAAAGCAATATTTCTTCACCCTTGAACGCCAGTTTGCACAAGTCGGGAGACTTTTGCGGCTCGATTACTCGCTACCGCTTTTCTACGACACACTGTGCGATCGCTAACATGATGCAACTGCTCTCCTTGACCTTTGCTAAAATCGCTATCCTAGAGGAAGAGCAGGATGACATTTAAAAAATGAGCTTTAAGACATTTCAATTGAGTCTTTTAAATCTCCGCCCTTGGCTCACCCTGCTAGCAGTTGTTTGGTTGCTGGCATCAGTAGGCTTGGGTTGGTTGGTTAATTCATTGCTAATAATTTTCGGGTTGCTATTGTTGGCACCGATTGTGGCTTTCTTTGGCTTTCGTTGGTGGCTGCAACGCAACTTGATTGCTGATCAGTGTCCCGTCTGTGGATATGAATTTACAGGTTTAAATAACAGTCAGTTGCAGTGTCCTAGCTGTGGTGAGTCGTTGTTAGTCCAAAATAGTCATTTTCAGCGCCTTACACCAGAGGGCACAATTGATGTTAAAGCCATCGAAATACCAGCCCAATCACTGGAAGATTAGTCAAGGGTCACTGGTCATAAGTCATTAGCAAAGGACAAATGACTAGTGCCATTAGACTCTGAACTATTTTTTTTGTTGCGAGATTGAGAGGATGTAGTTATACTCCTTTTGGGATAATTCGCCCACATGCAGCGAATATTCTCCTGCCTGCCAAAAACCAGACAGTTCTGGCTTGCCTCCAGAGTAAGTATCTGCTAGTACACAGAAGCGCCCTCCAGGGCCATCGATCAACAGTGTTGGCTTTCCTTGACTTTCTACTGTCAATCGCAAGTAAGGCAGTGATTCTTTAAGCTGAATAACTTGATTGGGTACAGACGTAATATTACCGCAATTACTTTTGACAGTTCCTCCAGACTTTCCTTTCAAAATCAGTGGATCTGGTTGGAGATTCCGATTAATATCTATTTTTGGTGTCTGTGCCAAATTAGCCTCAGTGAGAATCAAACTCATTGCTAAAGCTGTAGGAAAAATTGTCAGTAGCCTAAGAGTCTTCATTTTAATTAATGCTCCAGATTGTTTTTAGAGCAATATTGTTATAGACAGTCTGACTTGATTGACGACAGTAATCCGTCTTGGTTCCAAAAGCTATCGTATAACCCAATACCATTGAGTTAAGGATTGTTTGTGGAGATTTGATGTAGAGACGCACGTCTCTAAAGAGGTCATTGGTCGTGCAAATCACCTTATCTACAATCTGTTTTGCAGTTTTAAGTAATGGTTTGTCTGCCCCAATAAGATGTTTAATAAGCTACTATTCATAGTTAGGTATAACAGACACTTACTTCAGGGCTATTTCATTCTCATCTAGCCCGCCTCAGAATGAATTCTGAGTCTAATAGCGAAAGTCGTCTAAAGACGACTGAGAAAAGGCTATAGTCCGTTTTAACAGACTTTAGCTATTAGCCTGGAACTTTAGTTCTGGGCGGTTTATGCCTAGAATGAAATAGCCCTGCACTTACTTGGGAAGTTGAGTTATGGCAATGTGAAGAGCGGATCGTCAAGATTCTAATAATGACAACGCCGCCAATAATCCCCGATCACGTAAGAAAATGTAGGCTGGAAGGCAACAAGAAAAAAACATAAATTTTCCCATGTGCACAAAGGTTTTGCACACAGACATTAGCTAAAATCACTAAGACAACCACCAAAAATAGAATTTGGTTGGACTGTTGTTGAACAAGTGACTTAGCTGAGGGAGAAAAAATTGATGAATCCTCAAAGAGATGAAGACTTGCAGCGTCGCCTCGACAAGCTAGAGGCAGAGATTAATTCCTCACCGGAGGTAGTTCCCCAACCACAAAAACAGAAACCTCAGTTTGGTTTTGCCAACTTGAACTTGCAACTAGAGCGATTTCAGCTTTGGTTCAACAGCTTATCTGGGACAAAAAAGCTGGTAGTTTCAGGTGTGACGGTGCTAGTCGGCTTGGCGATGCTGCAAACAGTGTTTAAACTGATTGCATCTGTAATCACTCTGGCACTTTTGGCAGCATTAGTGTATGTTGGATACAAATTTTTTGTGTCTAGTAACTTTCAACGTAAGAAGTAGTCTATTTTAATTGTGTCGATCGCGGCGTAGAAATAATGTCAAAGGAAATTATGCAATGACGACACCAATTGTCAGGAGAAGTAATCAATCTGGTCAATCAAAGAAACCGGAAAGAGCCAATTCGCTGCTGCTAGCAAGTAGACGTTTTGTTGCTTGGGCGGCTGAAATCACACTAGTGGTTAGCAGTGGGTTGATTCCCTTCGGCATTGGTGTCTATGCCAATACTAGAAGCGATTTTAACCGAGTGCCGCTTAACCCCGTGCTGGTAGTAACGGAAAGAGCGATCGCTAGGCCATTGGCTTTGCCTGTTAGTTATGGCATCCGTAACGTAGCATGGCCGACTAATATTTTGTGGATAGTAGCTCTATTAGCGCCTGTAACTCTTTCGTGGTGGCAATTGTATTTATTGGCTAAGACTGGTAGCACAATTCCTAAACGTTGGTTAAAAGTGCGGGTTATCAACGAGCAAGGGATGCCGCCCGGATTGGGAGCAGTTGTGATCAGAGAAGGAGTTGGACGTTGGACTGTACCCATTTCCATTGCCTATCTGCTGTGGCGCTACAGCATTGCTTTTCCAAATTTAGGATTATTTACATTTTTGTGTTTGTTAATGATTATCGGTGAAGGAATCGGCTTACCCTCGCGCCGGGGGCGGCGCGCACTGCACGATCATCTCGCAGGTACTTATACAATAGACACACTCTTAGCTAGCAACAGACAAGTTCAACCTGCCAGTAGTAATGATGAAGCAGAAGAACGGCAGCAGGGAAATGAAGAATTAACGATGCCTACAGCAAGTAGTGTGTCTGACGCAACCCAAACTAACCAGCGGCCTAATGTGTGGCGGCGGATACAGCAAAATCCCAATCTAACTTTGTTTGGGATAGGGCTGACGAGCATGACTGCTGTGCTGGCAACTTTAATAGGGACTCAAGTTTATATCCAAATTCAGCAATCCCAGCGAGCAACTGAGCAAATCAACAGCCAAAAGTTCCTCGAACTTGTTAAACAATTGAACCCTAACTCTGGGGCTACTAATAAGGAGCGTGAAACTGCAATTTTGGCTATGGGTGGTCTGAATGAGCCACAGTCGATCAAATTTCTAGCGGATCTCTTGGTTAGCGAAACCAACTCCAGTCTCCTAGATACGATTCAACAAGCTTTGACAACTGTCGGCCCCAAAGCCATCCCGGAATTAAAAAATAAGAATCAGTTTTTGGTGGGTGAACTGGAGCCTGTCGCTAGCACTGCAACCAAAGAGCGGGAATTACGGCAAGAGCGGCTACACAGAAACCAGCGGACGATCAACAAGATTCTCTCTGTTTACAGAGGTAAAATCGAGGGCGTTGATCTTAGTAACATCCAATTGGGTCAAAGCGGTACTCCAGGAAGTTCCTTTTTCAACTTGGTACTAGACAACGTTGATTTATCAGGAGTTAAATTAAAATCTGCAAATCTTAACCAAGCCAGCTTGAAGGGTAGCCGCTTCCGGGGTGTGGGTGAGGATGGACGCTTGGATACTTATGATGATGCGATCGCTGATTTAAGTCAAGCTCAGTTGCAGCAAGCCAATCTTACTGATGCTAACCTCAGTCGCGTCTTGATGAACCGGATCGATTTGAGCCGCGCCACTCTCAATAGAGCAAACTTATCCAACGCACGTCTATTTGAGGCTAAACTCAACAGCACCCAACTAGTAGGAGCCGATCTGCAAAACGCAGTTTTGGAAAAAGCCAGCTTGACTGGAGCAGATTTAGGTGATGCTAACTTGAATGAAGCCAATCTGTACGCCGCTAGATTAGGTCGCGCCACCGCCATAGGAACGCAATTATCCTTTGCCAACTTAACTAACACTGATTGGCAAGGGGCAGATTTATCAGGAGCCTATTTGGATCGTGCTAATCTCAGCAATGCTAACCTGGGCGCTACTCGTCTGACCGGTGCTGTTTTGCGTTCTGCCCAGATGCAAAACGTTAACTTGCAAAATGCCGACCTGAGTCTTGCGGATTTACGCGGGGCAAATGTGGCAGGAGCAGATTTTAAAGGGGCAATTCTCGCCCCTAGCAAACAAAATCCAGCAGATCAATTTGTCGAAACCCCAGATTTAGGCTCAGTATCTGCCGTAGTCCAAGGGGTTGATTTTTCTAAAGCCAAAAATTTAGATCCCAAGCAATTAGCGTACATTTGTACTCAAGGAGGCATTCATCCTAATTGCCCGTAGAATTAGAGGGGGAATGGGGAATGGGGAATGGGGAATGGGGAAGAGTTTTCCTAACCCAATAACAAATGACAAATGACTAATGACAAATTGGTGTGAGGAGTCGGTTATGAAGTCTATTCCATATTTGGTTTCAGTTTTGGGGGCTGGCTTGGTCTTGAGTGTGGCGAGTACTCAACCAGTGCAAGCTCAAGTAGCCTATGGCAGTTATATCGGTATAGGTCCTACTGTCGGTATTACCGATGGTATCCAATTCGGAGGAGTTATAGCCGGACGCTACAAGCTTTTGGAAGCACCAATTTCACTCCGCGCCCAAGTGTTAATTGGTAATAATACGGCAGTTGTGCCAACGGTTTCCTACGATTTCCCCCTCAACTGGCAAGCTGATGCCTACTTGGGTGCCGGGTTAGTGTTGGCTGGTGGTGGTGGTTCTTCTCCTGTGGGCGACAAAATTAGTTTTGCTTTACAGCCGGGCATTGATTATATGATCCCAAATAGTAATACTGTGATTTTTGGCAACGCCATCATTGCTTTTGATGCCTACCGTGATAGCGGTGGTACAGCTATTTCTGTACAAGGTGGTGTTGGTTTGAGATTTTAATAGGCAGATGAAAACCTTGTAGCGATCGCTATCCTGAAGAAGCGTTAAACTTCATTGCAAATTTAACAAGTTAGTCCAAACAACGCGATAATTTTGGTCATGAAGAGAGACAGCACAGGATTAACACAGGAGAATACAGTGGCAATTGAATCAAATTTATTAACGGATGCGATCGCAGATGAAGTAAATCAAGATTTCAGTGAATATGTCGCCAACTTGCAACTTCACATGACTTTGCAAGCCCGCAATCTTGTTCCAACCCTGCAACAAACACTGGTAGATAGTCGTCAGCAATTACTCCATCAAACCCAAGCCCACTTTGAAAAGCTAGTTTCTCGACAAGGGCTATAATATATATACAAATTTTAATCAAAATTCCCATAAAATAAAGGCAGATGTTGTTGGGTCAATGCCAATGGTGTTCTCACAAGGTCTGCTTTTTCTGCTTTTTAAAGTATTTAGTTACTAAAATCACCTTTTTTGCAGAATAGGTAGAGAACAGAAAGTAGTTAAGATGATTGCAGCAGTTCCTTTGAAGGGCAGTTAGTTAAGACTAAATGGCGGCTCGAATTAAAATGACTTCATTACTTCCCCGAAACCTCAACGTTGTCATCCGACCATTCCAATACCGGGATCTGGACGGGATTGAACACATAACTCAAGAGTCATTCGCAGCCCTCACTCCCAAGCGAGCAGGTTTTGCCATCAAGCAGATGCTCATGTTGCGTCGCTGGTATGGATTACTCAAATTTTTGAGTTTGTTTCCTAACCCGCTCCAGTATCGCCTCTGTGCCTACATAGCAGAGCAAGGGCGGTTGCTTCTAGGGATGATTCAAGTGTCACCTTTTAACCGGACACGCAGTACTTGGCGGATTGACCAAGTGCTGTTGGAGCGTGGTGTTGATAAACAAGGAATTGGCTCGCAACTTTTGCGTCATTGCTTTGAATCGATTTTGGAAGCTCGCACTTGGCTACTGGAAGTTAACATCAACGACATAGAGGCGCTAGCATTATATCGACAAAATGGATTTCAGCGTCTGGCAGAAATGACATACTGGGAAATTGGGTCAGAATTACTGGCCGAATTGGCACAAGCAGAGCCAGATTTGCCCAACCTCTTGCCAGTGAGCAACGCTGATGCCCAGTTGCTATATCAACTAGATACAGCATCTATGCCACCTTTAATCCGTCAGGTTTTTGACCGCAACACCCGCGACTTCAAAAGCAGTTTGTTCGGCGCTTTAACTGATGCAGTGAAGCAATGGGTGACGAAAACAGAAGTAGTGAGTGGCTACGTATTTGAACCGCAACGCAAAGCTGCAATCGGCTATTTTCAAGTACAACTTGACCGTAAGGGCGAAGTACCCCACGTTGCGACGCTGACGGTTCATCCTGCTTACACTTGGCTGTATCCAGAATTATTATCTCAGCTAGCTCGGATTGCCCAAGATTTTCCCCAGCAAGGGCTACAACTAGCTTCCTCAGATTATCAGGCAGAGCGAGAAGAATATTTAGAGCGAATTGGAGCAAAACGTATAGAACATACACTAATTATGTCTCGCTCTGTGTGGCACAAGCTACGTGAGTCTAAATTCGTCTCCTTAGAAGGAATCCAGTGGACTGATATGCTGCAAGGTCTACAACCGGCACGCAAACCAATACCAGGTGGGATGTCATGGATACAACCAGGAAAGTTGCCATTGTCAGATAAACCACTGCCAAGTAAGTCAGAACCGCTTAACTTTTCGGGAAAAGACATTAGCCTTGAAGCATTGCCGATTCCTGAATCAGCAGATGCAGAGCAGGAGAATTAGTGTGATACCCCAGGAGGAACCAAAGTCGTTTATTTCAGCCTTGGGACTAGATTTTGGTCGCAAGCGGATTGGTATCGCAGGGTGCGATCGCACGGGTTTAATTGCCACCGGGATTACCACAATTGAGCGCGCGTCTTTTGAGCAGGATGTCGAGCAAATCCGCCAAATTGTTGATGAGCGCGAGGTGCAAATTCTCGTGATGGGCTTACCTTATTCAATGGATGGCTCCTTGGGATTTCAGGCGCGTCAAGTTCAGAAATTTACTACAAGACTCGCTAAGGCTCTAAAACTGCCTGTGGAGTATGTAGATGAGCGATTAACTTCATTTCAAGCAGAGCAACTGATGATCGCCCAGAACCTCTCCCCGTCACGCAATAAAGGTTTGATTGACCGGAAGGCAGCCTCTTTGATTTTGCAACAATGGTTAGATGTTAAGCGTGCTAGTTCTCGCAGTTCAGTGGCGACTATTGAATATTGATACCTTTTAACATGATATTCTAAAAACGATTACCCAGCAGTTGTATCTACGTCAAAAGCTATTTGAGTAACATAATATGTCATTAAATAGTTAAGCGATTTTCAAACTTGCTGATATTTATTTATTAAGTTATACATTTGACCATGTTTCCCTCTCCATTTCCTGAAGAAAACGATGACGATCATGCGGGTTCCATCACTTTAACCGATGACAAAGGGCGATCGCTCGAATGTTACATAGAGCATTCCCTGGAGGTAGATGGACAAGAATACGTTTTACTTCTCCCTGTAGACTCACCTGTAGAAATTTTTTCTTGGGAAGGTGAGGATGAGGAGGAAGAAGCAGTTCTAGTAGAAGACGACAGCACCATTGAGCAAATTTTTGCCACTGCCCAAGCTGTACTATCTGAGCAAAACCTGATACTGAAAAACACAGCTTATGCTCTGACAGTGGCAGGTGATTTACCGCCAGTTGAAGAATCAGAACTTTTCACTTTAGAAATAGAAGACGACGAGGCAGAGTTAGAGCCGGAGCAATTACAGCTACTCGCTAGTTTTTATGATGAAGATCAGGAGTATGCAATTTATACACCCCTTGATCCCCTGTTGTTTTTTGCACGGATAGCAAAAACAGGTAAACCGGAATTACTCTCTCCAGAGGAGTTTCGCAAAGTGCAGCCTCTATTAGAGGAACATCTTTTTAATGAAGTGGAATAAGATTAAAAATTCAAAATGTAACATTTTGAATTTTTTAATTTGAATTTCCCATTGTAATCACAATTTACTTTAACCTTTTGCCATGTTCCATTAAATATGGAAGCAATGAAACATTGACACTAAATTGGGACGATTAGTATTGTTTAAAATTCTGCAAAAAGGATTTTAGTTGGTAGAGATTTTCAATCTAAAATCCAAAATTGGCATGAGGTGCTGAAAATGGCTTATAGCGACTTTACATTAAGTAAATTTAAAAAGTCATTCAGCATCCGCATTGATGAAGAAACTGATTTATTTGCCGACATAGAACCTTTACAAGCAAGTGAGAAACTCAAAAATTCTTTAGAAGAAACTACAAAACTGGCTTTAGCAATTAATACTGAAAAAGCTCGTTCAGAAATGATTATCACTCCGATATTGTTGGAAGTAAGACGCAGGGCTAATTATCCAATTAGTTTGTTTTCGGGAACAGATTTTAATGTAGATGCAGAAAAAGGTCTGAATGGCTATTGTGACTTTATCATCAGTCGTTCTAAAGAGCAACTAACAATTAATGTGCCTGTGGTGGTTATTGTTGAGGCAAAAAATGAAAATATTAAAGGTGGATTAGGTCAATGTGCGGCGGCAATGTTAGCAGCACAATTGTTCAATCAACAAGAAGGAAATGAAATTAGGAAAATTTACGGTGCAGTAACAACGGGAGATATTTGGAAGTTTTTGAAGTTAGAACAAAACGATATATTTATTGATTTGAAAAATTATTACATCAAAGAGATAGATAAAATTTTAGGGATTTTATCTCAAAGTGTTCAGGACGATATTCCAAGATTGAGTTAGACTAACTAAACTGTATTGGGTTATGCTCATTTGTCTGAAGCTCTTTACGTTTGACTGCTAACTTATGAACTGGAATAATCTTTTACAGCCTGACTTGATTTTAGAAGGTTCAGTATTGAACCTAACACTAGATATTATCCAACAATATGGGCTGAAGGGGCTGGTGTTGGATGTGGATGAAACTTTGGTACCCTTTACAGTAGGGATGGCTTCCCCAGAACTACGAGAATGGGTAGAAGAAATCCGTATCTGTACTGCATTGTGTTTGGTGAGTAACAATCTGAGTGAAGCACGAATTGGTGGAATTGCCCGATCGCTAAACTTGCCTTACTACTTAGGTGCAGCCAAACCTTCCCGACGCAAAATTAGGGCAGCACTTAGGGGAATGGATCTACCAGTGCATCAAGTCGGAATGGTGGGCGATCGCTTGTTTACTGATGTCATAGCTGGTAATCGCTTGGGGATGTTTACCATTTTGGTTGAACCAATTGTCCATGCAGACGCGATGTTGCGATCGCATCCCATCCGCAACTTTGAAGTCTGGGTATCTGAAATATTAGGAGCCTCTATTACCCCCAAGAAAAGCAAGATTCACAAAAGGTGATAAATCGTCAGGAAAATAAATCTAAAGAAATAATTAAGGAATCTTACTAGAGTCCAAAAATCGGGGATCATAACCATTAATAATATGGGATCAGCCGAAAAAGACCCTAGTACATACTAAGTAAATATAAAACCGTAAAGCGTCAGCCTTCACTTATAGAGGGACTGGCGCTTTACAAATTGAGTTAGAAGTTATGAGTTATGAATTAAATTCAACTCCTAATACCATTTCACGAAAACCTTGATACACATAGATTTCTTGTAGGGGCATGGCATTGCCATGCCCCTACCAACGTATTTGTATCATTATTAAAGTGAAATGGTATAACTCCTCACTATTTAAATGCCACTAACGATTGTTGTCAAAATCGGGACTTCTAGCCTAACTCAACCAGAAACGGGACAATTAGCACTTTCCACCATCGCTACCTTAGCGGAAACACTCTGCCATTTAAGACACCAGGGACATCGGGTGATTTTGGTTTCCTCTGGCGCTGTGGGAGTGGGTTGTGCGCGCTTGGGCTTAACTGAACGTCCCAAAGCGATCGCCCTGAAACAGGCTGTAGCGGCAGTTGGACAAGGCAGGTTAATCCGTATATACGACGACTTATTTAGTACTCTGCAACAGGCGATCGCTCAAGTATTACTGACTCGCAGCGACTTGGTACAGCGCAGCCGCTATCTCAACGTCCATAACACTTTTCAGGAACTATTGCGGCTGGGAGTGATTCCCATAGTCAATGAAAATGATACCGTAGCAATAGACGAACTAAAATTTGGTGATAATGACACCCTTTCGGCATTAGTTGCCAGTCTAGTAGAAGCAGATTGGTTATTTTTGCTCACTGATGTAGATAGGCTCTATTCAGCTGATCCGCGTTCCGTGCCAGATGCCCAGCCCATCGCTTTAGTTAGTAGTATTAAGGAATTAGCAGAATTACAGATACAAACAGGTTCCCAAGGCTCTCAGTGGGGTACTGGCGGTATGGTGACAAAAATTTCGGCTGCGAGGATTGCGATCGCGGCTGGAGTTCGGACTGTAATTACCCAAGGGCGATTTCCTCGGAATATCGAAAAAATTATCCAAGGTGAACTTATTGGAACACATTTTGAACCACAACCTGAACCAACTTCTGCACGTAAACGTTGGATAGCTTACGGTCTTTTACCTGCGGGTAAATTGTATTTAGATGAAGGTGCGATCGGGGCAATTTCTCTAGCAGGAAAATCATTATTGGCAGCTGGCATTAAGGCAGTAGAAGGAGAGTTTGACACACAGGACGCTGTGCAATTGTGTGACATCAACGGTAACGAAATTGCTAGAGGACTTGTGAATTACAACAGCGATGAACTACAAAAGATTCGCGGCTGTCATTCGCGGGAAATTCCGATAATTTTAGGCTATGCCGGTGCGGAAACCGTAATTCATCGGGATAACTTGGTTTTGACTTAAGATGTAAATGAGATAAATTTTGTGACTACTAATCGGGAGAGTAAAAATATTATGACTCAAACGTTAGAAAATACTGTTAGCTTACCAGAAGAACAACGCTTCTTTCGACATGGGTTAAGTTGGGAACAATTCAAAGCGATTCAAGCCAGCTTTGAAAATGTACCAGGGGTGCGGCTATTTTATTGTGAGGGAGTCTTAGAAATTGTGACCATTGGTAAGCCTCATGAAGTGATTAAGTGTTTAATTGCTGGACTATTGATTACTTATTTTGAAGTCAAAGGCATTGAATTTTTCCCCAGTGGGAGTTTTAGTCAGATTATTCCCAAGATAGTAGAATATCAAGCTGACTTATCTTATTGCTTTGGAACCGACAAACCTGTACCAGACTTGTGCATTGAAGTAGTGATTACTAGCGGTAGTCCTATCAAGCTACAGAAGTACAAATTAATGCAAGTAAGAGAAGTTTGGTTTTGGGAAGATGGCACATTTGAAGTTTACTGCTTACGAGAACAAGAATATGAGAAAGTTGTTAAAAGTGAGTTATTCTCAGAATTAGATTTATCCCTGCTCAATCGTTGTCTATTGTTGTCGTCTCCCTTGGAAGCGATTAGAGAGTTTCGCCAAGATATTCAACAGTAATAGTCAGGTGAAACGATTAGCGATTTTTCAATCTCACTACAGACTTGTTAGACACAATACAAACCTGAACAATGAGAGAATAACTAATAACCACAGCTATATATGAACTTCCGTGAAGAGTTTAAACTGCTGCTACGTGCCCGCTACCCTTTAATTTATATTCCCACCTATGAAGAGGAGCGGGTAGAAGCAGCTATCCGGGAAGAAGCAACCAACCAGGGTAATCGCCCGGTGTATACTTGGGATTTTGTCGATGGCTACCAAGGAAACCCCAATGATGCTGGTTTTGGGCGGCGTAACCCGTTGCAAGCTTTAGAATTTATCGAAAAATTACCAGCTTCCGCACCTGCGGTATTGATTCTCCGAGATTATCATCGCTTTTTAGATGATGTAGCGATCGCCCGCAAACTTCGCAACCTGTCCAGGCTTCTCAAATCGCAACCAAAAAATATTGTCCTACTGTCGCCACGCATCGCCATCCCTGACGACTTAAGCGAAGTGTTGACAGTTGTGGAGTTCCCGTTACCCGCCGCCCCAGAAATTAAAACTGAGGTAGAACGCTTACTGCAAAGCACTAGTAACTCCCTTTCTGGTAAAGTTTTAGATGACTTGGTGCGCTCTTGTCAAGGGCTTTCGATGGAACGGATTCGCCGGGTTTTAGCAAAAGCGATCGCTACTCACGGAGAATTGCAACCAGAAGATGTGGATCTCGTTTTGGAAGAAAAGCGTCAAATTATCCGCCAAACCCAAATCTTGGACTTCTACCCCGCCACTGAGCAAATTTCTGATATAGGGGGACTTGATAACTTAAAAGACTGGCTGATTCGGCGGGGAGGCTCATTTACTGATAAAGCGCGACAGTACGGATTACCGCATCCTCGTGGTTTAATGTTGGTGGGTATTCAGGGAACTGGTAAATCTTTAACAGCAAAAGCGATCGCTCATCACTGGCATTTACCGTTGCTACGTCTGGATGTGGGAAGGTTATTTGGTGGTTTGGTGGGTGAATCAGAATCTCGGACTCGCCAAATGATCCAAGTAGCTGAAGCCCTCGCTCCCTGTATTTTATGGATTGATGAAATAGATAAAGCCTTTGCTGGAGTTGGTAGCAAAGGTGATGCCGGAACAGCCAGCCGTGTGTTTGGCACTTTTATTAACTGGCTAGCCGAAAAAAAGTCACCCGTGTTTGTCGTCGCCACCGCTAACGATATCCAAGCCCTACCGCCGGAAATGCTCCGTAAGGGGCGATTTGATGAAATTTTCTTTGTGGGTTTGCCCACCCAAGAAGAGAGAAAAGCAATTTATGATGTTCATTTATCCCGATTGCGCCCCCATAACTTGAAAAGTTATGACATCGACAGGTTAGCTTATGAAACGCCCGATTTTTCTGGAGCAGAGATTGAGCAAACTTTAATTGAAGCGATGCATATTGGATTTAGCCAAAACCGCGACTTTGCAACAGACGACGTTTTAGAAGCAGCCAGTCAGATCATCCCCTTGGCGCGAACTGCTGTAGAGCAAATTCAGCAACTTCAAGAATGGGCGGCGGCGGGGAGAGCGCGTTTAGCGTCGAAACACAGTCCTTTGAGGGATAACTTTGATAAGCTACGCTAACACATTCAGCGGCGGCTACAATAATAAATTAGTCAATAATTGCTAGTCAGTAGTCAACAGTTAATCATGAATTACTATTGACTATTGACCACTGGTGATCAGGTTTTAAATATGTTGTCTAGCTTAACAAAATTTATACTTGGGTTTTTCTTAGCGATCGCTGTGTTAATAGGTAGCGGCGTTGCAGTTGCACTCTATTTCATCAATCGCACCGGCATACCGCCAGCCAAACCCGTTTTTGCTAATGATACCCCTTCGGTAAAAGTCCAAGCTCCAAAAGCAACCCAGGCTGGAGGAGATAAACCCACCCTTACACCTCCAAGCTCAACCTCCACTCCCACAGAATCACCAAAGGCTACCCCATCACCAAAACCATTACCATCGGGAGCTTACCGAGGGCGTGTTAGTTGGGCTGAAGGCTTGAGTTTGCGATCGCAACCAAACCAAGAAGCTGAACGTATTGGTGGAGTTGGTTTTGATCAAAAAATTATTGTTTTGTCAGAAAGCGAAGACAAAGCCTGGCAAAAGATCCGTTTGGAAGAGAGTCAACAAGAAGGTTGGGTAAAAGCAGGTAATACTAAAAAAGTTGACGAACAATATTAAAGGTGTAAAACTAGACTGTAACTTTATGTTAGTAAGCTTTTCTTCTAACACATCAATTGCATTTTTCAATATGTTGAAAAAACTTGGTTTAACTGTCCCGGATAGCAATTGATTAGGGGTAAATTACCGTATTCTTTAATTACAATAATTTCTGGTCGATTGTTTGGTGTATAACTAAGACGGTTCTGAAGAATAAGCAATGTCGAATTAAGCCCTTCGTGGATATCCACAGCTTTCAATTCTGCCTCGTCTAAACGAGAGAAGTTACGCAGTGATTCCACAATCTGTTTAATCCGCTTGGCTCCGACTTGTATTGATTCGAGTAGTTTAGGTACTGGACTTTGGACTAAAAGGCTAGAGAAAAGCAGTCAGTGTTACTGCTGAGTGCCGTAAAGTCAATGAAAGTAATCGATAAATCATTGACGTGATGATCCTGACACAACTAGAAAAATTCCGCCAAGCTATCTACGATAGTTTGGGGAAGGCCAAAGATGCAGTATTAACAAGTCCGAGTATCCCATCCTGTGTTAATAGTCTGTCAAGTTTAAATTGATGGGTAAGAAAGTTCGTAGTAAGGACTTCAGTCCTTATTTTCTAAGCACTAAAGTGCTTACTACAAACTTTTCATTACTAGCTTGACAGACTACTAATAGCATCCCAAGTATCTGTACCTCATAGCAGCAGGAAGTGCTGTGTCCATACAGCAAATATGATTTAAATCAATGAAAACTGCTGCAAGAATTACGAATTACGAATTTTTAAAGACCGCTGTTTATAACGGACTAGGCATAGTAGAACAATTAGCAATAGAAGCGCTTTAATGATTGATGGCTCCACCACCTTCTTCATTTCCGTAGTGGTTTTAGGAGTAACAGTAACGTTACACGGAATCTCGATAATCTGGCTGTGATCAGAACCGTTACCACGAGGAGTCAGATCGCATTCGCCTTGACTGTTGAGAGACAAAGGTGTATTTCCTGAAGAAATAGATGGCTCCCCTGAAGAACTATCGCCATCCAGTAATAGAAGCAGCATTAAACCAAGACCCCCAACTCCGATTATTGGCCAGAGTGGAAAGGAATCAGGATTGTCTTGTACTAAGACATCTCCTACAGAGCCAGGGAAAGTATCGAAGCCGATTGCTTCTCCCTCCAACCCTACGGGATTGTCACTCAGCAAAATATCTCCTGCGATATCTTCTCCTAAGAGCTGATTCAATTCCTGTGGAATCCCGTTATTAGGGCGTCCGAGTTCTCCACCATCTTCGGAGTATGGAAAGGATAGTACTTCAAAAATCCTCTTTTGGAGTTGGTTGTGATCTCCAGAACTCAACGCATCCAAGCCTTTAGAGATATTACCTAAATAAAAATTCGTCATCTCTGGCGGCAAACCTAGAGACTTAATCTGTTGCTCAATGTTGGAAATTTTTGAAGCTTCTTCAAAGAGCAGTCGTCCGTATGACAATTTCAAGTCTAGTAATCCATTACGGAGACTGAGAGAGTTATTGGCTTCTGAGTGTGGTGCCCAGTAGAACTGCTTGGTTACAAGTCCGAGTCCTTCTACTGGGTTACGACCAAAATGTTGTCCAAGAAGGTATTGAGAACTATCCATGATTGCGGGGGATTCGTTTCTCCAAAAGGAGGCGAAAGGCACCGCAGAGAGATTGGGATTGTTACCGTAAAAGCTAGCGAAATTCTGGAAGTTTTTTTCCCCACCAGCTGCTCGTATCAACAGGTTTTGATAGTTAGTCCCACCGTTTAACTCGAGTAATCGCTGGATTACCGTTCCAGTTTTATTGCAGCTCAGACCAAATCCGACATTACATCCAGGAATGACTCGCATCTGACTGAGATTCTGGTTATTGATTTGATACTGGAGATACTCATACTCCAGTCCTTGTTGGATACCATAGTGTCCAATGTTGAGCTGTGCAGAAGCAGATTGAAATGTATTAAGTACTACTGCAACAGATGAGAAGGCGATGGTCGCAAAGCGAACCACCTTTAGCATCACAATTCTTTGAACAGTTGATTTAGGCAAGATGCATCTCCAGTAAACGACAGCAATTTAATTGGGCATTGGTTGTTTGCTTTGTCCCCACTCCCCAATTCAACTCTTAGATAAATAAATGTTGACCGTGATTCCTGTACCTTTAAGCTCTCCTGATGAGAGTTTGTGATATAAGACCAATGCCCGGTTTGGTTGATCAAAAAGAAACCCACGACGTGTGGGTTTGATTTTGCCTTGCTTTACTAAGGAAACGAAGGCTTCTAAATACTTACGTATACCTTGACGGTTCTCTTGATTAGTATTCATATGACGCTCAACCAGCATCATAAAGAAGTCCAAGCTACGGGTTTCTTGCCCCTCAATCAGACTGCCCTCATCTAAAAAAGAACTTGCTATAAGCCTGCCATCAATTTGTTTAACCTTAAATAGAGTAAAGTAACGCCCTTCTTTCTTAGGATCGTTCGCATAACAGACCCAGGAACCTTCTTGATTCTGTGTAAAACCCTGTTCGGCAAGGTAAGAAAACAAAGAATTACTTGGCTTACTTGGTGGTGGAGGTAATAAATCTTCAATGGGATCTAAGGAGCAAATCCTCTGTGTTGCTTTCAGTTGAGGAACAGCAGAAGTTTCCTGGAAGGGCTTGTCATCAGACATTGCAATACTAGACATCGCAGCCAACGCAGATACTTGGAAAGCGATCGCTCCAAACAAACGAACAATAATATTCATGTTTTTCCTGTTACTCTTACTTAAGTTGTTAATAATCGAGTCGTTACTAAATCAGGATTGATCTAGCAGTCCTAAATCATTTGTTAAATTTAAGTGTTTGCCTTATTTGGTCAAGGGTAGGCTAATTTTTCACCAATCAAATAGGACTCTTAATATAGGTAAATAACCACAAAGAGAAATCAATATCTAAATAAAACACACAATACTTATGTCTTATTGACAACACAAATTTAGCTTTTTGATATTTTTATATATACAAAAAACAATTGACACCGCGCCAAATTTCTTCTATTTACTCTTGTCTAATTTTTTGCCATTTTAAGAGGGTTTCATGCTTTCTTAACTGGCTGTCATGATTCCTAAAAAAGAGCTTTTTTAGCTATTTAGTAGCTTATATAATCAGACTTTCAAAAGCTCTATGCTTTGCACATTGCCGCTTTTGTTCATTTCCTTAGGGAGTTGAAGAATTTTTTGTTTTTTGGAGATAGAACACCTAACTAGCTGTTTCAGCATGGTTGCAATTTGATGTATAAAATAGTATCTTTATGACAGTAAAATAATATTACCATGAGCTTGAGACATCCAACGATATTATGGACAGTTGTTAAAGTTGTACACGGTGAATTGTAGCCATCTATTCATTAAATTTCATGGAAAGTAGCTGAGATTCCAATACGGTTCGGTTAAGGTACATAGTTTTTAAAGATCCCCCTTAGTCCCCCTTAAAAGGGGGGAAATAGAGCCGTTTTTAGCCCCCCTTTTTAAGGGGGTTGGGGGGATCAAGTCTTAACCGAACTGTATTGGCTGAGATTCAACTCTTCTGCTGCAAAAACCTTACGCAAACATTGTCTGAGCCTTATAGCGGTTCCCATTCAGATGCGGTACAACGTTATATCCCAAGGTGTAGGGGCACGGCCCCTACGGGTGTACCTCACGTAAACGAGAACTGCTATAGATGCTTAAAGCTCAGATTTCCGACTTCTTAGAGAAGTCGGGAATGTTGTTGTTCACGAATGATTTAGGATTGTTATAAGTATGTCCTAAAATTTACCCTGTAGATAGAGGAATATCCTGAGTAAAGTTGGTAAGTATAGAAGTTAGATTAATAAGCATTTTTTACTACAATTAAGACATTAACTTGGCAGTTATAAAAGCCTTAATACTATGAATGTGGAATTTTTTAACAGTATTCCTTTGAAGCCTTTAGTATTACTCTGGCTGGCTTACACTCTGCTAGGATGGTATCTTGCTGCTCATCATATTATTTGGTTGGTTGGAGCTTTTATAGCTGCTATAGTTATAGCTGTAGTGCGGAAGAGTATTTCTTGGTTAGAGTGTTTAGTTGAATTTGGTTCTAAAACCTTAGTTGTCATATTATTTTTAAGTATATCAATTGCTTTCATAGCAACTTGGTCAATATTATTCCAGCTATTTATTATCCCCTTAGCAACTACGCTTTTAGCTGATTTGGAAATGCGCTTTTCTGGTTACAA